>Ga0193753_10000493_pt1 | contig 38971 bp, 32 predicted proteins | sample H1c2metaG_FD_144925 | JGI IMG/M metagenome (GOLD analysis project Ga0193753, IMG submission 144925) | Soil microbial communities from a riparian zone of the East river system, Colorado, United States - H1c2 | ecosystem: Environmental > Terrestrial > Soil > Riparian zone | place: USA: East...
TCGCCGTCGCCGACGACGCACGCCACGAGCAGGCCCGGGTTGTCGAAGACCGCGCCGTACGCGTGCAGCAGCGAGTAGCCGAGCTCGCCGCCCTCGTGGATGGAGCCCGGCGTCTCCGGCGCGGCGTGGCTGGGGATCCCGCCCGGGAACGAGAACTGCTTGAAGAGCCGCGCCAGCCCGGCCTCGTCCTCGCTGACGTGCGGGTAGACCTCGGAGTAGGTGCCCTCGAGATACGCGTTGGCCACGACGCCCGGCCCGCCGTGCCCCGGGCCGGCGACGAAGATCGCGTCCAGGTCGTGCGCGACGATCGCGCGGTTCACGTGCGCGTACACGAAGTTGAGGCCCGGCGTCGTGCCCCAGTGCCCCAGCAGGCGCGGCTTGACGTGCGCCAACAGCAGCGGCTCGCGCAGCAGCGGGTTCGCCATCAGGTAGATCTGCCCGACGGAGAGGTAGTTGGCCGCGCGCCACCAGCCATCGACGCGGCGCAGGAGCGCGGCATCCAGCGGGGCGCCGGGCTCCGGCGCGCGCGGCGCGGAAGGCGCGGTCGGGACAGTGCTCATGGGACTCGTTCTCCTGTCAGCAGTGGCGCCGTCTCGCGCGCGATCTGCAGCGCCTCGTCGGTGCGGATGAGGCGCACGCGCACGCGGCCGCCGTCGTGCGAGAGGAGGGCTGCGCCGGCCTCGTTGCGGCCCGCGTCGAGCCGCACGCCGAGGAATTGCAGGCCTGCGCAGATCCGCTCGCGCACGACCGGCGCGCGCTCGCCGATGCCGCCTGCGAACACGAGCGTGTCCAGCCCGCCCAGCACCGCCGCCAGCGCGCCGACGGCCTTGCGCGCGTGGTGGCAGAAGAGCGCGACCGCCTCCGCGGCGCGCACGTCCTGCGCCTCGCGCGCGAGCAGCTCGCGCATGTCGCCGCTCGTCTCCGAGACGCCGAGCAGCCCCGAGCGCCGGTCCGCGAGCTCCGCGAAGCCCTCCGCGGACAGGCCTTCGGCGCGCGCGAGCCAGGCCGGCAGCGCGGGGTCGATGTCGCCCGAGCGCGTGCCCATCGGGATGCCGGACGCCGGCGTGAAGCCCATCGTCGTGTCGAGGCTCGCGCCGTCGCGCACCGCCGTGAGGCTCGCGCCGTGCCCCAGGTGCGCGAGGACGACGCGCCCGCGGGCCTCGCCCTCGCCGCCGACGCGCTCCAGCTCGCCCATGAGGAAGGCGCAGGACAGGCCGTGGAAGCCGTAGCGGCGCACGCCGGCGGCGGCCAGGCGGCGCGGCAGCGGCAGCCGTTGCGCGACGGCCGGCATCCCGCGGTGGAAGGCCGTGTCGAAGCACGCGAGCTGCACGGCGCGCGGGAAGCGCCGCGTGCACGCGGCGAGCAGCGCGAGCTGCGCCGGCATGTGCTCCGGCGCGAAGGCGGCCAGCGTCTCCAGCTCCCCGCGCAGCTCCGGCGTCACCGCGCCGGTCCCGAGACCGCCCGGCCCGCCGTGCACGAAGCGGTGCGCGACTCCCGCCACGCTCCCGTCCCAGCCGCGCTGCTCCATCCACTCCAGCGCGGTGCGGAGCGCGGCCGCGTGATCCGGCGCCAGGCATGCCGCGCGCACGTCCGGCGCGTCCGTCGCCCGCGCGATGGCGCGGCGCGCGCCGCCTGCGGACGCGTGTGCGGCTGCCGTGCCCGTCAGCATGGCGTCCGCGCCGCCGATGCGCTCGACGTGCACGGCGAGGCGCTGCCGCGGGCCCGCCGGGACGACGTCGAAGAGCGCGCAGCGCAGGCTGGACGAGCCGCCATTCAGCACCAGCAATGCCGGGCCCGCCTCAGCGCTCGCTGGCATGCGACAGTCTCCGGGGAGGTCGGCGCCGGTGTGCGCTCGCGCGCTGCGCTCCGCGCGGAACGCCTCCGCAGCAAACCGCCGGCGACCGCGCAGGGTTTGTCCGTGACTCGCGCGACGTGCATACTCCGCACGCCGCGGTGGAGACAGCGATGCAGCTCGGCATGATCGGTCTCGGGCGCATGGGCGCCAGCATGGTGGCACGGCTGCTCGCGGGCGGGCACGACTGCGTCGTCTACAACAAGTCGCCCGGCCCGGTCGCGGAGCTGGCAAGGGCGGGCGCGACAGGCTCGACCTCGCTCGCGGACTTCGCCGCCAGGCTCGCCGCGCCGCGCGCGGTGTGGCTCATGGTCCCCGCGGGCGCCGTCGACGGCGTGCTCGAGGCGCTGCTGCCGCTGCTCGGCCCGGGCGACACGGTCATCGACGGCGGCAACTCCCGCTATCACGACGACCTGCTGCGCGCCGAGCGCCTCGCGCGCCTCGGGATGCACTGGGTGGACGCCGGCACGAGCGGCGGCGTGTGGGGACGGGAGCGCGGCTACTGCCTCATGGTCGGCGGCGAGCGGCCGGTCGTGCAGCGCCTCGCGCCCGTCTTCGAGACGCTGGCGCCCGGCGCCGGCGACATCGCGCGCACGCCGGGCCGCGAGCGCGCGACGGGCGCGGCGGCCACTGCGGAGCGCGGCTGGCTGCACTGCGGGCCGGCGGGCGCCGGGCACTTCGTGAAGATGGTCCACAACGGCATCGAGTACGGGCTCATGGCGGCGTACGCGGAAGGCCTCAACATCCTGCGCCACGCGAACATCGGCGGCGCGGCGGCGGGCGCGCACGACGCGGAGACCACGCCGCTGTCGCACCCGGAGCACTACCGCTACGACATCGACGTCGCGGCGGTCACGGAGCTGTGGCGGCGCGGGAGCGTGGTCTCGTCGTGGCTGCTGGACCTCACGGCCGCGGCGCTGGCGAAGAGCCCGGAGCTCGCGGACTTCTCGGGGCGCGTGTCGGATTCCGGCGAGGGCCGCTGGACCATCGCCGCCGCGATCGACGAGGGCGTGCCCGCGCCGGTGCTCACGGCCGCGCTGTACGACCGCTTCGCCTCGCGCGGCGAGGCCGAGTACGCGCACAAGCTGCTCTCGGCGATGCGCCACGCCTTCGGCGGACACCTCGAGAAGAAGGCGACGTGACCGCACCCGGCCCCTCCGGCTCCGGCGCCGCACCAGGCGCTCCCCGCGCGAGCAGCTCCCCGGAAGCTCTCTCGACGCCCGACGCGCTGGCCGCGCCGGCCGCACCCGCCGCGCGCGTGGAACCCGTCGCGCCGCTCTCGTCCGCCGCGGGCGCCGCGGGCACCCGGCCGCCGAAGCCGGCCTGCGACGCGCTCGTGTTCTTCGGCGCCACGGGCGACCTCGCGTTCAAGAAGATCTTCCCTGCGCTGCTGTCGATGCTGCGGCGCGGGCACCTCGACATGCCCGTGATCGGTGTGGCGAAGCAGGGCTGGGACCTGGCGCGTTTCGTCGCGCGCGCGCACGAGAGCCTCGCGCAGCACGGCCGCGGTCCCGTCGACGAGGCGCTCTTCGCGCGCCTCGTCAGGCAGCTCCGCTACGTCGACGGCGACTACGGCGACGCCTCCACCTTCGAGGCGCTGCGGCGCGAGCTGGGCGCCGCGCGGCGCCCCGCGCACTACCTCGCGATCCCGCCGAGCATGTTCCCCGTCGTCGTCGAGGGGCTGGGGCGCTCGGGCTGCGCGACGGATGCGCGCGTCATCGTGGAGAAGCCCTTCGGCCGTGACCTGCACTCCGCGCGCTCGCTCAACGCGACGCTGCACGCGGTGTTCCCGGAGGACGCGGTCTTCCGCATCGACCACTACCTCGGCAAGGAGGCGGTGCAGAACATCCTGTTCTTCCGCTTCGCGAACACCTTCCTCGAGCCGGTGTGGAACCGCAACTACGTCGAGAACGTGCAGATCACCATGGCCGAGAGCTTCGGCGTGAGCGGCCGCGGCAGGTTCTACGAGGAGGCGGGCGCGATCCGCGACGTGATCCAGAACCACCTGCTGCAGGTGGTGGGCTTCCTCGCGATGGAGCCGCCCAGCTCGCCGACGCCGGAGCGCCTGCGCGACGAGCAGGTCAAGGTCTTCCGCGCCATCCGGCCGCTCCATCCGGAGGAGCTCGTGCGCGGCCAGTTCCGCGGCTACCGCGACGAGCCCGGTGTCGCGGCGAACAGCCGCGTCGAGACCTACGCCGCGGTCCGCCTCGCCGTGGACAGCTGGCGCTGGGAGGGCGTGCCGTTCACGATCCGCGCCGGCAAGCTCCTGCCGGTGGACTGCACGGAGATCCTGGTGCGCTTCAAGCGGCCGCCCCTGTCGCGCCTCGCGACGGGCAGCACCAATCACGTGCGCTTCCGGCTCTCGCCCGACGTGGTCATCGCGCTGGGGGCGCGGGTCAAGCATCCCGGCGACACGCTGCGGGCGCAGCCCACGGAGCTGTCCGTCGTGCGCCAGCCGAGCGCCGACGAGATGGACGCCTACGAGCGCCTGCTCGGCGACGCGATGGACGGCGACGTCATGCTCTTCGCGCGGCAGGACGCCGTCGAGCGCGCCTGGGAGATCGTGGATCCGATCCTGCACACGAACACGCCGGTCATCGAGTACGAGGGCGGGACGTGGGGGCCGAAGCAGGCCGATGCGCTCACCGCGAACGTCGGCGGGTGGCATGATCCGCATCCACGGGCGCTGGGGTGACGCGCTTGGGAGCGGGGCTCCGCTCTTTTGGCCGGGCGCGGCCCCCGGACTTCACACGGGAAGGAGTTCGCCTGGTACCGGTGTGGGCGCGCTGCGGGGACGAACGCGCGCTCGCTGATGGTGGCCGTGCGTGATGACAGCTCCGCGCGCAACAGCTCGTGTGGGATGTCCGCGCGGGGTCTGTGGGCCAGTAGAGGCCGTGCCTCTACTGGCCCACGAGTCGCACCAGAGCCTGCGCGCGGACGATGGTCATTCGTCTCGCTGTCTCTGCGAGTCCCTGCTCCGCAGGCGCGCTCCCCGTTCCTCCCGGCGAGCAGGACTGCGTCGAGGCGGGCAGCGCCCCGACGCCCCGGAGCGGCACAGCGCCGTCATTCCGCCAGCAGCGCCGTCTTCGCTCTTGCCAGGCCCGCGGCGTGATCCGGGGTGATTTCGGGGTAGTGCAGGCCGAGCTGCTGCAGGCGCAGCACGATCGTCGAGCAGACGGCGAGGCGCGTGTACCACTTGTGGTCGGCGGGCACGACGTGCCACGGCGCCCAGGGCGTGCTCGTGTGGCGGAAGGCGTCCTCGTACGCGGCCATGTACTCGTCCCAGTGGGCGCGCTCGCGCGCGTCGGCCTCGGAGAATTTCCAGTTCTTCTCGTGGCGGTCGATGCGCGCGAGGAAGCGGCGCTTCTGCTCCTCGCGGCTCATGTGCAGGAAGAATTTCAGGATCACCGTGCCGTTCTCGGTGAGGTGGCGCTCGAAGGCGTTGATCTGCTCGAAGCGCCGGCGCCAGAGGTGGCGCCCGCGCGTGGCCGCGGGGAGACGCTGGCGTGCGAGAACCTCGGGATGCACGCGCGCGACGAGGACCTCCTCGTAGTAGCTGCGGTTGAAGATGCCGATGCGCCCGCGCTCGGGCAGCGCGCGGGCGGCGCGCCAGAGGAAATCGTGGTCGAGCTCCTCTTCGGAGGGCGCCTTGAAGCTGAAGACCTGGCAGCCCTGCGGGTTCACGCCGGACATCACGTGCTTGATCGTGCCGTCCTTGCCCGCGGCATCGAGCGCCTGCAGCACGATGAGCACCGCGTACGTGTTCTGCGCCCACAGCCGGTCCTGCTGCGCGGACAGGAGTTCCACGGCGAGCCGGAGCTGCTCGGCGGCGTCGCGCTTGTGCGCGAGGCCGCCGGTGTGGCCGGGGTCGTGGTCGCGCTCCAGGCGCACGTGCTTGCCGGGCGGCACGAGCATGGCGTTCACGGCCTGCTCGACGCGACGGCGCTCGGCGTGCGTGAACGTGCTGCGCCCCCCGGGCGCGGCATCGGGCTCCGCCGGGGAATGGTCGCGCTCTTCCGGTGCGTGCTTGCGGTGCTTGGAGCGCTTCGGCATCGGCAGTCTCCGGATCGGCGGGCGACGGAGGTTACGCCCGGCCGCGTCGCGCCGACAAGCGAACGTCCGGCGGCCGCGCGGGATGCGCGTCGCCGTGCACCGCGGAGTTGGCGCCGGTGATCGCGCCGGTGATCGCGCCGGCGACGGCTGCGTTCAGAGCCGCTCGCGGAAGCGGGCGGCATAGCCGACGAGCTCCACGTAACCTTCTCCGCGCACCGGGCGGCCCGCGCGCGTGCCGGTGAAACGGCACAGTCCTTCCCAGTAGGTGACGCCGGTCGACCCCGGCGTCACCAGCTCCTGGTCGGCGAGGACGGGTTGCACGTGCAGCAGCAGCTGCTCGCCGGGCACCGAGAGGTTCCAGCCCGAGGGATACCGCGCGCCGGTGCGCGGCGAGGTCCACGAGGCCGTCTCCTCGAACGAGAACTCCTCGTGCGAGAGGTGCCTGCCGCCGCCGCGCGGGTCGGCGCCGGCGTCCGGCTCGGCGCCGGTGCGGAAGGTGCCCGAGCTCGCCGCGCCCGTGCCGCCGCCGGCGAGGCGCATGCGATAGAGCATGAGATCGCTGCCGTCGTCGAGCGCGACGGAGAACCAGTCCCAGCCGGCCTGCTCCGGCGCGAGCTGGCTGCTGCCGAACTCGTGGTCGAACCACGCCCGGCCCGCCACCGCGAGATCCTCGCGACCCGGCCGCCGCAGCGTGCCGTGCAGGGCGACGCGCGGCAGGCTGTAGTACCAGCTCGCCTGCCCCGGCAGCTCGCCCTTGAGCGACAGGCCCGGCTCGCGGCCGTGCAGCAGCGGCGCGCAGGCCGCGAGATCGAGCACGGCGTCCAGCTCGCCGTCGCCGACGCGGCAGTGCAGGTGCGTGGTGCCCGCGCCGGGCGGCGCATCGGCGCCGCGGAGCGGGGCGCTCGCGCCGAGCGTGCGCAGGCTGTTGCCGAGCAGCGTGACGTCGAGCGTGCCGGCGGCGGCGTGCGCCCAGGGGCCGTAGGCGCGGCAGCTCTGCTCGTGGAAGGACAGCGCTCCGTTCGCGATGTCGCTCAGCGCGCCGTGAAAGAGCATCACGTCGCGCGCGGCGAGCGGCGAGCGGCCCGCGGGCAGCTCCGCGACCAGCGCACGTCGGAACCACGTCGCCTGGAAGCCGAAGTCCGCGTCGTGCACGCCGCCGCCGCCCGCAACGCCGCCGTCCGCGGCGGGCGCGCTGCCGGCGTGCAGCTCTCCGGTGAGATACCACCATTCGGTGCGCGTCTCCGGATGACTGCCGTGATCTGCCGGCAGCACGAGCGGACGGCCGGGCGTCGCGCGCACGAAACCCTGCTCATCGAGCACGGCGCCCTGCTCATCACGCACGACGCGGTGCGCCTCGTGCAGGGGCGCATCGCCTCCTGCGCCGGGCGAACCCTGCGTGGCCGGTGCACCCGGCGCGCTCTGCGCGGCGGCCGGCGGCGCAAGGGCAACCAGGGACGCGAGCAGCGCGCACAGCAGCGGCGCGATCACCGCGGCGCCGGTCATGCAGGCTCCTCCAGCAGCTCGGAGACACGGGCGCGGCGCACGAGCAGCCAGGGCACGATCCCGGCCGCCAGACCCGCGAGCACGGCGAGCAGCAGCACGTTCGCGACGGGCGCCGCGGGCACGAGCATCGGGTAGCTCCAGCCGAAGCTGCGCGTGTTCACGACCGCGATGAGGATCCACGCGAGCGCGGCGCCGACCGGCAGCGCGACCACGCAGTCCACGAGCAGGATCGCCAGCGCCTCGAGCAGCAGCAGCCTGCCGACGGTGGACGTCGTCGCACCGAGCGCGCGCAGCACGCCCAGCTCCGCGCGCCGCTCCAGGTGCAGGCACAGCAGCGCCGTGAGCACGCCGACCAGCGCGAGCACGGTGGAGATGGTCTGGAGCACGTAGGTGATCGCGAAGGTCTCGTCGAAGGCCGCGAGCACGCCGCGGCGCAGCGCACCCACGCTGCGGAATTCCGCATCGGGCCACGCGGCGGCGAGCGCCGCGCGCACGGCCTCCGGGTCCGCGCCCGGCGCCAGCGTGAGCGCGGCATTGCTCGCGCCGGGATCGCCGTACAGCTCCAGGAAGGCCGGCTCGTCCAGCAGCGCGTAGCCGCGGTCGAGCGCGAAGTCCTGGAACACGGCGGCCACGCGCACCGGCCGCGCGCCGCCCCGGCCGTGCAGCTCCAGCAGCGAGCCGGGCGCCAGCGACAGGCGCCGCGCGAGCGGCTCCGTGACCAGCGCCTCGCCCGCGGCGGCGGCCGGCCACGCGTGCGCGGCATCGCCCTGGAGGAAACGCAGGCGCGTGTGCTGCTGCAGCGCGCCCACGCGTGCGCCGACGACGAGAAAGGGCTGGCCCGTGCGCGGATCGCCGTCCTCGGCCGAGCGGCGCACGTCCAGCGACGCGACGCCGGGCGTCGCGTCCAGCGCCGGCAGCAGCGCCGCCGGCAGGCGCGCGGTGTACGGCGCGAGCTCCTGGAAGAGCGGGCTCACGTACACGTCGCCGCGCAGCATGCCCTCCGCCCAGGCGCGCACCTCGTTGCGGAAGGAGCCGATCATGATCACGATCGCGATCGTCATCGCGACGGGCATCGCGAGCGCGCCGGCCGCGGCGCCCGCGCGCGAGAGCGAGCGCGACAGCCGGTCCGCGGCGAGCAGCGGCAGCGGCCGGCGCGGCGCGAGCCGCAGCGCGCGCCCCAGGATCACCGGCACGGCGCCCGCCGCGCCGAGCAGCAGCAGCAGCACCGACACGGACGGCAGCAGCAGCGAGGTGCGCGCCGGCAGCAGCGCGAGCCCCGCGCCGGCCAGCAGCGCCAGCGGCCAGCGCAGCGACGGCGGCGGGTCGTGCACCGCGCCGCCGGCGACGAGGATCGGCGGCGTGCGCGCCGCGGAGCGCGCAGGGCCCAGGGTCGCCGCGAGCGTCGCCGCGACGGCGATGGCCAGCGCGAGCGCGGCCGTGCCGGCGTCGAGCGTGATGACCGGCGCGCCGGTCACCGGGCCGTAGAGCGTGGAGACCGTGCGCGCGACGTCCCCGGCGAGGCCGCCCGCGAGCAGCCGGCCCGCGAGCAGCCCCAGCGCGCCGCCCGCCGCGCCCAGCACCAGCGCCTCGAGCAGCACGGCGAGCAGCAGGTCGCGCGCCGGGCATCCCAGGCAGCGCAGCTTGCCGAGCAGCGGCCGGCGCCGCACGACCGCGAACTGCGCCATGTTGAACACGAGGAAGGCGCCGACCAGCAGCGCGAGCATCCCGAGCGCGAGCAGGTTGAAGCGGAAAGCGGCGGTCATGGCGTCGGCGCGCTCGCCGCGGCGGCCGGGGCGCTCGATGGTCTCGCCGGCGAGCAGCGGCACCGCGGATGCGTCCGCGCCCGGCGCGAGGATGAGGTCGAAGCGCAGCACGCCGTCACCGAGCCCGAGCAGCTCCTGCGCCGTCGCGAGGTCCGCGATCGCCACCGCGACCTCGGGCACCTCGCCGAAGAGCGTCGCGGGCATCGGCACGACGGTGAGCGTGGCGAGGCCGCGCGGGCCGCGCACCGTGAGCGGCCCGCCGCCGGGCAGGCCGAGCGCGGCGAGCGTCGCGGGCGGCACGAGCGCGAGCCCCGGCTCCACGAGCAGCCGCGTGAGGAGCGCCGCAGCCTCCGTGGAGCGTGCTTCGCGGCCGCCGGGCGACGCGCGCGTGGCGTCCTCCTCCGCGCTCGTGGCGACGTCCTCCGCGCCGGGCAGGAAGGGCCGCGACAGCATCGGGTCGATGCCGAGCAGCCGGAGCGTGGACGGCGCGTCCGCGCTCGCGTCCGTGCTCAGGCTCGCACCCACGGCATCGGCGTCGCCCGCCGCCGGATGGCCGGCGTCGAGCACGCCGTACAGATCCTGCTGGCGTCCGCGCGCCGCCAGGGCCTCGCGCGGCAGCACGAGCGTCGTCTCGATCACGGGCTGGACGGCCAGCACGCCCGGCGCGTCGAGGAGCGAGGCGAGCCGCGCGGCGGGAAGCGGCGCCGGCGCGACGAGCTGGTGCGTCGCGAGCCCGGCGATGCCGGCGTACGTGCGGCGGAAGCTGTCCAGCGCGGCGTTGCTCGCGAGGCGGATCGCGACCGCGACCGCCACGCCGACCACGATGCCCAGCAGCGTCGTCGCGGTCTGCAGGCGGTGCGCGCGCGCGTCGGCCAGCAGCACGCCGAGCACGGTGCGGAGGCGAGCCCACACGGCTCAGCGCTCCGCGGCGCGCGGCGGCGCGGCGGCGGCCACGTCCTCCGCGCGGCGAGCAGCGCCTGGCGTGCGCGGTTCGCCGGGCGCTCCCGCGCCGGGCGCTCCCGCGGCAGGCTCCCCTGCGGCGGGGTCGCGCGGAAGCGCCGGCGCGATGCGGCCATCCACGAGGCGGATCTCGCGGTCCGCGGCGGCGGTGACCAGCGGATCGTGCGTCGCCACGAGCACCGCGGCGCCGCGCTCGCGCGACAGCTCCGCGAGCAGCGCCATCACGCCGGCGCCGGCGGCATGATCGAGGTTGCCGGTCGGCTCGTCGGCGAGGATGAGCGCTGGGCCGTTCACGAGCGCGCGCGCGATGGCCACGCGCTGGCGCTGGCCGCCGGAGAGCTGGTCGGGGCGGCGCTCGAGCAGCTCCCCGAGGCCGACGCGCGCGGCGAGCGCGGCGGCTTCCCGCGCGACCTGCCGCGCGTCGCGGCCCGCGAGCCGCCCCGGCAGCGCGATGTTCTCCTGCACGTCGAGCGACGGCACGAGGTGGAAGGACTGGAAGACGAAGCCCACGTGCCGGTTGCGGAAGGCGGAGGCCGCCTCGTCGCAGAGCCCGGCGAGGTCGTGGCCGGCGACCACGACGCGCCCGGCGCTCGGCTCGTCCATCGCGCCGAGGATGTGCAGCAGCGTGCTCTTCCCGGATCCGCTCGGCCCCGTCAGCGCGACGACCTCGCCGCGCCGCAGCTGCAGCGAGACGTCCGCGAGCGCGACGGCCGCCGCGCCGCCGCGGCCGAAGGTGCGCCCCAGGTTTTCGACGCGCGCGACGACCTCGCCGCCCGCCGACGGCACCTCAGTGGCCGAGCACGGAGTGCAGGGCGCCCTCGATCCCGGGCTGCCCGAAGACGAAGCCGCGGCGGACCAGCTCCTCGCTCGTGCAGCGCTGGCTCGCGGTGAGCACCTGCGCGACGGGGCCGAAGCGCAGGCGCAGCGCGATCGGCGGGATCGGGAACACCGCGGGCCGGTGCAGCACGTGGCCGAGCGCGTGGCTGAAGGTCGCGTTGGTCACCGTGCCGGGCGCGGTCGCATTGAAGACCTCGTGCAGCGGCTCGCCGCGCGCGATGCCGTCGTTGCGGTCGCCGGCGCGCCCGCCCGTGCCGTCGATCGCCCAGAGGAGGAGCGCGACGAGGTCGTCCCTCGCGATCCACGAGAGGCACTGGCGCCCCAGGCCGATGGGGCCGCCGATGCCGAGCTTGAACGGCGGGAGCATCTGCTCGAGCGCGCCGCCGCGATCGCCGAGGACGACGCCGAAGCGCAGGATGGCGAGGCGCACCGGGCAGCGGCGCGCCTGCGCCTCCCAGTCGCGGCAGACGCCGGCCATGAAGTCGTCGCCCGGCGCGGAGTCTTCCGAGAGCACTTCGGCGCCGCGGTCGCCGTAGTAGCCGACCGCCGATGCGTTCACGAGCACGGCCGGCCTGGCGCGCGCCGCGACGATCGCCTCCACGATGCGGCGCGTCGCCTCGGTCCGGCTGTCGTGGATCGCGGCCATGCGCGCGGGCGTCCAGCGCGGGCCGAAGATCGGCTCGCCGGCGAGGTTCACGACGGCGCCGTACTCGTCCAGCTCCGGGAGCCAGCCGCGGTAGCTCACGCCGGGGAGCGGGTCGCGGCGTGCGCCCGCCGGGTCGCGCGAGACGACGGTCACGACGTCCCCGCGGGCCACGAGCGCCGTCGACAGGCGCCGGCCGATGAAGCCCGTGCCGCCCGCGACGAGGACGTTCACGGCGCGGGCATCCGCCGCGCACGACGCGCCTCGCCGCGGCGCGCCTCGAACCAGTCCCCCGCGAACACGAGCAGGGCGTCCTCGACCCACTCCGACACGGCGGCCAGCCGGCCCGCGCCGGGGTTGGCGGCGCCCGCCGCGGGTCCGGCGTCACCCAAGAGCTGTGCCACGTCCGCCGAGCCGGCGCCATGGGCATCGTGAGCGCCGTGCGGACCGTGGCCACCGGCGCCGGAGTCCGGCGTGCCGGCGGGCAGCGCGATGCGCGTGCGCGTCGTCTGCCGGTCGCGGCCGCGCACGGTGGAGCGGCAGGCCAGGGAGACCACGCCGGGCGAGGTGGCGTCCACCTCCACCTCGAACTCGATGTCCACGCGCGTGACGCCGCGGATGACGCCGCCTTCGCCGGCCTCGCCGTGTTCCGACGGCGCGCGCGCGCCCAGCACGCGGCGGCCCGAGAGCCGGCCGCGCCACGGCGCGAGCAGCGGGATCACGAGCCGCAGCTCGGCGAGGCGCGCGTCGATGAGCGCCTCCACCTCGGAGATCAGCGCGAACGCGGCGAGGGCGCGGCCGCCGGGCAGCGCCGGCCGCGCGGCCGGCGCGATCCCGCCGCGTTCGTCGGCGCAGCGGACGAGACCGGCGCGATCCTGGGTGTCGTGCATCAAAGGCATGGTGTCCCTGGAGGAGCGGCCGCGGAACGATCCGCGGGCCGCGGCCAGCGTGAGCGCCCGTGAGCGCCACTGCAAGCCCGCGGCGCAGGAAGACATAGCCCGGCCGGTCTCCCCCGTCGGCGAGCGGCCCCGAGCGGTCGATGTCGCGCGCGTCGCCGGCGAGCGGTCGAGCCCGGCGCCGATCACCGCGAGACCAGCGGACCGAAGCGTGCGACGACGCGCGCGGATCGGGGAACTCCGGCGCTCCGGCGCGTCAGTGCCCCGTCGAGGGCGCCGCGCCGCCGACCGCTGCGGGGTGCGCGCGCGCGACCCCGTGTGTGCCGGCCGCGACGTCCGTTGCGGATCCGTGCTGCGCGCGGGAACCCGCAGGCGCACCCGGGCTCGACTGCGGGCCGGGGCCGGCGTGCGTGCCGTGCGCGGCGTGCAGGCCGGTGACTTCCTCGAACAGCGCTTCGGTGCGGCGGAAGATGCCCTCGCGCGCGAAGCCGGCCACCTTGTCGAGGCTGCGCTGGACGTAGAGCGCGGTGCGCTCGCGGTCCGCGAGCAGGCCGGTGATCGCGGCGGTGATGGCGTCGACGTCCTGGAAGGGGAAAGTGGCGCCGTTGACGCGGTTCTCGATGAGCTCCGGATTGCCGCAGACGTCGGACACCGCGGCGGGCAGCCCCAGCCACATGACCTCGAGCAGCGTGTGCGACAGGCCTTCGTAGGAGCTGTTGAGCAGGAACACGTCCGCGGCGCGGATCCACTCCATGACCTGCGCGTGCGGCACGTTGCCCAGGAAGTGGACGCGGTCCGCCACGCCCAGCTCGCGCGCCAGCGCGGTCCACGGCAGGAGCTCGTCGCCGTCGCCCGCGACGTAGAGATGGTGGTCCGCCGGGAGCCGGGTCAGCGCGCGGATGAGGCCGTCCACGCCCTTCCAGATCATGAGCCGGCAGACGGTGAGCAGCACGACGCGGTCGGCGGGAACGGACAGGTGCTGGCGGCACTGGGCGCGCGTCGCGGTGAACTGGAGCGGCCCGTGGTAGGCGTTGTAGATGAGCTCCACCTTCTGCGGCGGCACGCCGTAGCCCTCGACGATGCTCTTGAGGAAGGCGGAGGGCGCGATGATGCGGCGCATCCAGCCCCACCACAGGCGCTGCAGCCGGCGCGCGAAGGCGACCTTCCAGCCGTAGGTGCGGTGCTGGTAGTCCGTGATCGTGTCGTCGTGCCACTGCAGGCGGTGGCTGATCTCCCACGTGCCGTCCACGCAGACGCGGATGACCGTGGGCTTGCCGCGCAGCCGCGCCGCGAGCGCGACGTGCAGCGCGAGGTGCTCGTTGATGTACACGAGGTCGGCGCGCGCGGCCTGTCGCCACACCGCGAGGAAGTCCTTCCAGTAGCGCAGCGGCAGCGAGCAGCGCGGGATGGACACGACGCGGAAGGGCCAGCCGCTCGGCTGCGGATCGCTGCAGAACGCGACGACGGTCACGTCGTGGCCGCGCCCGGCGAGGAAGCCCGCGATGCTGGGCACGTACGTGGCCGGCCCGCCGAGGTCGGGGGGGAAGATCGGGCTGGTGATGAGGATCTTCATCGCGCGGGAGCGGGCCGGTGGCGCGGTCGCGCGGTGCGCGACCGGAGGGGAGCGGAGCGCGCCCACACGCGGGGCGGGCGTGAGCGGAAGGCCGCGGAGTCTATGCCGCGAGCGGGGCGCAGGCGAGGACGCGTCCCGGAGGGGAGCGCGGATCGGACGCGTCGTGGCGCGGTCCGCAGCGGGAGCCGGTCCCGGACCCCGGATCCTACGGCTCGGGCACGCGCTGCCAGCCTTCCCGCGCCACGAGCTCCGCGCAGCGCGCGCGGATCGCATCGCGCACCCGGCGCACGCCGTCGGGCGGCAGGTGCTTCGGATCCTCGAGCGGCCAGTCCTCGCGGCGCAGGCCGGGGACCACGGGACACTCCTCGCCGCAGCCCATCGTGACGAGCAGCCCGGCGCCTGCCGCGAGGGCGGCGTCCAGGCGCCGCGGCACGGCGCGCGAGAGGTCGATGCCGGCCTCGAGCATCGCGGCCACGACCTCGGGGTGCACGCGCTCCGCGGGACGGGTGCCGGCGGAGACGGCGCGCGCCGCGGCGGGGTCCGCGAGCCGCTCGAAGAAGGCCGCCGCCATCTGCGAGCGGCCCGCGTTGTGCACGCAGGCGAAGACCACGGTGATCATCGCGTCTCCGCGACGCGGGGCGCGAGCGCTGCCGCCGGTGTCCAGCGCGCCCGCGCCCGGAGCGCCACGCGCACCAGACCGATCAGGACAGGCACCTCCACGAGCGGGCCGATGACCGCCGCGAAGGCCGCGCCGCTGTGGATCCCGAAGCTGGCGATCGCCACGGCGATGGCCAGTTCGAAATTGTTCGACGCGGCCGTGAAGGAGAGCGTCGCGGACTGCTCGTAGGTGGCGCCGAGGCGCCGGCTCATCGCGAGCGACAGCAGGAACATCACGACGAAGTAGATCAGCAGCGGCGCGGCGATGCGCAGCACGTCCAGCGGCAGCTCGACGATCGCGTCGCCCTTCAGCGAGAACATCACGACGATCGTGAACAGCAGCGAGACCAGCGTGAGGGGGCCGATGCGCGGCAGGAAGATGCGCTCGTACCACGCGGCGCCGCGCGCGCGCACGAGCAGGCGCCGCGTGAGGAAGCCGGCGACGAACGGGAGTCCGAGGTAGATCGCGACGCTGCCCGCGACCTGGCCGATCGTGATGTGCACGACCGCGCCCTGCAGGCCGAGCCAGCCGGGGAGCAGCGTCGCGAAGAACCAGGCATAGGCCGGGAAGAACAGCACCTGGAAGAGCGAGTTGAAGGCCACGAGCCCCGCACAGTAGTCCGTGTCGCCCTTCGCGAGGTCATTCCAGACGACGACCATCGCGATGCAGCGCGCGAGGCCGATGAGGATCAGGCCCAGCATGTACTCGGGCCTGTCGCGCAGGAACAGCAGCGCGAGCGAGAACATCAGGACCGGCCCGATGATCCAGTTCTGCACGAGCGAGAGCGCCAGCACGCGCCGGTTGCGGAAGACCCGGCCCAGCTCCTCGTGGCGCACCTTCGCGAGCGGCGGGTACATCATGAGGATGAGCCCGATGGCGATGGGGATCGACGTCGTGCCGATGCTGAGGCGCTCGAGTGTCGCCGCGAAGGAGGGCACGGCCGACCCGAGCGCCACGCCGGCGCCCATCGCCAGGAAGATCCACAGCGTCAGGTAGCGGTCGAGGAACGAGAGCCTGCCGGTGCGGGACATCGCTGCGAGACTGCTCACGCCGGCTCGCAGCGGCCGGGAGCGCAGCACGCCGGTGCCGCGACGGATGCGCTGCTCCCGGCCGCGGGGTGGCCGTGGCGCTCGATGTCGGCGAGCTTGTGGAAGACCTCGACCTGCCGTCCCTCGGGATCGGTGAGCCAGAACTTGTCCTGGCGCGCGTAGCAGCAGTCGATGGCGGGCTCCTCGCGCAGGAGCAGTCCCGCGGACGAGAGGCGCGACCGCGCGCGCCGCAGCGCGTCGTCCGAGAAGACCTGGATGCCGAGATGGTCGAGCTCGCCCGCCGCCGCGGACGGCCGCGGGACGAAGCTCAGGTTGAGCGGCGGATCGGCGAGATCGAAGGACACGTGATCCGCGTGGCGCTTGCGCGGCGGGACGCCGAAGAGCGTCGCGTAGAAGTCGACCGTCGCTTCCAGCCGGTCGGGACGGACCGCGAGCGAGAGGTGGAAGCGGGGAGGGCGGGCGGCGTCGGTCAGCATGCGGATCTCCTTCCGGGACGGGATGTGGTGCGGAGCGGCTGTCCGGGGCGGCGCGCGCCGCACCGGGCGGCTGCGGGGAGCTCACCCGCCGGCGCGCAGCAGGACTCGGACCCTGCGTGCAGGGCCTGTTCCAGCAGGGTCAGCGCGCGCAGGACGGAGGCGCGGTCCCGGGACGCCACGCGGTGCAGGACCTCGGCGAGCGCCGCCTCCTCGTCGCAGCACAGCGCATCGAGGCAGGCCCGGCCCTTCGCGAGGACCTCGTTGCGCACGGCGCGCGCATCCGTCGCCGAGGCGCCGCGCCGGATGCAGCCCGCGCGCTGCAGGAGCGCGAGGTTGCGGCTCGCGGTCGAGAGGTCGATCCCGAGCCGCGCGGCGACTTCCGAGGTGGAGAGCCCGCCGGCCGCCTGCAGCAGGCGCAGCGTCGCGAACTGGTGCCGCGTGACCTCGCCGCAGCAGATCTTCTCGCGCTCGAGCCGGTGCAGGGCGTGGCCGACTCGGCGCAGCAGCGCGACGGACGTGGCGGTCTTCGACGAGGCGGGCATGCTTGCTTGTATACTGCAAGCATGTGTCCTGCGCCAGTGGCGACGCGCGACGACGCAGGCTCGACGCACGACGCGACCCGGCGCCGCCCGGGCCATGCCGCACGACGCGGTGCCATGCGGCGCGACGCGGCAACGGATGTCGCCACGCCTCCGCACCGGTGCCCGTGAATCGGACCCTGCCCGCTGCTAGACTCGGCCGCGATGACCGAGACGCTCGCGATGACCGAGCCCGCGCTTTCGACACCATGGTGGCTCTGGCCGCGCGCCTGCGCCGCGACGTGGATCCGGTCGACATGTCGCGCGTCTCCACCGTCCCGCGCTCGCAGGTCGTCGGTCACGGCCGGCGCGTCTTCACGGGCGACATGCTGCGCGCCGCGCGCTGCGAGATGTACACGCTCAGCGACTACGCGCGGCTCGACGAGGAGCGGCGCGGGGTCGTCGACAGCTTCATGGAGCGCTGCCGCGGAGGATGAGATCGTCCTCGAGAAGGTGCGCATCATCGAGCGCTCCCTCGACCGGGTTCGCCAGGAAGTCGGCGGCGACGCAGGACGGCTCGCCCATCACGCCATCGAAGAGGCGCTCGTGCCGAATCTTCAGCGGGCGGGCGAGGCCGCCATCGATCTGGCCATGCATGCCGTCGGATGGAGACGGCTGGGGATTCCGCACGAATCGCGCGAGGCGTCCTCGCTGCTGGAAGCGGCCCGCATCATCGATGCCGCCGCGGCCGGGCGCATGCGGACGAGGGTCGGCCTCCGCAGCATCGTCGTCCACGCCGACCAGGAGATCGACCGCGCGAGGCTGGTGTCCATCGTGCAGAACGACCTCGACGGCTTCGTGAGCTTCCGCACGGCCATCGTGCAGTCCGGGTGACGAGGCGCCATGCCCGAGCTGCCCGAGGTCGAGACGGTCGTGCGCCAGCTGCGGCCGCATCTCGTCGGGCGCACGGTCACCGGCGCGCAGGTGCTCTGGGCGCGCACGATCGCGCGGCCGTCGGTGCGCAGCTTCCGCGAACAGCTCGTGGGCCGGCGCTTCACGGAGCTGACGCGGCGCGCCAAGTACATCGTCGCGACGCTGGATGACGGGCGCCTGCTCGTCGGGCACCTGCGCATGACGGGGCGCTTCTTCGTGCGCGCGGCCGCGGGGCAGCCCGAGGCCGGCGAGCCGGATGGCAAGTTCATCCGCGTGGCGCTCGCTCTCGATGGCGGGCGCGAGCTCGTCTTCTCCGACGTGCGCAAGTTCGGGCGGATCGCGCTCGTGTCGGCGCTGGAGGACGCGACGCCCGAGCTCGGGCCCGAGCCGCTCTCCGCGGAGATGGACGCCGCGTGGCTCGCCGGCGCGCTGGCCGGCCGGCGCCGGCAGCTCAAGCCCCTGCTGCTGGACCAGTCCTTCCTCGCGGGCCTCGGGAACATCTACGTGGACGAGTCGCTGCACCGCGCGGGGCTGCACCCGCTGCAGAGCAGCGAGCGCGTGAGCAGGGCCGGCGCCGGCCTGCTCGCCGAGGCGATCCGCGAGGTGCTCACGGCCGCGATCGAGGCGGAAGGCAGCAGCTTCGACACCTTCTACAGGACTCCCGAGGGGCAGCCCGGCGCCTTCCAGGACGAGTTCGCGGTCTACGGGCGCGGCGGCCTGCCGTGCCGCGCGTGCGGCACGCCGATCCGGCGCATCGTCGTCGGCCAGCGCGGCACGCACTTCTGCCCGCGCTGCCAGCCCGCGCCGCGGCGGCGCCGGGGACGACCCTGAGCGCGGGCCGGACGCGGCGCTCGAGCGGGATGCGCGAGGCGCCCGCCGAGCGGTGAGCGCCCGCTGTGAGCCGGGCCCGGCTGCGGCGCGCGTCGCCGGCCTCCGGCCCGCGGAATTGGGCGATCTCGCACGCGGCCTTCACGCCCGACCCACAAACCGGCCGCAGAGTGCCCCCGCACGGGATGACCGAACGAGCGGGAGCGTCCCGCCCGGGACCCGTGAGGTGAAGCACCCAACGAGGACCAACACTCCGTGAACAGTCTCCTGAAGACCACAGCAGCATCCGTGGCGGTCGGCATGGGCATCGCCGGCGCGGCCGGCGCGGCGCATGCGGCAGAGATCCTGGTGACGGCCAACATCGCCGCCTCCACGACCTGGACCGCGAACAACACCTACAACCTGCAGCAGCAGATCTACGTGCTCCCGGGCGCCACGCTCACGATCGAGGCGGGCACCGTCGTCGCGAGCGACACGAACGTCGGCGGCAGCCTCGCCGTCACGCGCGGCGCGAGGATCTTCGTCCTCGGCACGCAGGACAGCCCGGTCATCATGACCTCCAAGGCCGACGTCGCGACGTGGGTCGGCGGCAACCCGAAGACCGGCACCTGGCGCGAGGCGGTCAACGAGTGGGGCAACCTCACGCTCATGGGCGCGGGCTTCATCTCCGAGAACGCGATCCCGGGCAACGTGCCGACGGCCAGCGCGACCAACGTCGGCAAGATGGAAGGCCTGCTCGAGGCGTTCCCCGGCGACACCAAGGTGCTCTACGGCGGCGGTGACGACGACGACAACAGCGGCACGATCGAGTACCTGTCGCTGCGCTACGGCGGCAAGGTCGTCGCGCTCAACAACGAGCTCAACGGCCTGTCGCTCGGCGGCATCGGCCGCGAGACGGACATCCACCACGTCGACATCATGAACAACGTCGACGACGGCATCGAGATCTGGGGCGGCACGGTCAACCTCAAGTACGTCAACATCTGGAACATCGGCGACGACAGCTTCGACATCGACCAGGGCTGGCGCGGCAAGGCGCAGTACGGCCTCATCGTGCAGGGCTACAGCGCCAACGCGGCGCAGGGCTCGGGCGTGGGCGACAACTGCTTCGAGACCGACGGCGCCGAGGACTCCGACTGGCTGCCCGTCACGACGGGCACGGTCTACAACTTCACCGTGATCGGCCAGCCGATCGACGGCGACCAGGGCACCGCGTGGCGCGACAACGCGCGCATGCAGTACCGCAACTGCATCTTCATGGACCTGGGCGAGGAGCTCGTCAAGCTCGACAACATCGACGGCGACGGCGCGCACGGCTACGGCTTCAACGGCTCGCTCTCGTGGGCGAACACGTGGACCACGCCGGCCGCGGTCTCCGCGCTCAACCAGTCCCAGGTGGACGGCAACCTCGCGGAGATCAAGGACAGCGTCTTCTTCCGCAACGTGTTCGCCAACGCCTACACGGAGGCGACCGCCGTCGGCGTCTTCAACGCGGGCAACAACAACGTGAATGCCGGCAGCAACGTGGCCGACCAGCCGATCGCGTCGATCACGCGCGGCCCGCTCGTGAACAAGGGCGGCAAGAACATGATCCCGGTCATCGGCCTCGATCCGCGTCCGGCGGCCGCGGCGCTGACGAGCGTCGGCGCGGCTCCGTCCGACGGCTTCTACACGCCGGGCCAGTTCCGCGGCGGCTTCGCTCCGGGCCAGAGCTGGCTCTCGGACTGGACCGCGTCCTACGCCTTCGGCTACACGACCACGGAGAACCCGTGGACGGACGTCGGCTTCGCGCTGCCGGCCAACGACGACTACCCGACGCTGACGGGCACCGGCCCGCTCACGGCGAGCAGTCTGAACCGGATCGACCTGCACAACGCCAAGGGCAGCACGCTCGCCGTGCTCTTCGCGTCCACGGCCTTCAGCCCGTCCCCGTTCAAGGGCGGCACGCTGGTGACGGTGCCCTTCCTGTTCAGCTTCAACCTGGGCACGGCGGCCAACGGCGCCTTCGGCCTGCCCTTCCTGTGGCCCACGGGCATCCCGGCCGGCTTCTCGCTGTACTTCCAGTACGCCGTCCAGGATCCGGCGGCCGTGAAGGGCGTGTCGCTGTCCAACGCCATCAAGGCCACGGCGCAGTGAGCTCACGTTCCTGAATCACCATGAGCGGCCCCCGTCCGGCGGCAGCCGGGCGGGGGCCGCAACACGTCGAACCGGTTCACTGGTTCTCCACGCCGCCGCGCCGCGGGCACTCACTGGGACTGACACACGATGAAGCATCCGCTCCGATCGCTCCGCGCCCGCTCGATCCTCGTCCTCGCCTCCGCCGGCGCGCTGTCGCTGCTGCTCGCGGGGTGCTCGGAGGGCCAGGCGGCAGCGGACGGCGCGGGAGACGCCGCGTCCGCCGCGTCCGCGCCCGTGCAGGACGCGCCGCTCGCCGCGTGGCAGGTTGAGCTGCTCGAGACCGCGCGCCGGTCGGCCTCCGCGATTCCCCTCGCGCCGCACGTCAAGGACCGCAGCAGGGCGCAGGAGGCGGTCGTCACCGCGTGCCTCGCGCTGGACCAGCCGCAGCGCGCGCTCGCGGCCGCCGGGCAGATCGAGAACTGGCGGCGCGGCACGGGCTACGCCGGCGTCGCGGCCTGGGCCGCGGAGCACGGCCGCACCGCGGAAGCCGAGCGCCTGCTGAAGCTCGCGCAGGGCGTGGCCGAGCACGCGGAGAGTGGCGCGGACGGCGAAGGATCGCAGGGCTGGCGCAAGGATCGCGTGCGCGCCGCGATTGGCAGGACGTATCTGCTGCTCGGGCGGCAGGAGGAGGCGGCGCCCTTCCTGCGCGCCTCGGACGAGACGCTCGCAGGCGCAGCGGCGAACGCGGCGCCCGCCGCTGGCGCGCCGCTCGAGTCGGCGACGGACGTGCCGCCCACCGCGGGCCCGAGCGCACGCGCCGAGTCCACCGCGGGACGTGAAGCGGCGGCACGGGCCGAGGGGGCTGGTGCGGCGGGGCCGGCCGATGTCGAGGCGCAGCTCGAGGAGCTGGATGCGGCCGTCGCGGCCGGCGGCTTCGATCGCATCCACGACGGGCTGGAGGCCTGCGCGGGGCTGTTCGACCGCTTCTACGCCGAGGCGTCGTTGCGGGCGCGTGCCGAGGACGCGGTGAAGGGCGCCTGGAAGAAGCTGCCCGTCGCGATCGGCATCGACCTGCTGGGGAAGCTCGCGGACGCGGCGCTCCGGCATGAGGATCCCGTGAAGGCGCTCGCGCTGGTGGAGGAGGCGCAGCAGCTCGTGGACGGCCGCGCGTGGATCCCGGAGGACGCCGTGCCGCTGCAGGCGCGGCTCGCGGCACTGCGCCACCGCGCCGGAGAGCAGGATGCGGCGCGCCGCCAGATCGACGCGGCGCTCGCGCTCTTCGACGCGGAGCACCTGAAGATCGCGAACGTGTTCCGCGCCGGCGCGCTGCGGCCCGTCGCGGAAGCGCTGCAATCCATGGGCGACACGGCCGGCGCGCGTGCGGTGTATCGCCGCGCGATCCAGGAGGGCTTCGTGAATCCCAACTCGCGTCCCCGCGCGGAGGACCTCTCCGCGACGTGCCTCTCCATGGCCGTGCACGGCGTGGAGCCGGACGCCGCGCTCACCGCGGAGATCGGCCGCATGAGCGACGCGCTGGGCCCGCCGTGGTGAGCCGCGACAGGGGCGCGACGGGCCGCTGACGCAGCCCGCGCCGGCACGGAGCCGCCTTCACGGCGTTCCCACGATCGATACACGCTCTCCCCACATGAACTCGCGAAGCTCCCCGACTTCACACGAGCTCTGGAGAGCGATCGCTGCCCGTGGCCAGTTGGTTACAGAGATGCTGCTCGGCACTTGCGGCCGTGCTTGTCGTCGCGGTCCACGCGGGGGTCGCGGGCGCGCAGGACCAGCCGCCGGGCTCGATCCGCGGCCTCGTCACGGACAGGGATTTCGACACGCCGATCGCCGGGGCGAGGGCGACGATCGTCGAGACCGGCCAGGCGGTGGCCACGACCGAGCAGGGACACTTCGTCCTGCCGGACGTTCCGCCCGGCCACTACACCCTGATCTTCACGAAGGGCGGCTACACCCGCCAGGTGAAGGCCGACGTCGCGGTGCTGGCCGGCCAGCTCACGGACGTGGACGTCGCGCTCTCCGGCGAGGTCACGGAGATGGACGAGTTCGTCGTGCAGGACGTGCTGCAACTCGGCACGGGCACCGAGGCCGCGCTGCTCGGGCTGCGCTTGCAGAGCGCGTCCTTCATGGACTCGATCAGCTCGGACCTCATGAGCCGCGCCGGCGCCGGTGACGCCGCGTCCGCGCTGAAGCTCGTCTCGGGCGCGTCCGTGCAGGACGGGAAGTTCGCGGTGATCCGCGGCCTGCCGGATCGCTACGTGAGCTCGCAGCTCAACGGCGTGCGCCTGCCGTCGGCGGACGAGAACACGCGCGCCGTGGAGCTGGACCAGTTCCCCGCCGCGGTGATCGAGAGCATCCAGGTCAGCAAGACCTTCACGCCGGACCAGCAGGGCGACGCGTCCGGCGGCGCGGTCAACGTGAAGCTCAAGAGCATCCCCGACGAGAACATCCTGCAGTTCAGCGCGCAGGGCAGCCTCAACAGCAACGTCAACGGCAGCGACTTCCTCAGCTACGACGACGGCGGGCTGGACTTCCTCGGCAAGCAGGACAAGCCGCCGCAGGAGTCCGGCACGAAGTGGACGGGCGCGGCCGGCGTCTCCGACGGCGACACGCCGCGGGACTACAAATGGTCCGTCGCGGCGGGCGGCAAGCAGGACGTCGACAGCGGCTGGCGCATCGGCGGGCTCGCCAGCCTCTTCTACGAGCGCGACAGCCAGTTCCACGACGACGGCATCGACGACTCGTACTGGGTCACGCACCCGGGCGACGCGCCGACCCCGCAGATCAAGCAGGGCTCCGTCGAGGACGGCACCTTCAAGACGGCGCTCTTCGACGTGACGCAGGCCGAGCAGTCCGTGCAGTGGGGCGGGCTCGGCACGCTGGGCCTGGAGAACGAGGACAACCGGCTCTCGCTCACGTACCTGTACACGCACAAGGCCACGGACCTCGTGACGCTGGCGCAGGACACGCGCGGCAAGGAGTACTTCTTCCCCGGCTACCACCCGAACGACGTGGACGATCCGGGCAACCAGACGGACAAGGCGAACTCCGCGCCGTACATCCGCACGGAGACGCTGCAGTACACGGAGCGCACGAGCAGCTCGCTGCAGCTCCACGGCGAGCACACGCTCTCGCCCGAGGGCTTCGGCATCGACGGCTTCGCGCGCTTCCGCCGGCCGGTGCTCGACTGGACGCTCTCGCACAACAGCGCGAACCTCGACCAGCCCGACAAGCGCCAGTTCGGGTCGTACTTCGTCCCGCACAACATCACGCAGGGCTTCCCGGAGTTCGGCATCGACCCGATCGACAATCCCTCGACCTGGTTCCCCTACCAGCCGGGCGAGAACGGCACGCTCGGCAACTTCCAGCGCATCTTCAAGTCGATCGAGGAGAACGGGAACCAGGGGAGCGTCGACCTGAAGCTGCCCTTCGAGCAGTGGAGCGGCGACGAGGGCTACCTGAAGTTCGGCGCGTTCAGCGACGAGGTCAAGCGCACGTTCGACCAGGACACGTTCAGCAACTTCGACGACGTGGCCGCGGCCTCCGGCTTCCTGGGCGGCGTCGACGACTTCTGGTCGACCGTCTTCCCGTCCGAAGGCCACCTCATCAGCGCGGCCGACACGGACGTGGACTACAAGGGCCGGCAGGACATCTCGGCGCAGTACGGCATGCTCGACCTGCCGCTGAACTCGTCGCTGAACATCATCGGCGGCGCGCGCTTCGAGTCGACCGAGATCAGCATCGTCAACGACGCCGAGGCCAAGGCCGTCTGGTTCCCGCCCGGAGGCACCGGCGAGGTCGAGCTGCACCCGGGCGACGCGGACGTCGCGTTCAGCCAGGACGACGTGCTGCCGTCCGTGGGCCTCGTCTACCGGCCCACGGAGCAGGTCACGGTGCGCGCCTCGTACACGGAGACCGTCGCGCGCCAGACCTTCAAGGAGCTCTCGGCCGTCGTGCAGCAGGAGTATCTCGGCGGCCCGATCTTCATCGGCAACCCGGAGCTGCAGATGAGCGCGCTGCAGAACAAGGACGTGCGCCTGGACTACGTGCCGGAGGAGGGCCAGCTCTTCTCCGCGTCGTGGTTCACCAAGGACGTCGACCAGCCGATCGAGAACGTGCAGAAGGTCGATCCCTTCGCCTACACGACGGCGGTGAACTACCCGCACGGCGAACTCTCGGGCTACGAGTTCGAGCTGCGCCAGAGCCTCGGGACCGTGGTCGATGAGCTGGACGGCCTGTCGGTGGGCGCGAACGCGACCTTCATCGACTCCCGGGTGGACCTCCCCGCGGACGAGATCGCGGATTTCCAGCTCCCCGGCATCGAGGTGCCGATCACGTCGCGCGACATGACCAACGCGCCGGATCACCTCTACAACCTGTACCTCACGTACGACGTGGAGAGCACGGGCACGCAATTCGCGCTCTTCTACACGATCAAGGGCGACACGCTCGTCGCCGGCGCGGGGCAGTCGGAGGGGAACTTCGTGCCGAGCGTGTACGAGAAGGAATACGGCACGGTGAACTTCAGCGTGACGCAGGAGCTGTCGGAGCGCGCCCGGCTCCAGTTCCAGATCAAGAACCTCACCGACCCGAGCATCCAGCAGGTCTACCGCTCGGATTTCATTCCCAATGACGTGGTCAAGACCTCCTACACGCGCGGCCGGGAATTCACGCTCGGACTGAGCGTCCGCTTCTGAGCGCGCGACGACCTTCGACGGATCTTCAGCAAAGGAACCATGGACATGAGCAGGAAACCCGATCCAGGAAACGCGGTGCGCGATCCGCTCCGCACGCCGCCGCCGGCGGATCAGGCGGGTCGCGGGCGCCGCAGCCCGCTCGCGGTGCTCGCGCTGGTCGCGGCCGTCGGGCTGCTGTCGTCGGGCGCGAGCTTCGTCGCGCAGGACGGCGCTTCGCCGGGCGGCGGCGCGCAGCCGCCGAGCCTCGACGAGCTGCGGATCACGATGGACAAGTGGCTGCAGACGCAGCAGATCATCGGCAAGGAATCGCGCGAGTGGCAGCAGGGCAGGGAGATCCTCACGGCCCGCCTGCAGCTCGTGCAGACCGAGATCGCCACGCTCCGGCAGACCATCGACCAGGCGAAGGGCGGCGTCGCGGAAGCCAACCGGAAGCGCGACGAGCTGCTCGCGGAGAACGAGAAGCTCAAGGCCACGGGCGCGCAGCTCGTCGCCGGCGCCGCCGCGATGGAGGGCGACGTGCGCAAGCTCTTCGCCACGCTGCCCGAGCCCGTCCGGGTCAGGCTGCAGCCGCTGGCGCAGCGGCTCCCCGAGGACTCCGGCAGGACCACCGTCTCCGCCGCGGAGCGGTACCAGAACGTGCTGGGGATCCTCAACGAGGTCGCCAAGGCCAACAGCGAGATCAGCGTCGTCTACGAGGTGCGCAACCTCGAGGGCGGCCGCGCCGCCGAGGTGCAGGCGATGTACGCCGGCCTCGCGCAGGCCTGGTACGTCAGCGCGAGCGGCGAGGCCGGCATCGGCCGGCCGGGCCCCGACGGCTGGACCTGGGAGCCGCGCAACGCGATCGCGGGCGCCGTCCTGCTCGCGATCGACATCGTCCAGGGCAAGCATTCCCCGGCCTTCGTGCCGCTCCCGGTGACCATCCAATGAAGACGCTCTCACTCATCGTCTGCACCCTCCTGCTGTCCACGGGCGCCTCGCTCGCCGCGCAGCAACCCTCCGTGAACGACGGTGCGCTGGTCCGCGTGTCGTCCTCCGCGAGCGAGCAGCTCGCGAAGAGCACGGCGGAACTCGACGCGCTGCGCGAGCGCATCGCCGCCGAGAAGCTGCCGCTGGCGCAGCAGCTCACCGCCGCGGAGGAGCAGCTCGCGGCGCTCCGCAAGGAGCACGAGGAGGTCACGCGCCTCGTGGACAGCGGCAACCTGCAGCTGCCCGCGATCCGGGCCGAGATGAAGGCCCGCGAGGACGAGCAGGTCTACCTCGGCAACCTGCTCGACGAGTACGCGCGCAACTTCGAGACCAAGGTCAACGTGGCCGAGCTCCAGGTGTGCGGCGACGCGATCGCGGACGCCAGGCAGGCCACCGAGAACACGACGCTCGCGCCGGCGGAGCGCTTCGGCCGGCAGATCTCCTTCGTGCAGCTCTCGGTGAAGCGGCTGTTCGACGCGCTCGGCGGCGAGCGCTTCCCCGGCACCGGCGTGGACCTGGCCGGCGCGGTCGTGAGCGGCGAGTTCGCGCTCATCGGCCCGGTGGCGCTGTTCCGCGCGACCTCCGGCATGGCGGGCCTGGTCATCCCGCAGACCGGCTCGACGCGGCCGCTCATCCGCCCGCTCGAGGGCTCGATGCAGCTCGGGCTCGCCGCGCTGGTGGAATCCGGCGCCGGCGATCTCCCGCTCGATCCCTCGCGCGGCGGTGCGCTCAAGGAGCTCGTTCAGAAGACGAACCTCATCCACGTCTTCGAGAAGGGCGGCCCGATCATGTGGCCGCTGCTCGTGTGCTCCATCCTCGCGCTCGGCGTCGTGCTGGAGCGCGTGATCTTCCTGCTGGGCCCGCAGCGGCGGCGCGACCCGAAGGCGATGGAGGGCTTCTTCGCGGCGGCCGGCCGCGGCGACACGGAGGCCGCGATCCGCATCGGCAACGAGTCGAAGTTCTACGTGGTGCGCACGCTGGCCTACGCGCTGTCGCACAAGGAGACGTCGCTGCCGAACGCCCTGCTCTACGCGCAATCGCTGGAGCTCAAGCGCTTCCGGCGCGGCATCCCGATCCTGGACACGGTCATCACGCTCGCGCCGCTGCTCGGCCTGCTCGGCACGGTCACCGGCATGATGGGCTCGTTCTCGCTCATCGGCGGCGACCTGTCGGCGCCGGGCGCGATCACGGGCGGCATCGCGGAGGCGCTCATCGCGACGGCCTTCGGCCTGGGCATCGCGATCACGTCGCTCATCCCGTTCAACATCCTCAACACGCGGGCCGACGAGGCGCGCGCCGAGATCGAGTCGGCCGCGACGCAGCTCGAGCTGCTCGTGCACCCGCAGGCGGGCGGCCCGCCGCCCGAAGGACCCGGCAGCGGCGGGCAGGCCTCGCACGCGGGCCAGGCTGGCCGCGCGGGGCACGGCCCGGCGCTCGCCACGGCGCACGCCACGGCGGGCCAAGCCCACGGTCCGCTCCATGCGGGCGCCGGTGCCCACGCACCGCAGCCGGCGGGGAGGACCTGAAGATGCACGGCGGCGGCGGCGGCGGCGGCAGGCGGGCGCGGATCGAGATCATCCCGCTCATCGACATCATCTTCTTCCTGCTCGCGACCTTCGTGATGGTCTCGCTGTCCATGACGAAGAACCAGGGCATGCAGGTCGTGCTGCCGAGCGCGAGCACCGCGGCGTCGCTCGGCAGCGCGCAGGAGCTGGACAAGTCCGTCACGCTCACGGTCAACGCGAAGGGCGAGGTCTTCTACAACAAGGACAAGATCACGCTCGCGCAGCTCCCCGTGAAGCTGGCTACGCTGAAGTCGTCCAGCCGCGACCCGAAGGTCATCCTCAACGGCGACGCCGGCGCGGACTTCAAATACGTGGCGGCGGTCCTCGACGAGGCGCGCAAGAGCGGCATCACGAAGATCGGCCTGAACACGGACAAGAAATGAAGTTCGGGCTCATCCTCGGCATCGGCGCGGCGCTGTTCCTGCACGCCGGCTTCCTGCTCTTCGGCGGGCTGATCTTCCACGTGCCCAAGCCGGGCACGGAGGCGGTGCAGGTGGAGCTGGTGTCCGAGGAGGTCGCGGCCGAGGAGAAGAAGAAGGAAGAGGAGAAGCCGCCGGAGCCGGAGGCGACCGAGGAGCTGCAGTCGCAGACCGAAGAGGCGCCGGACGCGGAGGAGCTCATCCGCCGGATGGAACTCTCGGCGGCGAGCCAGGCGCCGAAGCTGGACGCCTCGAGCCTGAGCGCGATCGAGGACGCGCTCAACGGCACGGCGGCCGCCGCGAGCGACTTCACGCAGAGCCTCGACTTCCAGTCGGGCTCGCTCAGCGGCACGGGGAAGGGCGGCGGCGCGCTCGCCGACACGATGGAGAAGGCGTTCAGCCTCGACGAGCTGGACCAGAAGCCGCGCGTCGTGTTCCAGCCCGCGCCCAACTACCCGGCCGCGCTGCGCGGCCGCAGGATCGAGGGCGTGGTGAGCGTGTTCTTCCTGCTCGACGAGACCGGCCGGGTGAACGCCCCGCGCGTCGAGAAGTCCACCAACGGCGCCTTCGACAAGCCGGCGCTCGACGCCGTGAAGAACTGGAAATTCGAGCCGGGCGTCAAGGCCGGCAAGCGCGTGCCCACTCCGATGCGCGTGCAGATCCGCTTCCCACCGAGTTGACGACCATGACCTCACCGATCCGTGCGATCCACGCTCCTTGCGCTGCGTGCGCGCCTTCGCGGCGTCTCACGTCGCTCCGCGCGATGCCGTTCCGCGGCGCCGCGCGCCTGCGGCGGCTCGCGCCCGCGGCGCTTGCTGCGCTGCTGCTGCTCCGGCCTTCCGCGCTCGGCCGCGACGACCAGCCGCTCGACCTGCGCGCGCTGTGGAACGACCCGACCTTCCAGAAGCAGTTCGTCGCGGGCTACGGCGTGAACGCCGAGATCGAGCCGCGCGTCGCGCCCGACGAGGTCAAGACCCTCGAGGCGATCCGGCCGCTCATGGCGGAGGACCTGGCCGGCGCCGAGGCCGAGCTCCTCGACCGCATGAAGCCCGGTTGCTCCGCGATGCTCGACTACACGCTCGCGAGCATCCAGTTCCAGCTCGATCGCTACGACGAGGCGCGCGCCAACTACGAGAAGGCCGTGGAGAAGTTCCCGAGCTTCCGCCGCGCGTGGCGCAACCTCGGCCTGATCCACGCGCACGACGGACGCCACGACGAGGCGGTGCAGGCCTTCACGCGCATGATCACGCTCGGCGGCGGCGACGGCTACAGCTACGGCCTGCTCGGCTTCGCCTACTCCGGCAAGCACGACGAACAGGCCGCCGAGACCGCCTTCCGCAACGCGCTGCTGCTGCAGCCGGAGAGCACGGACTGGCGCCTCGGGCTCGCGCAGAGCCTCGTCAGGCAGCAGAAGTTCGGGGACGCGATCAGCCTGCTCGATGTCCTCATCGAGCGCTTCCCGGACAAGGCGGATTTCTGGAAGCTGCAGGCGAGCACGTACCTGGCGATGAAGCAGCCGCTCAAGGCCGCGCAGGACTTCGAGGCGCTCGACATGCTCGGCCAGTCCTCGGTGGACACGCTGAACACGCTCGGCGAGGTCTACGTGAGCGAGAGCCTCATGGACCTCGCGCTCGGCGCCTTCCTGCGCGCGATCGATCTCGACGCGGGCCAGCCCGTCACCCGGCCGCTGCGCGCCGCGGAGGTGCTCGCCGCGCACGGCGCGCTGCCGCAGGCCAGGCTGGTCGCGCAGCACATCCACGCGGCCTGGGATGCGCGCCTCACGGAGGACGACCGGCGCAAGCTCCTGAAGCTCGAGTCGCGCCTCAGCATGGCGGACGGCGGCGGCGGCAGCGCCGAGACCGCGAAGGTGCTCGAGGAGATCATCGCGATGGACCCGCTCGACGGGGACGCGCTCCTGCTGCTCGGCCAGTACCACGCCCGGCAGAACGAGCCCGACCGCGCGATGTTCTGCTACGAGCGCGCCGAGAGCCTGCCGGACTTCGAGGCCCGGGCGAAGATCCGCCATGCGCAGGTGCTCGTGAGCCTGAGCCGCTACGCCGACGCCGTGCCGCTGCTGCGCCGCGCGCTGGAGGTCACGCCGAGCGACGACATCGCCCGCTACCTGGAGCAGGTGGAGCGCATCGCGAAGGCGCGGCGCTGAGGACCCCTCACGCCGCGTGCTTCCTGACCCACGCGACGTAACGGTCCATCCACGACTGCAGGAACTTGCGCGTGCCCTCGCTGGCGATGCCGCCGTCCTTGCCGAAGAAGCCCTCCTTCACGTGGATGAAGGCCTCCGGCTGCCCGAGCGTCGGCACGTCGAGGTAGGCGAGCACGTTGCGCAGGTGCTGCTGCGCCATCGCCGTGCCCGCGGAGCCGATGGACGCGCCGATCACGCCCGCGGGCTTGCCGCCCCACGCGTTCTGGCCGTAGGGACGCGAGGCGTGGTCGAGCGCGTTCTTCAGCACGCCGGGGATCGAGCGGTTGTACTCGGGCGTGACGAACAGCAGCCCGCGCGCCGCCGCGATCTCGCCCTTCAGCCGCTTCACGGGCGCGGCCGGGTTGCCGTCGTCATCCTGGTTGTAGAGCGGCAGGTCGTCGATGCGCAGCGGCGTGAAGGCGAAGTCCGCCGGCCCGAGCGCGACGAGCGCCTGCGCGAGCTGGCGGTTGTACGACTCCTTGCGCAGGCTGCCGACCACGAGCGCGATCTGGTACTGGGTCATGAGCGGAGTCCCGTGGGTGGAGGTGAATGCACACGCAAACGGCCGGCGCGGCGATCGGGTGCGCTGACGGGATCGACCCGATGACCATCGGCGCGATCCGCCGATGGCACGCCGACGATCACGTCGCTGCGCCCGATCTTCTGGATCATCTCGCAAGTGACCTGACACTCGACTTCGGCGTCCAGTGCGGGGCCATTGTGTCCAACTTCTCCGTCGATGGCACGGTCAGCAACGTCACCAAGCAGATGCTGGATCTCGACATTCGCCTTGTCATCTCCAATGCGGGAGCAGCCAGCCGGGCAGGTTCGTTGAACTCGATCTCGAGCGTCACAAGAACGGCTGGCGGCTCAACCACGTGCCTCATCTCGAACTTGCCCACCGCCTCGGCGCTCCTATGGCAAAGCGCGGCCGGCGCGGCTTCGTGTTCGTCGAGGGGGCTCGGCGCAGAGCGCGCCATTCCCTTGATGGCCAACGCCTGCGGCGCGAAGTCATACGTCCAGAAGCTGGGCGAATCCCTGCACGTCGAATTCAAAGCGTTGGGCGCCCACGTGACCGTCGCGTTGCCCGGCCCGACGGACACGCCCACGATGCAGAGATTCGGCTTCACGGCCGAGAGCATGCCGCTGAAGCCCATGGCCACCCTCCAGTGCGGGACGGAGACACTGCACGCACAGGAGCGCAGCAAGTCCGTCGTCATTTCCGGACGGCTGAACAGGGCGATGACCGCGCTGCTGCCACCCGCCGTGACGCGCCCGATGATCAAGGCGATGCTGAAAAGAACCTCTTGAGGATCCAGCAGGGCCAGCTGGAAAGTGCCTGAGTGACCGCGGGCAAGCACTTGACGCTCGGCGCGAGAGCGGCTGGCTCTCCCGGCAGGATGCCCGCGAGAGATCAGGCAGCCTCTGACCACAGCGCCCCGAGTGTAGCAATACGCGCTGGACGATGGCGCGTCGACCGCTCGCAACCCCCGTATCGAGTAGAGTCTCGAGAGAATAGAGTCATTCGTTGCGTATCATGTGGCTTGGTTTTATCCGTCATGCCGTCTGGGGGTGCCTATGGCGTCGGAAAAGGCAATGGTCGAGTCTGGTACTAAGGAGCGCGTCGCGTTCGAGTTAATGAAGCATGTTGGCGAGCGCGATCAGGCGAACACTGGAGATCGCGTGTACTGGTTGAAGCTGTATGAGCAGTGCTTGACGGTGACGACCGGTGGAAGCTCTGAGCATGCGTTGGCGGGCTGGAAGGCGGGCTGAACGCGGGCCCTCGCCCGCCAGCCGTGCGCCGCCTATGTGGGGGCCCAGGCTGGCGGGCGAGCGACGGAAAGGCGCTTGATCGGGTCATGGGTATTTCAGCCGCAACTGCCGCATTCCTTGCTCGCACTTTCCGTGCGTTGGGTTGCAGTCGTTCTTGAGGGATGCGAGAGTGGTCGTCAGCAGCGTCTATTTGCTTGGGTCGGAGCGACGGGAACGGGCCTCGGCGGAGCTTGGGCTTCTAGGTCGGCGTACGACGACAGTGATGCCGATTCAACTGTGCAGGTGTGGGCGCGCCATTACCGGATTGCCGCTGACGTGGGAGCGACCGCACAGGCAAACCCAACAAGATCCTAGGCACTTTGCAGCCCTGAATCGGTACGATGCCGGGCCGGTGGGGAAGGTTGTCGTGAGCGCCCCGCCGAACATCAATCAATCTTGGGCGACTGGAGTCACATGAAGTACGAGAACACCGAGATGAAGGTCGAAGAAATGGTCTCGTCTTTCAACGCCGGCAAGATAAATCTTATACCCCCATTTCAGCGTGGGTCGGTGTGGTCATTGAACATGCGCCGTCGACTCATTGTAAACATGATAAAGCAGCGACCGATTCCGGCGATCTTTCTCTACCGCGAACCCGCTGGATCGAAGTTTTCCTATAATATCCTTGACGGAAAGCAGCGGCTTGAGACTCTAATTCTATTCATCGGCGACAAGCGCTCGGACATTAGAATTAATAAAGTGGCGGATTATTTCTTCAAGAAGACCGCAAGGGATGAGCAAGGATTCTCAGTATCAATAGAATCTGGCAGCACGAAGATGGTTACATTTGCCAATCTTAAAGATGAGCTGGTGCGGGACTTCAGGGAGTTCAAGATCGCGACTATTGAGATCGACTTGGACAGCGAAGACGATCCAGTTTCGATGGACGAAATTATTAATCTGTTCATTGACATCAACACATACGGAAAGAAAGTAAAGCGCTTCGACATCGTCAAGACCATGGCGCAGGATCCGCTGCTTAAGCAGGCTCTTCAACTCATCGCACGCCGAGAGGTAAGAAAGGGGAAATCAGTATATTTCAAGGCCATTGACAGTGACGCCGTCTACGTTCTAAAGCGACTAAATGTCGTTACCAAGGCATCTGATCCAAACGCAAAGGTGGATCGGATGTGGGAGCGGCTAACCGAGATCGTGCTCTTTTCGCAAAAACCAAAGCACAGGGCTCCGACCGAGATTCTGAAGGGATTCATCAACGCCAGGTCTACGGGTGGAAGGCTTGAGAAACTTACAAAAGAGCAGCTGAGGAGGTGCGAAATGTCTTCGTGTACCTGCGCAAAGCGTACTCTTCAAGAGTAATCGCAAGTCGGTTTGCGACGGACTTGCCACAGTTTTACACGCTTGTTACGACGTTGATGTCTACCGACATTATGACGCGTTATCCGGCGGAGACTTTCCGCGAAAAGTTGGAAGCGCTCGCTGCGATTGCAGATGGGAGCGCCAAGACAGCCTCACCCGCGATGCGCAAAGCGTTGCGTGACTACAGCGAGTATTCGGCTAAACAGACGACTCACCCAGCTCGTCGTGCGGAGCGACAGAGGATGTTGCTCGAAATCCTCGATCGTGTGTGAACTGAAAGCACGCTAGCGCGCCTCGCTGGTTTTCCATGCGACGGGAGGCTTAATGCGCCCAGTTGAGCGAGCGTGGGAGGGCGACGTGCCGTGCGGTACTTCGATATGCGTGTAAGTAAGAGCCAACAACTGGCGCTGGATGCCGATTAAAATAGTAAGAACGGCGGTTGTAGATATCATCATTTAGACAGCCCATCAGAAATGTTGGGGCGCCATGGGCTTCGATAAACCTGCGCATCGCCAAACAGCGCATAGCAAATGTATCGTTCGGCAAGATCCTCAAGTGTCCGAACGTTGGCTTCAGTGATCTGAACTCGTCCGGTGGCCGTTCGTGCTGCGCGGTGAAGTAGAGCGTTGCGCATGGCATTGAACTTGCTGAACGCCTCGATGTCGTGTTCTTTGCCTGGGAGATTGGCCTTGTCGGCAAGCACTCTAAATCGATGAACCAGACTTGGCCCTGCTCGTTCAGATAGCTTCGCTAGCGCCCGGGTCAGTCGGGGGATTTCTTCGTCTCCCATTGCCTCAAGAAGTTCCGTGACGCGTTGAATGCTTTGGAGCGTGTCCGTCTGCGTGGGCATGTCGACTCCCTGCAACGCGGCCTCCAACGGTGTAAACAATGCGATGAACTGGCTTAGATTGTCATGTTCGCGCCAAGCACGGCTCAACCAGCCGAGCACGTTTGCGGCGCGTGACATCAGATCATCGTTGGCATCCTTTAGGCAGGCAAGGAGGCCACACATTACACGACTAGCATGTTCCGAAAGGGCCAGCGACTCGAGCACTTCTGAAGCGTCGCCTGCATGGGTCATCAACTGATATTCGCCGCGCCCTGCGAAAGTGTTTTCGCACAGAGGAATGAGTACAAGCTGTCTGTGAACTCTTAGCCCGAGAAACCCGGCGCCAACGTCGAGTACTGTAGAGAGTCGGGGTTTCGCCTCTTCCGCGAGCGTCATTACCTTCTGTTGCGCGTTTGCGTCCTTTTCCCGAAATCGGGTAGCTAGAGTGTCGTCGATTTCGATCGTTTGTGTGGCGATGAGTTCAACGAAGAGTGAAATATGAGGAGATTCGGCAAGCGCTGAATCGCCGAAGGACATTGTGCCTAGATTCCCACCTTCTGCGGGTACAATGTACCGCTCCGCAGTTGATAGGCTGACGGGCATTGTCGATTTAGTCCCTATGTAGAGTGATATCTCCGTATTGGCTCCAGCGGCGGAGGTGCAGCGAACTTCCTCCTTCGCGTTGAGTCGGATACCGCGTGGGTGGAACAGGCGTCGTAGGCCGACTACTTCGGTTGCCATGGTTTACTCCGAGCCCGATCGCAGACCGGGCGGAAAATCAGACGAACCTGCCGGAAGTCATCTGCGCTCTACTCCGACCCCGGCGTTGGTTGACCGTATTGACTCTAGTCCCCGTGACAATGCGCATCCAGATTATCGCGATTGTCGCTGAGCTGGTCACGGCGGTTCCGTTGTCGGGCGTAAGGCGCTGCTGAATTACACGACGTTGAATCTGTCGGAAGCTGTCGCGGCTATGGAGTTGCTGCCGTCGCGGCGTCGCCGCGACGCAGCGAGCAGCGCCGATGCCCGCTGAGGAGGCTTCCATCAGAATCCCTAGCAGTCAGTGCATGATCAGGGGCCACGAGGCGTGATGAAGTGCGTTGAGGCTGACGCCCTTGGCCTCGTGCTTGCTTCACCCAAGTTGCCTTACGCCAAGCTCTTGCGCGATGGCGTGCGACGACGTACATGGTGCGCCCGGCAGGAATTGAACCTGCGACCCCCGGTTTAGGAAACCAGTGCTCTATCCCCTGAGCTACGGGCGCGACGGGGGCTGATCATGGCCGCCCGCGGCGGCGCGGGGCAAGTCGCAGCCCTTCACACGATGGAGCTGCCGCCGTCCACGTGCAGCGTCTGGCCGATCATGTGGTCGGAGGCGCGCGAGCAGAGGTAGACGATGCTGCCGGCGAGGTCGGCGGGCTCGCCGTGCCGGCCGCGCGGGATGCCGGCCAGGATCGCCTTGTAGAACTCCTCGTTCTCGAGGATGCCGCTCGACATGTCGGTCGCGAACAGCCCGGGCGCGATGCAGTTCACGTGCAGGCCGTGCGGCGCCCACTCGGCGGCGAGCGCGCGCGTCAGCATCATCACGCCACCCTTGCTCGCGCAGTAGGCCGACGCATTCGGGGCGCCGACGAGCCCGAGCACGGAGGCGATGTTCACCACCTTGCCGCTCTTCTGCGCGAGGAACGTCGGCCCCACGGCCTTGCAGAAGAGGAAGCTGCCGACGAGGTTCACGTCGAGCACGCGCCGCCAGTCCTCCACCGAGGTCTTCTCGAGCGGCCCCATGTGATACGTGCCGGCGCAGTTGACGAGGATGTCGAGGCGCTTGAACTCGCGCAGCGCGACCTGCACCGCGCGGATCGCCGTCGGCTCGTCGGCGACATCGCCGGGCACCGCGACGGCGCGCCGGCCCGTCGCCGCGACGGCCTTCACGGACTCCGCGAGGTCCGCCTCGCGCCGCGCCACGAGCACGCAGTCCGCGCCGGCCTCCGCGAGCGCGACGGCCATCGCGCGCCCGAGGCCGCGGCCGCCGCCGGTGAGGATCGCCACCTTGCCATCGAGTCGGAACAGGTCGGTGTTCATGGGAAGGCTCCGGACGAGCGTTGCATGGGATCCAGGGTTGCCGCGGAGACACGTGCCTGCGCGAAGAGCAACGCCGGGCCAAAGACCCCGGTCGGCGCGGAGACCGAGGCCGGCGCGCGCTGGCGGCGCGCGCTCACGGCGCGCGGCGCACGGAGAGCACGCGGTCGCCGATCTCGAGGCGCTGCATCACGTCCTGCCCCGCGATCACCTGGCCGAACAGCGTGTACCGCCCGTCGAGGTGCGGCGTGGGCACGTGGGTCATGAACAGCTGGCAGCCGCCGGTGTGCGGCTCGCCGGCATTGGGCATCCCGACGGCGCCCTCGAGATAGGGCCGCGACGTGAACTCGTCCGGCAGGCGCCGGCCGCCGGTGCCCATGCCGTCGCCGCGCGGGTCCAGCCCCTGCACGACGAAGTCCGGCACCACGCGGTGGATGTCCAGCCCGTCGTAGCAGCGCAGGTCCGCGAGCTGCAGGAAGCTGGCCACGTGCACGGGCGCCGCGAGGCGGTCGAGCTGCAGCGTGATGTCGCCGCGCGTCGTGGCGAGGATCACGCGCGGCGCGGGATCCTCGCGCGCGGCGCGGTCCTGCGCGAGCAGCCGGTCGAGCAGGCGGCCCGGCGGAGCGGGCGCGGGGCCCTCGCCGTCGGGCGGCAGCCCGAGCGCCTTGCGCAGCGACTGGCGCGCCTCCTTGAGCTCGAAGCCGCGCGCGCGGTCCAGCGCCGCCGCCATCGCGGTGACGAGCTCCGGCGGCGCGGTGCCCGCCTCGAGCTCCGGCTGCAGCGACTCGGCAGCCGCCTGCAGCGTCGCCTGGTCGGTGCTCTCCAGCGCGTGCAGGAGCTGGTCGCGGCGCAGCTCGGGCCTTCCGCCGACGACGGCGAGCGCCGCCGCCGCCACCGTCGCGTTCCCGTCGGCGAGCAGCGCGGCGAGCGTGTCGTCGTCGCGCTGCGGCCCGGCGGCCAGCGCCTTGCCGGCGCGCTGCCGGTCGCGCCAGTCGGTGCTGCGGGCGAGCGCGTGCAGGAAGAACTGCGCGCGCGCCTCGTCGGCGACCGCGACGAGCACGGCCGCGGCCTCGCCGCGCACCATCGCCGACGCGTCGCGCCGGGCGGCGTCGGCGAGCGCGTCCGAGCCGGCGCGGAGCATGTCCGCGGCAGCGTCCGGCTGCGCGAGCCGCTCGGCGAGCGCCTGCACCGCGGTGAGCCGCACGAGCGCGGACTCCGGCTCGCGCACCTGCCGCGCGAGCAGCGCGACGTCGCCGTCGCGCGCGAGCGCCCGCAGCGCCGCGATGACGACGCGCGGGTCGGCGTCCGCGAGCAGCGCCACCGCCGCGCGGCTGCCCGCGAGCGATTCCTTCTGCAGCGCGGCGAGGCCCGCGAGCGCGAAGGTCCGGCACAGCGGCTCGCCGTCCCGCAGGCACAGCTCGAGCACGGTGGCGAGGCCGCGCCGCCCGCGCACGCCGGCCAGCGCGAAGGTCGCGCGCCAGCGCACGCCCGCGTCCGCGTCGCGGAGCGCGAGCTGCGCCAGCGCGTCGTCGCGCGCGGCGAGCACCGCCTCCGTCGCGGTGCGCTCGTGCGTGTAGCGCCGGCCGTCCAGCCCGAAGAGCGCCAGCGCGGCGGCGCCGCGCACCCCCGGATCGCCGTCCGCGAGCAGCGTGACGAGCGCGCCGGTGCGGCCGTCGTCGCCCAGGCGCCCGATGGCCGCCGCGGCCGCCGCGCGCACCGCGGAGGACGCATGCCGCAGCGACGGCAGCATCGCGCCCGCCGCGGAGGCATCGTGGCGCTGGCCGAGCGCGAAGAGCAGCTCCGCGAGCACGGCCTCGTCGGACTCCGCGCCGAGCTGCGCGACGAGCGCCGCGCCGGCGTCGCTGGCCGGCCGCTGCGCGAGCCCGTGCGCCGCGACGAGCCGCACCGCCGCGTCCGCGTCGTGCAGCCCCGCGACGAGCGAGCCGTCGTCGACCGGGTCGGTGAGCAGGTCCGCCGGCGGCATCGGCGCAGCCGGCGTCACGAGCGACGATGCGGCCGCCGCGGCTGGCGCTGCGTTCGCGGAGCCGCGATCCGGCCGCGCGTCACGTGGCGCGCCGTCGTCCGCGCCGTCGTCCGCGGCGGCGGACGCGCCGGCTCCCGCATGCGTCGCGTCGTCGCGCGGGCCGTCCGTCGCGCGGCACGCGCCGGGCAGCAGCGCGAGAGCCAGCGCGCACGCGAGCTGCATCGCGGGGCGCGTCACGGGGGCGTGCCGGCGGCGGCCGGGGACCATCGGTGTCATGGGCGTCATGGGTCGCGAGTGTATGATCCGCCGCCTGCCCGCACACCTCGACAGGAGCACGCGATGACCAGTCTCGAGACGCGCCTGCGCGAGGACGTGAAGACCGCGATGAAGGCCGGGAAGCGCGAGGAGCTCGACGTGCTCCGCATGCTGCT
>Ga0193753_10000494_pt1 | contig 38926 bp, 30 predicted proteins | sample H1c2metaG_FD_144925 | JGI IMG/M metagenome (GOLD analysis project Ga0193753, IMG submission 144925) | Soil microbial communities from a riparian zone of the East river system, Colorado, United States - H1c2 | ecosystem: Environmental > Terrestrial > Soil > Riparian zone | place: USA: East...
GTTGCTCATCGCTTGCTGCGATCTCTTCAGCTGCTCGGGCGAGATTGCCCGAATATCGCCCGTTACCACTGCGTCTTTCGCGACAATATTATCCTTTCCTGAAGCTTCACCCCCTGAGATGTTGTCATCATACTTAACCGTACTACCACCGAGTATAACGCCCGGGTTGAAGGTCAAATCCTTTTCGGTGGAAAGCGTGGTATAGAACTCAGTGAGGATTCGGCTTGCTTCATAAATAGCGCCGGCACCTACCTTGTCAGTGAATACTTGAGAAGAATGCGCCGGCACACCAGTAACCGTCAATTTCCACCCGGAGGCGCTACGCCTGGAGATGTTCGCCGATTCAAAACGTCCATCGCCATCTTCAAAACCCAATGCAATGTCTGAGCGCTTGGCGGCTTCAATAAGGTCATGGCGCGCTGCTGACAACGGATCTCCACTGGATTCCTCATCCCCGCTCATCACGACAATGATATTCATCTCCTGAAGAACGCCCGATTTTTGCAATGCCTGCAAAGCCTGGAGCATGATCACGTCGCCTCCTTTCATATCACCTGCCCCAGGCCCCTGGACCGTAGAGTCATTCAGCCATTTGAACTGTTGGAAAGGACTTGACAATTCAAAAACAGTATCGAGATGACCAATTAGCAGTACCGTTTTTCCGCTTGCTTTACCCTTGTGCTCTGCGATCAGCGTTCCAGCACGACCGAAAGGCTTCCCGTCTACCCAACGCGTTGTAAATCCCAGGCTCTCGAATTTCTTTTTAAAGAGTTCGCCGACCTTTTGCACTCCTTCGAAGTTCATCGTGCCGCTGTTGATATTAACAGCATCTTCCCAGAGCTTCATGGCATCCGGCGTAAATTGGTCGATGTTACTGGTGATCTTTCGTTCCACCCGTGATAACTGGGCGAAAGCATCTGGCGTTCCATACCCGGTACAAAGTGAAACTGCGATTGCAACCCCTACAGTCGAAGGGAATAGGATTTTCATTGCCATAGGCTTCAATAAGGTCAATTTGACGAGTGCCTAAATTAGTGGAAATAAGCGAAGGAGAGACAGAGTTTCACAATGAGGCCCTTTTAATTGGTCATCTCGGTAATAACCTCATGCACCTATTCGTTTACTGGAGTGCACCAATGGCAGGTACTACGGACTGGCAAGGACCGGTCAGCTGCCTGTCGCGTATACTGCCGTCACCGGCGGCATTTTCGTCCAGATCTCATAGGGATAAAGGTGGTTTGATATTTGTCGCTTACTTTTGTACATACATTTTTTCACCTTTTGAACATCCTTCGCAAAATACTTTTTTATCTCGCCCTGGCAGTGGGTGTTGTAATCTTGTCGGTAACCATATCTGTTTTGCTGTTCAAAGACAGGATCATCAACCAATTCGTGAGGGAAGCGAATAAGCAACTGAATACCCCGGTAAAGATCGGTAAGATGGACGTATCGGCATGGAAGAATTTTCCAATGCTATCCATCGTCATGAAAGATGTTTACGTGGAGGACAGTCAACCAGGGTTATATCCACTCCTTACTGCGCAGGAGATCTCCTTTCAATTGAACCTGATTGATGCATGGCGGGGAGATTACGAGGTGCAGGGGCTTCAGGTGAGAGACAGTGAAACCAATCTTAAGATCGATAGCCACGGTGAAAACAATTATACTATTGCCAAGGAAAGATCCGGGAGTACTGAAGGATCAGTGAGTTTTGCCCTGCATAACGTTGCGTTGAAAAATACTAAGGTCAACTACTCAGATCTAAGCAATGGACAGCAGCATACCTATACCAGCGAGGATCTTATGGCGTCGATTGAATCCTCGAATGACATTTATACTATTGCAGCAGAAGGGCAGGTTACCACCGAAAAGATCATCATTGAAAAGCGCGCCTTCCTCAGTGGCAAATCCTTTTTACTGGAAAGCAACCTCATCTATGATGACATTCAGAAGATCCTGACCATTAAGCCAAGCTTATTGAAACTAAAGCAGGCCGCGTTTAACGTGTCTGGCAGCTATAACTGGAAGAGAAAGAACCTGATCGATATCGTTGTGCAAGGAGCAGATACTGACATTCAGACTATTCTTTCCTTCTTTCCAGAATCAAGTGTCGGCAGCTTAGAGCGATATAGGAGCAAAGGCAATGTATATTTTAACGCCGCTGTAAAGGGCGAGATCAGTGACAAAAAGAGTCCGGCGTTGAAGGTGGATTTTGGATGCTCAGACGCTACTTTTTATCATCCTGATTATAAGTCCCGGATTGAGGATGCCACTGTCAAGGGATCATTTTCAAACACGGAAGTGCTCAACCAAGCCACCGCTGTTATTGTTTTGAAGAATGTAGCAGGCAAACTTAACGATGAACCGTTTTCAGCGAATCTCATGATTCAAAATTTTATAAGCCCGGACGTTACCTGTGATTTCAAGGGACGCGTTGACGCTGGAGCTTTGTTTGGATTCTACCCCATTCCCAACATCCGACAGGCATCAGGTGCCTTGCTGGCCAACGTATCATTCCGTGGAAAGATCGACCTGTTAAAAAAGAAAGCCACAGCCCAAAAGGTCTCCACACAAGGTACCATCGACATGCAGCACATTGCATTTACATTTGGCGATGACAATGTCCGGGTACAGGACCTCAACGGCAATCTCCAGTTCAGCAACAACGACCTCGCGCTTAGCAATGTAACGGGACAGCTAGGCAACAGTGATTTTACATTCAATGGATTTTTCAAGAACATTATTACATTTCTGTTGTTCGAAAATCAACCGATAGGCATTGAGACCGACCTGAAATCCAATTTCCTTGACGTTGACCAATTATTTGCGATAGGATTTGGAAGCTCGGGGGCTGGAAAGACTCAACAATACGAATTCAATATTTCGCGCAATATCAATCTGAATTTTAATTGTGATGTGAAGCGACTTAAGTATAAACGTTTTCATCCCACACATTTGAAGGGAGACTTGCTGGTTAAAAATGAGATGGCTGTTTCCAAAAACATCACTTTCAAGGCAATGGGTGGTGATATGACCTTCTCTGGTATTGTTGATTCTCACAACAAAAAGGCAATTGACGTTGTGAGCACCTTCAAGCTAAACGGCATTTACCTCGACAGCATCTTTTACGTTTTCGAAAACTTCGACCAGGACTTTATTATGGACAAGCATCTGAAGGGTCAGACGTCGGCCGATGTGAGCCTGGAGATGGTATTAAATCAGAATCTGAAGCTGTTTTCCGAAACGCTTATCGGCGACATCAGCGCGTCCATCAAGAACGGCGAGTTAAATAATTTTGAGCCCATGAAGCGGCTCAAGCGGTATCTCAATGATGAAGGCCTGAGCCACCTCCGATTTTCTGACCTCAAAAATGATATTCACATCGAGAAAAAGAACATTTATATTCCTCAGATGGAGGTACGAACCAACGTGACCAGCATCAAGATCAGCGGCGTGCATACTTTCGATCAACTGATAGATTACCATATCATCGCGCCGTTGAGAAACAACAAGAACATCAATTATCAGGAGGCCAAGGGTGCTCTGGAAGAAGATGGTTCCGGGCAAAGCAAATTGTTCCTGAGAATTGCCGGGACAACAGACGATTACCGGATCTTGTACGATACCGAAGCGGTGAAGAAGAAAATTGCAGGCGATTTGAAGAAAGAGGTACAGGAATTGAAAGACGCGTTCAAAAACAAAGGCACTCAAAAAAAGAAGGAGATTGAGCTGGAAAAGGATGAGTACTTTGATTGGGATGACAATAATCCCAATTGATTAGGCTATTGCGTCCCTCAAGAAATCGTTTAACGGCTTGGCTGAACGCATTATGTCCGTTATCTTTTTCAAAATGTTTTTATCCAGTACCTCGGTGTCTTTAAAAGAGTGTTCGACGATAAAACTTTTCAGTTTTAGCCATTCGAGATAAGGATGATCTTTCGCATAGCCCTTAGGGGCTGTTTTCAGTTTGTCTTCATCCCAAAACCTGGAAAAGTTCTTCTTAAAGCTTCTGTTGTCAAAGATCTTTTGAAGACGATCTCCACTGTAATCTATCTCTTGCCTGATCTTGGACAAATTTTCAGGGGTTGGCATGAACAGACCTACCGCTAAAAAACTCCTGTTTCCCGGTTCGATCTGAAAATAATAACCAGGTGTTCCCATGCCTTTTCCCGTCGGCGAAAAGGCGGCGCTCATGTTCTTTTTATAGGGTGTCTTGTCCTTGCTGAAGCGGACGTCCCTGTAGATCCTGAACGTCAGTTTTTTTGGATCCAGTCCACCCAATGAATCGTCAAAAGCGCTGAGGCCTTTCAACACGTCGCCTACAAAGATCTCAAACGTCGATTTGTTTGATAAGTAACGTTCCTTGTTCTTTTCAAACCACTCACGGTCATTGTGCTTACTAAGGTCTTTGAGGAATTTGAGAATATCGTCAAACTTCATTTTTAACAGCTCAGATAAAATCCACCACAGTTTCCAGTCCTATTCCACGAGATGCCTTCACCAATATGGTAGCATCTTTAAGTGGATTGTTTTTCATTTCTTCAATCAATTTCTCTTTGGTTTCGAACCATTGCGCCTTGGGATACTCATCCTTTGCCGATTTCATGAGTTTGCCGCAGAGAAATACTTTTTCAAAAGAAAGTGCCTTCAACATACTTCCAATATTCCGGTGTTCCTTCTCAGCCTCATCCTCGAGTTCAAACATGTCGCCCAAGATCAAGATTTTATGCTTCGCCTTCATGGCAGCCATGTTCTCTATCGCGGCTCCCATTGAGCTTGGGTTGGCGTTGTACGCGTCCAGGATCACCGTGTTACCGTTCCTTTGAATTAGTTGGGAACGCATATTGCCTGGAGTGTATTCCCGCACGGCTTGATTTGCATCAGCAGCCGGAACACCAAAATACTTTGCAATGCACAGGGCAGCGGCGATGTTTTCAAAATTGTACGTTCCCACGAGGTTTGTTTGCACTTCCTCGCCATTTTCTGCTTTTACTTTTACAAATGGCTCGGCGTCGAGCAGTGAACATCTGTAGTAGTCGGATGTAGCCGGATAGTAGATAGGGTCTTTAAATCGCTTGGCCATGTTGGTCAGTATCTCATTAAGCGAATTGATGAATACTACCCCATCGTTTGTGATCAAATGCTGGTAAAGCTCAGACTTTGCCCTGATGATATTTTCATAACCGCCAAAGGTTCCTATGTGGGCCTTGCCAATGTTCGTGATTAAGCCATGTGTAGGATTTGCAAGGGTACAAAGCAATGCAATTTCACCGAGATGATTGGCCCCCATTTCGACGACGACCATTTCAATAGATGGATCAATGGCAAGCAAGGTGAGGGGTACCCCAATGTGATTGTTTAGGTTTCCCTTCGTTGCATATGTCCTGAACTTCCTGCTTAGTACGGCATTCAGCAATTCCTTGCTGGTAGTCTTTCCGTTGGAACCAGTCAATCCTATAACTGGAATCCTAAGTTGCGCCCGGTGATGACGCGAAAGCTGTTGAAGCGTGTCCAGTACATCCTCAACTACAATGCACCTCTCGTCCAATTTATAAGCAACATCGTCGATCACAGCATGGCTGGCGCCCTTTTCGAGTGCTTGCTGTGCAAATTCGTTGGCATTGAACTTATCGCCTTTCAATGCGAAGAATATTGATCCAGGAATGATCTTTCGTGTATCAGTGGAGACCTGACCTGTTTGACGGTACAGCGCATACAACTTTTTAATTTCCATAGCTAATCTAACTTCTGAGGTCGCCGCTTTTATGTAGGGATTATGATGCGGGAAAAGTATCTTGCAGGCAAGATAACAGCTGACGTTTTGTCAACGTTACACTAGTAGAAAATATTTTTGATGAGCAGGTTATTACGGCTTCTTTTTTGTCTGTTACCATCATCACTTCTTGCTCAATTTACTTACGTGCAAGAAAACGATATTCCTGTCCGTGACATCAACAACGAATTAATTACGATGCCGTGGGCGGGAGGACTCAATGCTTCCCAATACAATGTCATGGATCTTAACCTGGATGGAAAAGACGACCTTGTTCTTTTTGACAGGACCGCGGATAAAGTCATCACTTTCCTTAATCAGAATAATGAATATGTCCCGGCCCCCGAATACGAGAGTTTTTTTCCTGATGATATCACGAATTGGTTATTGCTTCGTGACGCCAATTGCGACGGAAAGAAGGATATTTTTACAGGAAACAACCTGGGCATAAAGGTGTACATGAATGTTACTGAGACTGGGGGGGCTTTGACATGGAAACACTTTCAATTTTTCACGGGAATTTCCGGCGGCGTGAGTCCGGTGTTGCTGACAAAAGGATTTACCGGAAAAGTTAATCTACAGCTCCAATTCGATGACCTTCCAGCGATCGTAGACGCGGATGGCGATGGCGACCTTGATATATTCAACGTCCGGTTCGTCGGAAATGGTACTGTGGAGTACCACCGTAATCTGAGCATGGAGAAATACAGTTCCTGTGACTCATTGGACTTCGAAAGGGTAACCCAGAAATGGGGTAATTTTACAGAGTGCAATTGCGGAAATTTTGCCTTCAACGGTACAAATTGCCCACCATCAACCGGAGGGCGAACACAGCATGCGGGTGGCAAAAGCTTACTTGCTTTCGATGCAAATGGCGATTCCAAGCTTGACCTCTTGTTTTCAGAAGCCACATGCTCAAATTTATTCTTCTTAAAGAATGAAGGGACCCTCGATAGTCCAGTGATCAATAGTTCTTCTTTTTATCCTCCCGGCCAGTTTGTTGATTTTTTGGTCTTTCCTGCTGCGTTTTATGAGGACCTTGATTTTGATGGTGTTAAAGATCTGATTGCTATTCCTAACATTTTTACCAAAACATTTTTGCAAAGCGATCTCGCGAACTCCAATTGGTTTTATAAGAACAATGGATCGACTTCCTCCCCATCCTTTGGATTCTCCCAAACGGATTTTTTGCAAGGGTCAATGATCGACGTGGGCGACAACGCCGTTCCGGCTTTTGCGGATCATGACGGTGACGGTGACTATGACCTTTTTATTAGCCAAAATACTTCATCCAATGTTCCTGCAACGGTTAGACTATACGAAAACACCGGCACGGCAACTTTGCCGGAGTTTAAGCTGGTGGACAACGATATCTGGATGTTCTCACAATCCTCATTTTTTAACCTGAAGATCCAGTTCGCAGACATTAATCACGATAGCCGGCTCGACCTGGCGTTTACAGCGACCAGTTTTCAGACTGGATCAACAAAATTGTACTATATACCTGGTACCGGTAATGGCATTCTCGACTTTGCCGGCCAATCATTGGTCACGACCGATGTGACGATTGCGTCGTCCGAAAATATTTATGTTGCCGACATTGACAGGGATGGGTTTTCGGATCTGCTGATCGGCCGCGTAAGTGGTGCATTGGAATTCTGGAAAAGTCGCACTGATGGCACAGTAGCTTTTGATCTGTCGGACGATTCATTTCTCGGCCTGTCATCGACGGTGCTGCGCCAGAATGTGACGTGCTTTATTGCCGACCTCGATGGTAATGGCAAAGTGGACCTCGCTTATGGCGACCAAAATGGCAAATTGTCCATCGTAAGCAATTTCAGGGAAGCAAGTGATGTGACGGGAGCTGTTTCCGATATTGAATTCAACACCCTCAAACAGCGCTACGAATCAAAGAATCTTGGAGGCCGCATCTGGCCAACAGCGGTCAACCTGTTTAATGCGACCTTGCCAGCCATCGTTGTAGGTAATGTCCTGGGAGGTATTACGCTACTTCGGCATCAGGAGGGCCAAGATCTTCCCAGTGATGCGGTTATTGAGGTCTACCCAAATCCAGTGTACAAAGACGATTTGCTTACGATAAAAACTGACCGGCCTGCAACCATACAGATCTTCTCCACCCTCGGGCAGGTGATAACCCCACCGTTTTATCTGCTGGCGAATGAGGAGTACGGATATAGCGTGTCTTCGTTAGCCGCTGGACTTTATATCATTCGCTTCACGGTGGAGCACAAAACTTATTCAAGACGAGTTATCGTTCGCTAAAAAAACAAAACCCCTCTTTTGAGTATTTACTTCCATGAAATCCCTTACTCTGTGAAATCCCTTAATCCACAAAATCCGTGATCCGTGATCCACGCCTTTATTTTTGATATGGATGGTGTTCTGGTTGACAGCAATCCAACCCATAAAATAGCACTACAACAGTTCTGTGAAAAACACGGATACAAACTGACCGAGCAGGAGCTCAGGGAAAAGATCTACGGTCGTACGAACCGCGATTGGCTCTCGAACCTCTTTCAGAATTTGTCGGAGGAAACCATAAAGCAATATGCCGAGGAAAAGGAAGCCCTATTCCGCGAACTATACCATGACATTAAGCCTTTGAATGGCCTCATTGACTTCTTGAGAAAAATGGACGGATACAAGATCCCAAGGGCCATCGCGACGTCGGCTCCCCGGGCCAATGTCGACTTTACATTGTCCCGAACAGGCATTGGCCCCTCCTTTACGACAATTTTGGACGATTCCTTTGTCACGCGGGGAAAGCCAGATCCTGAGATCTACCTGAAGTCTGTGCAGGCGCTGAAAATGCGCGCGTCAGATTGCGTGGTTTTCGAAGATTCGCTTTCAGGGGTCAAGGCTGGCAAGGCGGCCGGCTGTAAAGTCGTGGGTCTAACCACCACCCATAGCCGGGAGGAGCTTTCGGAGGCGGATTTGAGCATTGATAATTTTGTCAATTTAGACCCCAATTCCTTGCTTAACAGCCTTTTTTGACCTGGTCCAACTGATTATTTGCAGTTGGCATTGGATTATTGCGGGTGTTTTAGCGATATTTGCAGTCCCATTTTTAGGGGGTATCAAAAAAATCAATCGGATATGGCACGAGTTTGTCAAATTACAGGAAAAAGGCCTCAGGTTGGTAACAACGTCTCTCACGCCAATAATAAGACGAAGAGAAGGTTCTTACCCAATCTTCAAAAGAAACGTTTTTTCATTCCGGAGGAAGGAAAATGGATTACATTGAAGGTGAGCACAAAGGCAATCAAGACCATCACGAAGTATGGTATTTCCGCAGTGCTGAAGGAAGCGAAAGCTAAAGGCCATTTAGTCTAATCTTTTGGTTTAAGCTCTTGTTCTAATCATAACAACAAAGAATCATGGCAAAAAGAGGTAATAGGATCCAGGTGATTTTGGAGTGCACAGAGCACAAGACTACGGGCATGCCGGGCATGAGCCGCTACATCACCACTAAGAACCGTAAGAATACAACTGAGCGGTTAGAGTTGAAGAAATTCAACCCCATCATGAAAAAATATACACTTCACAAAGAAATTAAATAACCTATGGCAAAGAAAGTAGTTGCTACCCTGAAGAAAACGGACGGCAAAAGCTATGCGAAGGTCATCCGCGCTGTAAGATCTGAAAAGACAGGTGCTTACACGTTTAGAGAAGAAATTGTTGCTGCGGACCTTGTTAAGGAACTCCTTGCAAAGAAGTAAAAGAACTACACATTAACTTGAAAAGTCCCTTACAATGGGACTTTTTTTGTTTGAAACCAAGTTTAGCCATGTCTATTTTCGGAAATCTCTTCTCTTCAGAGAAAAAGGAATCGCTCGATAAAGGTTTGGAAAAGACTAAAGACAGTTTCTTTGGAAAACTGGGAAAAGCGATTGCAGGCAAGTCGACTGTCGACGACGAAGTATTGGATAATCTTGAAGAGGTGCTGGTGGCTTCCGACGTTGGCGTTGGCACTACATTGAAAATTATTGATCGGATCACACAGCGGGTCGCACGCGATAAATATCTTGGAACATCAGAACTCAACCGCATCCTGAAGGAAGAGATCGCCTCTCTGCTCTCCGAAAATAACGCAACGGACGTCCAGAATTTCGAGATCCCATCTGATAAGAAACCCTATGTGATCATGGTAGTCGGTGTTAATGGTGTAGGAAAGACAACCACTATTGGCAAACTGGCGGCACAGTTCAAGAAAAACGGCAAACGGGTGGTCCTTGGAGCCGCCGACACGTTTCGTGCAGCCGCCGTCGATCAATTAAAACTGTGGGGCGAGCGTGTAGGGGTACCGGTAGTAGCAAAAGGGATGAATACCGATCCGTCGGCTGTAGCCTTTGATGCGGTTAAAGAGGGTGTTGATCTGGGAATGGATATTGTGATTATCGATACGGCAGGCAGACTGCACACGAAAGTGAATTTGATGGCGGAACTAACCAAGATCAAGCGGGTGATGCAAAAAGTCATTCCGGATGCTCCCCATGAGGTATTGCTCGTACTGGACGGAAGTACAGGACAAAATGCAATGATCCAGGCAAAAGAATTTACCAAGGCAACCGACGTCACGGCACTTGCAATTACCAAGCTTGATGGCACAGCCAAGGGGGGGGTCGTGATCGGCATATCAGACGAATTTAAAATTCCAGTGAAATACATCGGTGTCGGCGAAAAGGTTGACGATCTTCAGCCGTTCAACAAGACTGAATTCGTCGACTCGCTCTTTAAAAACAGAGAGTGAAAAAAACCCGAGAGTGAAAAGTGAATAGTGAAAAACTGACCACTAATAAACCGCGTCATCCTGATCAGTGCATCACTTTTCACTTTTCACTTTTACCTTTTCACGCTCTGATTTTCGTACTGGAAACCTCACGAAGACCTGATAATTAAATCCCCAATACGATTCCTTATCGGTGCGGCCATACCCTGGCACATCGTGCGGTTTCATGTCAGGCGTATCGCCTGTGCTTAATGCAAATTTCAGGCGCGCCGTATAGCCCATCCAAATGAACCGCCAGATCTTTACGCGGAGTCCTGTGGTGACCTCAAACCAGCTTGCTGGTACGTTTGTATTGATGAACTGATCGTCTATTTGACCCCACACCGGATCGAATCTTGAGACAGTAAGGTCCTCGGAGAATATGGACCTTCCGTAGCGCAGGCCAAAAAAGAATATATTCTTGTCAGGATCTTTTTTGAGAAAATTCACGTCGGCTCCGACCCTGAAGTAGGTGCCATTGTTTGAATAATCTCCATCAAAGGACGTGTAGTTCCTCGCCCAATATCCATAGTCAACTACAAAGTAATACCGGTAGAAGTCAATGTCACTATTTACTTCCCACCCGTTAAAAGTTTTGTCGGTAGATGATTTGATAATAGATATCACATCCGTGCCTACCCGAATACCGGTTGGTATGTAGCTATGCTTCTCTTTCACTGTGTCAGCCTTCTGGGCCGTCGCAATGAAAACGGATAGAATAAAGTATATGCTAAGGTGTAACTTCAAAATTCTTTACCGGTAGATCGTGAGTGGTATTGTCGACTACAGTTGCCTGAAAATCTGTAGTTGAAGTATTGATGGCAAGATCAGAAATGAATCTCTGCTCGCCACACAATTCAAAGTGTGTTTCCGCAGTCGATTTATACGTTGTCGTGAACCGCTTGTTAGTTCCATCCTTGAAGTTGAAAGTAAACATCGTCGCTGTGTCCAACAGATTTACTGGAAGATCGAACGTGCCTTGCGGATCTCCAACATTTTCATAAACGACCCCTTTATAGTCAGCAACAACCGATGTAACAGTCACAGCAGTATTGAATTCGATACGGATCAAATCGGTCCTTGGACACCGGTATATATCAATATTTGAAGAAGGCGGAATGCCCGGAGTGGAGTTGACCACTCGCACCGAGTCAAACGTATGTGAGGACACTAGCATACTTGAAAAAATATACCTTTCACCGCAGTCAGCTGAGACAAATTGAACTTGTTTGTTGTAGGTCAATCCCAGTGTATCATTCCCCTCTGGTCCGTAGAATCTAAAATCTATGTCGTCCTTCAACGGGTTCAGCGGGAGTTCGGCGTTTGTGGTGAGAAGGACCGTATCTGGTCCCTGTTGGTAGAAAACGACATCGGTATCGGTGGCTGTAATGCCAACAATCCCATAGGCATCCGATGATCCTCCCAGTATTTTGAAGTTTAAAATAATAAGATTGTTATTTAACTGATAGCAATCCGGCTGATCCAGGCATGAAACGCTGATAATTGAATAAAAAACGAACCAGGTGAGTTTCTTCATGGTTTTGATGCTGCCGTAAAGATAGATTAACGCGCTAAAGACCAAATTCTATGCCCGGTAATTTTTAGTACTTTTGCACCAGTGAATTATGACCACAAAATAATTGACGCTGGACATCTTGACCATATCCTTTTCGAAGGTAAAATCACTAAAATCCAGATCTCCAGCGTGGTCTTACAATAGCAAATGAAAACGAAGGGAAACAAAAAAACCAAGGTCAATATTGTTACGCTAGGTTGTTCCAAAAACCTGGTTGATTCTGAAGTATTGTTAACACAATTGCGTGGCAACGGAATTAACGCCGTTCATGAGTCTGAAGATGACGATGCTAGCGTCGTGGTCATCAATACGTGTGGTTTCATAGACAATGCTAAGCAGGAATCGATTGACACAATACTCAGATACGTTGACGCAAAAGAAGAGGGTATTGTCGACAAAGTGTATGTGACTGGATGCCTGTCCCAACGATACAAAGATGATCTTGAAAAAGAGATCCCTGAGGTAGATGCGTGGTTTGGCACACGTGACCTCTCACGCATGTTAAAAGTATTCAAGGCCAATTATAAGCACGAACTCATCGGTGAACGCATCCTGACCAATCCCAGTCATTATGCTTATCTCAAGATCTCCGAAGGATGCGATCGGCCATGTTCATTTTGCGCCATTCCTTTAATGCGTGGCGGACACATTTCAAGACCGATGGAAGAACTGGTGCTGGAGGCAAAACACCTCGCGAAAAATGGCACCAAGGAATTGCTCCTCATTGCTCAGGATTCTACCTACTATGGGCTTGATCTGTATAAAAAAAGAAATCTCGCTGACCTCTTGAGGAATCTTTCCGATGTTCCAGGGATTGAATGGATCAGGTTACACTATGCGTTTCCTGCAGGCTTTCCAATGGACGTACTCGATGTGATGGCTGAGCGCGCTAACATTTGCAAATACATTGACATACCCCTTCAGCACGCTTCAACGAAAATGTTGCAGCTAATGCGGCGCGGTATAACACGCGAAAAGACTGAGCAATTGTTGGATGTGCTGCGGACAAAAGTTCCAGGCATTGCTATCCGGACAACAATGATCGCCGGCCATCCTGGTGAAACGCAGGACGATTTTGAAGAGTTGCTGCGATTCACTGAAAAATCGCGATTTGATCGCATGGGTGTTTTTCCTTATTCGCATGAAGAGAACACATTTGCCCATACGATGGCCGATGATGTGCCTCCCGAAGTGAAACAACAACGGCTAGACGAAATCATGGAATTGCAGCAAAATATTTCAATGGAGTTAAATTCGCAAAAGGTCGGTAAGACATTCAAGGTGCTTGTCGACAGGAAAGAAGGCGGGACGTTCATAGGCAGAACCGAGTTTGATTCTCCCGAAGTTGATAACGAAGTTCTGATCGAAAGTCCATCAGAATACTTGCGTATTGGGGACTTTCTCCCGGTTGTCATCACTTCAGCAACAGAATTTGATCTGACCGGTGAAGTGACACTCACACCCCACGTATAAATTTTCAACCCTAATCTTCAAATTAACGTAATTCTAGAAATGGTTTTAGGAATGTCCACCAATCTTTGTTGTTACGATGCATCTTGATAAGGTTTCGCTGGCTGATACGCATGCTTTCAGCCCCTTTTTCCTCGACTACATTCAACAAAACGACAAGCTTAAGACATTTTATGATCGCTTTCCGCTGGCGGAGAACTTCCGCGCGCAGATCGAAGAGAAGGCTGGGTCCTTTCCCAAAAGCAATCGGACTACACTTGTCAGCGTGCTAGGTCGTCAATATGACGGATTTAATATTTCTGAAACACTCGCTCAAAACCTGACAAATCTTAAAGAAGCAAACACATTCACGGTCACCACCGGGCACCAACTGAATATCTTCACTGGTCCGTTGTATTTTATTTTCAAGATCATTACGGTAATCAATACCTGTAAGAAGCTGAAGATTCAATATCCGGATTATAACTTTGTTCCCGTATACTGGATGGCATCAGAGGATCACGACTATGATGAGATCAAGTATTTCAGATTGTATGGCCGAAAGCATGTTTGGGAAACTGAACAGCAGGGCGCCGTTGGCCGATTCAACACGGCCGGGCTGGATGCAATGTTTAACGAAATCCCCGGCGAAACCACCATCTTCAGAACGGCCTATACAAAGTACAATGATCTGTCGAGTGCTGTAAGGTATTACGTGAACGAGCTGTTCGGGAACAGGGGATTAGTGGTTATCGATGCTGATGATCGCACCCTTAAATCAGAGTTCAGGGAGGTGATGGTTCAGGACATCATCGGACAGGTAAATAAGCCTCTCGTTGATAACACCAACAAAAAATTGGACGAACTGGGCTATAAAACACAGATACATTGCCGCGACATCAACTTTTTCTATTTGGAAGATAACCTTCGCGCGCGAATTGAACAACAGGGTGACCGATTCCAAATAGTGGACACGGCGCTGTCATTTTCAAAGGCAGAAATTGAACGAGCGATCTCAGACGAACCGGAGAAATTCAGTCCAAATGTTATTCTGAGACCGATCTATCAGGAAATGATACTGCCGAACATTGCCTACGTGGGTGGCCCTGCGGAGGTGATCTACTGGCTCCAGCTGAAAGGGGTTTTCAATCATTTCAATGTCGCATTTCCAATCCTTATGCCACGCAATTTTGCGATGATCATCGATCATGAGTTGAGTAGAAAGCTGGCCAAAACGGGAATCACTCATCGGGAACTGTTCGAAAACAAGAACTACCTGTTCAATCACTGGGTACTGAAGAATTCATCCCGTAACCTCACCGTTGGACAAGAAAGTGAAGCGCTTGAAAAGATATTCCAAACATTAAGAACCAGGGCGGAAGCTGTTGACGTAACGTTGGGTCCATTCGTAGGTGCTGCGGGTAAGCGTTCGTTGAACAGCCTCGAAAATATCGAACGTAAAATGATGCGGGCGGAGAAGAGATTACATGCAGACAAGCTGAGACAGATAGAAGCCGTTAAGGAATCACTCTTCCCCAATGGATCATTGCAGGAGCGCACAGATAATTTTCTGAACTTTTTCCAAAAGGATCAGGCTTTTATCCAGCGGCTTGAGGAAACCCTCGATCCCTTAAATTTTGAATTTAATATTTTGTCATATACGTCTTAAGGACGTGTCAATTCGGTTATGACCAAGGATAAGCTTCGAGAGATATATTTGGAACGGCGTCTGTCGCTGTCTGAAAAATCGTGTTCACTGCTCAGTCATGTCCTGTACGATAACTTAGCTTCGCATTTCGATCTCTCAATGCTGAACGTCCTGCATACTTATTTGCCAATGGCCAAGAATAAGGAGCCGGATACCTGGCTGATCATTGACTGGGTACGCATGAAATTTCCGGATGTACGCATAGCATTGCCACGGGTTAACTACAAAAAGACGGAGATCGAGAGTGTTTTTTTTGATGACCGCTTTCAGCTTCAAACAAATAAATGGGGACTTGAGGAACCTTACAAAGGAGTGATCGCTCGGCCGCAGGAAATTGATCTGGTGATTGTTCCCCTACTGGCGGTTGACAGAAACGGTAACAGGGTAGGATATGGTAAAGGTTACTACGACAAATTTCTCAGCACCTGTCGAAAGGATTGCAAGAAGGTGGGGCTATCTTTCTTCGAACCCGTAGACGTTATTGAAGATCTTAATCCATTCGATGTACCGCTCGACTATTGCATAACGCCGATTAATTACCATGCCTTTTAAACCTCCGGTTCCTGCTGGCTGAGACAATGGAAGGATCCAAGACCCCAGATGACGTCCAGAGAATCAAGACCGACTACATTGCGTCCAGGAAAGCACTCTTCCAGGATCTTAAGGACAACCTTGTCATTCTTGTCGCGAAAGGTTGGTACGATCACACTTTTATTGCTGATGTAAAAATTTGCGTATGATGCCGGAAGTCTCATATCCTCATAGACGATTGCTTCTGGCATCGGCAGTTCGACGATGTTGAGAGGCTTGCCATTCTGTAGCCTAAACTTCGTAAGTTCTTTGAGGTTATCACGTAACGGAACGTAATTGACATCGAGGCGGTTCGTTTCCACCACAGTTACAACGGTATCCTCATTCACGAATCGCACAAGGTCATCGATGTGGCCATCGGTGTCATCTCCTGCAATCCCGTCGCCCAACCATAGAATGTTGGTGACGCCGTAGAAGTGATGGAGATATTCTTCTATCTGTTTCTGACTGAGCTTTGGATTTCTGTTCGCGTTGAGCAGACATGACGTCGTCGTTACTAGCGTTCCCTTGCCATTGAACTCAACCGATCCTCCTTCCATAATAATGGGCGGATAAAAGACGGGCAAGTTATAGGCCTGTGCGATCAGCGTTGGGATATTGTCATCCAGGTCAAACGGAGGGTACTTATTTCCCCATGCGTTATAGCCCCAATCAACGATGATCTTTTTTTGATCAGCATTCGGGTTGATAAGAAACGCCGGACCGTGATCGCGGCACCAGGCGTCATTCGTAGGGTTAAAAAAGAATTCAATGTTATCGATGTTGGCGCCTGCTTTTTGAAGATAGCCCAACGCCTTTTGTTTCATTCTTTCGTCCACAATATTGATGTGAACACGTTCTCCTTCGGCAATCGCTCTAATGAATTGGGCATAGACCGGATAGATTGTTTCCAGCTTTCCAGGCCATGATGCGTCCTTATGTGGCCAACTCAACCACGTCGCTTTATGTTTATCAAACTCCCCCGGGAAGTAATAGCCAAGTTCTTTGGGTGTGTGTGTGTCGGCAATACCACTAGTTTGAAACGCTATTTTTTGTTCCATCCGTTCTGCCAGATCATTTGAAAGAGAACCTGCTTCGTTCATACATGCTTCATTTTATTTTCCGGACTCTTCAAGTTGAAATTACACTTCTTCGTCAATGTATCGCTTCGTAATGGGTTGATAAGAATCGATCCTGCGATCGCGCATGAATGGCCAGTGCGTTCTATAGCGATCCGTTTGCTTGAGGTCTATCTCCTGCACATGGACCTCTTCACGGTCATGAGACGCCAGATACAAGATCCTCCCAAACGGATTACTCACAAATGAACCTCCCCAGAAACGCATCGCGCCCTGTTGCTCTAACCCAACCCGGTTAACGCTCACCACGTGGATACCATTTGCCACTGAGTGACTCCGTTGAATGGTTTGCCACGCATTAAACTGTTCGCTATTTGTCGCTTCGTCCTGAGATGTCGACCAACCAATGGCGGTGGGATAGAAAAGTATTTCCGCACCCATTAGTGCCGTGATCCTGGCCCCTTCCGGATACCATTGGTCCCAGCAGATCAGTACGCCGATGGTTGCAAACTTTGTTTTAAAAACTTTGTAGCCAAGATCTCCCGGTGTAAAGTAGAACTTTTCATAGTACGATGGATCATCGGGTATATGCATCTTCCGGTATTTGCCAAGATAGGTACCGTCAGCATCCAACACCGCTGTAGTGTTGTGATATATGCCTTCTGCGCGCTTTTCAAAAAGAGATGCAATAATCACGACGCCCAATTCTTTGGAGAGTGCAGCCAATGCATCCGTGGATGGGCCGGGAATCGGTTCGGCTAGTTTGAAGTTGTCGTAATCTTCAACATCACAAAAATACAATGACGTAAACAGCTCTTGCAAACAGACTATCTCCGCGCCTTTCGCTGCCGCCTCACGGATCTTGGCAATTGCTTTATTCAGATTATCTGCAGCAACACTCGTGCAGGACATCTGCACTAACCCGACCTGTACTATTTTATCCGCCACATCTTTCAGTTTTGTGATACAAAATTAACAAGTTGATGTAATGCATAACCACGATTGATAGATTTCTCATCACAATGATGAAGCTTCCCACCTCAGACTAAGTCCATAAAAAAAAGAAAACCTTCCCGAAAATCCGGAAAGGTCTTCAACCTTAAAATACTGTACCTGGGTTTAGACTTCGTCTGTGAGATGAACGAAGGATTCGTCCTTCGCTTCGAGAGCGGAGCTTCCCATGAGCCAAGTGTCTACGGCGCGTGCTGTTTCGCGACCTTCTGAGATAGCACACCCAACGAGGGATTGACCCCTCCTAATATCGCCAGCGGCGAACACACCGTCCACAGAACTCATGTAGTTTTCCGTCCTTATGTTACCGCGTTCGTCTAATTCCAACTTAAGCTCTTCTACCATTCCTCCCTTTTCTGCGCCAACAAAACCGATCGCTAACAAAGCCAGCTCACACGGAAGGATACGCTCCGTACCGGGAATCTCCTCAAAGCCCATCTTTCCCTGCGCATTGACGCCCCAGGTAATTTCTACGATTTTCAATCCCGTGAGGCGTCCCATGTTATCGCCAAGAAACTCTTTAGTAAGAATTGCCCATTGACGTGCAACTCCTTCCTCGTGGGAGGAGGATGTCATCAACACCATTGGCCACAGCGGCCAGGGATTGTTGTCAGATCTCGTGAGTGGAGGTTTAGCGAGCAGCTCGATCTGGTTCACACTCTTTGCAGCCTGTCGATTGGACGTGCCAACGCAGTCAGAACCGGTATCCCCACCGCCGATCACCAGTACATTCTTATCTGAAGCAACTATTTCACCTGAGAAAATTCTATCGCCAGCTACCCGTTTGTTTTGTTGTGGAAGGAAATCCATAGCGAAGTGAATACCTTTTAACTGCCTGCCGGGTATGGGCAGATCGCGGGGCGCCGAAGCTCCGCCGCACATGACTACAGCATCAAACTCTTCCTTTAAATGCTTCGCACTGATGTTAACCCCTACGTGGGCGTTTGTACGGAAGATAATCCCCTCCTGTTCCATCAGCTTGATGCGACGGTCAACCACGTGTTTTTCGAGCTTGAAGTCTGGGATGCCGTAACGCAACAGCCCGCCTATCCGATCACTCCTTTCAAACACCGTAACCCAGTGTCCCGCTTTATTCAACTGCGCGGCAGCAGCGAGACCGGCCGGTCCGGAACCCACCACGGCAATACGTTTGCCTGTTCTGCTTTTCGGGGGATGCGGCTTGAGGTACCCTTTTTCGAATGCCTGTTCGGCAATTGTCTTTTCAATATATTCAATAGTAACGGGCTTGTTGTTAATGCTCAGCACACAACTGGCTTCACAAGGGGCCGGGCAGATCCTTCCAGTGAATTCAGGAAAGTTGTTGGTGCTGCTCAGAATGCGAATGGCTTCTTCCCATTTTCCCTGATAAACGGCATCGTTGAAATCAGGAATATTATTTCCTAGCGGGCAACCGCTATGACAAAAAGGAACGCCACAGTCCATACAACGTGATGCCTGCTGTTTTACTTTTTCCTTGTCAAGGGGATTATAGACTTCCTTGTAGTCCTTTATTCTTTCTTTCGTATCGCGTGATTTTGGCATCTCGCGATCGAACTTCATAAATCCATCTATCTGTCCCATTATCTATACAATCAAGCTATTTGACACTTACCTTTTGAGCCTTTGATATCTTTGCTGTCTTCGCTTTCTGGAGCACAACCTTATAATCCTTCGGCATCACCTTTACAAAAAGTTCAGACGCTTCCTCCCACTTTCCTAACAGCCATTCCGCGGGATCGCTGCCTGTATACTTAAAGTGCTTTTCGATCATTGCTTTTACCTCGTCCTTATCTTCAGGTTCCAGAGGTTCAAGTTCAACCATATCCTTATTCATAAGTCTCTCCAGCGCGTGTTCGGGATCAAATACGTAGGCGATACCCCCGCTCATACCTGCCGCGAAATTCCTTCCTGTTTTTCCCAGTATAACAACACGTCCCCCGGTCATATATTCGCAGGCATGATCGCCAACGCCTTCCACGACTGTGGTAACTCCGGAATTCCGTACGCAGAAACGTTCGCCGGCCTGACCGCGAATGTATGCCTCGCCTGACGTAGCGCCATAGAATGCCACATTCCCAACAATGATGTTATCCTCAGGTTTGAAAGTCGCCTCCTTGTCAGGATAAACGATCAGCTTTCCCCCGGACAAACCTTTTGCGAAATAGTCATTGGCCTCGCCTTCTAGTTCGAACGTTACGCCGGGTGCCACAAACGCTGCAAAGCTCTGACCCGCCGATCCCTTGAACTTAAAATGTATCGTATCTTCAGCAAGCCCTTTTCCTTTGTATTTCTTGGATATCTCGTTCGACAGCAGTGCTCCCGTTGTTCTATCTGTATTGCGAATGATGAATTTCTCTTTCACCGGTTCCTGGTCGTCGAGCGCTGCACGGGCTGCTTCTACAAGCTTCCAGTCAAGCACTTTTTCTAACTCGAAGTCCTGATCGATTTGCTTATAAAGTCCTACGTGTTCGCGGACAGGTTCGTGCTGCAAGAGAGGTGAAAGGTCCAGCTTTTTGACCTTCCAGTGGTCTATATCCTGGCGGATCCTGAGCATATCGGCGCGGCCCACCATCTCATTTACAGTACGGAAGCCCAGTTCCGCCATCACTTCACGGAGATTTGATGCCAAGAATGTAAAGAAGTTCACTACGTGGTCCGGATCACCGGTGAAAAGCTTTCTAAGCTCACTGTCTTGTGTTGCAATGCCGACAGGACAAGTATTGAGATGGCACTTGCGCATCATAATGCACCCTTCAACCACCAGGGCAGCCGTTGCAACGCCCCATTCTTCAGCGCCAAGCATCGTAGCAATGGCTATATCGCGACCCGTACGGATCTGACCATCGGTCTGCAATACGACTCTGCTCCGCAGATTATTCTTAACAAGCGTTTGATGAGCTTCAGCAAGTCCAAGTTCCCAGGGAAGTCCTGCGTGACGCAAAGAGCTTACCGGAGAGGCTCCAGTACCGCCGTCTGCGCCTGAAATGAGAATGGCGTCGGCTTTCGCCTTGGCAACACCTGCAGCTACCGTTCCTACGCCGGCCTGTGACACAAGCTTGACATTGATGCGGGCCTGACGGTTCGCGTTCTTAAGATCATATATCAATTGCGCGAGATCTTCGATGGAATAAATATCGTGATGAGGAGGTGGGGAGATCAAACCCACTCCTGGCGTACTATGACGCACCCTGCCAATCCATTCATCAACTTTGTGACCTGGAAGTTGTCCGCCTTCGCCGGGCTTTGCACCCTGCGCCATCTTAATTTGCAGTTCATCTGCGTTAGTCAGGTAATAGCTTGTAACGCCAAATCTTCCTGAAGCGACCTGCTTAATAGCGGAGCGCTCCCAATCACCGTTCTCTTTTTTATCAAATCGAATTGAGTCTTCTCCTCCTTCGCCACTGTTACTTTTTCCGCCAATCCGATTCATCGCAATCGCCAAGGTACTGTGCGCCTCATGCGAGATTGATCCGAATGACATCGCTCCGGTCGCAAACCGTTTAAAGATATCTTCAACGGGCTCAACATCCGCAAGCGGAATTGGATTGCGCTTCTTAAATTCAAAAAGTGCGCGGAATGTCAATGCATCATTTGCCTGATCATTGATCTTCTGTGCATACTTTTTGAACATTTCATAATTATTCGCCTTCGTCGAATATTGTAGAAGATGTATTACCTCAGGGCTGAACATATGCTTTTCGCCCCTTCTCTTCCATTGGTAGACACCGCCGACAGAAAGCTCCTTGCTTTCAATTTCAAATGCCAACTCGTGACGGACGATCACCTCGCGAGCAATGTCATCAAATGACAATCCCTCTATGCGGCTGATCGTACCGCGAAAACATTTCTCCACGACATCACTACCTATTCCCAACGCTTCAAAGATCTGTGAAGACTGGTAAGACTGTAAAGTACTGATACCCATTTTCGACATGACCTTGAGCAATCCATTTCCAATGGCCTTCTGGTAATTGGCGAACGTCTCTTCATCTGCAAGAGGCTTGTAAAACAGCCCCTCCTTATTCATAAAGTGTATTGTTTCCAACGCCATGTATGGATTCACCGCGCTGGCGCCGTATCCGACAATGGTCGCGAAATGATGCACTTCCCATGCGTCGCCTGCTTCGACGATCAAGCCGGCTTGCGTACGGATCCTCTTTTCAACCAGATACTGGTGAACAGCACCTACAGAAAGCAGAGAGGGAATGGGAGCAAATTCGTTGCTGATTTTCTTATCAGACAAAATAAGGATCTTCTTTCCTGCGCGCACAGCTTTTTCAGCTTCGCTACAGATGCGATTAAGGCTCTCCTCCAAGCGTCCTGGCTCGCCATCAGCTTTGAATACGCATTGTATCACTGCGCATTCGAATCCCTGATCCTGTAGGTGTTTGAACTTCTCCAGGTCCGAGTTAAGCAGTACAGGCTGCGAAATATGGATCTGTCTTGTGTGCTCAGGAGTTTCTTCCAGTACATTGAGACTGGATCCAACACGTGTAAACAACGACATCACCAACCGTTCACGGATAGGATCGATTGGAGGATTGCTAACCTGTGCGAAGTGTTGTTTGAAGTAATTTGAAAGGTGACGGCTCTCTTTCGAAAGTATCGCTGGTGGCGTGTCATCACCCATTGAACCGATGGCTTCGTAGCCTTTTTCTGCCATGGGCAGAATGAGCATCTTTACATCCTCTGTGGTGTAACCGTACGCGTTCTGTCGTTTAACGAGTGTCTTTTCATCAAAGCTTGTTTCAAGCCATTCGTGCTCAGGTTCAAGCCTTAGCTTCAAACGGTTTTGTATGATCCAATTGTAGTAGGACTTGCCTTCATAAACGGAACGCTTAACCTTTTCATCATCTAATACTTTGCCTTGCTCGAGGTCGACCATGAGCATCTTGCCCGGAGTGATACGACCTTTTTCAATGACGTCCTTTGGATCAACGGGAAGCGCGCCCGCTTCTGAAGCGGCGATCACGCGACCGGATCGAGTGATGCAATATCTCAGCGGACGAAGGCCATTTCTGTCCAATGTCGCACCGATCCGCGATCCGTCGGTAAACACGAGCGCTGCAGGACCGTCCCATGGCTCCATCATAGAAGCATGGTACTTATAAAATGCCTTACGGTGCGGATCCATCAGCTTGTTGTCCTGCCAGGCTTCCGGAACCAGCATCATCAGCACATGAGGTAGTGGTCTTCCCGATAGCACCAGCATTTCCACCAGCGCGTCCAGGTTTGCTGAATCAGATCCCTGCGGACTTGTAATCGGCAGAAGCATTTTCAATTCCTCGTCCGTAAAAAACATCGATTTGAACAACGCCTCTTTGGACTTCATTTTGTTAACGTTACCCCGTATTGTATTGATCTCGCCATTGTGGGCGATGTAACGGAAGGGCTGGGCTAACTTCCAGTTGGGGAAAGTGTTCGTCGAGAACCGCGAGTGCACCAAAGCCAACGCGGTCTTCAACCGTGAATCTTGCAGATCGTCAAAATAAGCCCGGAGTTGTTCAGTTCTCAGCTGACCCTTATAGATGATGGTCTTTGCTGAAAAACTTGTGATATAGAATTCCTTACTGCTGCCTTTTCCATCACGTGCAATAGTATGCGAAGTGTAATTGCGCAACACAAAAAGTTTACGTTCAAATGCCCCGTTGACCAGCGTCTCATCCTTAGCTTTGACAAAGACCTGCTCAATCATAGGTTCTACCTCGGCGGCTCCTGGTCCCGGTACACTGTGATCAACCGGAACCACACGATAACCAAGCAGTTCCAGCCCTAATTCCTTGATGCTTTTCCTCAGCACCTCGCGGCACGCGTTCATGATCTTTTTGTCGCGTGGAAAGAATACCATACCAACGCCATACTTGCCTGCCGGTGGAAGTTCAAATCCGAGACGGGCGCATTCTTCAACAAAAAAATCGTGTGGTATTTGGATCAGCACACCTGCGCCATCGCCGGTCTTTGGACTACTTCCTTTGCCGCCACGGTGTTCCATATTTTCGAGCATGGAAAGGGCATCGCGAAGATTTTGATTCGTTTTTACGCCATTGATGTTGGCGACAAAACCAATTCCGCATGCATCATGCTCCAATTCGGGAGTATACAACCCACGGGGGGTTTTTTCTTTCATCGTCTGGTTGTTTAGAATACCTTACTATTCTCCGCTCAGGGCAGAACGGAGTTTTGAATTTACCAAACAAAGCGAAGGAATATGGGGAAGCTTCGATGTTTTACGGAATTTTTTGAATCTTTTCAGAAAATATTCCAGCAGATTTAAAATTGATAACGCGTCAACGATTGCAGCCTTTGGTATTTTGAAATAACTGCCATCTACTGAAATCGTTTGAATCCAAACGCACTTTTCTAATTCATTGGTAACAGGATCTCAAACTAATTCTTCGTTGCCCTTACCATCTCTTTTTTTCCGGGTGGGCCGGGTAGGGTTGCCGTGGACAAATTCAAGCTCCGAAGATCGCGCTTCAACTGACCCTTAGCGCAATACGTTACGAATACACCCCCGGCCTTTAGTCCATTTACAGATTTTTCCAACATTGGCAGTGACCACATTTCAGCTTGCTTGCTGGGTGCGAACGCATCGTAAAAGATAACGTCATATGCGGCCTCATCGATCGAAATGTCTTCGAGCTTTCCATGAATTTTCCGAAGATGAAATTCAGGATGAAGCTCGACATCTTTTTCCCAATCCGCCTGATGCATGCGAAAAAACTCACCTCGCATGGGAGGTTCTGCATAATTTAGTTTTGACCAAATACTTTCATCCAAAGGAAAGGCCTCGATCGTCACGTATCTGATCGAAACCTCATGCGCCCGCGCGAACGCCATTGTCAACCACGCATTAAGTCCCGTGCCGAATCCAATTTCCAGAACGGTTGCTGAATGAGAATGCTTGACATCGAGCAAGTACTGAAGACCGGATTGAATAAATACATGATTTGATTCCTGAATGGCTCCGTGCACGGAATGATAGGTCTCCTGCAGGTCCTCATCCAGCAACGAATGGGAGCCATCTGAAGTCGTGATAATTTTCAGTGAGGCCATCAAAGTTGCTGTAGCAGGACAACAGCATATGCGCAAACGCCTTCCTCCCTTCCAACATACCCAAGTCGCTCATTTGTCGTTGCCTTGATAGAGACATCATCTTCATCGATCGCCATTAAAGGCGCCAGCGTTTTTTTCATTGCCGCAATGTGAGGATTGATCTTCGGTTGCTCCAGGCATACGGTACAGTCGACATTGCCGATGGCCCACCCTTTTTCCCTCACTAGCCGTGTAACTTCCGATAGAAAGAATTTGCTATCCATCCCTTTCCATTTGTCGTCCGTGTTGGAGAAGTGGTGGCCAATATCCCGGAGGTTGGCTGCACCAAGTAGCGCGTCACACAATGCATGGATCAATACATCGGCATCAGAATGGCCGACAGCTCCTTTGGTGGACGCCAGCTTTATTCCTCCAAGGAAAAAATCCCGGTGCTCTTCGAGCGCGTGTACATCAAAGCCCATTCCGACCCTTATTTTCATAGCGTGTAAATCTAGTTTTTCTCCGCCTTGTAATACAACGTGCTTGCGTTCTGGTCTCTCAGGATCATATTAGCAACCCGTTGAATATCCGCCGTTGTGGTTGCATTAATAAGATGACTTTCTTCATTTACCAGATCGGCATTGCCCGATAGTTTTGCGAATGCCAGGTTCATTGCGCGGTTCATCACCTCAACCTCTCCAAACTCCAGGGTAGATTCTGTTTGATTCTTCACTTTTTCAAGTTCAACTTCTTCTGCTCCTTGCATTTTCAATACTTCAAGTACGGCATCGACTTCTCTTTCTGCATCCTGGAGGGTTACGTTATCCTTTACCCTGCCGCTGATCACAAACAGTCCCGGATCAACGGTTCCCATGACGAAAGATGATACGGAGGTGAATATTTCCTTTTCCTTCACCAATTGCTGATACAACCTGCTGGATTGCCCCCTGCTCAAAATGTCGCTGAGCAAATCAATAGCGTAATAATCCTTGTCAAAACGACCAGGCATGTGATATGCCTTATAAAAGGCACTGGCAGGAACCTTCGCCTGCACCTCAAGAAAGCGTTTTTCAGTTTGTTCAGGTTCTCTCAGCAAGTTTCTTGACTTTGTTCCGCTCGGGATGGGACCAAACCATTTGTCCGCCAGTTTTCTAACCTGTGCTACAGTAACATTGCCGGCAACAACCAGTATCGCGTTGTTGGGTACATAGTAGCGATAGAAGAATTCCTTCACATAATCCAATGTTGCTTCTTCGATGTGGGCAATCTCCTTACCGATCGTAGCCCATTGATACGGATGAACCTTATATGCAAGAGGTCGCAGTTTTAACCAGACATCGCCGTATGGTTGATTCAGATACCGCTGTTTGAATTCTTCAACGACCACTTTACGCTGGACCTCGAGGACCTTGGGATCAAAAGACAAACTCATCATCCTGTCGCTTTCAAGCCAGAAGCCGGTCTCAATATTTGAAGCAGGCAGCGTAAGGTAGTAATTGGTGATATCGGTATTTGTAAAGGCGTTGTTCTCGCCTCCTACCAATTGCAAAGGTTCGTCAAAGCTTGGAATGTTGCGCGATCCACCGAACATGAGGTGTTCAAACAGGTGGGCAAACCCGGTCTTATCTGGACGTTCGTCCCTGCTTCCTACGTCATATAAGATATTCATGACAGCGATCTGAACCGAAGGATCTTCGTGCACAATTACCTGTAAACCGTTATCCAAGACAAATTCGTCGAATGATATCATGGGTCAAAAATAACAAAAGGCGAATGTAAAGATGAAAAGCCAACGTTATACATTTGGAGATGGAGTTTAATCGACAGCAGCATTCTGATCAAACCTTATTGGCACTCTACGAGGCGATTCTTCGGCCGCGGCTGATAGAAGAGAAGATGCTGATCTTGCTGCGGCAGAATAAGATCAGCAAGTGGTTCAGTGGCATTGGTCAGGAAGCTATCGCTGCAGGAATAACGGCCGCGCTGGAAGAAGACGAGTTCATCCTGCCGATGCACAGGAATCTTGGTGTGTTTACCGGTAGGAAGATTCCATTCGAAAGACTGTTCTCGCAATGGCAGGGAACAATGAAAGGGTACACAAAAGGGCGGGACAGGTCATTTCATTTCGGAACCCTGTCTCATCATATTGTCGGCATGATCTCACATCTTGGTCCACAGAATGGCGTTGCTGACGGGATCGCTTTGGCCAGTAAGTTGAAAGGAGAAAAAAAGATTACGGTAGTTTTCAATGGAGACGGTGGTACGAGCGAGGGAGATTTTCACGAGGCTGTGAATGTGGCGGCGGTTTGGGATTTGCCGGTGATTTTTGTCATTGAGAATAATGGCTATGGCCTCTCCACACCGAGTGCCGAGCAATTCAGATGCGAGAGCTTTGCAGACAAGGGCATTGGATATGGTATCGAAGGGAAAAGCATTGACGGCAATAATGTGCTCGAAGTGTATGATGAAGTAAAACGACTGGCTGAACAAATGCGGAGCAACCCACGCCCTGTCATACTCGAGTGCCGGACATTCCGCATGCGAGGTCATGAAGAGGCCTCGGGTACTAAATACGTCCCCAAAGAAGTGTTGACCATGTGGGCGAAAAAGGACCCTGTCGAAAATTTTGAACGTTTCCTGATCGATGCTAAAGTTGCGGATAGCCAATACGTTGAGTCGAGCCGCCGGGCAATAAAAAAAGAGATTGACAATGGCCTTGCAACGGCATTTGACGAGGATCATCCTGTTGCCGATACCGCAGCAGAAGCGAATGACGTTTATGCACCGTTTACGCAAGAGGTCATTCATCCTGCAACACAAGATACTTCCGAGAGGCGCTTCATCGACGCGATCAGCGATGGCTTAAAGCAAAGCATGACGCGGTACGACAATCTTGTACTCATGGGGCAGGATATCGCCGAGTATGGTGGCGTCTTCAAGATCACAGAAGGCTTTGTTGAAAAGTTTGGTAAAGGAAGGGTACGTAATACTCCCATTTGCGAATCTGCCATCATCGGAGCTGCGCTTGGTTTATCGATCAAGGGAATGAAATCAATGGTCGAGATGCAGTTCGCAGATTTTGTCACGGAAGGATTTAATCAGATCATCAATAACCTGGCAAAAACTCATTGGCGTTGGGGACAGGCGGCTGACGTTGTGGTGCGAATGCCTACGGGTGCGGGAACCGCAGCGGGACCATTCCATTCTCAAAGCAATGAAGCATGGTTCTTTCATACACCAGGATTGAAGATCGTCTATCCTTCAAATCCCTATGATGCGAAGGGTTTGCTGTGCGCCGCCATCGAGGATCCCAACCCGGTAATGTATTTCGAGCACAAATTCCTTTATCGTTCGCTGAAACAGGTGATCCCCTCGGCTTACTATACCGTTGAAATCGGAAAAGCGAACCTGGTTCGTGAAGGCTCTGAATTGACGCTAATCACGTATGGAATGGGCGTATTATGGGCCGCCGAGGTCCTTGATTCATTACCGCAGATCTCGGCTGATCTCATCGACTTGCGCACCTTGTTACCATGGGACAAGGAGGCTGTGGAACACTCCGTTCGTAAGACATCCAGGGTGCTGATATTGCATGAGGATACCCTAACCGGAGGCATTGGTGGTGAGATTAGCGCCTGGATCAATGAACATTGCTTTCGATTTCTCGATGCTCCCGTCGTACGGGTCGCTTCGCTAGACACCCCAATCCCCTTTGCGCCCACGCTTGAGCAGAATTTTCTTCCAAAAGGACGGTTAAAGAAGGCACTAGAAGATTTGATAAAATTCTAGCCAAAGGGAAAAGAAAACCATCGGGCTGCTCGTTTTGTGTCTTGTCGGACGCCAGCTCAGCTGTGACAAATTTTAGTTAACTTAGCCTGTTTTCTGACGCCATTTTTTGAACGTACCGGAATCAAATAGCCGTATTTTAGCCCGAAGCGCGAGGATCGCTGGCATTATGTGTCTGGTGATGCTGCTGTCTGTCTGCGTTTCTCAGGCCCAGAACACAAAAGGTGATAAACCAACGCCTGCCAGCCGAGAAAATCGGTTCAAATCACCCTTTAAGAAGGGCAATTCCAAGAAACGCGTTTCAAGCACAAAGCGGGTCCGACCAAAAGAAAGATCTGTTGCTTCCCGGGCGGGATCGTCCAGTTCACGGCGCCGTGCCTCGGGTGTAGACAGGCCCGGAAAGCCCATCAGGCCGATCGCTGCCACGCAACCAAACAATAAACAAAAGGGCTGGCGCGGGGACATTGCAGGTTACCGTCTTCGCACAAAATCAAAATCATCTGCCGGTAGCGGCCGCAAGAATATCTATCCGCAGTATGGTCGGTACGTCCACAACCCATCTAAAAAACCAAAGCCAACCCAACATGTGGTTTCGAACAGGGGTACGCTGGCGCAGCTCAAGCAGCTGGAGTCCCGAGAAAGGCCGGGTCCTGGAAAAAAACGGGTAGTTCCGCGTTCGGTATCACGATCATATACGGCGCGCAAAAGCATTAACGTGTACGCTAATTTTGCCAGGCCTAAGCGCCGTGGTGAACAGGCTTCGACGAAAGATCTTGCAGGCCGTCCGTTAAGGAAAAGGAACTTTGAGTCCCGCAGGCCTGGCGTCAGTTCACCGCTGTTCAAGCCCTACGAGGGAAGGGGACCAATGGGAGACAAACCCGGAAAAATTCAGGGAGGCTACCGTTCTGCGACGCGTGATGGGCGTGCCTGGAGTGGCGACATTGCAGGACGAAAAATCCGCGGTAGAAATTTTACCAGCAAGAACGCGATAGAGGGACGGGTTACCCGTCCTTCCCGTAACCGTAGCGCTACACGCGCACATCCTGGCTCTAGCCCCTTGCCGCCAAAGGTCCCGGGCATTGGCGCTGACGGGATTGGCAAATTCCAGGGAAGAACAAAGGGGAGGCGGCCGCTCAAGGGCGGCGGTAGTGTGAGTGGTCGGTTGTGGAATAACAACGGCCGGGCTATTGAAGGAAAGATACCTGCCCAGGGTGCGGTTGCTGCGCGCTTTCAGGGAAACATTAAGGCTGGCCGGCCAACAAAAGGAGGCGGCAGCGTCAGTGGCAAAGTTTGGAACAATAACAACCAACCGCTGGTTGTCAGGACACCGGCACAAGGTGCACGCGCCGCTTTATTCCAGGGAAACATCAGGGCCAAGAGACCAGAAAAGGGAATGAACAACGTCAGCGGAAGCTTACCTCATCAGCGTCTTGCCCCGGGGGCACAAAAGATCAATGGTTATCCAGGGAAGTGGAAGAGGTTTGAAGTACAGCCCGGCTTCGGCGACATGGGAGAAAGTTTCACGGGATACATCAAGCTGAATAAGTTTAGAAAAAATTACGTACAACATCCCGATGCCGCGGATGCTTCCATCAAGAAAAAGCGCCTGAAGAAATCAGCGTTCGACGCCGAGGGCCTATCGGTAAAGATGAAACGGCCTGACTATGTACAAAATGAACACGCCTCCTCAGCGTCAATCAAAAAAAGAAAGCTTAAGAGTTCCGCCTTTGATGCAGAAGGACTTTCAGTAAAGGTGAAACGACCAACCTATGTTCAGAATGAGCATGCTTCAGCCGAATCAATCAAGAAAAGGAAGGTTAAGAGCTCAGCCTTTGAGGCAGAAGGACTAATTGTCCGGATCAAACGCCCGGATTACGTACGGAATAAGAACTCAGCCGACGAAGCGTTGTGGAAGACAAAACCATCGCGAAGTGATGCCCAGGCCGGTGAGTTGCAGGTTAGGATAAAGCAAAAGGAATACGGACGAAAGCCACACGCGGCCGAGGGCAGCATGGCGGGGATCAAGCCGTCCAAATCTTCTGTCAAGGCCAACGAGTATGCCAGGAGCGTAAAGCGCAATTGGGATTATATCCGGAATCCAAGCAGTGCGGACGAGGCCCTGAAAACAAGGGAGCCCGGAAAAGCATTTGCTCGCGTCAGTGCATACCAGGGAAATATCAAAATGCAGAAATATACTTTTTTTGAGAAAAACAGGGCCCAGCACCCCGATACCAAGTTCATTAAGCCCAACAAGAACAACGTGGATGAAGAACGCGATGCCCTGACGAACTTTAAGCTATGGTGGGCGCGTTTATTTAAAAACCAGGAGACCCAGCCTGAAAATCTAAAATATAAGGGCAGAAAGCCGCGCTATGATAAGGGTGAGCAGGGATTGTGGTATGAATGAAAGAGTTATGAGATGGAACGCATTAAAATCGACGGATCAAGTGGATGAGATCCGTGAAGAATCGAAATCAAATCCAGTATTAATATTCAAATACTCCAACCGTTGCTCAGTGAGCCAGCTGGCATTGGATCGCCTGGAACGCAAGTGGAGCGAAGAAGATACCGCAGGCATAAAACCATATTTCCTGGATCTCATCAACTTTAGGGAGATTTCCAATCGCATTGCCCACCAGTTTGAAGTGGAACATGAGTCGCCGCAGGTCATCGTCATCAAAGACGGGAGATCTGTTTATGACGGGTCGCATTTTGACATCGATTATGGAGATATTTTGCAGGCAGCAAAGGCCGAACGAATAACTTGATGCCAAATATTTGCGTTAGGTAATTTTAAGTTTAAATTTATTGTAAGATTCTGGTTCGGATGCAGCGTTTCGATAAGTACTCCATTCTCACATTTTGTTTCCTAATTATTGCCTCGGTAGCGTTTGGCCAAACCCAGGATAGTTATGAATACGGATCGGAATTTACGTGGGGGATCAATAAGAATACTTCGGGCGGATTGATCGGTGGTCTTGTTTTTAAGAAGGCCAGAAAGCTGAAGAATGACAGGGTTCTTGAGACCTTCGGCCTCGAGTTGATCAACATCAAACATCCCCAGGAAGTCCGCAGAAATTCAATTCAGACAGGTAACTTATTCATCTACGGCAAATCCAACTACTTGTACGCTATACGCCTGCAGTACGGTCGCGACATTATACTCTTCAAAAAAGCACCCCAGCAGGGCGTTGAGATCAAAGGGGTTTTTGCTGCCGGTCCTACCATAGGCGTTGTTGCTCCCTACTATGTCGAATACTATCCTGAAGGTGGTGGTGGATTCACTGTGCGAGCTCCTTACAATCCAAGCATCAACATAGACTACATCGCGGGCACAGGAAGACTATTTGAAGGTCTGGGACAATCTAATCTTACAGTGGGTGCAAATTTCAAGGCGGCACTGAATTTCGAACTGGGTACAATCAAGAGCCAGGTAACGGGTTTTGAAGCTGGCTTTCTGCTGGACGCGTATGTGAAAACAGTTGAAATGATGCCGTCAACAAAAAATTACGCTGTCTTTCCCACGCTGTTCATCACGCTTTTCTACGGCAGCCGCAAGTAACACTTGCTGCACACAACCTGTTTTTTTTCCTTATTTAATAACAAGACCCAGTAATAGACCTGCCAAAATAATAAATGGTGTAGGTACTTTGGTAAATGCCAGTAGGCAGAAGGTAATCGCTGTACTGGCAAAATTCAATACTGTATTTTCCAGTGGTTGAAACATAATGATGGCTGATGCAGCAACCAGTCCTGCACTGGCGGCGGTAATACCCTCCAACGAAGCGCGCACACCGCGATACTTTTTAAGGCTACCCCAAAATCTTACTACAAAGAAAATTAGAAACGTTCCCGGTAAAAAAATACCCATTGCAGACATAAAGGCTCCCAGAATGGCGCCACCGATGCCGTAGTCACGTGCTGACAATGCGCCGATGTATGCACTGAAGGAAAATGAGGGACCAGGTAATGCCTGTGCAAAAGCGTAACCCGACAAAAACTCATCGTGCGATATGGGATGGTGATAAGGCTTAGGACTATACTTCCGTTTCAGCTTGTTTTTGAATTGAGAGGCTTTGTTGCCATCCAGCGCTTCGTTCTCCACATCGACAAATTCAGTATACAGCAATGGCGCCAATACCTGCCCGCCTCCGAAAACCAGACTGCCGTTCCGATAAAAGTTCTCAAACAATTTTACCGGCAAAGCCTTGGTGATTCCACCTAACAGCGCGGCGAAGACAAGCACGCCAAGCCACAATAGAAAGTTAGACCAGGAAATGATCAATTTTTTCTTGGCTTCATCTTTAGGCTGCTTCTTGTATTTCAGTGCTGTCACAAGACCTGCAATCAGCAGTATAACCGGAAATACGAATGGCGTTTGTATAAAGTAGGACACAAAAGCTGCCATCATCATCAGCGCGATACCCGTTTTAGAGGAGATTGTTTTCAGACTTATAGCATATGCTCCATAGCTGACAAACCCCACGGCTATGGGCTGGATGAATCGAGTGAAATCAAGCGACAAATTCTTCGTTTGAATGCTGGACATGATAATTGCCGCAACAGTCATTAATACAACGGCAGGCAGGATCCATACCAGCAACGTAAGGTATGCGAGGTTAGGGCCACCAATTTTGAATCCGATGGCAGTAAGGGTTTGCGTCGAGGCAGGTCCGGGGAGTATTTGACACAGCGAATTGATCTCCATCAACTCCTCCTCTGTAAGATACTTTCTACGATCCACGAGTATCTTATGAAAGTGAGCAAGATGGGCTTGCGGGCCGCCGAATGTCGTTAGCGCAAGGGTAAAGACATCCCTGAGGAAAATATAGTATCGTATTCGTTTCGCCACAGATAACGGAGATGACTTATGGAAATCGTTTATTTCTTCAATCCGATTTCGCGGAGTCTTTGATCAAGAAACTCACCAGCGGAGATATCATCCACCAATTTTGGGTTTTCGTCATCGATGCATTCTGGTAGAACCGCCAGATCCATTTCAGAGCGCGGGTGCATGAAGAACGGAATGCTATACCTGGGAACATTCATTGCTTCCCGCGGAGGATTGACCACACGGTGAATGGTTGACTTAAGTTTCTTGTTGGTAAGCCGCTCTAGCATATCCCCTACGTTGACAACTAATTGATCTGGTAGCGCAGTGATGGGTATCCACTTGCCATCGCGCCGTAGCACCTGCAGCCCGTCAGCGCTTGCGCCCATAAGCAATGTAATGAGATTGATATCGCCATGTTCGGCCGCACGTACAGCGTCCGCCGGCACAGCATTGGGATTTTCAATGGGAAAATAGTGTATCGGTCTCAGTATGCTATTACCGTTCTTGATCTTGTTGTCAAAATAATTTTCAGACAGGCCAAGGTAGAGTGCAATTGCGCGCAACATATAAGCGCCGGTTTTCTCTAATGCGCGGTAAACACTTATTGACGACACCTTGAAGTCGGGTACTTCTGCCGGCCAGATATTCTCCGGATAGCCTTCATGCGCAAGCTCATCTTTGGACAACTCCTGACCAACGTGATAGAATTCCTTCAGGTCGCCCGTGTTTCTTCCTTTAGCATGCTCCTTTCCTTTGCCCGTATATCCCCGTTGACCTGCAAGCTCCAGATGTTCATACTTTTTCTTTTGATCATCATCAAGCGCGAAATATTGCTTTATAGATTTATAAAGTCCTTCCTGCATCGGCGGCGTGAGGAAGTGATTCTTGATCGCAACAAAACCGATGTTGTGATACGCGTCACCAAGGGCGGACACGAAAGCCTTTTTCTTCGCTTGGTCTCCACCGTAGAAGTCGGCCAGATCGAGAGAGGGAATTGCGTCATACAATATTTCTTCCATAGGCTGCGGGCTAGTTTAATTGGTTCACGCAAGCTAGATATTTTTGGGTAAATTTACTTCTGACAAAACCATCTCACTATGAATACTTCACGCAGAAAATTTATCGAAACATCGCTGAAAACTGTCGTATTGACAACGATAGGATCACCTGTTGTAATGCAGGCAGCGGCTCGTCATACAACAACCTCAGCCCTCAACTCGGTTGCGGCACCAGCACTTCAATTCGCACAAGTTGCGTTGCCTTATGGATATAACGCGCTTGAACCAAGCATTGATGCGATGACAATGGAGATCCACTATACGAAGCATCATGCTACATATATCAAGAATGTAAATGAGGCTATCGCTGCTGAAAAGATCACATATGCAAATGAAAAGGAATTCTTTGCAAATGCGTCCAAACTTTCTCCAAAGGCAAAGAACAATGGGGGAGGATCGTGGAATCACAATTTCTTTTGGCAGGTGATGGCAGCGCCCGGCGGTGCCGCGCCTTCAGGTAAGATTGCTGACGCCATCAATGGAGCTTTCGGTTCATTCGACAAATTCAAAGAACAATTTACACAAGCCGCGATGGGAAGATTCGGCTCTGGCTGGGCCTGGCTTGTTTCTGAGGGTGGAAAGCTAAAGATCGGCTCAACGGCTAATCAAGACAATCCACTGATGGACTCAAGCGAATTAAAAGGCACACCAGTCCTTGCTCTTGATGTTTGGGAGCATGCCTATTACCTGAAATATCAGAACAAGAGAAACGAGTACGTTGCGAACTGGTGGAACGTAGTCAACTGGAATGAAGTCGCCAAACGACTATAAGCAGAGAGTGAAAAGTTAAAAGTGAAAGGTGAAAAGTTAAGTACCGATTTCACCTTTCACTATTCATTTTTCACTCTTTTGTTTTCCATCTACGCCAGCACCTCTCGCAACACCTGTACCGATCTTAGCTCTCCGATATTTTCAATGTGATCTGAATAAAATTTAATGATAAGGTCGAGCAATACTCTTCGCTGTGCGTTATTCATTTGGATAGTCTGCTCATAATCGCATTTCAACAACTGTTCGAGTGACTTTTCAATTTCCTGATCCGCCATGCGGGCACCCAGAACCTCATTCGCATTAAATGCTCCAAATCCGAGCCACCGACTTAGTTTGATCAGAAATATCAAATGAAAATTCTCCACACCCAGGGTAATGGTGTCCAACGTGATGAATGAATGAATCATGAAGTTGCAAAGATCGCTGGCGTGACTTTCTTCCTTCACCGTTTTATTCAACACTTCATTGATAAAAATAGCTATTGCCGATTTCTTGATATCGCTGGTAATGGTTTGATAAGGGTACAGACACTTCAACTCCCTGATGCGATTAATGTTGGCATTTTCACGGTGGTAAACGACGAGGTCAAGGAGCGTCAAGGGCTGAAACAGCGCTATCCTGTTTTTGCTTGTTTTACTTCTGACGCCATTAACGATATAGCTTTGCAAACCAAATAGCGCGGTAAAGATGTTTACGATGATGGAGGTTTCACCATACTTTGTAAATCTGAAAACAACGCCGTGAGTCTTGTACAACATCAGATTGAGGAACTGTAAAAATGGATATTTACTCTTGATATAAGCGTCACTTCAATCCACCACGGCGATCTTTGATGCAAGTCGTTCTTCACCATCAGGGGTAACGACGAATACTATATAGATACCCGTAGAAACACGTCTGCCTTTGTTATCTTGAACCTGCCACAGCGCCGTACCGCCGCTTGCCTTTGTCTGGAATACAAGTTTTCCAGTAATGTCCGTAATCTTGACGATAGCGTCCTGCGGCGTACCACTGATCCCAACCGTACCCACAAATGAGCTAGTAACGGGGTTTGGAAACACCTTAACTGATTGTGACGTACCGCTTCGTGTTGCTCCGGATCGAAAGGACGCAAGTCCCTCGTCCGTTGCGAAGAAGACTTCTCCGCTTTCATCGTTGATCTCAATATCCCGGACCGTATCAGAAGGCAGTGGGCTGTTTACCGTCGTGAAGTTTTCAATGACCTCCTCGCCTTCCGGACCGTACAGCCAAACCCCCCTATCAGTTCCAAACCACTTTCTATTTCCACCATCAACAGCAATCGACGTTACCTTATCATCCCGCAGCAAAAACCTGCCATCAACGATGGGTCTGATCGCATCTGCACTCCCATTAAAGATGCCAGTTGAATTATTAAAGTAAGCCGCGCCCAGCGCTGTGCCAACCCAGACAAAACCATCGCGATCAACGGCAATGCTGTACGCCGATTTGCTTGGCAAACCTCCCTGTCCGGCAACGTCACTAAGATACCTGAAAGCATTGTCCTCCTTGTTGAATACAATAAGACCTCCGCCCTGCGCGGGGTCAAGCAGCAACCAAACATTGTCTGAGAGGTCTACAACCATTTCTAATGGATACTGTGCTGACGAAATAGGAAAAGAAAAGGACTCCCACATATGATCTTCCTTGAGCAAATGCAAGGGCTTATTTGACGCATAATTTGCCACCCACACACCACCGCCTGAATTCGCCATTGAAGTTACATTGACTGATCTCTGGGGAGGATTAGCATTGATCAGCGGGCTGTTAGTTTCATTCAGTACAATTACTTCACTCTCATTTGCGTGGATCTCCAACCCATTTCCGAAGGACGACAGAATTGTCTCTGTGGATGTCACTACCTGAATATCCGTAATATCCTGGTTGACCGCCAACGTTGACGTCCAAGTCCCTTCCTGAAAAATATCAATGATACCGGGTCGATGCAGTGCCAATCCCTCATTCGAATAACCACCGGGAAGGCTGTACATGATGCCTTGCTGATAACTGAGTTTGAATGTTTCATTGTTGACTGGGCAATTGGGCAGGAATGCTTCAAAGCTTCCTTTCGCATCCGAGACCAGTCCATTGCTGCCGTCACCGACCCAAATGTCTCCCGCATCATCTACAACCGCCTGACGTGGATCGTCTATGATGTCCGACGCTATGGAAGAAATTTCATTTGCCTCGTTCAATTCCCACAATCCGGAAGGTAACGCAACCATAAGGCTACCTGCGTTAGCTGTCAGAGAGGTAAAAGATTCGCCCTGCAGATAGCTTTGCAATGTCCACGGGCCATTCTGTCGGCGCAATACGCCGACATTGTTGATAGCCACATAAACAGCACCTTGAAACGTCGCAATACTCTGAACGGAACCTGCAAAAACACCGGTGTTGAATCTTTTCCAGCTATTAAAATCCTGAAGATTATCGGTCAGCTTGCCTGCCAGGACTCCGTTCTCCGTACCGAGGAAAACACTGTCTTCATTGATGGTGCACTGTACAATCCTCAGTACGTCTCCGGCTTCACCCAGGTCCCGCCAAGTCTCCTTAATTTGGTTCTTGGTCAAATCGAAAACTACCACACCATAGTCAGTTGCCAAAAATGCCATCCCTCCACCTAAAAAAATGTCATTGATCTTTTTCGATCCTGTAAGTGAAGTATTTGCTGTTGGGTCAAATGAGGACAGTGTGTTCCTGGAGTCGACAACGTCAAATTTCCCATTTTCATAGGCAATGAGTAAGTCTTTGATGGGATTGTCATAGGCTATGGATGTTATCGCACTGCCTTGCAGTCCATCGAGCCTTGTGTAGGTGGAAATACTGTTGTCTGTTCTGTCAATTACCATTATCCCATGGTCAGCCGCTCCAAATACCTTTTGATTGGTCTGCAGTGCCACATGGCTTATAGAATTGTAGGAAGGATGTACGCGCCAACTGCCGACGGGAATATCAGACTGCGCCCAGACAAGAAGCGGCAGTGAGGCAAGTAACAGGGTGATCGCACGCTCATTCCAATACTTCATCATTTCTTTCTTTCCTTCATCCCCTCAATAAATGATTTCCGACTTCTGGCTTCATACTCGCTTTTCTCGCCAAGCATAACCTGCGAATTGTTACTATCAATGAGTCGAAATGAGAATGATGCAAGCTCACCGGTTTGGGCGCAGACGGCGTGTAATTTCGTTACAAACTCTGCGATGGCCAATAGGTTGGGCATTGGGCCAAAGGGCTTGCCTTCGTAGTCCATGTCGAGGCCTGCCACAATCACCCGTTTCCCGCTATTAGCGAGCGTATTGCATACTTCTACAATTGACGCATCAAAGAATTGGGCTTCATCAATGCCAACCACGTCACAATTGCCCGCAAGCAGCAGGATATCGCTGGCGAAGTTAACCGGTGTTGAACGTATCGCATTTTCGTTGTGAGATACGATTGACGTATGGTGATATCGGATGTCCGTAACGGG
>Ga0193753_10000495_pt1 | contig 38909 bp, 40 predicted proteins | sample H1c2metaG_FD_144925 | JGI IMG/M metagenome (GOLD analysis project Ga0193753, IMG submission 144925) | Soil microbial communities from a riparian zone of the East river system, Colorado, United States - H1c2 | ecosystem: Environmental > Terrestrial > Soil > Riparian zone | place: USA: East...
ACAGCTTAGGACTTGCAAGGTGAACCCTAGTTCACCTATAATAAGAGGGCACTAGAAGCAGCCCGCAATATTATTAAGTACCTAATTTTACACAAGCCTATGAGCAAGCAACAAACCATCAAAACCATACGTGCAGAGATCGAGAGACTCAATCAAGAGATTGATCTCAGGATCATTCGAGGAGTCCCTTACAGGCGTGAGGCACTTCGACACAAAGCTTTGAAGTCCCAGCTCGCTCGGCTTGTACCTACTGGACCCCTCTGGCTTACGAAGTCTCTGAGTTTTATGTCCGCGTTTATGTTTTGATTATATGCTTACTTTCATTTTCAGCATACTTATCATAGGTTCGCTTTGTATCTTTCAGTTAACTTTCTTTCCCCATGATCACGGAATACAAAAGTAAGATCCTCAACTTCTACAAGAACCACAAACGCATGCCCGGTTATGCCGAGATCATGCAGCTTGTTGGTTTCAAGTCCAAGAACGCCGTTTACAAACTGATCAACAAGCTTGTAGAAGAAGGTGTGATCAACAAAGATTCCAAGGGTCGTCTCACACCCAACCGCCTTATAGGAGAGCTTCCTGTACTCGGTCTCGTCGAGGCGGGTTTTCCATCTGTGGCAGAAGAAGAAGTACTCGACACCATGAGTATCGACGAGTATCTCATAGAGAACAAGGAGTCCTCATATCTTCTTGAGGTCAAAGGTGACTCCATGATCGACGCCGGTATCCAAGAAGGAGACCTCGTCATCGCTGAACGTAGAAACAATCCCAAGGATGGCGACATCGTTATCGCAGAAGTGGACGGTGGCTGGACCATGAAGTATTTCCGCAAGAAGGGTAACGTCATCTATCTCGAACCTGCCAACAAAAAGTATTCAGATATCTATCCAGAAGAAGGTCTTCGCGTTGCCGCTATTGTGAAGGGAGTGGTGAGGAAGTATTAAAAATGCCGCCCTCGCATGTGCAAGAGCGGCATGACAATTAAACGGACTAGACCTGGAAACCTTCCGGCATAGGTACCCATTTGTAGGCGTACTTATTGAGCCGAGAGTATTTCCCCCACAAAGGAATGAGTAATGCTTCGATAGGATCTTCCAAAGATCTTTGTGCCCACGCGATTGCTTTTGGTTGCGTCTTCAAAATAGAAGCCACAAGACGTCGTGCCCCTTCTGAAAGAACACCGGCGAAACAACCTGTGGCCAGGGCAATGATCCAGAGACCAGCACCTTGAAGATATTGCCGCGTAAGGAGTGCTGAAGTAAGCGTCACAGCCAGGGTGGTGAAGAAGCAAACCCAATGATTCTTTGAGGTTGCGAACTTCCACAAGACGCGCAGACTCAACATTGCGACTGCAACCGGAGCGGCCATGAAGAAACTCACCGTTACAGCGCCAATGGCAAGGTAGAGTAGTGCAAGAATTTCAAAAGCGATGAATAGCCCGAAAGACTTGATGAGTGCAATCAACTTGGAAGTAAGAAGTCCCATTAGCCCAAAGCGATCGTAAATCGCCAGATCTCGAGGTAAGGTGATGGTTTGATGTGTCTCATCATTAATCAAGGTCGGTAGCACCGTCCCAAGAATAGGAAACGCGAGCCCGAAGCAAGTGACTATAATAAATGACACGCCGTCATCTGTAGAATTGTACCCCCACATCATGAACTGAAGTGCAGCAAGGTAGATGATGAGACAGCAAAATATTACCATTGCCGTGAAGTTAAGGAGGATAACCCCATTCAGACGTTCTTTGAACGGCCATTTCACAGCCACTTTAATAAACCGAGCTGCAGCAATTCCTCCGCGAATGGCCGCAATTGACCATCTAATGGCGTAGTAAATGAAGAATGCTCCACCGGTCATCAGCTCTTCCTTGAAACCAGAAAGATTGATCTTGAGTTGGAACCGTGGCACAAGTAGTGTGTTGTCACGGAAGTGATTCCAGCGGACCTGGGTTTTTCTGAAGTCCTTGGCCAGGGCCACCCAGATTTCCTGGTACCAGAATCCAAGCACGACACCCCCGAGGCACCCTATGGGCAAAAGCCAGTTGATGAGCCAGAAGGCAAGAATGCCAAGAGTTCCTCCAAGGAAACCGCCCAGCAAGTTACGGGAAGTAATAGAACGACTTTTCATAGTCCCTCCTTTCAGACACTCACTTGATGATTCTATTGAATCGGTTAGGTCCAAGTGAAAAACCCTAAATTGACAAACTGCATTTAAATTGAAATTACTACAGAATATCAATTTTGTCAAACATCCGCCTGCACCCATTGCTTTTTAATCAAAAATGTGGTATGAAGAGTCTAGGTAGAAATACCGTTTGAAATGTTCTATGAAAATGAAATTAGTATTCGTCACGCTGCTTTTGGGCTGTGTGATGAGTTTTGGTTCCGAACTTCGATTGGTGAAGAAAGATAAAGATTTGCTGACTCTTGGGTGGGATTCGATTCGCTCGAACAAGTACACCCTACAATGGTCGACAAATCTGACTTCCTGGAATGCTCTTATCACCGTCACCGCTACAAGTAGTGTCACCCAAGTAAGCTTCTTGGCTACTGGACCATTACAATACTATCGGCTGAGCAACTGGCTCGGGCCGCTAAGGGCAAATCTGGCACTGGGCAATGGCACGAAGCTTGGAGGAATCACTCCTATTGGCTTCAATGTCACGGCTCAAAATGCTACTCCGGTATATGCTGCGCTTCTAGCGTGGACCAACGGAGGAAAGACAAATGTGATCGATACGCTCGATCTTCGACTGTCTCCGACAAACAAGTTCTACGTCGACTCGACGAGGCTACAGTCTGGAGTTGTCTATAACTTCCAGATGGAAGCCACTGACGACTTCGGTACTCTGGCTCCGGGCGCCAATGCGCGATGGATCCTGAGTGACCGAGTGCAGGTGGTTCCGACCAACGCTGTCTCGCTCCTTCATCAAGGAAGGGTGGGCTACAATTTCGTCGTAGAAGTTGTATCGTTGGTTACCAATGCTACCTGGTCATGTGTAGCCAGCAATAGTTTCTGGAACACAACCTGGTCAGGAATCTTCGAGGGCGTAGGAAAAGTTCGCGTGAGTGATATCTATACCAATGACTTCACGCACTCATACCTGGGCGATTGGGTGGATGTGCATGTAACAGTGGTATCGACGAACTCGACCAATACCTTGGTGCGGACTCTTCCCATCGATCGGCGACCCACTCTCAACCGGGCTTTAGTGATCGAGGACGATACGGATCTCCTTGGCGGAGTCTATCCAGACCTATGGGATCTGTGTGCAGGATACGTGACCGACTTTAGTTCTTTGAACTCTCGGCACTACAATCTAGCGCGGCAGATGGTTACCAATGTGAACTTCGGCTGGAACAACATCACGAGTACGTCGTCGCTATGGGGAGTGGTGGGGCAATATATCCGAGGTGATCTCGGAGTGGCGCCAAATCGTTTCCTGTACTGGGGACGTGGTTTGGGAGGAGTGGTGGGTGATCGGACTCACAACCTCAGCTTGGGATTCTTGAAGACCATCCCTGCGTCCAACTGCGTTAGTTTCTCTGCCGTCGGAGGGTGCAACAGCAGGATCAACATGGCACTTGTGGGACCTAACCTCCTCACTCGTGTTGAGCTCCTCGAGTGGGGACAATACCCGCGCTTGGGACTGTCCTTCAAGGGATATCCCTTCTCCATCGGTTCGGCGGAGGATATCTCAATGTGGGAAGCCACATTCTGGAAGAAATTCCGGGAAGTGTGGTTCGATACTGACGAAATTGGGTTTGGATTTTCCTGGGCGACAGTAGCTCTCGAACATGCCAGCACTCTCGAGGATGGTAAGACGAGGAATCCTCTCGTGGACTATCTCGAAGTCGTCGGATCTTTGGAGTTCTACTGCGACGAGATCTATCTCACACCAGAGTGGATCTTCAGTTTCAAGAAATGAGATTGTACAGCAGCGTGGACATTCACACGCTGTTTTTTAATATTCGCAGGGACCATATTATTCGTCTATTGACAAGTAGACGTTGAAGAGTAGTCTTAGAGACTGAAGGAGATCACTGAAAATGAAATATATTATTATGTTGCTTGCGCTGTTCGCAAGTTCGGTTGCTGGCTTGGCGTCATTGCCGTTCGGTTTCTCAAAGGAAGCAAAAGCAAGATCATATCAACCGTTCCAGGGTTGACGGGCGACACCCTTGTCGAAAAGAAATGGTTGTCGCTCGGAGGAGGTGTAGTCAATGAAACGACTATCGACTTCCTCAACACCGGTCCGTACCAGTGCATTCAGACCGAGCGAAATTGGTTCTTGCCTGCGGGGGATCATGGCGGTCTCTTCCTTTGTACAAATGAGGTCGTGATCCTTGTGCGGGGAGTAAAGAGAGACGGCTCTTTCATGGCATGGACGAATGTCATGGAGACGTCGAAAGACACCGCATTTGCTTGGGGCAAGGGGGTCCATACTATCAAAGATGGAGAGATGGAGAGGACGACTACCGGATCCACTCTCATTTGTGAGGTAAACAACGAGGGCGATCCAGATCGCCGCTATAAAGTGGAGATCACGTGCCTGACCGATGGCGGTCAGGCCGAGTTCAAGGATATGAGCGTTGGAGCCGGCCAGTCTTTCGACTTTGTTCCGGACACTAAGGCAGCCAGCAAGAAACTCCGAAAGGCTGTGAAGTGGATCGTGGTAGGTCAGTACCGATTTAAGGAGTTTCTTGCTGATCTGCGTAACAGAAAAAAACTTCAAACGGCAGGCCACATCTCAGTAGCGCGAACCAGAGCGGGGGCACGATGAAAATTCGCCCGACCGTAATAAGCGCGATCGTTCTGTCTATTGTCGTCTTTCTATTCCTGTCCCACAAGACTGGACGGAAGCGAGTGATGGATGAAGAAGTGAAGATGTCTGAGGCGGTGGTTTCTCAGGTTGTGGGCGCCCAAAGGGCTCGGTTCCAAGGGGGTACTCCGCAGACCGTTCGCGCACCTGCTCGTGTTGGTCAGATCCGGATACGGGGCATCGACGAGGCGTTGCCGGCTGAGTTCGAAACCGACTGGCCTCGGATCCAAGCATACATCGCCTCATGCGATCGAGAATTGCTTGATATTCTGGGAGCTGGAAATGATCCGGAGGAGGAGCGCATTAGTCGTCTATCCAAGAGGGAGATGGCTGTCAGGTCTGGTGGCCTCGACAGAGCGCTCAATCGTTGGGGGACCGGTTCATCTGGGCCGGTACCCGGAGGACACCGTGCAGAAGCTGCCAAAGGACGCGTCAAAGAGGCAGCCCAGGAGCTGGCGAATCAGATTGGTTCGGAGAGGTCTGCCAAGTTCCTTGATTGGTACGAGGCTCAGTTGGAGAAACCGCCCAAAGGCCAAGTGGTGGCAGGACACTAAGATTAATGTTTTAGATACAGTCGATGGTCTGTGGAATAATCCGCAGGCCTTTTTTATTTTCACTTTTGAGTGTCGCAAGAGCTATCGCGGCCGTATCTCGAATGAATGGATTTTTGTCTTTTTGTAGATCATCTAAAAGGGTATTAACTCTTATTTTCTTTGTTTTCATTCCAGAATCTCCCAGCGCCTCAATGGCTTCGTGTCGAACAAGATCTGATGCATCGTTCTTGATAGCTTGTAATAAAGCCGCTACAGCTTTCTTGTTTTTGTAGGTAGCCAAAATAAATGCCGCTTCGTGTCTAATGACAGGGGAGATATCCTTTCTGAGTATTTTGCAAAGTATTTCAAATGCGCGCGGAGAGGCCTTCTCTTTGATAGCAAGAATGGCTTTGCGTCTAATTTCTGGTTGTGAACTTGATATTTTCAAGACACTTCAATTATAAACCATAAGAGAAGGCAGTGTCGCGGCTACGATCTCTTCGGCGGTACACGGTGATTGAATAGCATCTCAAGTCCATGAGTAATTTGTAAGAAACCTCCTGAGGACCCGTCTTTTTTATTGTAGACTCGATTAATTCCATATATACATGACTCCATACACTACCATCGTATCGGCACAAAAAAACAGGATTCATACAAAGCCATCTTCACGTTCGTCTGCGTACCGAACAAATAGTAACGTTGCAGTCATCGGTCTTGGATATGTTGGATTACCGCTTGCCCTTCTTGCGGCACGTAAAGGATACAGCGTTCAGGGCATCGATCTTCAGCAGTCAAAGATTGATTTGTTGAAAAATAGGATTTCACCTATTCAGGACATCCCCCTCACTGACGCTTTGAAGAATCTACCCAAGGATAGGATCACATTTTCCTCTGATTTTACTGCTCTTGACGAAGCTTCTATCATTGTTATCTGCGTCCCGACTCCTGTTTCGAGCAATCATGTGCCCGACCTTGGCCCTGTCAAAAAAGCCGCAGAAGAGGTAGGGAGGCATCTTTGTTCGGGCCAGCTCGTCATACTCGAATCTACAGTCAACCCCGGAGTAAGTGAGGAAGTTGTTCTACCCATCCTCGAAACTGAGTCGGGTTTGAAAGTGGGTGAAGATTTCTATCTTGCCCATTGCCCAGAGCGTATCAATCCAGGGGATAGTAAGTGGAATGTGGAAAATATCCCACGCGTAGTAGGAAGTATAGATGAAGAAGGGCTAAAGCACGCACAAGATTTTTATTCTTCTATTTTGGTTGCTGAGGTAAAACCTATGGGTTCTATCAAAGAAGCAGAGGCAGTGAAGATAGTGGAGAATTCATTTCGTGACATAAACATTGCCTTTGTAAATGAACTTGCCATGTCCTTTGCTAGCCTCAATATCGATGTGGTCAATGTTATAAATGGAGCCGCGACAAAACCATTTTCATTTATGGCTCATTATCCAAGTTGCGGTGTCGGAGGTCACTGTATACCTGTGGACCCGTATTACCTTATCGAGTATGCAGAGAAAAATGGCTTTCATCACGAGTTTCTTTCACTTGCCCGTAAGATCAATAACCATATGCCTGAGTTCACCGTGAACCAACTTATAAGTGCGCTCAATGAAAAAGAAAAAGCTCCGAAGGGTTTATTTGTAGCTGTGCTCGGATTGTCTTACAAGGCTGATATCGAAGATTGTCGTGAGAGTCCTGCGTTTGAGATCGTGAAGCACTTGAAGCGTATAGGAGCAAGAGTAAAGGTCTTCGATCCTCATGTTCCCGAGAAGAGCACGGCTCTGTCGCTTGAAGATGCACTCGACGGATCGTATGCAGTCGTTCTTGCCACAGCCCATAAAGAATTTAAGGAACTCACACCGGAGTATTTTTTGAAGAAGGGCATACAAGTCGTGGTTGATGGGTGCAATGCCTATTCCAAGGAACGTTTTCTTGAAAGCGGTATTGTCTACCGCGGCATCGGACGATAATAATCACAAAATATATGACCATACGCTTCATCCAAAAGTTAAAGAAAGTAAAAGAGGATTGGGGAGGATGGTTTATCTTCTTTATCCTCATCTACATTATTTCATTTATAAAGCTGACTACGCACTCGCACTCGACCAGCTATGGAATATTTTTCACCACATACAGTTTGCTTATAGGTGCATATATCCTTTCACGCTTTCTGTTGGCGTATTTCCACAAGTCAGTGGAGTTCGATCCTCTGTATGAACCTACTGTTACCTTTGTCGTACCCGCCAAAAATGAAGGAGAAAATATAGCTGAAACTATCCGAAAGTTTAGTCAGGTCAATTATCCGATGAATAAGATAGAAGTTATTGCTATCAATGATGGATCTACAGATGAAACCTTGAGCGAGATGTATGCCATTCAAAAAGAATGTAAACCCCTCGGACTTAACGTAGAAGTGGTGGATTGGCAGGTCAATCGTGGCAAGCGCGAAGGCATGGCAGAGGGTGTGAAGAAGGCTAAAAATGAGATTGTCATTTTTATCGATTCAGATAGTTTTATAGAGAGCGAAGGGGTTAAACACTTGGTGAAGTACTTCAATGATCCCCGTGTTGGTGCGGTCTCGGGACATACCGATGTATACAATCGTGATGTGAATATGCTTACTAAGATGCAATCTCTTCGTTACTATGTAGCCTTCCACGTCTATAAAGCTGCAGAATCTATCTTCGGGAGTGTGACCTGTTGTCCGGGATGTTGTTCGGCGTATCGTAAGGCATATCTTGATCCCATTATCGATCAATGGCTGCATCAAAGGTTTCTTGGAGTAAATTGCACCTTCGGTGATGATCGCAGCCTTACTAACTTTATCATTCGAGATTATGATGCGGTATATTCACCACAAGCGCTCGCGTACACAGTGGTTCCAGAAAACATTCGTCAGTATATAAAACAACAGCAGCGATGGAAGAAGTCATGGATACGCGAGACCTTCATTGCCTGTCTCTTTATGTGGAGAAAAAATATTATTGCAGCGATTTCGTTTTATTCGTACATGTTTCTCGCTTTCTCTGCACCCATCGTATTTATTCGTGCCGTTATCTATCACCCTTTCTTTGTTACACATGAATGGCCTCTTGCATATCTATTTGGCCTCGCCATCATGCTTGTATTGCACGGCATTTATTATCAAAACCACGTCAAAAAAAGTTCATGGTTCTTGCCCGCTATCACCTTCTGGTTCTATACGGTCATGCTTATGTGGCAATTGCCGTGGGCGTTTTTCACCATTCGAGATTCGCGGTGGGGTACGCGTTAACTAACTTCTATGTATATCAGACTGACACAGCACAAAGTTCTCACATTCTCCTCTTTTATGTTGGTCCTTATCGTAGCTCTTTCGGTGAGTGTCTATATGGTAAATAAGCTTCCGGATGAATATCGAAGATGGCAGGGACTTACTGCCATGGCACTTATGCCACTACAGTCTTTCCAATATGGTTTAAGTTATAATGCGCGAGCCAATCCCGGCGAATCTCGATTGGCTGCGCTGGGTAATATCTTCCGTCCTGCGCAGGTGAATATCAATGTAGCCAGCCAGACTCCTGCCCACGATATCCCGATTCTTTTGTATCACGGTATCGTCCAAAAACCCGATCGGTTTAGTATGACACCTGAGACATTTGCTGATCAGATGTTCACACTCAAAAAAGCCGGATATCACACCATCACACTTGCAGATCTTCAGGCCTTTATGGAAGGACGCAAAGAACTCGATAACAAATCATTTCTTCTAACGTTTGATGATGCACGTATCGATGCATATTTTGGAGCTGATCCAATACTCCAGGCTGCGGGATTCACTGCGGTTATGTATGTTGCAACGGCCGACTCCCTCCACGTTCTTCGACCACTGCCGAGTTACTATATTCACGAAGGCCTTTTGGGGAGAATGGTCCGTTCTGGTCGTTGGGAACTCGGTTCACATGCCATACAAGAAACCGGTGGATTTGTACCTATAGATGCTGCAGGGACACAAGGTAATTTCTTGAGCAATAAAATGTGGTTACAAAATGAGGGTAGACTTGAGTCGGATGAAGAGTATCGAGCTCGCATTACTCGGGAGCTTGCGATTTCGAAGAGGGACCTCGAGGATAGTTTTAGCACACCCATCGATTCGATGTCATTTCCGTTTGGTGACTTTGGACAGCAAACCAAAAATTATCCTGAGTCAGAGGCAGTGATCGAAGAGATAGTGCGAGCACATTATACGATTGCATTTCGTCAGGCGTGGCAGACTGACTCCTTGTACACTTCAAACTATCCTGGCACAGATCTTTTGCATCTGCGTCGTATAGAGCCTGCAACGGATTGGAGTGGAGAGAGAGTGTTCGATCTCATAGAAAATGCACGCGCAAAAAATATAGGAGAAGGACTTCACGATACCTTTGCATCCAATACCGGATGGAAATCCTACTGGGGCGGGTTTACTCTCAAAGATAATCGTCTGAACCTGAGAGCAGGTACTACTACGACCGGATCTCTTACATTTTGGGACGGAACTCATGACTGGGAAGATTACTCTTTTGGAGCTACTATAGAGAGTCGTGCAGGGGAATATGTGTCACTCCTTGCTCGATATCAAAATAATGAAAATTATCTTGGATGTTGGTTTTCGGATGGAACCGTGAAGGTTCAAGAGAAGGTAGATGGAGTCACTCGTACCCTTCAAACTGTACGTAACCCAGTAGGGAATCCTGTAGGTTCAGGAAACTATGGGGTTTCTGTGCAAGGATCGACGGTGGAATGTCTCCAAGGTTCCAGGCTTATAGCATCTTCCTCAAACATAAGTCCGGCTCTTTCGAAAGGAGGCATCGGTATCACTATCTGGGATCCAGAAAATGCCAAAGCAGGAGTGAGTGTAGTGTCCGTGGATGTAACACCTGCGCCTACGGTTGTAGTATTGGATCAATAACATGAACGGATATTCATATAAAATAGCCTTATTGTTTTTTGTGGGGCTCGTTCTGGTGACGAGCGTGGCGTGGTTTATAAGTCAGAAAGGCCCCCTTACTCAAAGCTTGTCCCCTACAGGTTCGATTATTCCTTCGGCTACTTCTACTCCGATCTTTGAATATACATTCAATGTGGATGGAGTTTTGGAAGAGTCGGGGAGCCTGTCCGATAGTCGGAGTCCTTATTGGTGGCTCGATTCTGGGGGATTGATGAGTATCCATGACGGCATAGGGAGTACTATACAAGGAGATCTTCCTCTTACCGATAAATGGAGAACGGTATACGCAAGTTCAAATCCGAGCGATACCGACAATGGCACTCATCCCCAAAATATCTTTAGACTCATTTCAAAAAACACCTGGCACAACTTGAGACAGGAGGCATATTTCAGGATACACAAAGACAATCTGAGTGCGAGTGCCAATCGCAATGAGTCCAACGGTATACTCCTCCTGAGTCGCTATACCGACTCAGATGATCTCTACTATGCTGGTATCCGTGTAGACGGACATGCTATTATAAAAAAGAAAATAAAAGGGGAATATCACACCCTGGCCGAAGAACCACTTTTCCCAGGTACGTACGCGCGAGACACTGGCCTGAGTTTGCTGCCTAAAAACACCTGGATAGGTTTGAGATCCGAGGTGGTTACTCGTGCACCGGATGATGTTAAGATCCGTCTATATATACATAGTACTGATTCAAAGGGGGGTGGCGAATGGAAACTTGTTGCAGAAGCGGATGACCGAGGAAAGGTTGCTGGTTCCGTCATAGATACAAAAGGATATGCGGGTATTCGTTCTGATTTTATGGATGTGGATTTCAAAGACTTCAAACTGGAAGAGTTCACGTTGTAGAGACATCACGTATCTTCTCAAGTGCAAAAAATATGCTACTCTAATATTCTATGGAAACTACTAACACAACCGAGGAAACAAAAGAGGAAACGAAAGCAGAGCCCATTCAAGTAGAGAAGTTTACTAAAGAGAATCTCTATACAGGTATCACTGTGCTTCTCAAGTATATGGCCCAATATAGGCGTGAGATCACCATTTTGAGTGTTATGGGTATCTTATCTGCGATTGGAAACGGCACTATTCCTTATGTGGCCGGTAGATTTTTTGATGTCATCACCAGTCATGAACTTACAACAATATTTTTCGTTACTCTCCCCGTGTACGCAGCTCTTCTTATCTTATGGGCAGTGGTGCAACTCATCACTTATATTTTGGATTGGCGAATCAATATCTTGAGTGAGAAATTTTCCAATATCATTTGGTTGGACTATCTCGCCAAAGGCTTTGGATACCTTTTGTTTTTGCCGGTTTCATTTCACAAAACTAACAAGATAGGTGAAGTGGGTAATAAGATAAACGTGGCAGCAAATGCTCTCGAAACTATCGCAGGACGTATCGTTATCGATCTCAGTCCCCAGATCTTGAGTATTGTGATCGCTTTTGGGGTCACCTTCTATCTTCAGCCGCTTCTTGCTTTGGTACTTCTGGCTGGTGTACTCGTCTATATCGGTATTTTTTCAAGTAAGCTCAAACACACCGCAGTTTATCAAAAGGAATATTGGGATGTACTCAACTTTGTTTTTGGTGAGTCATATGATGTCATCGGCAATGCCCTGGCTATCAAACAAGCTACAGCTGAAGAATATGAAACACATAAACTCACGACAAAGATGAAGAGTGCTGTACCTTTGTGGATGCGACTCACCAACGTATGGGGAAGTCTCACGTTGTATCAAAGACTCACTATCCTGACGACTCAGATTATTATCTTTGTTGTGTCGGTTTCATATATCCAGGATGGCACGATGACCTTAGGAGAACTTATCGCCTTCAATACCTATGCTGCCATGGTATTCGGGCCATTTATAACCATTGCTCGTAACTGGCAGACCATCCAAAATGGCATCGTCAACATCCAAGAGACAGAAAAAATCCTCGAGATCGCACCGGAGCCATATGAACCGAAGGGTTCTGTAGTACTCGAAGTTAAGGGTGATATTGAGTTCAAAAATGTAGATTTTCAGTACGAAGAAGGTAAGCAGGTGCTCCAAGATATTTCTTTCAAAGTGAAAGGGGGTCAGGTTGTGGCACTTGTGGGTGAATCGGGCGTAGGTAAGAGTACGCTCATTGATCTTATTTCTGGGTATCATTTTGCCACTAAAGGGGAGGTCCTTATGGATGGTCATGACATGCACAAGGTTAACTTGCGTAAGTTGCGCCAAAAGATCGCGGTGGTCCCTCAAGAAGTAGTGCTCTTCAATGACACTATCCTCACCAATATCAAATACGGTAATTTTGCAGCAACTGAACAAGAGGTTCGAGAAGCGGCGCGCAAAGCTCATGCAGTGGATTTTATCGAAAAGTTTCCTTTAAAATGGGAGCAGGTTGTGGGAGAGCGCGGTGTAAAACTATCGGTCGGACAGAAGCAGCGCGTAGCCATAGCTCGTGCCATCCTTCGCAATCCACGTATTCTTGTTCTCGATGAGCCTACTTCCGCTCTCGATGCGGGTTCTGAGCAGATCATCACTCAATCCCTTGATGAGCTTATGAAAGGAAAGACCACCTTTATTATCGCCCATCGATTGAGTACGGTACGTAAAGCCAATCTCATTCTCGTATTTAAAGAGGGGCGTATTATCGAATCGGGCACTCATGATACATTGCTTACGATCGAGGGAGGAGAGTATCGCCGACTATATGAGTTACAGATCGGTCTGCATAGCTGATCATTTCAGTGTCCAGGCCTCGCCTTGCAGCTACCCTGCAGGAACATCACAACGCTAGAAGGTAGTAGCCAATGTAATAATAGGTCAGATAATCCGTCTACTGTAGGGTTAGCCTTATAAGTAACGCACATATACATGCTTACAACAATTGCAATCGTACTCATAGTTCTTTGGTTACTCGGAGTAGTTGGGGTCTATACTATTGGGTGGTTTATCCACGTTCTTCTCGTGATTGCTGTGATAATGATACTTATACGACTTATTCGTGGAGAAAACCCTATCAAGTAATTTATCAAGTCAAAGCGGAGTTAATCCACCACTATTATGAAACCACGCTCCAATGGCATCGTCGTTGCACTGGTTATCGTTGTCCTCATTCTTATCGGCTGGGCTATGTATGCTGGTACCAAGGGTTCAACCTCTGCGCCAATTAGCAATAATCCTGGTGAACCTGTCATCTGTACTATGGACGCAATGTTATGTCCCGATGGGTCATACGTAGGACGAATAGGACCAAATTGTCAGTTTGCAGCCTGCCCCCTCCCGACCACACCATTTCCAAGTGCAAGTAGCACAGTTATTGTAGACGCACGACTAAGTCAACTTGCGACTGTTTTAGGGTTGTCCTTTACCCCAGTGGAGATTTTGGAGGATAGTCGATGTCCGATGGATGTTCAGTGTATACAGGCGGGGACAGTTCGTCTGCGTGCTACTGTTGGTTCAACTTCAGTTATATTAGCCTTGAATAAGGTGGTGGCCATACAAGGAATCACCTTGGAATTGGCCGACGTCACCCCTCTATCTCGAGCAACTGTTCCTATTGTTTCTGGGGATTACCGTTTTAAGATACGGGCTAGTAGGGGCACAGTTATTCAGTAAAAGCGGGAAGTGCGAAAGGAATAAAAATGTCGGTAAAGTCATGCTGTAGTTTGAAATAGGGGTTGTATGATGTAGACCCTTTTACTTTTGCGCCGCTGACTGGTATTTTGTGTCAGTTAGGAGATAATAGAAGGAGCGTAAGGATTAATCTTTATATACGTCTTAATGTATGACTAGGGACACGGTACAAAAAGAGTTATTCACATCCCTCTATAATTCAGAGTCCGACGCCATTTTCAGGTACTGCCTGATCAGGACCTCAAGCCGTGAAGTCGCCCTTGATATCACCCAGGATACATTTACTAGATTCTGGAAGGTAGTTTTAAGGGGGGAAGTAATAGCCAATCATCGGGCTTTTTTGTACACAGTGACCCGCAATCTCATCATAGATTGGTACAGAAAGAAGAAACCAGAATCCCTGGATGCTATCTCTGACGAAGGTAACATCGATGCACTTTTAGTAAACGACAGCGTAAAGCAAGATGTCGAGATGAGTGCCGAGGCCCGCTTTCTTATTAGCAGAATTAATGATCTTGAAGAACAATATCAACAGCCAGTCTTTCTTAGATTTATAGAGGGACTGAAACCCAGTGAGATAGCAGAGATCATGGACGTCTCAGTAAATGTGGCGTCTGTCCGGATCAGCCGAGGTATAGATCGGTTACGAAAATTAGTAGGCTATCAAAAAATAACATTATATGGAAAAAGAAAGAACAGAAAAAGCAATAATTGACATACGCAGCATAGGTCTTTCCCGTGAGGAAAAACACTCCTTATTGACTCGTATCGTAGGTGAGGATACTCAAACCGTAGTAAAGATCAGTTCTTTTACTTTGGTGAGTGCTCGGCGCCTTTTTGTACAAAAGTCATGGGTCACAACTGTAGTTATGGCAGCCCTTATACTCATGCTTGCAGGAGGTAGTGTCGCTTTTGCTGCAGAAGTTACTCTACCAGGCGATACCCTGTACGCATTCAAAGTGGGAGTGACTGAACCGCTTCGTGAATCCCTTGCTTTCACCTCTTCTGGAAAAGTGTATCTTGAAGAACTCAAGATAGAACGCCGGCTTCATGAGGCTGCCACACTCGAGGCACAAGGCCGTCTCTCAGGTAGTATTCGTGAGCAGATCCAAACTCAAATCGAGGATAGTGGACGTAAGATCGTTACTTTGATCGGAAAAATTTTAAAATAAACTAGCAATCAAAAAACCGCTTCAAATTATTCGAAGCGGTTTTTTGTATGACCGCGAAGTATATTAGAAAGCTTTTGTTGGCGCTGTGTTTGCACGGCATCCTCCAGAGAAGGTCTGGTTTGCCGAACATACTACTTCTATAAAGAAGCTATCACCAGACTCTGTTGCGGCTGGTGTCCATGATTCGGTTCCGTCATTTGGAGAGTCGGTTGCGATCACACGTACTAGTTCATATGTGCTTGGATCGCTTGAAACTTTCTTTATGAGGTTGATATTTACCTTTGATGTCGCAGGGTAATTTTGTGTTTGCCACTGTACTATGCGAGAACCAGCTGCTCCTGCAGCCGCAAGAGAAGTGTCAGCTGAAACAGATAAAACACTGATAATAGCTTCGGAAGGAGCAGGTGACACTTCTGCAACTATCGAAGGGGTACTTGAAGTACCTTGCATTGCCACGATCGTAGCAGTGCCCACTATAACAGCGGCAACCACTAAAATCAGGGGAATAACGTGATGGTTTTTCATAAAAGAATTATATCACACAGCATTAAATAGTAAGTGACTGTGTATAGCAATTATACCAAAGTATGTAGTATATGTCAACTATAGATTCTGCGCTGTACTAGAGCCTTTTAGCGGCACGTCCGAAATATAGAGAGGTGATATGAAGAACAGGTGGATATTAGCGATAACAAAGATGACAACCAATGCCCAAGAACTTTCTATGGGGTAACCGAGAATAACTCCACCAAGCATAAGGAGTCCCATGATACCCCCGAGTGCGTCTATGACAATTTTTCTTTTCAAGAGATGTGGTTGGTTGGTGACAACGTTAAGTAGAAGTGTGTATTTCACGACGCAGAGGATAAAGATGAGCGTGAGAAGAAACGCAAAAAATAATGGTAAAGCAAAGGTAAGTCCCAGTGTAAGGTAGAGAATGATAATAAGAGTATCAATGATTTTTTGACTGACCATATGTCGAGGAATGATTTGTAAGAAAAGGAGGATAGAAAAATACGAGTTAATGATAAGAATAATGTAAAAAATAAATAAAGGCAGAACTACGTTCATGTAGGTAGTTTGAAGGAAAAATGAGACAAGGGCTACGGCAGAAAAAAGTATGACACTGAGAATGGTGAGGATTTTGGCATTTTTGTAGGGCATGTATTTCATGGTATTACTTTGTGTGGCTCGTATTTTTGATGCGAATATCTTGGTATCTTTTGGTAAATGGTCGGTGAAATAGAACTTCCCAGATAAAATTGAGAGCATAGACTATGTTTGTCTTGATAAGACCTTCTGATGTAAACCTACGACTTGATGAATAGATAAAGAAGTCCATACGAAATCTAACTTTTCCAAATGAGCTCAGTCTACGAGCGATGTCTGTATCTTCTCCGTAGAAATCGATAGATGTGTCAAAACCACCCATGGCTGTCAGTGCCTCTTTTTTTGCGATAAAATTGCCCCCGAGAGTCATGTAACCGATCAATCTATAAGGGATAGGAGCAGTAACATACCAGAGTATATTCATAACTGTTCGCTTCCACACTGAACCATCGTAGTACCGATAGGGACCACTCAAGCAGACCATATCTGGATATTTTGCATAAAGTGTTTCTGCTTTTTCTACCCACCCTCTCGGCATGCGAGTGTCAGCATCTATGTATGCAAGAAGATCTCCTGTAGCTTCGATGAGCCCTCTTTGTCGTGCCCGAGTTAGACCCTTCAGAGCTTCGTATACTACGCGTGCACCTTTTTGAATAGCTATTTCTTCGGTTCGGTCTGTGCTTCTATTATTTATAACGATGATCTCGTGTATTTTGTCTCCGGCATGTTTCTTAACTGCATCGATACAGTCTCCGATGTAGTGCTCTTCATTATATGCGGGAATGACGATGGAGATTTTCATGAGATTTGAGTTGAATAGGGAAGAGAAAGAATGTTATCTTACAGCCTTCCATTCTTTGGCAATACTTTTATCGAAGAATGCAACTGACATGCTTTCTGTAGCCCATATATATAGAAGTTTAGGCCAGCCTATGCGGTGGGCACGGCGGCCCGAATGGTACACAACAATAGATGGATCATACGCTGTTTTACCTATTTTTGACAATCTCTGAAACACATCAGCGTCTTCACGTGAGACAAGATCTTCACGAAAACCACCGACCTTCTCAAAAGCACTTCGGCGTATCATCTGAAATTTGCCTGAGGCCTCACCGACATGGAATACATTATTTTTGAGGTGATGTGTGTAATTGAAAATGCTGTAGATCAATCGGTCTGCCCATGTTTCAAGATCTGGTTGTACCCGGAGGGTCCCGGTAAGCGCTATAAGATCAGGTTCACTTTGAAATCTAGCCATAACTCCTTCGATAGACTTTGTCATATTTTGAATACGACTATCTCCATCTATAAACATAAGGATATCTCCTTGCGCAGTTTTTGCTCCGTTATTTCTGTTTTGAGCAATAGATATGTGCTTATGTTCTGGGACAAGAACATGAAGAGGTGAATTCAGAAGACCTGCGGACGACCTTTTTGCGACAAGAGCTTGTGCGATCGAAACCGTAGTATCTGTACTTTTATCGTCGGTAACGATGATCTCGTGCGGCAAAGCAAACTGTTCTCCAAGGAAATTGAGACAGTTTCCAATATACTTTTCTTCATTAAAAGTAGGGATAATAATAGAGATCATAGTTGTAGTTTCTCGGCACGAGTCTTGAGGTATTTTTTATACCCGAGAAGAGCAAGGAACGCAATGATAAGGAGGGCAGCAATAGATAGTTTTCCAAGAACACCATCGATCTGCGTATAGATGTGCCCAAAAAAATACCCAATACCAAGAAGTATACCTGTCCAGAAAAATTGACCCACTGCATTTACAATAAAATATTTCCAGAAAGGAATCTTTACCATGCCAGCTACCATAAGAGTTACAAGAGCAAATCCTAAACCGTTTGTAACTTTGGATGCAAAGAGTATGTAGTAATGATGCTTGTGAAAAAGTTTTTCTACCTTATTTACACTTCCCTCGGTGATACTGAAATATTTTCCAAAACGTCGGGTAAAACGGTGACCATAATGACGCCCTATGCCATACCACAGAACGTCTCCCGCAAGGTCTCCAAGCATGAGTGTAAGAAAAAGAGGTATAAGAGGGAAATAATCGAGTCGAAGGAGTATGCCCGCAATCATTGAAAGTATGGGACCTTCGACGAGTGCCGTCACCCACATGATCACATAGACCAGATACTGGTGGTCGGTGACGAGGTTTATGAGCCATTCTTGCATGGGGGAATTATAACAGAGAGCCTGTGAATATGTACTCTTCAGACACGTCTCGGCTTCGCACATTTCTTGCTAGAAATGTGCTGCAGATGGTCTTCAGAGTTCACATTCACAGGCTCTCTATCTCTGTCGTGTTGCGCCTGCTACAATAAAGTCATGAAAAAAGTACCCCTGGTCTTGCTCATTATTTACTTGTTGGTTTTTGCGTGGGGAGCAGTCAATCCGTATGCTCGTGATGTCTGGGCCGTGGAAAATGCTACCGTGGTTATCGTCGTGTTGGCTATTGGGATTTTGTACTGGAGAGGGGTGCGGTTTTCAAATACTGCATACATCCTCATGTCTATTTTCATCATCATGCACACCATCGGTGGGCACTTTACCTTTGAGCGCGTACCCTTTGATTTCATCACCAATCTTTTTGGCTTTGAACGCAATCATTATGACCGTATCGCTCACTTTACTGTGGGCTTCTACGCATTTCCGCTTATTGAGTATCTGATCGGAAGAAAATTGGTTTCTAAGAAGTGGGTAGCGTATTTGTTTGGCATCTTCGCCATCATGGCTATGTCGGCAGCGTATGAACTTTTTGAATGGACGTACGCTATTCTTTCCGACCCAGAAGCCGGCATCGCAGTTCTCGGAAGCCAAGGAGATATTTGGGATGCGCAGAAAGATATGCTGGCGGATACGTTAGGAGGTATAGTGGCAGCGGTGGTTTATTTGTTTGTAGGTAAGAGAGATAAGAATAAATAAATATATATGAAACAAAAAAAATATTGGTTGAGGGGAGGAATAGTTTCAGTAATATTAGGCCTAGTCGTACTTATTTTTTGTTATTATACAAAGATTTTAACTATAGCAATTGGAGCAATGGTAGTGTGCATCAAGGCGCCTTGTCCCCAACCTCTTCCGTTTATTTTTACGCTATTCAATGTATATATCTATTCGTGGCAGAAGTTGCTATTAGCTGCCACCCTCTTCTTTGTAGTGCTTTTTGTTGTTGGAGCGATCGTGTGGTGGCTCTACGGCAAGATCAAAAATCGAGCAAAATAGGTATTTCCTTCATATGATATAATTTCCCCATCCTTACTAATCAATTTAACTTATCTTCATGGCACGAAAAATCAGAGTGGCAATCAACGGTTTCGGACGCATTGGACGCGCATTCCTCAAAGTAGCTCGCGAACGCAACGAGCTCGAGATAGTGGCAGTGAACGACCTCGGTAATATCAATAACTTTGCATACCTTCTCAAATACGATAGTACCTATGGTGTAAGCACCTTCGATGTCAGTGCCGATGAAAAGAGAAATGTCCTTATTGTAGATGGTCACGAAGTCCAGTATGTCAGTGAAAAAGATCCCACCAAGCTCCCTTGGAAAGCTATGGATATCGATGTAGTGGTGGAATCAACCGGTCTCTATACTTCAGCCGAAAAAGCCAAAGCTCATCTCGATGCTGGTGCCAAGCGGGTAGTTATCTCCGCTCCTATCAAAGATGCTCCTGAGGCTATGCAGGGTGCAACCGTCCTCATGGCTATGAACGAAGACAAGCTCGAGGGCAATCCGATTTCTTCCAATGCTTCTTGTACTACGAACGCAGGTTCACCACTTATCGCTATTCTCGATGAAGCTCTGGGTATCGAAAAGGCACTCTTGAATACTGTTCACGCTTACACTGCATCCCAGGCACTTGTTGACGGTCCTTCCAAGAAAGATTTTCGTGAGGGTCGTGCTGCTGCCATGAACATCGTACCTTCGTCTACCGGTGCCGCTATTGCAGTCACTCAAGTGATGCCGCATCTCAAAGGTTTGTTCGATGGTATTTCTATCCGCGTGCCGGTTATCGCTGGTTCTATAGTGGATATCACCTTCGTCGCCAAGAGAGATACGACTGCCGAAGAGGTAAATAACATCTTGAAGAAGGCTGCAGCCGAACCTCGCTGGAATGGTATCTTCACCGTGACCGAAGAAGAGCTGGTATCACGAGATATCTTGGGCAATCGTCATGGTTCTATTGCAGACCTGGCATTTACACGCGTGGTTGGAGGAAATCTGGTAAAGGTCCTTGCGTGGTATGACAATGAAATGGGGTATACGCATACGTTAGTGAGGCATGTGGTGGAGGCGGGGAAGTTGATATAATTAAAAACCATGACAATAATATTATTTATTCTCGGAATCTTCTTACTCTGGAAAGGTCAGATGCAATTAACAAAAAAGAATGCACCCTGGCCAAAAGAAAAGAAGAATGGAAGAATTGTGGGTATAATCCTGCTAATACCTCTCGTTATTGAATACCTAGTTATTCTCCTATGACATTAAATAAGTCTCATTTTATAGTTTTGGTTAATGTCATCAAGAGAAGTGGTTACGACGAAGATACTGCAGTAAAATACGCTACATTAATTGGAGATACTCCTGTTATAGATGAAGAAGGAAAAACTGTTGTTACCGACTCGACCGGAAATGAATTGGCACGATTTCAAATTGATTATTTTGATTTTAGTCCATATTCACGAAAGGGAGAGTTTAGTATTATAAAATTTCTCTTTCCAGGACATGTAGATAATCTTCAGAGAGTTGTCGATGAAAAACAATTTCAGAATCTTTCTCCTCTGTTCAAAGGTCTTCTGGTTATTATATTTCTCTTTATAATTGGCTTCCTTATAATAGGGTTGGTTGTTAAATAGAGTATTGGCCACCTTGCTATTCGTTAACAGTTTCGATACTGTATAGTTGCAATTTGAAAACAAAATAGGAACACCCACACGCCACCTCTTTAGTATTTAAAATCTTGAATATTGAAGAGGTGAGCGCGGGAGGTTTTTTCTAAAATTGTGATAAAATATGTCTACAATGCTGACGTGGTATGACAATGAGATGGGGTATATTCATACGCTGGTGGAGCATGTGATAAAGGCGATGAGGTTGGTGTAATAATTTAAATTTGTGAAAAAATTAATAAAATCATCGTTATATCTAACCTCGATTGGCTTAATTGGGGCGGTTATATTTGATGTACTGTTTCTTTCGGTGGCGAAAAAGTGTCAACCGGTTTTTCTGAGTAGTATGGATATCATGGATAAGTGTCAGAATACGATGATTGGATTATCGATGTGGACTAACTACATCTTTATTCCAATAATATTACTCTCATTCGTCTTTGTAATTATTCCCGGTCTAATTTATTTAAGTAAGAAAGAACAATTAGAGAAAAATCACATAGCATTGATTGTTTATTCTATTGTTGCTTTCTTGATCGCTAAATATCTAGTACACTTTGCTACTTATTTCATCTTTTAGATTACTTCAAGATCTGCTTGCTATTCGTCAGGAGTAAACTGTTGATATTATGTTTTTATAGAGATAAGGCGATAGGAAAATATCCAAAAAATGGTATAATATGTTCATGAAAAATGCCGACGAAATCAGCAAAGAGCGAGCTAAGGAACTTTTTGGTAGTTCGGAAATCGAAAGTTTTGAGGTCGGCACAACCCGAGGTTTGTTACAAATCCACAAATATTTATTTGCGGAACTTTACGATTTTGCGGGTCAGATTCGCGTGAAAGATATAAGTAAAGGAGGCTTTCGGTTCGCTTCCTCTTTATATCTGCAGGAAAGTCTAAAAAAGATCGACACCATGCCGGAAAGTACTTTTGAGCACATTGTCGCGAAATATGTGGAAATGAACATAGCTCATCCATTTATGGAAGGAAATGGGCGAAGTATGAGGATCTGGCTTGATCTGATGTTGAAAAAGAATCTCAAACAATGTGTTGATTGGGTCAAGATCGACAAGGCCGACTATTTGAATGCAATGCAAAGAAGTCCAGTAAAGGATCTCGAGATTCGCGAGCTTCTGCGCGTCGCTTTGACCGATAAAATCGCTGATCGCGAAGTTTTCATGAAAGGGGTGGAACAATCATATTATTACGAAGAATTGGATTTTTATAAATAGAGTTTCTCACCACAACCCAAAAACTCACCCCTTACCAGCTTTTCATTTACTGAGAGTTGAGGGAAAATTGAAGTACACCTGTAGCTGACTCGACGTCAGCAAATTGTGATCTGATAAAACATAGTTATGAATACTTCTACTACACAATTACCGCCTCTACAACAGACAGCGCCCATACAAAATCAAGTCATTCAAGTTGGAACAGTTGAATGGCTCATTGGTGTGGCTGTTTTATTAATAGGTCTTGGTGTTGCCTGGGGGACGATCACAACCAAGATCAGTAACATTTCATCTAGATTGAAAGATAACATCGAGCCTGACCTCAAAGATGCACGAGAAAAGTTGTTTGCGCTCGAAGGAAAATTTTCAGGAGCGTTTGCAAGTAGTTCTCCTATCGCTCTTTTGGAAAAAGGGGAAGGCCTTTTTCAACGGATTCCATATAACTGATCTGGACGCGCCGCAAAAATAAACTATACGCAAAACCACCCCGAACAGCAGTTTGGGGTGGTTTCAGTGTCCTACCCTATGAGAGGTCGAACGTGCCTGAGTATGCTCCGTTATGGAGTTTCCGTCAAGCGATAGTTGTCGAAGAGAACGTCCATGTAGTCGGTACGGATGCCAGCATAGTTGGCTGGGAGAACCGGAGATGCGCCGTATTTATTCGGAGCATCAACGGCACTTGCAACTTTGGTCCATGCACGCTTGGTTTTGAGATCGTAATTTTTGTCTAGGTACAGATCGAGTGTGGCGGTGCCGTCGGCCTTGTTGACCACATCAAACTTTATAGCCATCCATTTGTTCTCAGGAATGAGATTGGGATTGGTGGTCTTGTTATATGGAGAGCCGTTCGAAAAGATGCCGCCGACCTCCTTCATGGTGTAGTAGGTACCCTTGTACTTTTTCTTGATCACGACTGCACCGTCCTGACGGACACCTGCATAGTAGGTGGTCTGACCGTCTGAGGCGTAGCGTGCAAAGAGAAGCACCCCACTGTAGCCGTCGCGGTTGGGCGTATCGGTCAGATTCATCTTGGTGATTTTGAAGGGAAGCTCCTGTGAGATATTGGTCCAAGTACTCTTGGTGACCCAACGGAAGAGATTCTGCGGATAATAGCCGTTTCCGGTATCGAGCGCGTTACTCTTGTTGTAGAGCAGGCGCCACTTGTCTATAGCGGGTAATGGACCTTGGATGGTCCCGCCAACGCCATCTTTGATAGGCATCTTGCCGCCACTGTTCAACCAGAAATACTGGCTTGTACTAGTATTCATCGGAAAGGATTCACCTAGGATTCCGTCTTGATTAAAGGTGTAGTAGAGAGAATTTGCTGCCTGAGCGGTAGGAACGAAAAACATGGACACAGCAAAAATGCCGAGCGAGACGATGAGCTTGTTTAACATTATGGGTTTGTCGGACATTAACTGGTAATCGGATACGTTTGAACGTCCACGAGGCTAGCACCCAGTGCACGATGGCATCAAGGTATCAGTTACAAGGAAAGCGTCAATTATAAAAAAGTATTAGACCATATCCCCAGCTTTTCTTGACAGCGATATGGCCTGTGTCCATCTCTTTTGGCAGAGCAACGAAATCATTGTTTAATGATGGAGCTTTGTTCTAAAACAGAAGACCACATGATATGATGTCGAGGCAAGGGTACTATTTGAGCCTTTTTTCATTTTTATAATATGAATACACATACACAAACAGTTATTTTAGCAGCAGATCATGCCGGTTTTGGGCTCAAGGAAGCCATAAAATCGCATTTGGAAGCAGGAGGTTTTACCGTTCTTGATGTCGGTGCACATGAGCTTGTTGAAGGCGATGATTATCCTATCTATATGGTAGATGCTGCACTCAAAGTTGCGCAGGATATAGTCGGCAGCACAAAGGCTATCATTTTTGGAGGTTCAGGAAATGGTGAGGCGATCGCTTCCAATAGGTTTCCTGGAGTGCGTGCTGCAGTGTGGTACGGAGGCAATGAAGATATCATTCGATTGTCACGCGAGCATAACAATGCCAATATACTTTCTATCGGCGCACGATTTGTGACAGAGACTGAAGCAAAAAAGGCAGTAGATCTGTGGCTCGCGACTTCATTTAGTGGCGATGAAAGACATCAGAGGAGGAATGATTTGATTGATAGCATTGAGTAACCATACGTATAATTGGTATTATGAAAAAAATAGAAATCATCCCCGCCATCCTCCCTAAGGATTTTGCTGAACTTGAAGATAAGATAAGCCTTATTCAAGGTCTTGTAAAAACTGTGCAGATAGATGTGTGTGATGGTCAGTTTGTTCCTTCTGCCACATGGCCTTATAAGCGCGAAGATGATACTTTCGAAAAGATTCTCAAAGAAGAAGAGGGTTTGCCGGGTTGGCAGAAGTTGGATTTTGAGATCGACCTCATGGCAAACCATCCAGAGAAACTCGTAGAAGAATGGATCATTGCTGGATCTGGTCGTATCATTATCCATGTGGAATCAAAAGGAGATGTTTCGGGTGCAATAGAAACGCTCACCGGAAGAGTGGACCTTGGTTTGGCGATCAATATTTCGACTCCAGTCTCTTCTATCGAACCTTTTAAAGACAAGATTCAATTTGTGCAATGTATGGGTATAGAGCATATCGGTTTTCAGGGAGAACCTTTCGACGTACGAGTGATAGAAAAAATCAGGGAGGTGAAAGCTACCTATCCACATCTTCTTGTTTCTGTAGATGGAGGAGTGTCTCTGGAGACAGCACCACTTCTTATCGAAGCGGGAGTTGATCGTCTTATAGTTGGTTCCGGGATATTTGCTTCAGATAACTTTATTGAGGCTGTGCAGAAATTCAAGGCATTGGGGCGTTGACGAGGTAGGAGGGGTTGCTACAATTGGATTACAACGGGATCATGAGGTGGCCCTCCGAGGTACCCCGCTAGGAAACTAGGATACGGGAAAGCCGAGAAACCCGCTTTACGGCGGGTTTTGAAATAACAAAAAACCGCCTCTTGGGCGGTTTTTTGTAAAGGTTACCACCAGCATGGTGGTCCGAGCCGTCATCTCACTATCAAGTATACAAAAAGGATTATTTTTTGCAAGGCATTCATTCATATAAGCACTTGACCCTGTGGACCTGACGGGGATCGAACCCGCTAACCCGAGATGACGGCTCGGATTCCATACCAATGGCAGGCCCACAGGATGAAACGATCATTGAATCCTAAAAGTATACGGATGCGGGTTCAATTTCTAATAAAGAAAAGTTCAAGAAACAATAAAGATTTAAGATATTTTATATTAGAGTATGGGGAAAACATCCATCTTTTGATGATCTGCTGCATGATATACTTATCTCAAATGGCACTCACTGATGAAAAAGTAGCATTGCTCGAAACAAAAGCACTCGATATTCGACGTTCTATTATAGAGATGCTTATAGAAGCCAAGTCTGGGCACACGGCAGGGCCGCTCGATATGGCGGACATATTCACTTATCTTTATTTTCACGCTCTGAAACACAACCCCAAGAAACCTGACTGGCCATACCGAGATCGAGTCATTCTCTCAAATGGTCACATCTGTCCAGTTTTGTACGCAACCATGGCGCATGCAGGATATTTTCCAGTAGAAGAACTCCAAACTTTACGTAAGTTTGGTTCACGCCTCCAAGGTCATCCTCACCGCGATTTTCTTCCGGCCCTTGAAACTTCCTCGGGCCCACTTGGTTCTGGGTTGGCGCAGACAGTGGGTATGGCAATCGCAGATCGTATCGACCATGGACGAACCTCGGGAAAACAATTTTATTGCCTCATGAGTGACGGCGAACTTGATGCAGGAAACAACTGGGAGGCGATCCTTCTTGGTGGTAAAGAAAAGCTACAGAACCTCACCGCCATCATCGACCGTAACAATATTCAGATCGATGGATTTACTGAAGACATCATGCCTTTGAATCCTTTGGCAGATAAATGGCGCTCATTTAATTGGCACGTGGTGGAGATAGATGGACACAACTTCCGAGATATTGACCGCGCCTTCGGTGAAGCACAAGCGGTATTCGATAGGCCGTCGGTTATCATCGCCAACACCATACCTTCAAAAGGCATCCCAGAATTTGAACGCATGTTCGAGTGGCATGGCAAGCCGCCGACAACTCCACAAGAGATTGAGATAGCCAGAAATGCGTTGCGCGAAGTCAGAACATTGGGTGGCAGAGTCGAGGAGGGGCATCACAATTAATCAACCAATCAAACATATGGCCATCACACCTATCTGCGATAAATGTAAAAAGGAATTGACTGACTTTGGAGGTATCTTACTTAGTCCGCCAGATGTACATGCACTTGTCCGTAAGTTTCATCTGTGTGAGGAGTGCTACAATGCTATTATTAAAGAATTCTAAGATTTTTTCCATTTTAATTTAGGAATATGAAATACGTTGAAATTATTTTAAAAATTATCTTTCTGATCGCCGCTGGATGCTTACTATTTGTCCAACCTGTTCAAGCATGTAGCATCATTTCGTTTGCAGTAGTCAGCGTTCTTTTGGGTCTTACCCTTATCTTCAATAAGAATCAGAGTTACGGATACAAGCTTTCAAAAAGAGAGGTAAAGATTCGAGAGGCAGAAGGAATACTTCTTATCGCTTTTGCACTGGTGATGATCTTTGGTAGTCATTTCAATTTTTAAAATGCTCAACCCCGACCAACACTACAATCCAAAAATTTTCGACAAAGATGTCGAACTGGGACTTATCCGCAAAGGTTTTGGAGAAGGTCTTCTGGCTGCAGGTGAAGCAGATAGAAATGTGGTTGGTCTTTGCGCTGATCTTACAGAGTCTACCCAGATGCTTCTGTTCAAACAAAAATTTCCAGAACGTTTCGTAGAGATCGGTGTCGCCGAGCAAAATCTAGCAACAGTTGCTTCAGGTATGGCTGCTATGGGTAAGATTCCATTTATCACTTCATATGCAATGTTCAGTCCGGGGCGAAATTGGGAGCAGATTCGCACGACTATCTGTTACAACGATCGACCCGTGAAGATCATTGGTTCACATGCAGGAGTGTCAGTCGGTCCCGATGGTGGAACGCACCAGGCTATAGAAGACCTTGCTATCATGCGGGTAATACCTCGTATGGTGGTTATATCTCCATGCGATGCTGTCGAGGCAAGGAAAGCTACTATTGCTGCAGCAAAGACTAAAGATCCGACATACATCCGTCTGTGTCGTGAGAAGACGGCAATTATGACCACGGAAGATACACCGTTTGAGATAGGGAAAGCAAGCATAATCTATAAAGCAAAAAGCCGACCAGAAGGCGATCAGCGGATCGGATCGACGGAGAGCCGTGCCGGCGGAGGCTCAAAGGAAAAAGGAAATATAAATACAAAGACAGATGTGGGTATTATTGCGACAGGTCCGTTACTTCACAAGGCGTTATTGGCTGCAAAAAAACTCGAGGCCGAAGGAGGGAGTGTTATCGTCATGAATCTCTCAACCATCAAACCGCTCGACGAGCAGGCCATCATACGGTTGGCACATGACACATCGGGGATCGTGACTGTAGAAGAACATCAGATTCATGGAGGCATGGGTTCAGCAGTGGCAGAGTGTTTAGCTTCTCAGTATCCGACTCATATAGAATTTGTAGGAGTGAGGGATCAGTTTGGTCAGTCAGGAACCATGAGTGAACTCATCGAACATTATGGTATGGGTGAAAAAGATATTTATCATGCAGCACAGCGAGTGATATTGAGGAAATAAAAGTAAGTAATTGAAGGTCGAAGAGAGATTGCAGAGAGTGTGAATAATGGCCGAAGTAATCCACAGTTAGCTTGCGGTTTAATGTGCGCATGATAACATTATTGACATGACGTATCACGTTACAAGTTCCATTCTTCTTACTAAGCACATCCAGGTGCAGGTTTGGAGTCGGTCCTTGTAACGCAATCTCCTTGGTTACAGCGACGGGTTCCAAACAAGGAACCCGTTTGCTTGTCTTATCGCTTGGGCGATAAGAGTGAAGGCAAACTAGAACATTCAAAATTCAACGTATGAGTGCACGCGTTATGTCCTCACAACAAAATGGTGAGTGGCCGGTAACCTTTTATCGTACTAAGATCGATGCTGAAAGGAGTCGATCTGGCAGGCTCGCTCCACAGATTCAAGGAGCTATCGCTTGGTCACGACTCGATGGTCGCCTTACTCGCTACTATTGGTCCGGCAAACATTCCTCGTGGTTACCCGTGGTACCCAAACGACCAGCCAGTCTGGCCAGGTCTCATGTTCCACAGTATGCATATCCCGAGTTTCTCGGTCCCGGCGCAGACTAATCTCATATGTCGCGTACTCACATCGACCCTTATCGCTTTGCGGTGAGGGTTTTTTCTTTTAAAGAAACTCAGATCAAAAACACGTGGCTCGGGTATTTGAGGGCGGGGATGGGGGGTTCATTTGTTAGTATAAGGATCCCGCATCCTCATGGGTAGAATATTACCACTTTAGTTGACTAAAGCGCCTTTGTTCGAGGTCTATTCATCCCGTGCTTCAAAGTAGTCTTCTGTAGGTTCTCGGCGATCTCGAGCGGGATTTCTTGGACATAAAAGAAATAAAAAATCCCCCTGAAATGGGGGATCACTAAGAACTATATTGTCAACGGATGATGGCATCTTCGACGATCTGCATCGCATCATGGAGGGGGCTGTGGAAAGGTGGTGGAGCCGTGATTTCAAGTCGGACGTCTTCGACAGCATATTCCTCCGTCTCATTCCACCAGATGTAATGTTCCAATGGAAGTAGGTCATGATAACTGCCGATCTCACGTGCGTCTTGGTCCCGCTGCTCTTCCGCTTGTCCATAGGCGACTTCGCGAGGAGTTTTGAGACAGATGTGAGCCCTCGCCTGGTTATACTCAGTCACCATATCCCAAGGTAGTTCAAATGATTCGCAATCGCGACCGCGTGTGAAGAACCCTGAAACATCACGAGCGGCATAGATGAGCGCTTCTCGAGATGAACCTCCGTAGTAGGAGCTTTGGCCGCCGGGAAGAATGGGGGATGTCACTACGGCGACATATCCGACACATCCTACTTTGAAGACAAACACCACAGCGTCTTGTTCCTTGTTGAACACTGTGTCACGCCGTTGTTTGTTTCTGAAGTAACCAAGATCGTAGACTTTGGGAACCAAGATTTCGTACATAGATAATTGGTGTTGAGTTTTGAAAAACTAAGGACTAAAGTTAAATCTAACACATTATATAGATAAAGTCAACCATATTTAAAATCTACTTAGATCCGGTTATGGTAATTTCGTATCAATACGCTATAATCGCTTCGCTCATATATCGTCTTCGTTCGGACTTCATGTAAGCAGAGCTTCCATAAGTCCTCACTTGACGCTATAGTGGTGAGATGTCTTCTAATTTCAAACTAGCAACTCCATTTAAGCCGGCCGGTGATCAACCCAAGGCTATAGAGGCACTTATAGATGGCCTCAACAAAGGCTTAGATCGCCAAACTCTTTTGGGTGTGACAGGATCAGGTAAAACATTTACTGCGGCAAATGTGATCGCTGCTTATGGCAAACCGACGCTTGTGATCGCTCATAATAAGACTCTTGCTGCACAACTTGCTCAGGAGTATCGCGAGTTTTTTCCGAACAATGCGGTGCATTATTTTGTCTCTTACTATGACTACTATCAGCCAGAAGCCTACATGCCGGCCACAGATACCTATATAGAAAAAGAAGCTATGATCAACGAAGAGATCGAACGTTTGCGTCACGCATCCACTCAGGCACTCCTCAGTCGTAAAGATGTTATCATCGTCGCCTCTGTATCGTGTATATATGGTTTGGGTAGTCCAGCAGAATACGAAAAAGTAAATCTCAAACTGGAAGTAGGTATGGAGCTTTCTCGTGCCGAACTTATCCGTAAACTAATCGACATCCACTTTGAGAGAACTATTGCCGATATGAAGCCGGGACAATTTCGCGCGCTCGGAAATACTGTAGAGATCATGCCGGTCAATGACAAAACTATTCATCGCATAGAGTACGATGGTTCGAAGATATCGGGCATCATAGAGATCGATCCCATCTCTCGCACACTCCGAGGTTCGCATCAAACTATTTTTGTCTTTCCAGCAAAACACTTTATAAGTAGTGACGCACAAGCGGAAAAGGCACTGAAGACTATTCAAGCTGAACTTGAAGGTCGTCTCAAGGAGCTCGATAAGGCGGGTAAGATACTCGAAGCAGAACGTCTCAAGCGTCGCGTGAAGTATGACTTGGCAATGATCCGGGAGATCGGATACACAAATGGTATCGAAAATTATTCACGCCACTTCTCAGGAAAGATGCCAGGTGAACCACCAGACTCGTTGCTCGCATATTTCCCAAAGAAAGCAGACGGCTCTGCAGATTTCCTGACTATAGTAGATGAGTCACATGTCACCATACCCCAACTCAACGGTATGTATGCAGGAGATGCCTCACGTAAAGAAACACTCGTGGATTTTGGTTTCAGACTTCCATCTGCAAAAGATAATCGTCCTCTCAAGTTCCCAGAATTTCTCGAACGCATCGGTCCTATGATCTATACATCAGCCACGCCGGGAAACTATGAAAGAGAGAGTAGTAAACAAGTAGTGGAGCAAGTTATCCGTCCTACCGGACTTGTCGATCCCATCATCGAGTTTAAACCTATTACCGAGAAAGGCGGCCAGCGGGCCGGGCCGACGGAGGCCGTCTATCCGGGTCAAATCTTTGATTTTATCCGAGAAGCCGAACTCGTCATCAAAAGAGGTGAACGTGCCATGGCTACTACTCTTACAAAAAAGATGGCTGAGGATCTTTCCGAATTTTTAAAGGAGAAAAATATAAAAGCGGCCTACCTTCATAGTGACATCAAGACTATAGATCGTATCAATATCATCACGGAGTTTCGAAGGGGAAAATACGATATCCTTGTGGGAGTTAACCTCCTCCGCGAAGGATTGGATATGCCTGAGCTTTCACTCATAGGTATCCTCGATGCAGACAAGGAAGGTTTTCTTCGATCCGAGACTGCCCTTATCCAAACTATAGGTCGTGCGGCACGAAACTCTGCAGGCCGAGTTATCCTCTATGCAGACAATCTGACGGGGTCTATGGACAGAGCAGTGAAGGAAACTACACGTCGTCGAAATATCCAGATTGCACACAATACTTTGCACGGTATTAGTCCTCAAACTATTAAAAAAGAAATACGAGACATCACAGATCAGTTACGTACTGAACATGACAAAGCAGTCAATCAGTTGGTCCTCATTGATGAAGAGCTCGCCCGAACTAACCCTAAGGCTCTTGTCAGACAAAAAGAAGAGGCTATGGCTGTGGCTGTGCAGGAGCTCGATTTTGAAACAGCCGCTCTTATCCGTGATGAACTTATAGCTCTTGAAAAAAAGCTAGGTATAAGTGGTACTCCAGTCAAAAAAAGAAAGAAAAGGGCGATATTGTAATATAAGACTAAACCATAGTAAAATGGACGTATGGCAATAACTCCCAAAAAAGAAAAAATCCTCATAATTGAAGGGGATACAACAGTAGGACAGCAGATCGTCGAAGCTTTGCGTAACGATGGTTACACGGTCATCTTATGTGTAAATGGCACAGAAGGTAAGAAGTCCATGTATGAAAATATCCCGCACCTTATCCTTCTCGATGTGACGTTACCGGACATAGACGGATACAAGATTCTCGAAGAAAAGCAGGCCGAACCACTCCTTGCGAAGATTCCGGTATTTCTCATGTCGAGCCAGGGTGTACCTATAAACATGAAGAGTGTGCCAGAAAATAGCGTGAGCGAGTTCCTCATGGCTATGCACGATAGTCCTGTAGAGCTTGTAAGTAAGGTCAATGATTATTTTAAATACACAATAGGTTCTGTAAATGGGACCGATGTTCCGAGTGCTAAGAAAAAGATTTTGTGGGTAGAGGATGATAAGCTCATCGGTACTATCCTCGCAAAAAAGATCATCTCTTCTGGCTTTGAACTTTTCCATGCTAAAAATGGAGAAGAGGCACTACAGATACTAGCTCAAGAAAAGCCCGATGCGGTGGTAGTGGATCTTCTCTTACCCGGGATGAGTGGCTTCGATATTCTTCAAAAGATACAGATGCAAGAAAATGGTAAAAACCTGCCTTCTATGGTGCTTTCAAATCTCAGTAAACCAAGTGATATAGAAAAGGCGAAACAGTTAGGTGCAAAGAAGTTTCTGGTAAAAGCAGCCACCTCGCTCGATCAGATTGTGGCAGAGATGAAAGACTTGTGTAAATAATATACCAATATACAAATGTACGAATCATAACGAATACTACGAATATAGCTGCTACATTCGTAGTATTCGTTACGGTTAGTGATTCGTATTAGTATGATTTGTTGTGATTCGTACATTTGTATATTGGTATCTTCTACGTGCTCAGTTGTTTTATCTCAAAAAGTATGGTATCTTAGGCCCCATTATGTCAGCTCCCCGAAAGAAGACTGCACATGAAGCTATACACGGTGAGGACACCATCGTGGTTAAGGGTGCACGTACTCATAATCTCAAAAACATCACGGTTAAGATGCCACGCAACACCATGATTGCCATCACGGGACTCTCTGGTTCAGGCAAGTCATCGCTCGCATTTGATACTATTTTTGCCGAAGGCCAGCGCCGTTACATAGAATCTCTCTCTGCCTATGCTCGTCAATTTCTTCATAAAATGCAGAAACCGGACGTGGACGAGATCACGGGACTCTCTCCGGCGATCTCTATCGATCAGAAGTCTCGTTCCAACAATCCTCGCTCAACGGTTGCGACCATCACCGAGATCTATGACTATCTTCGTATCCTTTTTGCACGTGTAGGGAAACCCCACTGTCTTATCTGCGATAGACCCATTCATCGCATATCCAAAGAAGAGATCCTGGAAACAATCTTGAGTACCATCACCACTCGTTCTGCCAAAGCCAAGCAAGTTTTTGGTGTTGATGTGACCGATGCAAAGGTTCGTATATTTGCTCCCGTTGTTGTTGGCCGCAAAGGCGAGTACTACCAGATGCTCTACGACCTTCTCGGTAAAGGCTACGATCGTGTACGAGTAGACGGAACCGTTATGCGATTGCGTGATCAGATCATCCTCGAGAAAAACAAGAAACACGATATCGACGTGTTGGTAGATGAGATATTTATCAGTGAATTTAAAGAAGCACAACAAAAGGAGAATGCCCGTGAACGTTTGTCCGAAGCACTTGAGCGCGCTATTCAAGAAGCCAACGGGCTTATCCGTATAGAATTCCCGGGTGAAGAAAAACTGATGTCAGTGAAGTTCATGTGTCCCTACGACGGATTTTCGTATCCTGAAGTTGAACCGCGCTTGTTCTCATTCAATTCTCCCTATGGCGCCTGTGCCGCTTGTAATGGTCTAGGTACAGAAGGTTTCTTCGCTGAAGAGACTTGTAAAGTCTGTAAGGGTGCACGTCTTCGTGATGAAGCACTCCATGTCCTTATCGGTGGAAAAAATATAGTCAATGTAACTGGTCTTTCTATCGAACGTGCTGTCGACTATTTCCGCGATATCGAACTTACAGACGCTGAACGAGAGATTGCCAAGGTGGTCTTAAAAGAGATCCAGGCTCGACTTTCGTTTATGGTCAATGTTGGTATCGAATACCTAACACTTGATCGTCGTGCACACACGCTCTCAGGCGGGGAAGGTCAGCGCATCCGCCTAGCTTCACAGCTGGGCTCAGGACTTGTAGGCGCGCTCTACGTCCTCGATGAACCAACTATCGGTCTCCACCAGCGTGACAATGATCGACTGATCAAAACTCTGCTGGAGCTTCGTGATCTTGGGAATACCATCATCGTTGTCGAACATGATGAAGATACTATGTTCGCATCTGACTATATCGTTGATATCGGACCGGGTGCAGGTGTACATGGTGGTGAAGTGGTGGTTTCGGGGTATCTCGACGAACTTTTGACTGCCAAGAAAAATACCTCAGACTCACTTACGCTTGCGTATCTACGTGGAGAAAAGAAGGTTGAGATACCCGGTAAGCGCCGCGAACCTCATGGAAAGCTTATCGTAAAAGGCGGCAATGTTTTCAATATAAAAGATATGAATGTGGAGGTTCCGCTCGGCGTCCTCAATGTTATCACGGGCGTATCAGGTTCAGGTAAGTCCTCATTTATGTATGAGATCTTGCATAAGAATTTGGTGGGCCGTTTCGAAAGACGCACCCGCACTGACAAGCCTATAAATGTCGAAAGTTTCCAGGGTTCAGAATATGTGGGACGTGTAATCCTTATCGACCAGTCTCCGATAGGGCGAACTCCTCGATCAAATCCAGCTACATATACGGGCGCATGGACTCATGTGCGTGACATGTTTGCGTCTGAACCCGAATCTCGGGCGCGCGGTTGGGGACCGGGACGTTTTTCATTTAATAGGCCTGGCGGACGCTGTGAAGCCTGTGAAGGTAACGGTGAGATCGCTGTAGAGATGCATTTCCTGCCTACAGTCTATGTGACCTGTGAGACGTGTGGTGGCAAACGTTTTACCAAGGAGACTCTGGATATCCGTTTCAAGAAAAAGAATATTCATGAAGTGCTGGAGATGACTATCGAAGAAGCGGTGACATTTTTTGAAGACATACCAGCTATCTCAGATCGCCTGTCTACCCTTATGGATGTAGGTCTTGGTTATGTGAAGCTAGGTCAGTCTGCTACTACTCTCTCAGGTGGAGAGGCTCAGCGTGTGAAGATCTCCTCTGAGCTTTATCGCGCGCATGTGCAAAAGACTATCTATCTCCTCGATGAACCTACAGTAGGCTTGCACTACGAAGATGTGAAGAGACTGATAGAGATCCTCCAGAAACTAGTAAACAAAGGAAACACGGTGGTGGTGATCGAGCACAACCTTGATCTCATAAAGAGTGCAGACTATGTCATCGATATCGGTCCAGATGGAGGCGAGCGCGGTGGGAAGATCGTTGCCAAGGGAACTCCGGAAGATGTCGCACGCAATGAAAAGTCATATACGGGTCAGTATCTGAAGAAGATGTTGAAGAAGTAGAGTCCGCAAGGGTAGGTCTTGTGGGTGTGGAAATTTTACGGCATTTTTGCTAATGTTGAGTTCGAAAGAGAAAGGTCTTTATGAATAAAATGATGAAGTGGTGTCGGACGGGGTTTGAGTCTTTTATCGAACCGTTTCGAGTTTTTCCTGGTCTGAAGTCATTTTCTGTGTTTGCGTGTACCATTGGTTTCATCGCGGTTTTTGTGTGGGCTGTTTGCTACGGTTTCGGTTTTACACCTGCTTCGACCTCGATCAATCTTATCTGGTGGAAATGGCAACTACCCATTGCAGTATCTCGTTTTTTGGATCTACTCTTGGTTCCGATTGTTATACTTCTAATCCGAAAGATTACTCTCTTACAGGATGATCAGGATTGGGATAGTTTTGCAACATGGGGTGAGTTTGACCACGACCCCTTACTGGATCTCTCAGCTTTAGCACTAATCGCTTCCTTTGGTGCTGGAATGATCTTTGGGATCGTCTACGCACCCATAGTTTTCGCTTTAGTCTGTACTGGGATTCCAATTATATCCATTCTCGTCTTTGTTGGAGGCGATCTGATGGGTTGGCTATGGAAGTCAATTTGGTCTTTATTTCGGCGGGAGAAAGTACAATAATTCAAATTGTCTGCGAAGCAGTTCTAGGTGAGCTGCTTTTTTTAATTCCTAACTGGCATTTGAATTTACTTATTCCACGCAGATAAAAAATACCGACCAGTTGAGCTGATCGGTAGTGAGAAACGGCAACGGATCACCTTGAACTTCGCTTGTGCGAAGCTCGGAAATAGATCCAGGCTACGAACGAGCCGACGATGAGGGTTGCTGCAACGATTTCGTAAACGATGAATTCTGTGGGATGTTTTAATTCCCACGAGCGCTCCGTAAGGATAATGGCGATGACGGTAAGCATGACTAGAGCGGTGACAGAGGCACCCGTGAGGAAACGATCTACGAACCTCGTCCCTCGTCGTTCCAAGGCGAATGGTTCGGTGGACATAATCTTGGTCTCACTTTCGTTTGGTTGTACCAACTGAAAAATAGGACTGCCAGCAATACGATAGCTGAAAAAACCTGCAGGGCAGGCCAGGGCAGCATTTCGAGAATGCCGGGGATGAGGTGGAGAAGAATGATCAGGGAGATCAGTTCCGCAACGGGGACAAGAAGTAGCACAAAAGCCAACCACGTGTTTGTGGCAGGACAATGGGCTATTTCTCTTCTTGCCAGGGAATTTTCATCCATGGAAGAATACTGTGTGGACTCAGGATCTGCAGGAAGGAAGATTTCCTTCGCCGGCATAGGGGGATCAATCATGAGAACCTCCGGGGATTGTGGTTTTCAGAGAACAAACGCAATGCTTGTTCCCGATTCAATAGTATTATACTCTTCATTTACATGAACAGTAAACAGGTTATCCACAAGAAGATACCAGATAATCCAGGAGTATATATATTCAGGGATTACAGAAGACGACCTCTCTACATAGGCCGTGCAACATCTCTTCGCACCCGAGTGAAAAGTTATGCAGATGCCGATCTTATCGTCACTCGGGGCCCACGCCTGGTGGATATGGTTACCAAGGCCAAGAGTATCACCTGGCAGATCAATGAAACCGTACTTGAAGCCATACTCCTTGAAAGTGCTCTGATAAAGCGCTATCAACCTCCATACAATGTTGATGAGCGTGATGATAAGAGTTCGCAGTACGTCATCATCACCGATGAAGAATGGCCGCGTGTTTTCCTTGCACGTGCTCGTGATCTCGATCACGCCAAGAAAGAGGGCATTATGCCGTACAAAATAAAAAGGAGTTTCGGTCCATTCCTTCATAGTGCGGTGATCAAAGAAGCGTTGGTTATCCTTCGAAAACTTTTCCCATTTAAAGACAAAAAATCTTTTGACCCTCGACATGATGCCTTTTATCGCGCCTTAGGACGCTCTCCGGACTCACAGGATGAAAGTGCCCATGAGAGGTACATGAAGACTATCAAATACCTTATCTTATTTTTCGAGGGCAAAAAGAAACTTCTTCGTAAACAACTCCACAATCAGATGAAGGATTGTGCAGCTGCACGTGAGTTTGAAGAAGCAGATCGCGCCAAGCGCCTCATATATGCTCTTGATCACATCAACGATATCTCGCTTATGAAGCGTGAGCGCACTGAAACTCCTGGTGACTTTCGGATAGAGGCATACGACGTTGCCCACCTTTCTGGTGCAGAAGCTGTGGGCGCCATGACAGTTTCATGTCGTGGAGGTTTTATGAATTCCGAGTATCGCAAGTTCAAACTGTCGAAGAATGTGAATGACGACAACGCGGGTCTCCGAGAAATACTCTCACGAAGACTCAATCACCCTGAATGGGCATTTCCCGACCTCATAGTCGTTGATGGCAATGAAGTTCAGATGAAAAGTGCGGAAGCGGTTTTGGCCGCTCGCCGTATGGCCATACCGGTGGTGGCTGTCACTAAAGATGACCGACACAAAGCCTCGCGCCTCATAGGGCACCCCGATCTTATTAAGACCTACAAAGATGAAATCATCGCTTTGAATGCCGAAGTTCACAGATTTGCTATCACATTTCATCGTGGCAGACTACGCAAGAATTTGTTGTAGGTGTGAAGTTGCAATGGATCCAATTTCTGATATATTGTTTTTTCGATCTACACGAGGTCTTCTTTCTTCAAGAGGTCGTGCGGCAATATTGGGTTTATTGCTGGACACTTTCTTTCGTAGATCCATCTCCAGTACAGCAATTCTCACGCTGTACTGGAGATTCCTTTTTGGAAGGGATAAGGCTTGAAATAGAGCACGTTATATTCGTTTCGCTCATATATCGTCTTCTGGCCCAGTGGTGATCCTGCTGGATCATCGGACTATGTGCAAATCTTCGACTTTCACAAGTCCTCACTCGACGCTATAATAAACCCATGCATAAAACTCGTGTAGGAATCTTGCGTGGCGGCCCGAGTGCCGAATATGAAGTCTCGCTCGATTCAGGAGCTAGCGTTTTGAAAGCACTCCGAGAACATCATGAAGACAAATATCAGCCGCATGATATCTTCATCGACCGCGAGGGTATCTGGCACATGGAGGGTGTGGCGGTGAAGCCCGAGTCGGTAGCACACAAAGTAGATGTGGTTTTCAATGCACTTCACGGTACCTATGGAGAAGATGGCAAGGTTCAACACTTTTTTGAAAAGCATCAGATACCTTTTACCGGTTCGGGGTCTCTCGGGTCAGCTCTTGGTATGAACAAGGTCATGTCCAAGGCTATATTTATGGAACAGGGTATAAAGACCCCCTATGCCAAACAAGTAGAGTCAGAGTATGCACGAACTGAGACCGATGAGATCGCCAAGGATCTTTTTGTAACCTTCCCTATGCCTGCGGTTATCAAACCTGCGGCGAGCGGATCTTCCGTA
>Ga0193753_10000496_pt1 | contig 38823 bp, 40 predicted proteins | sample H1c2metaG_FD_144925 | JGI IMG/M metagenome (GOLD analysis project Ga0193753, IMG submission 144925) | Soil microbial communities from a riparian zone of the East river system, Colorado, United States - H1c2 | ecosystem: Environmental > Terrestrial > Soil > Riparian zone | place: USA: East...
CATTCATTCGCATTGCCACCAAATTAGGCAATACCCCCTTACTCGACGATTTCAATAGCAAAATAACCCGGAAAATGCTAGTAATCACAGGCATTTAGGGGATTGTCATGGCTCAATTCGGAACCTATGGGATCGCTCCAGCCGACATGGAGGCGCGCGGCTCGACCGCTGCGTTCCGCCGACGCCAGGCATCCGCCTCGCGCTGTCTCTCCAGCGCGTCGCAGGCACTGGTCGGGTTTGAGTCTGGATCGCATGTATTCGGCCTGACCAAAGGCCAGTTTTCGATGATCGACATCGCGGCGGCGGTCCTGGCCAAGACCGGTCCGGCGGATGTGACTGTTTGGACCTGGTGTGTCGCCGAATACGAGGTCGCGGCGCTGACGGCGTTCATGAACGATCGTCGAGTCACGAGCTTACGAATGGTCATGGACTGGGCCGGCGCCCAAAGGGATATGCCGATCGTCGCCGAGCTACAGGAAAGGTTCGGGATCGATTGCGTGAGGGTCACCAAAACCCACGCCAAGATTGTCACGGTTTCGACCGAATGTGGCTGGCGGGTAGTCATCCGAGGCTCGATGAACCTGAACGCGAACCCACGATTTGAGCAGTTCGATGTTTCGGATGACGCGGCGATCTTCGGTGTCGTCGACGACATGATGACCGAGATGTGGGCGCGGGGAAAGCCGCTCCCGGTACGAAGAATGGCGCACTCGGACGCGCTGAACTTGCTGGCCGCCGATGACGTTCGGGATGCACCGCCAACCTGGATGCCGGCCGCCGCTGGAAACTGGTGGAACAATGAAGGGCCGAAAGCCGATCGCCCCGGCAAGTAACGTCGTCGCCGGACCTTTTTCCGGTGTCGGGTTGACCGAGCCGGAGTGGATCACGGAATATCCCGACGATGAATGGGGCGAAGCCGCCGCGGCGCTGGCGTCCGAGCGGTGGCATGCCATCGTCTCGGATATGACCAGGTTGGGCACTCTTGGCCCGGAAAACGCCGGCGCACTGGAAATCCTCTCGGTTCATTACGCCCGCTGGCGACTGGCTGAGGCGCATATCGCGAAGCACGGGCCGGTTGTTCCGGCTCCTCGGACGGGAACGCCAATGCAAAACCCGTATCTGTCGATCGCCAACGGCGCGGCGGAGCGCGTGTTGAAGTTGGAGGCGGAACTCGGGTTGCCGCCGTCGATGCGTGGACGCGTGACCCGCGCGCCAGCCAGAAAAACCACCGGAACATCGGCGGACAGGTTTCTTGGCGCAAAAGCGTAACGCGGACACGTCTATGCCGCGCGGGGAGTTAATGAATTTGCCCGGGACCGTGCATTTCGGCGTTTTCGGGTCGCGACATTATCCGAACATCACCGTCGTCAGTCGCAAAATCGGCGTCGCAACGATTGTCTGCCGATGGTGCGTTGGTGAGGGCGAAGGCCCGGTTGCGTAGCCTGCAAGGGCACCGGGAAAATGTGGATCGGAACCTAAGAGGCGCGCGATGAGTAATCCCAATGCGATCCTGGAGCGTTTCGAAGCGGCTCCCAAAGTGATGCCAGACGATACTCACATCCAACAAATCGTGGTCACATACGAAGGTAAAATACTTGGCCCGTTCACTGACACGAACGAAGCCGTGGCGTGGTGCATCGCGAAGTTGGGCGTTGGCGGCTGGAGCATCGAGATGATGGAGTCTCCCGCCACAGCCTACCGTTGGCGGCCTGGGCCGGACGCGACAAAAAATCCGTCAGTTGGCCGAGCGAACCAACAGTGATGCCGGATGCTTTCGTTACCCATGATGAGATTCATGTTCACGACGGGCCCCACTGGTGGCCCGAAGAGGTTATAACACGTAAAGAATTCTGCACCCGCGTTGGTCTTAATGAGGCCGCCGTGAGGATTCTCAACTATCGAGGCGCCATTCGCATAGCCCGTCCAACAAGCAGAACGGCAGAATGCCTCATCCCCACGTCAGAGGTTCGCAGAGGGGAGATCGCCGCGCAGTTGACTGGGTTGGGGATTTCTCTGGCGCGAACAATTCAAGCGCTGGCTTCCGGCCAACTTCGTGATGACGGTACCTTTATTTGCGTGTTTGACGATGTGGTTGTGGCATGCGCGCCGAGACTTGATGAAGCGTAAATACGATCCAATCCAGGATCCCGCCTCGGCGTGGGCCGAGGATGTGGTCGATGGGCGTGTGGTATCCGGCCACCTGATGCGGCTGGCCTGCGAGCGGCACCTGCGGGACATCATTGACGGTCCGAAACGCGGGCTGCACTGGCGTCCTGAGAAGGCTGAGCACGCTCTGGCGTTTTTTCCCGCGTGCCTGAGCGTTACGGCCGGCGCCAAGGTCGGCGAACCGTTTAATTTACCAAGTTGGACCGCGCTGGGTGTGGGTTCGATTTACGGCTGGATGCGCGCCAACGGTCGGCGCCGGTACCGTCACGTTTGGTGGGAATTCGGCAAGGGTCAGGTGAAAACGCCAACGATGGCCGCGATCGGCCTTTATACCATGGGTTGGTGCGACATCCCGCGATCCGAGGTGTATGCGATCGCGAAGGATCGAAACCAGGCCAACGTGCTTTTCGGTGACGCGGTGGCGATGTGTCAGGCGCCGATCCCCGGCCGCGATGATGAAACGCTGGAGAGCGGCGGGAAAGTGTTGATCCGTGGCACTGGTCAAATGGCCTGGATGATCGAGCACCCAGAGACCGGTTCGTTGTTTCGCGCACTGGCCGGCGATGAGCGGGTCAGTGGGCCGAGACCTTCTCTCGTGATCGGCGATGAAATTCATGAATGGCGCACTGGTGGGCCGATCGAAACGTGGCAAGCCGCAATCGCGAAGATGCCCGGCGACGCGATGATGATCCTGGGCACCAACACGCCGGCTGCGGATCAACCTGTGGGGACCGAGTATTCAGAAGTTTACCAGGAGATCTTGCGCGGCGAAGCGAAAGATGACACCGCGTTCGCGTTGATCGCCCGAACCGATCCAGACGACGATCCGATGAATGATGAATCGGTCTGGCTGAAATCCCTTCCGTGCCTTGACATCACGTTTCCGATTGAGAACGTGCGCGGTGAGGTTGAGGCGTCAAAACACCGAATGGCGAAGGCTTTGGCGACCAAGCGCCTCTACTTCGGCATTCCGGTCGGCGTCGCCGAATACTGGATCGACCTGGACGCATGGGAATCGGTGCAGGGTATCGTCGACCTCAATGAATTCCGAGGGCGCCGTTGTTGGTTGAGCCTCGATCTTTCGCGCAAGAACGATTTGACCGCACTCGGGATCGGCTTTGAGGGCGACGACGGAAAACTGCACGCGGCCGTCCGGTATTGGAGACCGTCCGAGAAGATAGCTGAGGCGGCCAAGTCAGATCACGGACAGTATGTCGAATGGTCTCAACCTACGGATGACCCACGCGGACCAATTCTGAACGCGATCCCGGGCTCGACGGTCGAGTACGCATTCGTGGCTGAGGAAGTTCGCCGGATATGTAGTGAATTTGATGTTGAGATGATGGCGATCGATCCCGCCTTCAACACGGATTTCCGCAAAGCCTGCGAGAATATGAATTTCGACGTGTGGATTTGGACGCCGGACAATGATTATGGATCAGGCCTGAAAATGGTCATCCATGGCCAGGGCGTTCAAGGTATGAATTCCGAGAAGATGCTCTGGATGCCTCGCTCGCTCGGCCAACTTGAGGACCGAATCCTTAAGCGCGAGATTGTGATTGATGATTCCCCGCTGACGAAGTGGTGTTCCGGAAACGCCGCGATCAGACCTGACAGGCAAGGCAACCGATACTTCGAAAAGAAGCGGCAGCGTGGGCGGATTGATGGGCTGACCGTGCTGGCGATGTTGGCCGGTGCGGCGGAATCGGAACTGGGCGGCCAAGTCACCTCGGAAGTCCAGCTATTCTTCGCCTGACCTCATCGGCTACCACCTTCAACCGGTAACGCACCATGAACCGAGCCTATTCCCTCCTTGAAATAAAGGCGGTGGATGAAGACGCCCGGATCATAACTGGAATCGCGACCACGCCATGACATTGCAATTCCGCACGGTCCCTGCGGATATCACCATACTTGGTGATCATGAAGTCTTGATCAGGATGACCACAAACCAACGTGCAAGGGATGGACACGTTCTTCCGCCTGAGGCTTGCATTCTCGAGAACTACCGCAAGAATCCAATCCAACTCTGGCGGCATGACTCCGGCGAGCCCGTTGGGACGAATTCCGAAATCAAAGTCGATAAGTCAGGCATCAACGCCAAGACGACGTTTGCGCCAACAGGCATTTCCGCGACCGCCGACAAGGTGCGGGGACTGGTAAAGTCAGGCGTCGTTCGGGGTGTCTCTATCGGTTTTGAGATTCTTGAGGCGGAACCCATCGATCCGAAGCGTCCCTATGCGGGACTCCGCGCCTCAAAATGGGAGCTTTATGAATGCTCGTTTGTATCGGTACCGTCCGATACGAGCGCGATGGTTATGGAGCGCGATGCGGCGCTCAATGACGAATCTATAGACCTGGACACATTGGCCGCGAAAGGCCGCGAAATTGTCAAGGCTAAAATAACCACCCCTCCCGGTGCCACGGGAACTCGAAGAACTCCCGTCAGGGCCCAGGAGGGCCACCACAAAATGGCAAAGAAGACTTATGCGGAACAGATTTCCGCGTTCGAAGCGACGCGCCAGGCGAAGTCAGCGCGTATGGACGAAATCATGAGCGCATCGGCTGAGTCCGGCGAAACGCTGGATGCGGCCCAGAGTGAGGAATACGACGGTCTCGAAGGCGAGTTGAAGCAGATCGACGAGCACCTGGTTCGGCTGCGGAAGCAGGAAAGGGTCAACGCGGCCAACGCGACCTCTGTCGATGATGCCACCGATCCTGGCCGCGCCAGCAATGTCCGGTCCGGCGTCGCTGCCACCGCGAAGGGCCCGCCACTACCCAAGGGCACCGGGTTTACTCGCTTCGCGATCGCGATGGCGCGTTCCCGCGGCGACCTGATGCAGGCGCGCGAGATTGCCAAACAGTGGCAGGACACACCTGAAGTCGAACAGGTTGTGAATATGTTCGTGCGTAACGGCACCACTGACATCGAGTTTGTGACCCGGGCCGGGATCGCGGCGGGCAACACCAGCGATACCACCTGGGCCGCGCCCCTGATCAACTACAACATCATGGCGCAGGAATTCATTGAGTTCCTTCGTCCGCTGACGATCATCGGCCGGATCCCGAATTTCCGGCGCGTGCCGTTCAACGTCAAAATGCCCCGCGGCACCGGCGGATCAACGGTGAACTGGGTTGGCGAGGGCGCCCCGAAGCCGGTCAGCGCGCTCGCGTTTGACACCGTGTCGCTGACCTGGGCCAAGGTTGCCGGCATCGTAGTGCTGACCGACGAACTGGTGCGGTTTTCGAGCCCGTCCGCTGAAGCGATCGTTCGTGACGACCTTGCAGCCGCCATCGCCGCGTTCCTCGATATTCAGTTCGTGGACCCGACCAAGGCCGCGGTGACCGGTGTATCGCCGGCCTCGATCACGAACGGCGTTACGCCGATCACCGCGACCGGTGCGACGCCGGATGCGTTGAGGGCCGACCTGAAAACGCTGCTTCAGTCCTTCGCCGCGAACAACATCGGACTTACCGGCTCGGTGTTCATCATGACGGCCCAACAGGCAGTCGCGATCTCTCTGATGCGGAATTCCCTTGGTCAACCGGAGTTCCCCGGCGTGACGATCGAGGGCGGGACGCTGAACGGCATCCCGATCGTGGCATCCGAGGCGGTCCCGGGCACCGGTGGGTCGCCGACCGATGGCAGCCTGATCATTCTGGCCAAGCCGTCTGAAATCCTGCTTGCCGACGAAGGTGGAGTCACGATCGATGCCAGTCGTGAGGCATCGCTGCAGATGGATGGGGCTCCGGACAGCCCGGCGACGGCGAGCACGGTTTCTGTTTCGTTGTGGCAGAATAACATGGTTGGGCTCAGATGTGAACGCTGGATTAACTGGGTTAAACGCCGCAGTACAGCCGTCGGATTTATTCAATACACCAAGTATGCTGACTCTTGATACTTAGACGTTCTACGTGGCTTGATTTAACCCAAATCACGGAGTAGAAACCAGCGTGCGCCTAGGCTGATCCCCGAAAACCCGTTCCTAGCGGGCTGGCGCACACTACTCTTTCTAGGGTCCCGATAGGAGGGGATTTTGATTTACATTTATGCGTTGCTTTGCCCAAAGACTGACGAAATTCGCTATATTGGAAAGTGCAAAAATCCAGCAACACGTTTGGCCGCGCATATTTCCAAAGCTCGAACCGGTCAGACGAAACATCATTGCGCGAATTGGGTAGCGAGTCTTCTGAGGGATCAATTGTCCCCGGTTATGGTGATAGTAGATACGCTACCTAACGATGCAGACTGGCAGAGTGCTGAGATGGCCGCGATACGCCTGCACCGAGAATCTGGCCATCGGTTGACGAATACGACGTCTGGTGGCGACGGGTTTCATGATGTTCATCCTGACGTGCTGGTAAAGCGAGGCAAAAGTCGCAGTCGCTTTCTAAGCGATCCGGAGAATAAAGCCAGGCACCTGGCGATGTGCCGAGAAGTCCAGGCAAAACCAGAGGTAAAGCAGAAACACAAAGAATCGGTTGAGGCGCACTGGGCAGACCCATGCAGACGGGACGCTATGTTGGCGAGCATGAGGACGCCGCAGGCGATAAAGAATAGGTCCGCTGCCGCAAAGAACCGTCATTTAGACCCTGAATTCGCCGCCGCTCATCAGCAACGCATGCGCGATCTGATGTTAAGGCCCGGCCGTCTTGAGCAAATCCTGGCTGCTGGAATGAAGGGTAGAACGGACCCTGAAGTGCAGGTTCGAAGAATTGCCGCGATGAAAGCGGCACATCAGACGGACGAAGTAAAAGCTAAAATGAGATTGGTCGGCGCCGAGATTGGCGCCCGTCCGGAAGTGAAGGCGGCAAGGTCAGCAGCATCCGCCAGGAACTGGGCCGACCCAGATTTTAAGGCGCGGGTGTCCGCCGCGATATCCGCTGGCAAAACGCGGCGGCGCGCGGAACGCTCATAACAATGGAGGGAGTATCCCCATGCCGAGAATGATCGTGAAGTCCCGTCATTTGCGGCGGTACGGCAAAGATGTCCTGGTCGAGGGTCGGCAGTTCGAGGCCACGGAAAAGGACGCTCGCTTCTTTCGCAAGGCAAAATGGGCGGAAGATGCGCCAATTCCTCCGGCCCGGCCGCAACGCGCTGAGGTTAAGGTCGAACCGCCGCCCGCAACCAGGACGCGGGTTGTCAATCCGAACGTCGCAACCGAGAGCGCGCCAACGCCGCTGCCCGGTGAGTACGCTCGTCGGGACATGCGCGCGGTAGAATAAGCGTGAAACTCCTCGGCTTCGAAATCTTCCGATCCAAAGCGGCCCCGCAAAACCTGTCGCCGCCATCACTGATGGGCGGCGGCGGTGGCGGCGGATGGTTTCCGATCATCCACGAGCCCTTCACCGGCGCGTGGCAGCGGAACATGGAGATCCGGGCCGAGACGACGATCACTTACAGTGCGGTCTATTCGTGTGTGACGCTGATCGCGTCCGACATCGCGAAGGTTCGGCTCAGGCTCGTTCAACAGGATGCCAACGGCATCTGGTCCGAGACGACGTCATCGGCGTTTTCTCCCGTGCTACGTAAGCCGAATCGCTATCAAAATCGGATCAAATTCATCGAGCAATGGATCGTATCCAAGCTGCTCCATGGCAACACGTACGTCCTGAAGGAGCGAGACAATCGCGGCGTTGTCGTCGCGATGTACATCCTCGATCCGCTGATGACGAAGCCGCTCGTCGGCGGTGACGGCTCGGTCTACTACCAGATCAACCGGGACAAATTGGCCGGCGTCGAGGAAAATTCCATCATCGTGCCGGCGAGCGAGATCATCCACGACACGATGGTTCCGCTGTATCATGCTCTCTGTGGCGTCTCGCCCCTGACCGCTTCGGGTATGGCAGTCGCGCAAGGCCTGAGCATCCAACGGCACTCGGCAAAATTCTTCCACAACGGCGCGAACCCCGGTGGCATTCTGACCGCGCCAGGACAGATCAGTCCGGAGCAAGTCGCATCCATCAAGACCCAGTGGCAACAGAACTATTCCGGCGACAACGTCGGTCGGGTCGCCGTGCTTGGCAACGGCCTGACTTACGCAGCGATGAGTGTGAACGCGGTCGACGCGCAGCTCATCGAGCAATTGAAGTGGACTGCCGAGACGGTGTGCTCGTGCTTCCACGTGCCGCCCTACATGATCGGCATCGGCACCATGCCGACGTACAACAACATCGAGGCGCTCAACCAGCAGTACTACACTCAGTGCCTTCAGGGCCTCATTGAGTCGGTCGAATTGTGTCTTGATGAGGGTCTTGGCCTGACGGATGTGCAAGGCCAGACATATGGGACAGAGTTCGATCTGGACGATCTATTGAGGATGGACACACTCGGAAAGGTCGAGGCTGCCGCCAAAGCGACCGGCGCTGGCATTATGAAGATCGATGAAGCGCGCAAGAAATTTGATCTTGCCCCCACTGAGGGTGGGGACGCCTGTTATCTTCAGGAGCAAAATTATAGCCTCTCGGCTCTCGCCAAGCGCGACGCGTTGGAAAATCCGTTTGGCGCAAAGACCCCCGCCACCCAAACGCCATCAACCGCGAACGACAATGCCGCAGCTCGCGCCGCCGCCGTGACGCGAAGCTGGGAAAGGGCCATGGCAGGTGGAGCATGATCCCGTCGCGGATGCCCTTGTCAACGGCGCGAAAGCCTATATCGACGCCATTTTGGCGCCGATGCTTCAACGGTTGGCCGAGGCCGAAGCGCGGATTGTAGTTCTGACGGAACGCGGCAGCGGTGTTCGTAGCGCAATTCGAGCGCAGAGCGGTAATCTCGTTCTGGTCATGGTCGACGGGCAGCTTTTTGATGTTGGGCCGATCAACGGACGCGACGGCACGGACATCGACATGTCAGCGCTGAACGAGACTATCGACGCGCGAATTGCCGCTGCGATGCCGAATGAGGTTGATCCCGCTATCGTCGTTGAAGCGTTGCGAGCCGATACCTCTGATCGGATCCAGGGATGGATCTGGGATGCTGTAGGAGAACTTCCGCAGGCCGAACCAGGCCCTCCCGGCGACTCACCCGACCCCGAGATGATTCGCGGGATGATCGTTACCGAATTGGCCACGATGCCGAAACCGGAAGACGGGAAGCCCGGCCGGAACGCCGACCCCGCCGAAGTCGCTGAAATTCTGCGTTCTCAAATCGAGGCCCCACTCATCCAGCGTGTTGCGGAAGCGATCGCCGGGATACCCGAGGTGGAGCAACCGAAAAAGATCGATCCGGCCGAGATAGAGGCGATGGTCGACGCCAAGGTTAAGTGCGCTGTCGCCGCGTTACCGTTGGCAGAACCAGGAAAGCCTGGCGAGCCGCCGAGCGAAGAAGTGGTGCGGTCCATTGTGATTGAGGAAGTCGCTAAAATGCCAGCGCCGGTGGACGGTGTGAGTCCCACTCCCGCTGCGGTCGCCGCGATCCTGAAAACCGAAATTGAGCCAGTCCTACGAACGCTGACCGCCGAACTGGTTGCCGCGATCCCAACCGCCGAACCGCACCGCAACGTCGATCCCGCCGAAACTGAGCGGCTGGTGGTGGCCGAAGTGACCCGTCAAATGGCGGCGCGGCCCGTTCCCCGGGATGGTCATGATGCGAAGCCCGAAGACATTGAGCGCGCCGTCGTCGCCGAGTTTGAGCGAGTTGTGCCGGGACTTGTGGCGCGAGATGTTCTTGCCGCGACCGAAGTGGCCGCGGCGGAAATCTTCGAAACAATCACCGCGACCGTGTCGCGCTCCATCAAGGATGGCATTGCAGCAATCCCGACGCCTCGCGACGGTGACAGCGTGACGGTGGATGACGTGCGTCCGATGTTGGAAGAATTGGTGTCCCGCGCCGTGGAGGCGTTCCCGAAACCCCGTGACGGGGTTGGCCTGGCTGGCGGGGTGATCAATCGTGATGGCGACCTGGTTGTCACATTGTCGCATGGCGAAATGCTCGATTTGGGGCGCGTCGTCGGCAGGGACGTCGATATGGCTGAGGTTGCCCGGTTGATCGCGGAAGAGGTGACGAAAATCAGGGTCCCTCGCGACGGCACAGACGGCTTTGGCTTCGACGACATGACTTTCGAGCACGACGGCGAGCGCGGTTTCACACTTCGCTTCACCCGCGGCGATCTGGTCAAGGAATTCGCATTCTCGATCCCGGTGCCGATTGATCGCGGGGTCTACAAGGACGGGACAGCTTACGCTCGGGGCGACGGCGTTACCTTCGGCGGGCATTATTGGATCGCTCAGGTGGATACCGCCGAAAAGCCCGAGGTCAGCCGCGATTGGCGGCAAGCCATGCGCCGCGCTCGGGACGGCAAGAACACGGAGAGCGTGAAGTATCTGCCTCAGGTGAAGATCGAGAAGGCGCCGGAGACCACATGAGCGCCGCGCTGCGCCAGGCCGAGGCCCCTGATTGGTGGCCAGACTGGGCCGGCGAGTCGGTCGCGATCGTCGCTTCGGGCCCGTCGACGAAAAAGTCCGGTGTCAAGCAATTGCGCGGCCGGCTTCGGATCATCGCGATCAAGGAGAATTTCGACCTCTGCCCATGGGCCGACGTTGTTTACGGATGCGATGGCGCCTGGTGGAAGAATCGGATCGGCCTTCGCGATTTCTGCGGTCTAAAAATATCGCACGATAAGACCTTGCGGACGGATTATCCCGACATCAAGACGATCGAAATCGACGTGAAGCGAGACGAAATGCTCACTGGCCAGCCTGGATTTTTGGGCTCGGGCGGTAATTCCGGGTTTCAGGCGGTCAACCTGGCGGTTCAGTTCGGTGTCTCGCGCATTCTGCTGGTCGGGTTCGATATGCACGACCGGAGCGGTGTTCATTGGTACGGACGCAACAACGGGCCGGGTCGGAACAATCCGAACGAGGACAATTTCCGCCGGTGGCGCGCGGCGTTCGTTCGGGCGTCGGTTCGGCTGAAAGAGTTGGGCGTTTCGGTGGTGAACGCGTCGCAAATCAGCGATTTACAGTGCTTTCCGAAGATGTCGATCGAGCGCGTGATTGAAGAGTGGCGCATCTGATGGATCGTTCGATCTGGATCGGTTTCGACCCGAGAGAGGCCGCGGCGTTTGCTGTGGCCAGGCATTCCATCATCCGGCGCATGGCGGTGCGGCTACCGACCTTTGGTCTGGTGCTTAGTCACCTCCGCGCGAAGGGGCTTTACACGCGCCCGACCGTGCTGCGCGACGTCGCTATGTGGGACACGATCAGCGACGCGCCGATGAGCACGTGGCATTCAAATGCGCGATTTCTGGTTCCGCACCTGGCAAAAGACGGGTGGGCGCTGTTCTGTGATGGCGACGTTCTGGCGAGAGCGGACGTCAGTCGTATTTTCGATGGGCTCGACCCCAGCAAGGCGATCTACTGCGTGAAACATCGGCACGAGCCAACCGACGAAATCAAGATGGACGGACAAATTCAGACTCGTTACGCGCGCAAGAACTGGTCATCCGTGGCAGTTTGGAACGTTGGCCACGACGCGAACAAGGCGCTGACCGTTGATGTGGTGAACTCAGTTCCGGGCCGCGACCTGCACCGGTTCTTTTGGCTCGACGACGATCTGATTGGCGAATTACCGCCGGAGTGGAACTTTCTGGTGGGCGTCACTGATGCGGCGGTCGCCCCGAAGATCGCCCATTTCACGGAGGGCACCCCGGATATGCCTGGGTACGAAAACGTACCATTCGCTGACGAGTGGCGTGCGGAACTGGCTCGGTGGGCCGCATGAAAAAGCCGTCCGGCCCAATCACCTATTCGGTCGAAAGCGGCGCAAATGTTTTTCCGGGCATGCTTTGGAGTATGGCCGCGGCGATGATCTTCGTCGCTGTCATCGCGGGAATCCATTTTGGGTTACGGTGACTCCCTGCTTGGCTCCGGCATGGCCCGCGGCGCAGCGTCGCGCGGCAAACGGATCGCCTTCGGTGACGGCCGCACGATCTCATGGGACCAACACTGCGGCTTGATTTACCAGGGCAATCCCAACCTCGCCCCGCCCGGCAGCGAGGGCACTCGCGACATCGAATGGATCGACTACCGCAAGGGCAATCGGCAGTACAACACCCACGATCGCGCCGCGAACCGTTGGATTTGGAACATGGACTTCCGGGCGGTTCCGGGCGAAATGTTCTTCGACCGGCAAGAACTGCTTTGGGCCGAGCGGCAGCAAAAGGGCTTCGTGCTGATCGAGCCGAACGTGCCGACCTGGAAGTCGTCCGCGGCAAACAAGCGTTGGCCGGCCGAGCGGTATGATGAAGTTGCCCGTGCGCTTCGGGCCGAGAGTTATGACACCGTCCAGTTTGTCTACCCGAGCGCTGCGCACCGATCGTCGTTCGCCCGAGCCGTTAAGCCGTCGAACATCCGCTACGCGCTTGCGGCGCTGGCCCGCGCCGCGCTTTACATCGGGCCGGAGGGCGGCCTGCATCACGGCGCGGCGGCGGTTGGCGTTCCGGCGGTCGTTCTGTTCGGAGGCTTCATTCCGCCCACTGTGACCGGATACCAGACACACACGAACCTAACCGGTGGCGCTGACGCTTGCGGTTCGCTGAGCGCCTGTGACCACTGCCGGGCGGCGATGGATGCGATATCGGTCGACGATGTGCTGGATGCCGCGCTTGGATATTTGAAGGACAGCGGCGCATGATCAAAGACGAACACGGGATGCAGCGCCGCGTCGCCGGGTACCACGACATCCGAATGGACGGCATGACCGACCTCGTGATTCGCGCCCGTGACGCATCGGTGTTCGATATTGGCTGCAACCGCGGCCTCGTGGCGTTCGAGATGGCGAACAACGGCGCGCGGCTGGTCCATGGCTGTGACAATTACTTGGAGGGCATCGCGACGGCCCGCCATCTGTTCGCGGACATGCGGCACGTCAAAAGCCGGTTCGAGGCGGTTGATTTGACCGAGGGGCCATCAGCGTTGAGCGTGTTCGACGAAAAGCAATACGACATCGTCCTGATGCTCGCGACGTACCACAAGATCAAGCGCATCATGCCCGCCGATCGCCTGTCCGACCTGATGAAGCACTTCGGCCGGATGACCCGGCAATACTTCGGTTGGCGAGCCACATCCGACAAACCGGATGAGAACGACCTGGAAATCGTGGCGCTTGACCGGGACATGGGGGCCGCCGGGCTCGTCAGAATCCACACCTCCTACATCTCGCGGCAACTAGGCGTTGCCGCAATCTGGGGGCGAAACTAATGCCCTACCGCACCAACGCCCTACAGGTTGATGCCGAGATCGCGCGCTTCGCCGAAATCCTGAGCGCCGAGGGCGTGCGGTCCTATCTCGAGATCGGGTCGAAATTCGGCGGCTCCCTCTGGCGCGTCGCGACCACGCTACCGGCCGGATCGCGCATCGTGTCGGTCGATCTGCCGCGCGGGACGAAGGCCTGGCCCCAAAGCGAGCCGTCGCTGAAAGCGTGCATCGCCGAATTGTGTCGGCTTGGGTATGACGCTCAGGTAATTTGGGGTGACAGCACAGATCCGGATGTGATCGGGCAGGTTCGGCGGCGCGGCCCGTATGACGCAGCCCTGATCGACGGCGATCACCGCCTGCCCGGGCTCACGCTGGACTGGCAAAACTACGGGCCCATGGCGCGGATCGTGGGCTTTCACGACATCTCCTGGCGTCGCGCACCGGAGTGGGTCGGGACGCGGATCGACGTTCCGGAATGGTGGAACGAACACAAGTCCGCCTATCGCCATGAGGAAATCAGGTTGTGCCCGACCGGGAAAAATAACGGGATCGGCGTTCTTTATTTTGGAGATAAGCTGTGACGATGATCATGCAGGTTGATACTTACGATGATTTCAAGGTTTTGGTGAACGAGATGAGTTGTCGGAAAACGCGAACCGTAATGTATGCTCAAGGCGGCTGCATTCTGGCGGCTTTCATTGGCGATAAGATGATCCAGGTCAATCCTTACAACATAGAGACTATGAACGGCGGTAATGAGCCGACTCAATTGGTTACCGACTTTCCTGAGCGAGTTGTAGTGTCTTTCCGCCCTTTGTTTTGGTTAAGCACGGACGCGTCAGGACTGACCGGAGGTCCGGCGACTTGGTGATGCACGCCCCCGCCAGGGAAGCGCTTATCGGTGAACTTGAGCATTATGTCTCTCGAATTGCCTGCATGCGAGCAACCCTGGACATCGTTGACCGCCTGGCCGCCGACGGTATCTCGGGTGATTTTGTAGAATGTGGCGTTCTTCGCGGCGGCCATATGCTTCTGTCTAAGGTCTACATTGAGCGGGCGGGGTTACCTTCCAGGCGGTATTGGCTGTTCGATACCTTCGATGGAATGCCGGAGCCCGGACCTCTGGACGTGAAGCACAACGGCGAACACGCCTCCGTCAGTAAGACGAAAAAAGGTCCCGACTGGTGCAGAGCTACGCTGGACACCGTAAGGGATAATTTTGACAAACATTCGACGCTCGACGATTCGGTGGTGTTCGTAAAAGGGATGGTCGAAACAACACTCAATGAGTCGGGCCGGGATATTCCCGAGCGGATCGCTTTCCTTCGTCTGGATACGGATTTCTATGCGTCGACGAAAGCTGAGATGGATGTGCTTTATCCGCGCCTTGTTCCTGGTGGCATACTCGTAGTTGATGACTATGGATTTTGGCGCGGTTCCAAGATAGCCATTGACGAGTATTTTGGTTTTGCGCCGGAATTCGAGATGATTGATTTTTCGGCAAGAATGCTGGTAAAGCGATAATGCGAACCGTCCCATGGCGCTCCTGATCTGCACGTTCCTTTGGGGAGACAAATATTCTCCGGAATACGTGAACAGACTGGCGGCTGCACGATACCACAAATACTCGTTGCGTTGTGCTGAATAAAATACGATAAAAGCGAGCCGCCGACGGCGCTGGAAACACCGCCGGCGGCTCTGACCATACGAACCTGGATGATAGGCTGAAATGGCTAAACACCCTTTATCAAGAAACGCGCCTGGATTCTATCTCTATGAAATCCTGGTGGGCGGCATAGTCCGATATATCGGCAAGGGATGCGGCGAACGAGCGAAGGAACATGAGAGGACCGCCCGTCGGATAATTGAATTGCGTAAGGCCGGAAAGTCCGTCAAAACATCGCGATTCTATAATCGATTGGCGAAGGCAATTTCCGCCGGTTCTTCGATTAAGATAGCGATCCGTGGAATATGGGACGTTGAGACCGTCGCGAAAGATGAAGAGCGGAAAGCTATAGCTTCCGCCCCGAGAAACCAATTGTGGAATACATTACCTGGAGGTGAAGGTTTCGACTCCGCCTTTATTAAAAAGCTTTGGAATGACCCAGCCTATCGAGACAAAATGACCTTGTCGTCAAGGACCCGTTGGACGAACCCGGAATATAGAGCGGCCATGACCGCGGTCATGAATTCTCCAGAGCGTCGAATTCACATGAGCCAAGTTTTGACGGAGGCGCTTTCTGATCCGGCGGTCAGAGGTAAGATGTCGGCCAGAAAGGTCGAGGCTTGGAAAATCGCGTCAGGGCGAAAAAGAATGATGAACGGCTTGGCGCTCTCTCACGCTAATCCGAAGAACCGAGAAAGATCGCGGCGCCGACTCATTGAAATGTGGGCCGACCCGGAGCGTCGCGCGGCCAGTGTCGCGAAATTCAGGAAGTTTTACTCATCCCCCGAAGGTCGCGCTGCGCACGCAAAACGAAGATCAGACGAACAAACGCCGGAGCGTCGTCAAAAGACCAGTGAACATCAAAAGAAGTTGTGGAGTGATCCGATATATAAGGAAGCCCAGCTTTCCGCGCGTGCTCAGGCAAAAGCAATGAAACAGAGGCTTGCGAATGCTGCACATATCAACGTGGATTTGGGGTGAGAAGTATGGGCAGTTCTATATCGACCGACTAATTGCTGGCGTTAGTCGAAATGTGCGACAGCCACACACTTTCCATGTCTTCGAGCCGGAACCTGCCGACAAATATCTTACGGATATGCCTGGATGCCTGCCGCGCTTACGGAGTTGGTCTCCGTCTTGGCAAAAGAAGCATGGAATTGAACGCGGAGAACGTCTGGTGACGTTGGATCTGGATTTGATTGTGACGGGTCCGCTTGATGACTTATTCGACCGCCCAGAACCGTTTCTAATCCTTCTTGGAGCAAATGCTTCAAATAAGAATCCATACAACGGTTCAGTGCAGATGTTACGCGCTGGATATCGCCCGGATGTTTGGTCAGACTTCAACGTCGTAACGTTACAGCAAAGTCCTAAGCATGAATTTTATGACGACCAGGGTTGGTTGTGGTATCGAATCCCGAATGTGGCAGGGTGGACGGTCGGCGCCGCGTCAGGTGTTTACGCCTTCAAGAAACCGGGTTGGCCAAAGGGTGACGCGTTGCCTGTTGGCGCTCGACTGGTAGCCTTCCCTGGGCACCGCGATCCTTCGCAATTCACGAATATACCGTGGATTGCGGAGCACTGGCGTTGATCGATCCGGCTTGTGTTGTTTTCTTCATTCCGGGCCATCTGAAAAAGTTCAAGCTGGATCTGTTCAATCGGATCGGATCGTCAATCGAAAGGGTTGGCGGACGCGTTGTTCGTGGTGATTTTGGTGAGTTGGCTAAGGCTTCGCTCGATCGGACGCCAATTGTCGGATGCACGCCAGAACTGAGGCCGTTGATCGACGAGTGGATATCCGAAAGGCGGGGCTGGATATATTGGGACCGCGGCTATGCGCGCCGGGTGTTCGCAACCTGGTTGCCGCGCGGAGAGAATGGCGGGCACTACCGTTTCCACGTCAACAGCTATCAGCTTCAGGTAATTCGCAACTTTCCCGACGACCGCTGGCGAGCACTAAAAACCGACGTCACCCCCTGGCGCAAGAACGGCAGGCACATCGTCATCGCGGCGCCGACCAAAACGTACTCCGCGTTCCACCGGATCGAAGGCTGGACGGACCGCACCATCGCCGCTCTTGCGCTCGTGACGGATCGCCAGATCGTAATCCGCGACAAGGAAAGTCGGCGACCACTACAGGCTGACCTCGAAGGCGCGCACGCTTTGGTCGCGCACGGCTCCATCGCCGCAGTTGAGGCCGCGATCTGCGGGTGTCCCGTATTCGTTCATCCCGACAGCGCGGCGTCGCTGATTGGCCTGACTGACCTGGCGCGGATCGAGGCGCCAATTTGTCCGGATAGACAAACATGGCTCAACGCCCTGGCTTACAGTCAGTTCAACGAATCCGAACTTGTCGACGGAACCCCGAAAACAATGGATGCGCGCCTGGGCCGAGCGTCACCTTGTAAAATAGAAGTGTTGGAGCGTGACAATGCAAGTAATTGGCGCCGTCCTGGTTGCGACAACGATATTGTCAGGTGTTGGCATCGTGCTGTTGCGCGTCGTCGGGGTGCATTAGGTCGTCGTCAGGCTCGTAGCGCCGCGGTGACGTCACCAACGAAGGGATCCAGCGATGACCCTCCGCGCCATCCCGAGGGCCTTCGTTACAAAAGCGATCCCGCGTGGCGGGGTGGTGCCGCCATCCACTGACGGTACGCCGATTGGCCTTCTTTTGGTGCTGACAAAGTCCAGCGCAGCTCCAGCGCCGACATTGAGCGGAACACCCATCGGACTCCTCCTGGTTTTAACAAAGGCATCCTGAATTGGCAGACAACGTTGCGATCACCGCCGGATCGGGAACCACCATCGCGGCGGATGACGTCGCCGGTGTGCTGCACCAGCGCGTCAAGACCACCTGGGGACCGGACGGCACCGCCAACGACACCGACGTCGCCACCGGCAAACCCTTCCCGATCCAGGTTCGCAGCGCGACCGGCCTGATCCCGCTCGGCGAGCCGACCGACGCTAAATCCATCGCCACAGACACGACTTCTGCCAGCGCTATTTCAATCTGGAAACAGATCAGCGCGTCCGTTCAGGCGGCAGCGGCGTCGCTGGCGGGGACGCTGACCGTGACCGGCGCTGGCGGCGGCGGGGCGGTGACCGTCGCGGATGGGGCGGACGTGACGCTCGGCGCGAAGGCTGATGCGAAATCGACCGCGACCGACACCACATCGATATCGGCGATGTCCGTTTGGAAGCAAATCAGCGCTTCCGTACAGGCCATCGCGACTTCCATCGCCGCCACGCTTACGACAAAGCCGGCGAGTGTCACGCTCGTGACTCTGACTGTCAAAACGGTTACCACCGGCGGGACCGCAGTCACGGCATTGACGGCGGGACAACGCGCGGCGGGTGGGTGGATCAAAAATCCCGAGACTGCGACGGAAAATTTAGGCATCAATGAAATTGGAACCGCCAGCGGAACCTCGTCGAGCGGCGACACGACGTTCATAGTGCCAGGCATCACATACACGCTCGCGCCATCAGGCAACGCGGTTTCGGTCATTTCCGCGGACGGCTCACACCCCTTTAGCGGAATGGGATACACCTGATGACGAAACGTCTCGTCTGGGCGCTGGCTGGGTCTCTGTGCGCCGGCGGCGCTCTGGCACAACCGGCGGTGCAGCCGATCAGCGGCACCGTCACGGTAGCGGGCTTCACCGCGGCATCGGTTGGGACGCCGATCGCGGTTACGTCAAGCGGCGTGACCGGCACGTTGCCCGCCGGGGCCACTGTCATCGCCAGCAACGTGGGTGCGCTCAACACCGCCTATTGTGCTCTTGGCGCTTCGGCAACGACCTCGCATCAGCCCATTCCGCCAGGTGGATGGTTCGCCTTCGCGCGCGGCGCGGCGACTCAACTGACCTGCATTACCAGCACGAGCACGACCACGGTCAATATGGTTGGCGGCGCGGGGTTACCCGCGGGCTCTGGTGGGGGCGCGGGTGGATCAGGCGGGGGTAGCGCAGTCACATCGGTAGATGGTGGTATCGTCACCCAGGGAGCCGTCGCGGATGCGGCCTACACCTCCGGCAGCGGCACCGTCATCGCGATCCTGAAGGGCATCTACACCAAAGTAGCGGCAGCGCTGTCGGTCACGCAATCGGGCACGTGGACCGTGCAGCCGGGCAATACCGCGAACACCACGGCATGGAAGACGGACGGGAGCGCGGTCACGCAGCCGACCAGCGCCGCGGACGGGTCAAGTGTCACGCTCGGTGCCAAAGCGGACGCGAAGTCCACCGCGACCGACACAACCTCAATCACGATCATGTCGGTCCTTAAGCAGGTTTCGGCGTCGGTACAGGCGGCGGCGGCATCGCTCGTGACCATCGCGACCAATTCTGGCTCTCCGATCCCCACGCAGGCTGGTGTAGGGGTCAACATCGGCAATATTGGCGGTATCGACGCGCCCGGTGCGACCATAACCGGGCAGCCGGTGCTCACCGGCGGCCGGGCCCAGAGTGCCCCGCCGACAGCGACCACCGACGGCAAGGCGATACCGGCCGGGTACACCCTCGACGGCAAGGCAATCACGGCGCCCTACGCCAACCCGGAGAACTACGTTTCGGGCGTCATCACGTCGGCGATGACCGGCACCACGAGCACATCGCTCGTCGCGGCGCCCGCTGCTGGGCTGCGCAACTACATCACGGCGTGCACGTTCTCGAACTCCCACGCGACCGTCGGGACGGACATTATCCTACAGGATGGTAGCGGCGGCACGGCGATTTGGAATGTCCCGGCAGCGGCACTTTACGGCGGCGCACACATCGTCTTCCCAACGCCGCTGCGCCAGCCGACGACGGCGACCGCGCTTTATGTCGCGAACGTGACGACCGGGGCCAGCACCAAGGTGGCGTGCTCAGGATACAAAGGGGTCTAAGATGATGCGCAAACGCATGGGATTTTTCAGAAGCGCGGCATTCACGGCCGCTCTGTTGTTTGGCCTGACAAACGCCGGCTCGGCCTTCGCGGTCACCAATTTTCTCTGGGGCGGCGTCGGATCCGTCATCACCCTTTGCACGACGGAACTTAATTCGCTCGCGTCAGGCTCGGGTTCCGCCGCGTGCCCAGAGGTCGACAATACCTCGGCCGCGTTCCAGATCGGGCGGGTGCATCTCCATCTCGCGTCGAACTCTCTCGCGTTCGTGGCGGGGTCGTATGTCAAAGTGTTCTTCCTGCCGTCCAACGCGGGCAGCACCTACCCGACTTACACGAGCGGCGCGTCATACAAGCTCGCGGAGAGCAATTACCTCGTCGCCACGATCTTTCTGAACCCGGCGACGCAATCGGCGAACGTCGTGGACGAGTGGCTGGACGGGGTGTTCATACCGGCGGGAAAGTTCAAGGCGGTCCTGGTCTACGTCGGCGGCGGCGCCAGCACGTGGCCCGCGTCCGGCAATACCCTCGATATCTTCCCGACGCCCTCGCAGTACTGAGCCATGCTGTATCCTGGTCGCCAGGGGCTTCGCTCCCCGTCGCAATTGTCACCGGAGAGCCAACTTAATTCAGGGATGCGGGGCCGCGCCCGCGTAAACTACAACGATCCGATCAATGCTGGGCTCACGGGCTACTGGCCCATGGACGGCGGGACACTTTCGGGAACGCTGTTGGCGGATGTTTCCAGCCTCGGCAACAACGGGACGCTGGTCGCGTCCCCACCGCTGGTCCAGGGGAGGATCGGTCAGGCTCTGTCATTCAACGGGTCAACCCAGTACGTGCTGACAACGGCGCCGTGTGTGATGAATAATTTCAGCTTTTCAGCATGGATATTCCCAAACTCTCTGACTGGCTTTCCGACCGTTGTTTCCGGCAGCGTCAATCTCGCGATCGATGTTGATATTAATAGTAACGGAACAATTCGGCTTATAAGAGAGAACACCGCTTTGGTCGCGACCTCAACCGGAGCCGTTGCTTCTGGGCAATGGAACCACGTCGGCATTTCGTTTAACGAGCTTGGCGATTATTTGTTTTGCATCAACGGCGCGATAGAGCCATTTACCGCGACGGGAGGGAGTAGTTTCATAACGAGTGGCACGATTGCCATTGGCGTGAACGGTGACGATGGTGCATTCGACGCGGCGTTCTTCAACGGTCTGATAGACGATGTGCGTTATTGGACAAACCGAGCGCTATCCGGTGCTGATCATCTTCGGACTTTTCGTGACACCAGCGGAAATCTTGGCCTTCTCACACCGGTTCGGTCGGTGTCCGGCGTAAGCGCGGCCCCTCCCGCTCCTACCGGGAAACACATGACGCCGCTTCTCGGCGCCGGCGGCATGATAGCCATCAAGGCCGCGCACATGGCCGAGACAAATCCAAGGCCAACACGGCGAGAGTTTTTGGCTCTAAAAGGAAAGCGTTGAGCATGTTAAGAAGGGCGTTGCTCGCGGCTTGCTGCGCTCTCGGCGTGTCGTCTGCTGGTGCATGGTTCCCTCACGGCGTGGTCCCCCCGCCCCCGTTAACGTTCCCGTTGTCGTACTACGCGACATTCGCCAACGGCCCGCCGGCGGTTTCGTCGTTTTTCCCGGTGGCCGTGTGGCACCAATTGCCGTATGTTAATTTCGGGTATTCGGGAGGATACACGACCCTGGCCGACGCGGCTGCCGCCGCCAACATCAACATTTTCGACACCATTCTTGGCTGGCCAAACGGTTTCGGAACCGACAACGGTGAACTGGCGGCAACGAAAAACGCCGGCATCTACCTGATGGGCGGGAAGTTCGTCGACTATTCGAGCGGGGTGTCGGCGGGTTCGGTCAACTCCATTCAGGCGCTCATCGCCTCTGTGCCCGGATCGGCTCGGACCGTGATCGGTTACTCTCTTGGGGACGAGCCATCCTGCGGGGCGTCGGCGGGCGATACCGGGCACATAGCAACGGAGGTGGCCGCCGTCCAGGCATACGATGCCACGCGTCTGATCGCGGTCAACTTCGGCTATTTCCTGATCGACAACACGGTGGGATGCCCGAGCGAATACACCGCCGCGACGGCCGCGCTGACGCACAATTCGTACGACGCATACCCGATGTCTCAACCACCCTCGCAGACCGCGTGCCTCAACAACGGCGTGAATGTGCAGAGTGACTTTATCTCAACTCCTAATGACTGCATCTGGACCGCGGGACTGGGGATCCAAAACCTCAAAGCATACGCTCCCACGAAGCCCGTGTGGGGTTTCGCGGAAGTCGGCTCTAATACCTTCGGGGACTCCGTGAACTATAACGGCCCAATTCAGACAACGACTGTTTCTGGGTCAAATGTATTGGTTAATGCCAGCCCGGCTCCGGGGTCAGGAAAGACCCTTTTCACGTCGGCCTGGGTCGGCCTCACCCTGGCGGGAAACGGGAACATCTCCCCGGGCGCGACTGTCGTCAGCGTCTCAGACAGTACGCATTTGGTAATGAGCGCCAACGCAGTGAGCAGTGGCACCGCCGCTAATACTTATCTCACGGGTGGCGAGAACGGAGGCGGGTGCCGGACCAATAACCTGTGTAACCCTTTCGGGCACCAATTCCGCGCCACGCCCGCGAGCGTGAACGGCCAGGTCTGGAACATGGTCATCTCGGGCGCGCTGGGCATCATCTGGTTCTGCCATGACACGGCCAGCCACTCCTTCTGCCTGGGCGACGCGGCTGGCGGCGCCGCCGCTCAGGTATCGCGGATCAACATCACCTACATTGGCGGTAAGCTGGCGGCTCACGCGCCTAAGCTGAACGCCACGGAGGTCGGCGCATGTTCGATGCAGAACCTGAATTTCACCATATCCAGCTCATGCACCAATGGAAGCCTGACCATGGCGACGGCGGATCCCGCGCTGCCGGGGCTGGCCATGCTCAAATCCTTGAACGGCAAGCACTACCTGTTCGCGATGTCCGATCGAAACAGTGCTTCGGGGGCCGCGATGACGTTCACTTTAGCCGGACTGGCCGGGCAAACCGCCACTGTCATCGACGACAGCAACACGCAGTATGACAACGCGCACAACAACGTGGGCGCGACGTTCACACTGAATGGCTCGGGAGCGTTCACCGATACGTTTGGGGCGAACGGCAATCATTACCAAGTCAGGGTCTACGAAATCCAATGACCTCGTCCATCCTCACCGTCACCGTCCCGGCCGCGACGCATGATCTGACCACGATCGAAACGATGAAGGACGAACTCGAAATCACCGGCACCGCGTTGGATAGCAAACTTTACCGCTGGATCAGCGAAACGAGCGGGTTCATCAAGGATTATTGCGGTCGAGTATTTGCCGAGGAAACTCTGTCTGTGCTGTGGCGAGGTGTATATTTACGCTCAGGGAGCGACGGTCCCGCGCCTCTCATCTTTCCTCGCCGACCTCTTTCGTCTATCACGAGTGTTGCGGTGGATGACGCTGTCTTAACCGCCAACGAATACGAATTCGACACGGCAACCGCCATGCTCTGGCGCCTTTCCAGTGATTGCCGAATCAATTGGTGCGCGCGGAAGATCGTAGTTGTTGGCGTGGGCGGATTTCCGCTTTTGGATGGGCTGCCGTACGGCGTTGAATCTGCCTGCATCGAGAAGATCAAACACCGCCTTGCCGCGGGTGGTCGCGACCCGAACCTTAAGATGCAGGAAATCCCCGGCGAACTGGTGCAACAGTGGTGGGTTGCGGGGGGTAATGAAGCGGGCGTCTCGGCGGAGATACGGGCGATGTTGGATCCGCATCGCGAGATCGTGGTTTGAGTAAGTTTGCTTGGCGCTTGCTGACGTTGATGGACAGGCTGAACGATCTCTTTCAGGTCCTGCGCGCACCGTTCTCGTGGCAACGACTGGAGAACGGCCCGGTCTGGAAACGGTATGAAAACGACATTACCGGTCAGCGCTACTCCGTTTGGTGCGGCGGTGGATATCAGCCGTTTCCGGACGGGTGGTTGCGGTCTGGTGATGTCGTTTACGGGCGGTTTGGTCGGGAGGTGGTGGTTTAATGTCTGGACGACCGATGGGCGACGCGCGCCAGGATGGGGCGCCCATCCTCGTGCGGACAAGCAATGGATTCGCGACGGCCCAACTTGAAGCGGAGCGGCGCACGATGGACTTGTTGTCCACCGCGCTTCAGGAAGTGCAAAAGTTGCAATCCACGCTTGATGCGCTGCGGCATGAACAGGCGCGGGCTCACGAAATCCTGGATCGCATCAAAGGATGACCGGCACCGCCGAAGCCGCGGCCATCGCCGCGATGCGCCGTCAGCGCGGGAGCGAGGTCACGCTGCGACGGTTGGTTAGCGGGGGTGCTCCGATCGACACTTTGGTTGTTGCCGTCATCAGGGAATTCGCGCCACAGGAAATCGCCAACGGCATCATCCAGGGCGACCGCCGCGCGACTATCAGCGATGACGCGATCGCCGCGGCGGCATGGCCCGGACCACCGCGCAAGGGCGATCAGATCATTCAGGATGGCCGTAAATACACGCTCGTAAGCGACCCGAACACGGTCAAGATGGGCGAGGCCGTGTTGAGCCACCGGATGCAAATCAGGGGCGGGTAATGACCACCAACCCGTTCACCCCCGCCCGCATCGCCGCTTTGACCGAACGCATCCACGTCACCACACGCGAGCAGATCATCGACCTGACCGTCTCGCGCTCGATCAAAAATCAGGCCGCGATTCAGGCTGCGTTCGGGCACGAAGCGCCGATCGAGCGGTTCGTGGACGGGCAGCCGAACAAACCGTTGAGCCAGGTCAATCCGGCCGGATTCACGCTCACGCGGTTCGAACTGCTCACGAACGTCGTCGACGAGGCGATCAAAGCTCTTGTCCTGGCGTCTCCCGTGGGGCCAGCGAAGGGCGGGCACTACCGAGACGATCACTGGCTCTTTGTAAATGGCCAACGGAGAGACTTTGGCATTGAAGGGTCGACTGTAATACTCGCGGCGAACGACAACGTAATTATTGTGAATCTGAGGCCGTACTCGAGGAAAATCGAAGGCGGCGCCCGCGAACGTTTCCGCGGCAGGATGACCAACCGCCGCCCCGGCCTCTCCGTGCAGGCCCCCAACGGCGTTTACGAAATCACTGCCCGAGACCTGCAACGCCGGTTCGGCAACGTGGCATCGATCCGGTTCGCCTATCGCGGGCTGGTCGGCGCGCCATCGCCAGCCGGCCGCGCGCGCCAGGATCGCTATCCGGCCTTGGAGATCTCAGCGAGAGGCGAAGGTTCCGCTCGTCTCGCAGCGTGATGCGCACCCTCGAAATCACCGCTCGCGCGTAATCCACCAACAGGAGTCCATCATGGCCATCAACCTGAAATACCGGGTCGCGTCCGCGCGCACCGAGCCCTGCACCGTGGATGCGACGCTGGACGGCAAGACGGTCACCGCGACGGTCGAACGTCTCGTGCTCGATCTGGTGTCGGAGGACGGTGCCCACGGCTACAGGCAACCCCTTCCGGCGGTGGATACGGCAGGGCTTGCCGCGCAGGTGGCGACTTTTCGCACCAGCGCTGAGGTGGTGGTGACGATCGATGTGGGGGCCCTGACCGAAGCGAAGCGTGCCGGGGTAAGCCTGCCGCCGGTTCATGTGCCGACGGCCAGCCTCCCGCCAATTGAGAAAGACGCCAAAACTATCGCGCCGTAACCACCAATGCTCGCACCCGCCGCGACCGCGATCCGCGCGTACATCGAGGCCAACTACACCGCGCTCCCGATCCGCTGGCAAAACGAGGGGTGGGGTGACGATAATCCTCAGGACGCGGGCGAACCGTTCATCGAGATCGAGATCATCGGCGGCCGCAATTCGATCCAGTCATTCAGCAGCCCGGGTAATAGACTGTTCATTCATCCGGGCATCGTCAGATTTTACATTTTCAGCCCATGGAATGCCGGAATGATCGCCGCGATGGCGACATCCGATGCGCTCGCCGCGTTCATGGAGCGGAAAGAGTTTGGTCAGGCGACGGGGCAGACGATCCGGACGCTGGACTTCTCTTGTTACGACGATGTGGCAAGTGAAGAGTCGGGGAATTACACGGTCTTACTTTCGAGCGTGGGTTTTGAGTACTATTATACCAACTAAAACGAAGTAATACCACGAAATCTCGGGCTCGTCCCGACTGCCCACCGCGCCCTTCGGCAAGGCTCCACCTACAACTTCAGGAGTAACGCCGTGGTTTATTCCGCGCAAAGTTCTGTTGTCACCGCGTACAAAGTCCAGTCAGGCCTCGGCACCCAGGCAACCGGCTCCGGCGGCACCGTCCTGCGTCTGTCTGGTGGCGCCGGCGGCAGGCTGACCAAAGCCGCGACCGAGTCCAACGAAGTCCGCAGCGATGGTATGCGCGTGCGTGGTCGGCACGGGACGCAGAAGACGACCGGCCAGTGGGCGCACGAGGTCTCGATCGGCTCCATGGAACCGATCATTGAAGCGATCATGCGCGACACCTGGTCGGCGGCTGATCTGGCGATTACCCAGGCGACGACGTTCGGCGGCTCGGCTGCAGCGACTTCGGTCACGACGACCACCAGCACGATTGTCGCCGCGGCCGGCTCCTGGATCCTGCAAGGGTTGCGCGTCGGCGATATCATCCGGGCAACGACCCTCGCCGATGCGGCGAACAACAGCAAAAATCTTCGCATCACGGCCTTGACAGCGCTGATTATCACCGTGGCGGAAACGTTGGTTCTGAACGCCACGCCAGATACCACTTTCACGATCACGCGCCCTGGTAAGAAGCTGACCCAGTCCGGAACGCTCGTGAAACGATACTTCACGATCGATGAGTATGAAACGGACTTGGATTTGTCCGAGATCATGACTGATTTTGTCTGGGGCTCGATGCGCTTCGGCATGCAGACCAACGGCCTGTTCACGGCCGACCCGGGCGGCATTGGGACTGGGCAATTCCAGACCCTGGCGACTGGCACGTCCCCGCTCCTGACCTCACCGACGCTCTCGACCGGGATCCCGCTGTCTGTGGTTGACGCCACGATCCGGGTTAATGGAGTGGACGTGGTAGACCTGACCAGTCTGGACATCACGGTCGATATCACACCGATGGCGCCGGACGTGTTTGGGTCCGGCGCAATCAAGTACTCGCCTGATGTGTTCACGGGGCAGATGGGTATTTCGATCAACTTCGGATGCCTCCGAAAAGACCTGCAGTTCATGAGTGATTTCGCGGCGGAAACGCCGTATTCGATCCACCTGTCCGCGGTTGAGAATGAATCGGAACCGAAAGATTTTGTCGCACTCAATATCCAAAACTTCACGCTTGGCGGCGTCGACAAATCCGCGCCGAACAAGGCCGGAGGACCAAGAACGCAAACGGTGACTGTTCCGATGGCTCTGGTGGGCCAAAAAGGCGTGGTCAGCGGCTTCAATAATTCGATGATCGATTTTCAATCGACGGCACCGTAACGAAATCCCGCCGATCACGGGACGACAAGGCTGCGCAGCCTGGCGGGGCGTGTATCGGCACGTCCCGCCGCAATCTCCCCGATAGGAGACCTCATGTCAGACGCTTTCGATATCGACGAACTCAGATCTTCTGATACAGCCGAACTTAATATGGTGAAACCATCTGATGGAACCTTAAGCGGTTGGGTGTGGACCCTTGCCGGTCCGGGCCATCCCGCGACGATTGAGCAAGCCAATCAGGCCGCGCGACAATCCCTGCGCATCGCGAAGAAAAAAGAAGAGGCAGCGGTCAGCCGCAAGAAATGGATCGAGCCAGATCGGACGCCAGACGAAGTGCGTGAGGAAAACGCCAGAGCATTCGCCGCTCGCGTCTTGGGGTGGACCCCTGCGACAATCAAAGGAGAGATTTATCCATTCTCAACTGAGAATGTGGTGAAGCTGCTGCTCGATCCAAATTGCGGCCGGGTGTACGTCCAGCTTCTCGAATACTTCGGCGCCGACGACTCTTTTATGGCTCGCTCCGGGAAGCCATAATCGACTTCGCGGGGCATGAATTCAGCCTGGACCTTCGCGAAGAAGGTGGCGGTACGGGTCGCGAAATCCTCACCGATCTGCTCCGGCGGGCCACGCTCAAGGGTGACGCAAAGAAGATCGACGAGCTTGAGGCGGACCTGTATGGCCCGCCGCTCCCCATCCCACTGGCGTACCTCTGGCGGACGTTCCTCCGCATCCGCCGACGCAAGGGTTCCAACGGATTCAGCGCCAACCCCATCGAATGGCCGGACATCGATGCGTTCTTGCGGAACTCACGGCTCGCTCTGGCGCCGTGGGAAATTGAGGTGGTCGAGGCTCTGGACGATTTGTTTCTGGCGGTGAATTCTGGAGTTGAGGTGAAGGGCGAGGATTAGTTCAGTTGCCCGGATCATATTCAGCGACGCCAGTGGTGATGTCCGCCACCATGGCCGTCCGCAACTGCTACCAAGATGAACAACGGCAGCAGTATAATGGCGGCGGCAAGTCGCGTATGGTTGGCGCTTTCGGTTTGGGCCTGAATCTGCAAGCTCGGCACCTCCGCGCACGATAACTGATATCCCGCCTGGCAGTATCGCACTGAATTGTTCAGGGCGGATTGGGTGGCTGGCGTGGCACATCCGGTCGCCATGGAAATCGCGGTAAGGCTGGCCACGATCCGTATCGAATGGGTTATTTTCATCGATGTGACTCCTGAAAGTATTATCGCAATCGAACGCCGGGGCCTCCGGCTGGGCTCGCCTTGTCTTGATTTATGATTTCCGCGCCACCGCCCTGCAAGGCGGCTTTGATCTTCCCCAGTGTGTCCGCGCGTGACTGGGTTGCGCCTCGCTCAATGTTCTTGATCGTAATCACCGCCACGCCGGATTTCCCGGCGAGATCGTCCTGAGTCCACCCGAGAAGTGACCGGGCCGCTTTTATCTGTGCCGCCGTGATCATGGCGTGAATGTAGACGAAAAGTTTATCGTTGTCAACCAAATTCGCCAGGAGGCTCACGCATGATTGACGACGGGCTTGTCTGGACTGGCGGCGCGGGTGGCTGACGAACAGATCGTTACCGAGTTGGTGGTTGACGGGTCTGGGGTTGACCAGGGCGTCGCGCAATACACCTCCGGCATGGGTCGCGCCGCCGCCGCGACGGATCAGGTTATTGCCGGTCAAGGTCGGCTTGAGGAATCAACAGGTAAGATCGCCCGCGCCTACAACAGCGCCATGGGGCAATTGGATCCTGTCTTTGCCGCCACACAACGGCTCAACAAAGAAACCAGCACGCTCGAATTGGCGGTGCGAGGTCTTAATCGTGAAGTGATGACCGGCGGCGTCCAGGCGGGCGCGCAATACGATAGTCAACTCGCAAAGTTGCAGGGGCGGATCGGGGAAGTCAGGGCCGCTACGGAGGGCTTGAGAACCGGCTCCCTGACCGCATCCGATGCGATGAAGACGTTGGGCGTCGGCGCGGATCGGCTCGGAACAGCGCACGCGGCGCTCGGCAAATCCACCAACGCCGCCAGCTTCGCCATGCGCGACCTCGGCATCCAGTCGATCGACGTGTTCCAGGGCCTCGCGACCGGCGCCCCGATCATGACGACGCTCATCCAGCAGGGCGCGCAGGTCGGCCAGGTGATGGCGACCAGTGGCGTCAGCATCAGCCAGATGGGCACCGCGATCCGGGGCGCCTTGGGCAGCGCCCTCGCCTTCATAATCTCGCCGCTGGGTCTACTTATCACCGGCGCCGTCGCGGTCACCGGCGCCATCGTGGCACTCGGCGTCGCGGCTGAATCCAACAGCACACGCCTGGCCAAGATGTCCCTCGCGGCCCGTGGCGTGCGCGACGACTTCGCGGCGATGACCGTGGAAGCCGAGGCCGCATCGAAAACGCTCGCCGCGACGACCGCGCTTAGCACGACAGACGCCAGGGCCATCACCTCGGCGCTGAACCAGGCGATGGACTTCCGCGGCAACCGCTCGACGATGGTCGAGCTTGGCAAGGACATCCAGGGCCTCGCCGCGATCATGGGTTCCGAAATTCCGGACGCTGCGAAGCGGTTCACTGACGCGATGATGGACCCGGCCAAGGCGTCGGACGATCTGATCGGCAAAGTGAAGGGCTTCGACAAGCCGTTTGCCGATTACGTCAAGGGCTTGCAGTCGGCTGGGGATTCCAACGCGGCGTTCGTCGCTTTTCTCAACAAGTCGCGAGACGCGACAGTTGGCGCGACGAAGCCTCTGACCGAACTGGACGCGGCGACGCTTCGGTTAGAAAAGTCGTTCAACGGGGCCGTTGGGGCAGGCAAGAGCTTTACCCAATCGCTCGGCGAACCATTCGTGCAAATGGCGGCGGGTATTGAGAACGCTCTGGCGTCGGTGATCGAGAAACTACGTTCGCTCGGAAAAGCCTTTCCGGAAATAATGTCCCTGATCGGCACGGCGGCGATGCAGCTTCCGGGAGGGACAATCACTGGGTTGGCGATCAAAGCCGGCGTTCAGGCCGGCGGTTCGCCCGCGCCAGAGCCTGGTATGGCCATCATCAAAGCCCCCGGGGGCGCTCAGTTCACGGTCGCAGCCAGCGTCGCACCGGCCTTTCAGGGGTTGATCAACGAACTGGAAACTCGCGGTTACCTGATCAATCCAAGCGATATCAGCAGTTACCGCCCAGGATCCACGGTCGCGGGGACGGGCTCGCCAAGTGAACACTCAGCCGGCCGGGCGATCGACATCAATGCGTCTCGCAACCGCGTCGGTTCCGGCGGCGATATCCCGCCGGACGTCGCGCGCGAACTGGCGGCGAAGTACGGCATGGTATGGGGAGGCGACTTTCGCAATCCCGACCCGATGCACTTCGGTTTCGACGGCAAGCAGACCGTTCCGCAATACATCGACAACTCGAGACTCGCGACAAATGCCGGGCAGACGCAATACGAAAGTAGCGGCGTCATATCGCGACAGTTAGAGGAAAATACGCGCAAGCAGCAAATCGCCATGGCGGCCCTTAATGCGGAACAAGAAAAGTATAACAAGGCTGTAGGCTCCGGTGCGGACGCGCAGGCGATGGACACGGCGTCAGAGGCCGCCGCGCGTCAATTCGAGGTCCTTGTGAAGTTACAAGGTGAGCGTACGAACATCCTGACCACCCAACAGGCCGCCGCCAAAGAGTCAGAAAACACCCTCCGCCCGCTCGCCGCCGAGGCTGGTGCCGCGCGAGACCTGGCCGCGGCGTATGAGCACATGCGCCAGTTGGGCGAGGCGGCGGGCACCGGGATCGATCGCAGCGCGTGGGCAACCGTCCAGGCGGGCAAGCTGGCCGAGCTGACCGTCCAGGCCAACGACAACGTCAGGGCGATCGATCTTCAGACGGCGGCCCAAAACCGCCTCACCCCGATCATCGAGAAGGGTGGGGTCGCGGCCGAGTTCGCGGCCAATCGCGAGAAGGCGCTGGAAGATGCGCGGAAAACGTCCCTGCCAAACACAGAGGAGCGCATCCGGCAGGTGGCCGCCGAGACGCTGGCGCTCAATGCCAGCACGCTGGCCAAGCGCGACAATCAGGCGGCGGCATCGGTCGCGGATTCAGAAAAACAACTGGAAAGGCTTCGGGTTGAGGCCGGTCTGATCGGCGCGACAACCGAGGAGCGGAATCGCGAACTGGCCGTGATGCAAAAGCGCCAGGAACTCGGGCTGAAGCTTGGCGATCAGGCGACGGACGAGCAGCAAAAGGCACTGAATGCCGCGCGCGCCGTCGCGGATTTGAGCACGCAAATCCAGCAACAAACCCAGGCGTTGAACGAAGTCGGCAACATGGCCACTCAGGCGTTCCAGACGGTCGGCAACGCGATCACCCAGGCGTTCATCGGCGGGCAAGGCGCCGCGGTCAATTTCGGGAACGTGCTGCGCGGAGTGCTGACCCAAATCCTTCAGCAGATCACGCAATTGGCGATCATCAACCCGATTTTGAATTCGGTTATTGGCGGGACGAACCGGACCACGCTGGATCAGGTGTTGGGGGCGCTTGGGTCGTCGTCTGGGTCGGGCGGTGTGACGCTCACCAGTCCGGGTGGCGACATTCTCGGCACGCTCAGCACGGGCGGCAGCGTGGTCTCCGGCACATCGAGCCTGCTCCAGGCGCTTGGCTACAAGGGGTTGGGTGAACAACTTGGTCTCACTGGCGAGGGCGGATTGCTCACGGGCCTGGGAGGGAAGCTCGGATTGACAGGTCCGAACGGGGTGCTCAGCGGCGCTGGAAGTAGCATCAACGGTGCGCTCGCGACGCCACTTTGGGGCAGTGGGGCCACAACCGCGACGGTCGGCACAGTCCTCGGCGCGGCCGGCGGCGGCTTCGCGGCGGGCAGCCTGGTGGGCACCGGCGTGCAGGCGCTCACCGACAAGACGGGCCCGGGCCCGGAGATCGGTGCCGCGATCGGGACGGCGATCGGCATCGCCGCCGCTCCGTACACTGGCGGGCTCAGCCTTCTCGCTTCCGCCCTGATCGGCGGCGTCATCGGCGGCGCCGGCGGCGGACTCATCGGCCCCGGCCCCCAGAACGCCTACTCCGGCACAGAGGTCGCCTTGAACGACTACGGCCGCCTGACCATCGGCCAAACGCGCGGGCAACTCTTCGACGAAGGCAAAGAGCGCGACATCACGATCGGTGACGCGGACTCGATCAATAAATTCCTCGACAAGATCGACGTCAAAATCTCCTCGATCGGCAATCTGTATCAGGTCGGCCAAAACACGCCGGGCGGATATCAGGACCCGACCAAGTTCGGCTCCCTCGCATCGGCCTTCCCTGATTTCCGGTTTCAATCGGCGTTCGACGACAAGGATCTGAACAAGTATCTGTCAAACAAGTCCTTCCCGGACTTCACTACGTTCGCGAACGAAATGTCCGAGTATACGCAGCTTGTCCGCGACATCATTCCCGTCCTGACGAAAACGAACGAGGTCACCGGCAGCACCACCGATGCGATCAAAGTCATCAACGCCGCGTACGGTCCCGCCATCGCATCCGCGCAAAAATACGGCGTGTCGATCGACGCTCTGACCAAACATCAGGAAGACGCGATCCAGGACATCTGGGAAGCGGCTCATAAGCAAATCTTCGCGTATGATCAGCAACTCAACATTCGTATCAACAACGCGACCGGCGAGAATCCGCTCGGCACACAGCTTTATGGGTTCGACATCCAGGCCACAAACGAGCGCGAGGCATTCACCAATCAGTTGGTTGGATTTTACGGCGATGCATACAAATCCACGCAGGAATACGCCGACCAAATGGCGTTGCTGGAAAAAGCACTTGGCGCGGAACGTGTCGCCATCCAGAAGCAATACAATGATCAGATGACCGCCGCGGCGAAGCATCTCGACCAGGCCACGCGTTCATACGATCTCCGCTACCAGTCCGCGTCCGCGCAAATAGGCAATGACCCAATTCAGCAGTTCAATGCGCAAATCACCTCGGTTGATGAAAATGCAAATCAGCAGCGTGCCGCGTTACACGATCAGATCGTTGCCGTCTATGGCGATACGGCGAACGCGAATGCGGAATATGCGGCGCGCATCGTCGGTCTTGACCGCGCTCTAAACGAAGAACGTCTCGCTCTACTGCAGCAGTTCAACGAAAAATTTGCTGATGGCATGAAGCATCTCGATCAGGCCACGCGTTCATACGATCTCCGCTACCAGTCCGCGTCCGCGCAAATAGGCAATGACCCGGCGCAACAGTTCAATGTGCAACTTGCCTCATTTGACGAAAATGCGAGACAGCAACGCGACGCTCTGCACGATCAGATCACCGCTGTTTACGGCGAAGGGATTACTGGCGTCGCTGAATACAACCGCCGTATCATTGGCCTCGACCGCGCCCTCGGCGAGGAGCGGCTTGCGCTGCAACAGCAATACAACGACAAGCTCGCTGCCACCGCGACTCAGACCGTTGTTTCGCTATCGAATTACGCGCTGAAACTCCAGACCGGCGCGGCGTCACCGCTCTCTCCGCAATCTCAACTTGAACTGGCGCAATCCCAGTTCAACGCGGTATCCGGTGCGGCGGGCGCGGGGAACATCAACAGCATCAATCAATTACCTGGATACGCGGACTCCCTGCTCTCCGCGTCCCGTGTGGTGAACGGATCGGGCGCGGCCTATGTCGCGACGTTCCAGCAGGTGCTCGACGCGCTGACCCGCGTGTCGCTGATCCCGCCGGACACGCTGACGTCATCCGTGGTGCAGGTCGAGTTTCGGACTCAGACGCAAATTCTGGTCGCGTCCTTGGATGAATTAAAGACTGAGGTGAAGGGCCTTAGGCAACAGGTTCAACAGAATTCAGCGGCACCGGTCAGGAATGCGGCATGACGCTTCCCACTGACGGCATAAAAGGCAGTGCGCTTACGCATTTGACGAGCGGCTTTAATCCAGGCGCCGATTTTATAACGGTTACGCACGCCGGGAGTACTTTCAAAGCCTACACGTTAGATCTTGTTCGCGGCGTTCTTATCAGCCCCGGTGCGATCGGAGGAACAACCCCGGCGGCCGGGGGATTTACCACCCTCGGCGCGACCACGAGCGTCATCTCCCCGAAGTTTGGATCGGCGGCGGCGGCTGGCCTGAACATCTCCCCCGGCGGAAACGGAACGACACTGACGTTCGGCGATCCCGGCTACGGGATTGGGACCATCGGCAGCATGACGTTCGCGGCTGGTGCCATGGCGATGAATATAAGCGGCACCTCCCAGGCTATTCGCTTCACTACAGGATCGAATGCAATGGCTCTTGCCGGAGCCATTACGCCGCTCATTTTCTCCGGAGCCAATCTTACGGGGACCGGATCAGGTTCCGTCGCATTGAACCGTATCTCCATTGCGTCTGATACATCAAACCTGACTGGGGCGTCGGACGGCGCCGGGAAGTTGCTTGACCTGCAATGGAACGTCTCTGGCGCCGCGACTGGCGGCAGGGTCGGGCTGTGGGCTCAGATCAATGCGTCAAGTATGTCTAACGCCATCGAAATCAATCCGATCAACGCGATTATCATTGCTAACTCGGCAATGGGCGGTTCGTTCCTTCAGCCGTTCGCGACGGGCCTCACTGTTGGAGCCAGCGCCACAAATGTCGGAAACACGCTCAACGAAATAAACTACTGTGTGCTGGCGAGCGGGCAAGTCGGTGTTAAGGGTGGACTGCAAATCGCGATGGCTCGCGGCGACCTTTATCCAGGCGTCTCGGCGGACGCCGGGCTATTCTTCGCGAACTCGAATATTGACGGCGTATCGCAAGGTATGGCGAATGTCATAGCACTAGGGAACACCGCTCAAGGCTTCCCCACGGGACCGACCGGTTCAGTTATTGGCATTTATCTTCAGGTCGCTGACCAGGGTTTCGCGAAACGCGATAAGTTTATTCCACCCGCCGGGTTCGCGGGTATCGACCTGCAGTACATGAACACGTCCATCGCCTCTGGGTACTCATTCAGAGGCGCGGGTTTCTACGTAGACGGCACAGGTCAGGTCCGCGCGGGTCAGGGTTTGGTGTTGGGACGTAGCGGAGCAAACTACACAATCGATACACCTTCGACGTTCGCCGTCAATTCCGTCGCGGTCAATGTCCCAGGCGTTCCGGTTGTTATCTCCAGTGCCAGCCGTGGCAACTACTACCCGGGGGACATCATTAGCGGCACCGGGTCTCCCGCCGGTCAGTATCGGATAACGAATTGCAAGGTGGTGTCGTATGCGATCACGGCGGGCGGCTCCGGGGGTACCAACGGTGCCCAGGTCGTCACGCTGGTGGGTGGCACAGGATCCGGCGCGTCCTTCAATGTCACCGTCACCGGCGGCGTGATCACATCGGTTAATTCCATAGCGTCGGCGGGCAATTACACGCTACTGCCCGCCAACCTGAACGCGTGTCCCGTGTCAGGCGCGAGCCTGACCGGCGCGACTTTATCCGTGGGCATTGGCGCTCTGACGGTTGCCATCCTGGTGCCGGACGTCTTCGACACAAACATCACGGCGATTGATCCGGTCGGAGGTTCAGGCGTGGGCCTCTCTCTGACGGCGACCAATCAGGTGCGAAACACGATCTCAGTCGCGCCGCTTGGTGGGCAGGTCGTTGTTAACGGTACCGGGCCGCACCTGGATGTCCCGGGCCCGAAAGTCGCCGGGCGATTTTATGCTTCGCCGATCTCAGCGAATGCGGCAAATAGTGCACTTTCTTCAGCAAACCGATTGTTCGCGGTCCCATTCTTCGTCGGTAACCGTTCCACAGCGCTAACGTTATCCTTTGATATCGGGACGGGTATCGCGGGGGCGTGGAACGCGCGGATGGGAATCTACGCCGACGACGGCACCGGCAAACCAGGCGCACTCGTCGCTAACTCGGACGGCGGCATCATCGCGGTCGGCAGTGGCACCGTAACGGGCGTTCAGACCGTTACGATGAATGGCGCGACAGGCGTGCCTCTGTTGGGTTGGTACTGGCTTGCCTTCATGGCTGATACGACGGGTCAGTCCCTCTATTCGATCAGTAATTCCGGCGCGCTTTACACGAATACGCTGATTGGACACACCAGCGCGAGCAATATGTTCAGCGGTAATCAGGTGACGGGATATTTCGCGGCGCAGACGTTCGGTGCGATGCCAGGAACATTCCCGGCCCCCTCAATTCTGATCGCCAGTCCGAACCCTTATATCGCTGTGGGGTTCTGAACCTCCCGCGCTGGTGCGGGTGTGAATCGGCCGTCTGATATTGCCGTGTCAACCAGATGGCCGATCGGTTTTTTATAGATCAGGCCACCATAAGGACAGGTTCCAGGAACGATACAGCCGCGAAACTTAGCACAAGCGTGTCCTCCGGCGGTCTGGCATTCGTCAGGCCATACGGACGCGGCCTTGGTTTCTGGTTCGGATCTTTTCGCCAAGACCAACCGCTCAGGCGCCACCGCCAGTGTCAGTGGCGCGAAAAAGCGTGCGATGCCCCTTCGGGTAACCCCGATGTCCATTTTTTCATCCCTCCCCAAGACAAGGAACCCAGATGCCACAGACCGAACCTCCCGCGCAATCGGCGATCGTCACGTACGCCACGTCGCTGGGCCACAACCTCGCTTTGGCGATGGTCGAGAATGACCAGCTACGGACCGAGCGGGATGCGCTACGGGCTGAACTCGCCGCAATTCGCCCCGTCTCTGAACCGGCAATCACCTAACCCCCATGAGCGGCCTCCGCTCACTTCTCACCGAAACGCCGGAGTACCTGACCACCGAGTCTGGCCTCGCCATTTTCCTCGAAGGCACGATCCTTGGTCCCACGGCGCCCGACCGCCGCTTCATTCTCGTCGAGATCGAAGCCTACAAACCCGGCGGCGTGACGCTGACTCTGGATCAAGGCCACGGCACGCACCCACACGGCACGCTGGCGCAACTTGGCGGCGCGCTCGAGGCGACTGACACGATCCGGGCATCCGACATCGGCTACCGCACCGCTCCGGCCGACGTGGGCGGCCCCGTGCCATACCCACCCCTGCTCAGCGACGCGCTCCAGATCGACAACAAGGTCTACCTGGAAGGTCCGCAGGCAGCCGTATCAGCGGCGTGGGGCAACGCCGTCCTCGCCAATCCAGATCGCTACTACGATTCGATCCCCGCCAGTTGGAACAGTGACGCGCGTCCGGTGCGCATTCTTACTGGCCTCAAGACCTGGGACCGGTGGCGACAATACTATGTGGACCCGCCGTACGACAGCCTGACCTTGATGTTCGCCGGCCGGGCGCGGCCGTGGTTCCTGTCCGAGACCGCTCTGACCATCCCGTTGCGCGACGCCAGCTATTGGCTGGACCGGGCCTATCAAACCGCCACCTATGGCGGGACCGGGGGCTACGACGGGACTGTGGCACTGACCGGCAAGCCGATCCCGCGCACCCGCGGCGGGACGGCCCTGTACCCGGTCCTAAACGTCACGCCGACGTTGGTCGATCCGGTCAACCGTATCTACCAGTACAACGACGCTCGCGGGACCGTCGTCGCGCTCTACGAAGGCGGCGCCCTGACCATCACGTTCCAGAGCGATACGACCAATTTGTATTCCGGCACGACCACCCCGGGGCAGTACAGGACCGACAATAGCCGCGGCCTCTTCCAACTCGGGTCCCCGCCCGCCCCGGCCTACGCGATCACCGCCGATGTAACGGGCCAGTTCCCGGTCGCGGGCGCGATCACGACTACCGCCGCGATCGCTCGTTACATGATGACCGAGGATATGCTCCTGCCGTTGGCGAGCATCGATCTCGCGTCATTCACGGTCGCCGCCATAGCTTACCCCTACGTCGCCGGGATGTATTTCGACTCCAGCGCATCGCCGTCCGGGATCGACGTCATCTCCGTCATGCTCGGCGGTTTCGGCGCCAGGCTGATCGCGCGACGAGACGGGACGCTCGCGGCGTTCGTGCTCCGCGCATTGACCGGTAGCGAAATGCCGGCGACTACGCTTGACGCATCCAACCTCGCGAGTCTTGTCTCTCGCCAGTTGCCCGCATCACTGGATCCTCCGCCATCCCGGTCCAGGTACCAATACGCGCGAAACTACACGATTCAAACGAGCGGCCTCAACACCGCGACGGCCACCGCCGCTCATATCCAGGCCATCGCACAGGCCGGGCAGGTAGCGGCGCGTTCCAGTAGCCCCGTGTTGATCGCGTACAGAAACCCAAACGATCGTGGGCCTATCTCCGGTGCGTTGCTGAAAGAGTCTGACGCGCAAGCTGTGGCGGACGCTGACCTCGCGCTGTGGGGCGTCCGGCGCCGTATTTACGACGCGTCAGTCCCGACCGAACTCGCGATGGACCTCGATATCGGCGACGTGGTCAGCCTGCGGTACGCGATGGACGACCTG
>Ga0193753_10000498_pt1 | contig 38687 bp, 27 predicted proteins | sample H1c2metaG_FD_144925 | JGI IMG/M metagenome (GOLD analysis project Ga0193753, IMG submission 144925) | Soil microbial communities from a riparian zone of the East river system, Colorado, United States - H1c2 | ecosystem: Environmental > Terrestrial > Soil > Riparian zone | place: USA: East...
CTCGACTTCCGACTCGGCGCGGCCCGGCTCGAGCTGCCGCCGCTGCGCGATCGACCGCGCGACATCGCGGTGCTGACGCCCCTCATGCTGGCGGAGATCTGCGCGCGGCTGGGCCGCTCTCCCCTCGGGCTGGCGGTCGGCGCGGCCCAGGCGCTGTTCCTGCACGACTGGCCGGGCAACGTTCGCGAGCTCAAGAACGCGCTCGGCTACGCCGCGGCCGCCGCGCCGGAGAGCGCCGACGAGATCGACGTCTGGCACCTGCCGACCGCGCTCGCCCGGGTCGCGCGAAGGGCGGGCGGCGCGGCGCTCGGATCGCCGATGCGCACCGGCTCGCCGCTGCATGCCGGGCTCGAGACCCTGACCGGATCGGCCTCGCTCGAGGACGGGGGGCGCCCCGGTGGGCTGTTCGACGCCATGGTCCGCGACGTGGACGCCTCGATCGTCGACACCGGGTTCGCGGGCGCGGCCTCCGGGCACGCCGACGCCGACGATGGCGACGCCACCGACGCGACGCCGGAGCTGCTCGGTCGCTTCCGCCCGATCGCCGACGAGGTGCGCGAGCTCGAGCGGACCCGCATGGTCGAGGCCCTTCGCGCGACCGGCGGAGTGCAGAACCGCGCCGCCGAGCGCATCGGCATGCCGGGCCGCACCTTCGCCACCAAGCTCCGGCGCTACCGGATCATCGCGTCCGACTGGGAGAGCCCGTGACCGCCGGCGAAGCTCCCGCGTCCGGATCGGCGCTGGGCGACCTGGACGAGTTCCGCCTGGTGCGCGCGCTCGGCCACGGCGGCATGGGCACGGTGTTCCTCGGTCACGACACCGTCCTCGACCGGCTGGTCGCGATCAAGCTCATCCGCGCGCGCGCGGCCGACGAGATCAGCCGGCTGCGCTTCCTGACCGAGGCGCGGGCGATCGCGCGGCTCAGTCACCCGAACGTGGTGACGATCTTCCGCACCGCGACCACCCGCGACGGTCAGCCCTACATCGCCCAGGAGTGGATCAGCGGGCACAGCCTGGACCAGCTGCCGCTGCCGTTCGAGCCGCGCCGCGCCGCCGAGATCGGCCTGGGGATCGCGCGCGGGCTGGCCGCGGCGCACCGGCGCGGCATCCTGCACCGCGACGTCAAGCCGGCCAACGTGATGGTGGACGAGGCCGGCACGCCCAAGCTCCTCGACTTCGGCCTGGCCAAGCTGACCTGGTTCGAGCGCTCGGCCCACGATCCGGGCCTGCGCGCCGGCGCGGCCCTGGGCTCCCACCCGGCGGCGAGAGTCATCACCGGCTCGCCGCTGCCCGGGCTGGCCACCACGCTCGACGCGCCCGCGGCGCGACCGGTGGCCGCGCCGACGTCACCGGCGGCAGCCTCGCGGTCGGCGACCCAGACCGGCCCGCTCACGCCGGCCTCCGCAGCCGCCGCGCGCGCGGCCACGTCGCCGGGGCCGGCCGCGCCACTCGGCTCGCCCCCCGTCCCGCACACGCCGCTCGACCACACCGCGACCGGCGCCTTGCTCGGCACGCCGCGCTACCTCGCGCCCGAGGTCTGGCTGCATCAGCCGGCCACCGCGCGCAGCGACCTCTTCTCGTTCGGCGCGCTCCTCTACGAGCTCATCGCCGGCGCCCCGCCCTACCCGCACCTCAGCCGCGAGGCGCTCGAGGAGGCGGTGGTGAGCGGCGCGCCGCCCCGTCCCCTCGCCGAGCAGGCACCCGCGGTCCACGCGGACCTCGCCGCGCTGGTCGCCGACTGCCTGGCGCGCGACCCGGCCGCGCGACCCGAGTCCGCCGACGAGGTCGCCCACCGCCTCGAGCGCATCCTGTCCGGCGCGCCGGCCCTCCCCGACGGCAATCCCTACCCGGGTCTGGCCCCGTTCGACGCCGGGCGCAGGGCGGTCTTCTACGGGCGCGGCGCCGACATCAGCGCGGTGGTCGACCGCCTGCGCAGCGAGTCGCTCGCGGTCGTCGCCGGCGACTCCGGCATCGGCAAGTCGTCGCTGTGCCGGGCCGGCGTGATCCCGGCGGTCCTGGCCGGCGCCCTCGACGACGCCCGCACCTGGCGCCTGCGCGCCGCCACCCTCGGGCCAGACCCGGTCGGCACGCTGCGCGAGCTCCTCGGCCTGGCGGATCTCCCCGCCGATCCGACCGAGGCGGAGCTGCGCGGCGCGCTCGGCCTCGACGCCGGCAGCGGCCTGCTCCTCTTCCTCGATCAGTTCGAGGAGATCTCGACGCTGGCCAGCTCGGCCAGCGCGAGCGAGGCGGCCGCGCTGCTCGCCATCCTGGCCGGCGGTGTCCCCGGGGTGAAGCTGCTCATCGCCGTGCGCGGCGACTTCCTGACCCGGGTCGCCTCCCTGCCCGAGCTCGGCCCGCTGGTCACGCGCAGCCTGCACCTGCTCCGCGTGCTCGGCCCGGCCGACGCGCGCCACGCGGTGGTCGATCCGGCCCGCGCCAAGGGCGTCCACTTCGAGAGCGACGCGATGATCGACCAGCTGACCCGCGCGATCGACAGCGACCCGGGCGCGCTGCCCCTGGTCCAGTTCGCCCTGGCCGAGCTGTGGCAGCGGCGCGACACCGAGCGCGGCGTCCTCCGCCAGGCCGACCTCGACCAGATCGGCGGCGTGACCGGCGCGCTGGCCCGCCACGCCGACAGCGTGGTCGCCGCCCTCGGTCCAGCCGAGCGCGCCGCCGCCCGCCGCATGCTGCTCGCCCTGGTCACCGCCGAGGGCACCCGCGCCAGTCGCGAGCGCACCGAGCTGGCCGCCCCCGACGATCGCGTCGGGACCGCCGCGCTCGAGGCCCTGGTGCGCGGCCGCCTGGTGATCGCCCGCGACACCGCCGCCGGCGAGCCGCTCTACACCCTCGCCCACGAGTCGCTGCTCGACGCCTGGCGCACCCTGCGCGGCTGGCTCGACGACATCGCCGGCCAGCGCGGCCTGCGCACCCGCCTGGGCGCCGCCGCCGACGAGTGGAGCCGTCTCGCCCACCGCCCCGATCTCCTGTGGGGCCGCGCCCAGCTGGCCGAGACCACCGGCCTCGACGAGCTCACCGAGCGCGATCGACTCTTCCTGGACGCCAGCCGCCGCGCCGTCCGCCGCCGCCGCGCCGTGCGCGTCCTCCTCATCGCCGCCGTGCCGATCGCCGTCATCGCCACCGGGCTCGGCCTCCGCGCGCGCGATCAGGCGAACCGCGACGAGATCGTCGGCCACCACCTGTCGGCCGCGTCGGGGCAGGTCCGCTCGGCCAAGCAGTCGCGAACCATGGCGCTCACCCGCCGCGAGCAGGCGATGCTGCTCTTCGACCGGAACGAGACGGCGGAGGGCGAGACGACCTGGCGCGACACCGTCAGCGACTTCCTCGGCGCGCGCGGCGCCTTCCGGCGCGCCGCCGACGAGCTCGAGGCCGCTCTCCTGGTCGACGCCCGCCGCGCCGACGTCCGCGAGCAGATGGCGCGCGTCATCTACGACCAGGCGCTCCTCGCCGAGGAGCAAGGCGATCGAGCCACCACCGACGAGCTCATCCGCCGCCTCGAGACGTATGACGATGGCACGCTCCTGGCCGCCTGGCGCCAGCCGGCCACCCTTTCGATCGACGCGCCTGGCGCCGCCCGCATCGAGGTCCGGCCCTACGTCGATCGCGCGGGCCGGCTCGAGCTCGGCGACCCGGTCGCGAGCGGCGGCGGGCAAGCTCTCGAGGCAACGCTGCCGGCCGGCTCGTACCAGGTCGATCTCCACGGCCGGGATGGCCTCGTGGTCAACGCGCCGGTGCTGCTGGCGCGCGGCGAGTCCCTCCCGCTCCGCATCTCGCTTCCGCATGCCAGCCAGATCCCCGACGGCTTCGTCTACATCCCACCCGGCCGCTTCCTGACCGGAAGCCTCGGCGACGACACCTTCCGGCGCGATTTTCTGTACGCGGCGCCGATCCACGCCACCACCACCGGCCCGTACCTCATCGCTCGCCACGAGGTCACCTTCGCCGACTGGATGACCTACCTGCGTGCGCTGTCCCCGACCGAGCGCCAGCAACGCCGCCCGCGCGCGAGCTCGGCCTACCGCACGGTACCGCTTGGCCTCGAAGGGGACGGCCCGTTCGAGCTGGTCCTCGAGCGCGACAACCAGATCGACCGGTTCCGCGAGGGCGAGCCGATCCGCTACCCCAAGCGAAACGCCCACCGCGTCGTCCGCTGGGAGCACATGCCGGTGAGCGGCGTCACCTTCGACGATGCACTCGCCTACGCCGGATGGATGGCGGCGACCGGCCGCATTCCCGGTGCGCGACTCTGTACCGAACCAGAGTGGGAGCGAGCTGCGCGCGGCGCCGACGGTCGCAACCACCCCGCCGGCAGTCCGATCGCGCCCGATGACGCCAACATCGACGCCACCTATGGCCGCCTCCCGGGCAACTTCGGAGCGGACGAAGTCGGCTCTCACCCGCGCTCCGACAGCCCATTTGGAATCGCCGACATGCTCGGCAACGTGTGGGAGTGGGTCCTTGGCCCAGACGAGGTGACCGTCAAGGTTCGCGGCGGCAGCTGCTACCAGGGCACGAGCTCCGGGCTCTCCACCAATCGCGAGTTCGGCGAACGGACCATGCGCGCTCCCTGGAGCGGACTCCGCCTCTGTGCCGATGCGCCTCGGATTCCATGACGAGACCGGCCGTCTCGATTCACGCCGCCCCGGGCGGCAGAGGAAGAAACACATGATGCTCTCGACCCGCACCATCCTCGCCTCGCTCGTCGCATCTCTCGCCGCCGCGTGCTCTCTGGTCGACGAGGGGGCCGACCCACCGGAGCTGGCCGAGGATCCGATCGCCGTGGTCACCTGCACTCAGAACCTCACCGGCGACGGCTGCCAGCAGCAGGGCCGCCACATCCTGGGAGCCGGCCTCGACGACCTAGCGGGCCTGGACGCCGACCACCACTTCAGCGTGAGCGCGCTCTGGACCGACTCGTCGAATGCCACGCACACGGTGACGCTCAACGGGGGCGCCTCGCTCGACCCGGCCACTGCGCCCTCCGGCATCCTCCTGGCCGGCTCGGATGGACGCAACCTCCAGGTCACCCTGGTGAGCCAGGACGTCGAGGTGTCCACCTACTCCCTCCTCCTCGTGGATCCGATCACCCAGGAAGAGACCGACCCCTGTGACGGCGGGGTGGCAGTCCCGCTGATCGGCAGCTACACCCGAAAAGGCGTGCACGAAGACACGGCCGACCGGCTGACCTTCGCCTGCGATGACGGCGTCGACAAGAAGTGCATCGACTGGCTCTATGTTCCCGGCACCGACCCGAACAGCCTGCCGACGTGGAAGGTGCACCAGGCCTGCACGTTCATGGCGCGCGCCGACTACTGCAAGGTCGGCCACTCGTTCACCCGCGAGGAGACTCCGATCCAGATCTTCGATCTGCTCCCCGACAACCGGTTCCCGACCCCGCCGGAGGAGTTCGAGGGTGTCGACAGCTGGCCACCCCCGCCCGACCAGTTCTACATGGAGGCGGCCTGGACTGCCGACGGCACCCCGTTCTGCTTCACCAAGGCGCGCTGGCAGGCCTTCCCGAAGGGCGGACCCGAGGAGTGCGCCGGCACCCTGCCCGATCCGCGCGAGGATGCCACGCCCTACTGCGAGGACTACGACTGGAACGAAGATGGCCTGCACCCCGAGAACTCGCGGGGAATCGCCCTGCCACCGAAGGGCAGCCCCAGGCGTCCGCTGCTGGTGAACACTTCGCTCTACAACGACCTCGCCATGCATATCTGGCAGCGCGGAAACGACTACGTCTCCACGGTGCGGGGCTACGACGACAACGGCAGGGCCGGATCCCCCACCGCGCCGGAGCCTCCCTTCAGCGGGATCGGCTGGACCGAGATCGGCCTCGACGGGTTCCTCCTCCGCTCGTTGCCCGGCAGCGTGGAAGAAGAAGAGACCGCGAACGTGTTCATCTATCGCAAGAAGAGCGGCGCAGGGGCCGGCGATCGCGTGCTCGGCCCCGAGGAGACGCGACTGCCGTGGCCCTTCAATTCTGCCGACTATGCCAGCGAAGGGATCGAAGGCATGGTGTTCCGCGCCCATCGCGGCGGCACCGTGCCCCTGTACCTGTACTCGGACGGCACCCGCTTCCTCAGCACCACCGGCGATCCTCCGATCACGAACCCGGCGTACACGAAGTACTGGAACGATCCGATCGGCTGGGTCGCCAGGCCGATCAAGTGAAGCGACTCGCGCGCTCGAGCACGGACGCGATCCCGCCAGCCGATCAGGCCGACGTGAGCTCGAGCGCGCGGCGCAGGATCGCGACCAGCTGGACTTGATCGTCGGTCGATAGAGCCAGCATCCAGGGGGCGGGTTGCGCGAGGCGCTCGGTCAGGCGCCGGCGCAGCGCCGCCCCTCTTCGCGTCATCGAGACGGTCTTGCTGCGGCGATCCTCGCTGTGCATGCGCCGCTCGACCAGGGCGCGCGCCTCGAGCTTGTCGACCACGCCGGTGATGTTCGACGGGCCGCAGCCGAGCTCCTGGGCCACGTCGCTCATGGTGCAGGGCCGGCGCGGGTCGATGCAGAGCAGCGTGCGGGCCTGGATCGGGGTCAGGCCGAGCTCGACGACCTGCTCGTTGAAGCTCGTCTTGTGGCGCATGAGGAGCTCGAAGAACGCCTGCGACAGCTCCTCAGCCGGGGGCGAAGAGATCCCCTGCTGTTGCGGCCGACGAGCGGCGCGCGGGCCGGAGGACATGTCCGAAAACTACCAGATCGGACCTTTCACAAAGTGAACTAGTTTGTTTGACAGTCTGAAGGACCGTTTGCATATATGTCGTCACCGTCGGCACTGAACCAGTCCCGCAGACACCGTCTGACGTATTGAATTCAGCAGGGGACTGGCCAGCTAATCCGGGCCATCACTGAATGGGCTCCGCCGGCGATCCTGCTAGAGATTGCCACCCGGGGGGGTGGGGATCCCCCTTGCCGTCGTTCGCCACGTCATTACTGCCTCACGCGTGATGCGATGGCCCTTCTTCGGTGTTCGAGCTGATGTCACGCATTCACGACGTGAGGATACTGATCATGGACTCCGCTCCCGCCATCACCGCAGTCCGACCGCCGGCCCGAGGTGGGCTCCGTCCCCCACTCGCCGCGGCTGTCTCGACCGGCGCGCCTAGCTGGCCGCCGCGGGTCGCGGTGATCCTGGCCGCGGGCCAGGCGAGCCGGCCGGCCGGGTCTGACCGACCGATCCCCAGGGCCCTGGTCCAGGTCGCAGGGCTCGGGTTGCTGGAGCGCTCGCTCCTGACCCTTCGCGCCGCCGGAATCGAGCAATTCCGCGTCGTGGTGGGTGCCGATGGTCCGCGTATCGCAAGGGAGATCCGGCAGTTGCCTTCGCTCGCGGGCATGGCCATCGAGCTGGTCGACTGCCCCGACGCCGATGCCGGCAACGGGGTGTCGCTCGCGGCCGGGGCCAGCGACGTGGACGACGGCTTCGTCGCCGTCATGGCCGATCACGTCATGGACACCGCCTTTGTTCGCGATTTCCTTGAGCGCGCCTCCGCCCGGTCGGATGCCCCGCAGGTGGCCGCCGACGCCCCCGAGAAGGTCTTCGACCTCGACGACGCGACCAAGATCTTCGCCGTGGACGGCAGGGTCCACGCGATCGGCAAGGAGCTGCTCTCGTACGAGAGCGTGGACGCCGGGCTGTTCTACTTCCCGGCCGGGTCCGGCCGGCGGGTCGGCGAGCTCATCGCCGCCGGCGCCCGCTCGGTGTCCGACGTGGTCACCCGCATGGCGTCCGAGCGCCCCTTCCTCGCGGTCCGTGTCGACGAGGGCCTGTGGCAGGACGTCGATACCCCGGCGATGGCGCGCGAGGCGGAGCGCCGCCTGCTCCGGTCGCTGGCCAAGCCGAGCGACGGCTTCATCAGCCGCCACGTCAACCGGCCGATGTCGATCTGGACCAGCCGTTACCTGGCTCGCTGGGGCGTGCGGCCCAACACCATCACCACGATCGTCTTCTTCATCAGCCTGGTCGGCGCTTTCCTGGCCGCCACCGCCGAGCCGGCCCTGCTCGCGGTCGGCGGGATCCTCTTCCAGATCGCGTCGGTGCTGGATGGCTGCGACGGCGAGGTCTCGCGCCTCAAGTTCCAGGGGTCGCGCTGGGGCGCCTGGTACGACACGCTGTCGGACAACGTCCGCTACATGGTGTTCTACACGGCGCTCGGGCTGGCCGCGTTCAAGCTGTCCGGCGCCGAGGTCTACCTGTGGGCGCTGGTCCCGTTCCTCGCGCTCAGCACGTTCGCCGTCGTCACCATGGCGCGCTACGTGCTCCGCACGCAGGCCCACCTGACCAACCTGGCGGTCACCAAGAAGGTGCTCGGCGCCACCCGCAAGCACTGGTGGGAGCGGCTGATCCTGCCGCTGTCCGGGCTCATCAAGCAGGACGTGCAGGCGATCGTCGCCATGGGCTTCTGTCTGATCGGGATGCCCGGGCCGTTCTTCTGGGTGACGCTGGCCGGCGCGGTCGCGATGACCGTGTCGGTCGTGCGCGGGCTGGGCGGCGAGGGCAAGTCCGGCGCGCGGGCGCAGGTGTTCCTGTTCTACAGCGCCGGTCTCCTGCTCCTGGCCTGGCTGGTCAGCCGCATGCCGATCGGCGCGATCCAGGAGTCGTTCCGCCACGCCGGCGCGGGGGTGGTGTTCGTGCTCGCCGCGGCGCCGCTGTGGTACGCGGCCAACGCGATCGGCGTCGGGCTGCTGCTCGACGGCCGGGTCCGCTTCCGCCACCTCTTCTACAACCAGGTCCTCGGCGAGACGATGAACACGATCGTGCCGCTGGCGGGGCTGGGCGGGGACATCTTCCGCATCCGCCACCTCGGCCAGCTGGTCGGCGCGACGTCGGCCACCCGCGCGATCGTGCAGGACCGCCTGGTCCACGCGCTGTCGGGGCCGCTGTTCGCCGGCGCGGCGATCGCGCTCACCATCTGGATGGTCCCGCTCGAGCCGGCGGTGGTGGCAGGGCTGGCGGTCACCGCGGGGCTGCTGATCGCGGGCGGGCTCGCCCTGCTCGGCCTGGTCCTGACCCCGTACCCGACCCGATGGAGCACGGCGCTGGTGCGCCGCGTGCTCCGCTCGAGCGCGGCCGGGCCGATCGAGGCGCTCAATCGCCGGCGGCTGCTCGCCGTGCTCGGCGTCAAGATGGCCGGGCGGGTGCTCAACCTGGTCGAGACCGCGATCATCCTCCGCCTGCTCGACCTGTCGGTCACCCCGGAGCTGGTCATCGCGATCGCCGGCCTCCTGTCGGCCAGCGCGGTGGTGTTCTTCATGGTGCCGCAGGGTCTGGGTGTGAACGAGGCCAGCATCACCGGAGCGTTCACCATGGTCGGGCTGGCGGCGTCGTACGGGCTCGCGTTCGGGCTCATCCGCCGCGCGCGGGTGGTGACCTGGGCGGCGCTCGGGCTCCTCATCCAGGCCTCCGTGTGGGGCTGGAAGCGAGTGCGAGCCTCGACCACCGGGTCGAGCGCGGCGGTGGCCGAGGGATCCTGAGCGGGGCGAACGCGCCCCGCATGGTCGACTTGCCGTCATGCCGGTGCTATGGCCAGCGGATGGCCCGCGCCGCCGCGATCGCCGCAGCCCTCGTCCCCCTCGTCCTGATCGCGCGTGGTGACGCAGCCGCTCAGACGCGCGGCGCGGCGAAGCGGTTGACCCTGGCCGAGCTGACCCGGCGCGCGGTCGGCGGTCCGCGCGCCGACGCGGCGCGATTCGTCACCCGCCAGGCCGAGGCGCAGGTCGCCGAGGCGACCGGCGCGCGCTTCCCGCGGCTGGACGTGCGCGCGCTGGCCGCGCCCAGCCCCAGCATCGACTGCGACGACCCGGCCTGCACCACCACGTCGCCCCAGGACGCCACCCTCGCGCTCGACGGGCTGTACGGCGGGGTGGAGCTCACCCTGGCCCAGCCGCTCTACACCTTCGGCAAGCTCTCGGCCGCGCGGGATGGCGCGCGCAGCGCGGCAGCGGCGGCGCGCAGCGGCGAGGCCAGCGTGGCCGGCGACATCCAGGTCGACGCGGCGCGCGCCTACTACGGGCTCAAGCTGGCCCGCGAGCTGCGCTTCGAGCTGGAGGACGGGCTGGCCGACATCGAGAAGGCCAGGAAGCAGCTGGCCGAGCAGCTCGACAAGGGCGGCGAGTCGGCGACGGTGCAGGACCGGCTCCGGCTCGACACCGTGCTGGCCGAGGCCCGGTCGCGGCTGGCCGAGGCGCGCGAGGCGGAGGACACCGCGCTGGCCGCGGTTCGCGTGCTGGCACGCGATCCTTCGATCGACATCGACGACGCCGCGCTCGAGCCGGTCGATGCCGAGCTGGGCGCCTCCGAGGCCTACGGCGAGCGCGCGGTCGGGACGCGGCCGGAGCTGATCGCGCTGCGCCACCTGCGCTCGGGCGCGCAGTCGCTGGCCGATCTCGAGTGGTCGCGGTTCTTCCCCGACCTGCTCCTGGTCGGCACGTTCAACCTGGCCCGCGCGCAGGGGGTGGATGACCCGCCATCGGCGTTCGCGCGCGATCCGTTCAACACCACCAGCTTCGGCGTGGCCGCGGCGCTGCGCTGGACGTTCGAGCCGATGAGCCAGCGCGGGCGGCTCCTGCGCGCGCGGGCCAAGCGCGACGAGGTGGCGGCCCAGGTGAGCGCGGCGAGCGAGGCGGTGCGGGTCGACGTGGCGCGGGCGCACGCGCAGGCGCGCAGCGCGCGGGCCCGGCTCGAGGCGGCCCGCGATGGCGAGAAGAGCGCGCGAGGGTGGGTCGCGTCGGTCGTGCAGGCCGAGGCGATCGGCGCGGTCGAGGCCAAGGACCTGGCCGACGCGTACCTCGCGTACTTCACGCTGCGCGCGCGCTACCTGCAGGGGGTTCACGACTGGAACGTGGCTCTGGTCCGGCTCGGGCGCGCGGTCGGCCCGGGCGCGGTCGTGAAGCCGCGCGCAAGGCCGGCTGAAGCGCGGCCAGACAGGCCGCAATCGACGAAGGCCCGCTGACGGGTTAGGTGATCCTCATGACGATCCTCTCGCGCACGACGCGCTTTCTCCTGCTCGCGGTGGTCCTGGTCGGCCTCGGGCCGGCCGCGGCCCGGGCCCAGGCTCCCGCCGGCGAAGGCACTCGCACGGTGCGCGGCGCCAACGACTCGGTGAAGGAGCTGCTCCACCAGAAGGCCGAGCCGGGCAGCGCGGCCGAGAAGAAGCTCGCGTCGCAGGTGACCCGCAGCGTGCGCGACTTCCTGGACATCGAGACGCTCGGCAAGCGGGCGATGCGCGATCACTGGGAGAAGCTCACCGCGGCCCAGCGCCGCGACTTCACCGAGCTCCTGCGCGGGCTGGTCGAGGCCAACTACATCAAGGCGCTGCGGGCCAACGTCGAGTACGAGGTGAAGTACCTGGGCGAGACCCCGCAGGGGGATCAGCTCCTGGTCAAGACCGAGGTGGTGGCCAAGCGGCACGGGCGACCCCGCTCGATCGCGATCGACTACCTGCTCGCGCGCGAGGGCAAGTCGTGGCGCGCCTTTGACGTGGTGACCGACGAGGTCGGGCTGGTCGACAACTACCGGGCGCAGTTCAACAAGATCATCGCGCGCGATGGCTTCGCCGGCCTGCTCGATCGCATGCGCAAGAAGCGCGCGAAGATGTGACGGAGCCTGCCGACAGAGAGGTGCCCGGCGCGGCGCCGGGTGGCGGGGCACGCCTGGTCGGGTGGATCCTGGCCCGGCGGCGCGCGGTGCTGGTGGCGTCGCTGGTGGTGGCGGTGGCCGGCGCGGTGGCGGCGTCGCGCCTGCCGATCAAGGCCGACTTCTCGGCCCTGTTGCCGCCGTCGACGCCGTCGGTGCGCCAGCTCGAGGCGATCCAGCAGCGGGTGCGCGCGTTCGGCACCGCGTTCGTCCTGGTCGAATCGGACGACCCGCGGGTCCGGGCGCAGGCCAGCGAGGAGATCCGCCAGCAGATCGAGAAGCTCGATGACGCGCTGGTGACGCGGGTGAACAGCGACGACGGGCCGCTCCGGCGCTTCGTGTGGCGCCACCGTCACCTGTTCGCCAAGCAGGAGGATCTCGAGCGGGCGCGCGCGGCGCTCGAGGACCGGATCAAGCGGGAGAAGCTGCACGCCAACCCGCTCTACATCGATCTCGATGACGACGAGGAGGCCGGCGCCGACCAGCCGGCGGACAAGCCGGGAGCCGGCAAGCAGGAAGCAGGCAAGCCGGGAGCCTCCTCGGCGCCGCCCGAGCTCGACGACCTCCGCCAGCGGCTCGAGGAGGCCGAGGCCAAGGCGAAGTCGCCGGCGCCGTTCGTGTCGCGCAACGGGCGCCTGCAGCTCCTCATCGTCCAGGCCGGCTTTCCGGCGTCACAGATGGGCAAGACCCGCGTCCTCAACGACTTCCTGAAGACCATCGCGTCCGACGCCCAGCGCCGCCACCCCGGGATCCGCATCGGCCTGACCGGGGACATCGCGACCACGCTGTCCGAGCAGCGCTCGATCCTGGTCGGCATGCTGCAGGCGGCCGCGGTCTCGGTCCTGCTCGTCACCCTGCTGCTCGTCGTCGCCTACCGCTCGGTGCCGGGCATCGCGGCGGTGCTGTGGGCGCTGGCGGTCGGTACGCTCGGCACGCTCGGGCTCACCCGCCTCTTCATCGGCCACTTCAACATCGCGACCGCGTTCCTGTCCGCGATCGTGGTCGGCAACGGCATCAACCCCGGCCTCATCTTCCTGTCGCGCTTCCGCGACGAGCTCGAGCGCGGCGATCGCGACCGCGCGGTGGCGCGCGCCATGGTCGGTGCGTTCCGCGGCACGCTCACCGCGTCGCTGACCGCGGCGATCGCGTACGCCTCGCTGGCGGTCACCGACTTCCGCGGCTTCCGCCACTTCGGGATCATCGGCGGGATCGGCATGGCGCTGTGCTGGGTGACCGCGTTCACCGTGCTGCCGGCCGCGCTGGCCACCTTCCACGCCCGCCGCCCGATCCACTTCCGGCCGTCCTCGGCGCGCGTGCAGCGCCTCGCCCGGCTCCTGCCCCGCAACGCGACCGTGGCCGCGGTGATCGGCCTGGTGGTCACCGCGGCGGCCGGGCTGGGCGCGTATCACTATCTGACCGGCGAGCCGCTCGAGACGGACTGGCGCAAGCTGCGCTCCGACTCGACGGAGATCCTCGCCCAGCGGGCCTGGAACGACCGCATCTCGAACGAGTTCTCACAGGGTTTCAACCGCAACCTGTCCGGGCGCTTCGCCATCGTGCTGCCGCGCCGCGATCAGGTCGCACCGCTGGCCGAGGAGCTGCGCGCGCGCGACCGCAACCTGCCGCCCGAGCGCAAGATGCTGAGCGAGGTGCGCACCCTCGACGATCTCCTGCCGGACCACCAGCCGGAGAAGCTGGCCACCCTGACCGAGATCCGCCGGCTCATCGACAAGGACCTCATGGGCGAGGTCGAGGGCGACGACAAGGCCGAGCTCGAGCGCGTGCGACCGCCCGACGACCTGCGCCCGATCGGCGAGCGCGACGTGCCCGAGGAGCTGGCCTGGCCGTTCATCGAGCGGGACGGCACGATCGGTCGGATCCTCATCGCCTCCAAGAGCGATCGCTTCGACAGCTGGAACGTGAACGACCTGGTCGAGTTCAGTCGCGAGGTGCGCGCGGTGCCGATGCCGGAGGGCACCCTCATCGGCGGACAGGCGTTCGTGTTCGCCGACATGCTGCGCTCGATGCAGCACGACGGCCCGCGCGCGACGCTGCTTTCGCTGGTCGGCTCGATGCTGATGGTGCTGCTCCTGCTCGGGTTCGGCCGCCACGGCTGGGTGACCATCCTGTCGACGGTGGCGGGCGCGGCCGGGATGATCGCCCTGGCCGGCATCGCCGGGATCAAGGTCAACTTCCTCGACTTCATCGCGCTGCCGATCACGATCGGCATCGGCGCCGACTACGCGGCCAACATCGCGGCGCGCGAGCGCGGCGAGCCGGGCGCCGATCTGACGGCGGTCCTCCTGGCCAGCGGCGGCGCGGTGCTGCTCTGCTCGATGACCACGATCATCGGGTACGGCTCGCTGCTGGTGTCGGACAACGCCGGCATCCGGTCGTTCGGCGAGGCCGCGATTCTGGGCGAGGTCACCTGCCTGGCCGCGGCGCTGCTCCTGTGCCCGGCGCTGCTCGCGCTGGGCCGCCGGCGGGCCGAGCGCGCCCACTCGGCCGGTCCCTGATCCCTAGGGCAATTCGATGCGCGGCTCTTCCGGGTCCGGCCGGTAGAGCAGGACCACGTTGCCGAGCACCTGCGCCACGGCGCTCTCGGTGCGCGCGGCCAGCTGCTCGGCGGCCTCGTGGCGGTCGAGCCCGGCCGACTCGCCGATCTTCACCTTGATGAGCTCGTGATCGGCCAGCGCCTTGCCGATCGCGGCCAGCGTCCCCTCGGACAGGCCGTCCTTGCCGACCTGCGCCACCGGGCGCAGGGCGTGGCCGATCGCGCGCAGGTGGCGGCGCTGCTTGCCGGTGAGCTCGAGGGCGGCCATGGCGCGGTGTTGTAGCGGCAACCGGCCCGAAAGCCAAGTCTGGTGCCTCGCCAGCCGGTCAGCCCGGATCGTCGGCTACTTGAGCCGCCAGATGCCGCTTCCGCGCGGCGGAAGCGTGGCCCGCCAGCCCGGCCCGTCCTTGACCAGCCTGGCCGCGCGGTCGGCGAACACCGGCTCGGCGCCGGCCGCGCTCGCCGCGCTCGCCACGGTCATGGGGCCGGTGTCGGCCGGCGCGTCCGACAGGTTGTGCGCCACCAGCACCGTCTCCCCCTCGGCCTCGCGCACGAACGCCAGCACCGCGCCCTGCCCGTCCGGCGCGGACACGATCTGGAAGCGCCCGCGGCGGAGCGCCGGCGACGCGGCGCGCGCGGCGATCAAGCTCCGGTAGCGCGACAGCAGCGACCCGCGGTCCGCGGCCTCGGCGGCGACGCTGGTGCGCGCCACGCCCGGCGCGAACTTCCACCACGGCTTGCCCTTGGTGAAGCCGTGCCGGGCCGAGCGGTCCCACGGCATCGGGGTCCGCTTCCACTCGTCCTCCTTGCCGGGCCCGTTCTCCAGCCCGAGCTCCTCGCCGTAGTAGACGAACGGCGTGCCCGGCATGGTGAGGAGCAGCGCCGCCGCCAGCTTCAGGCGAGCCGGATCGCGCTCGAGCTGGGTCGCGGTGCGGATCTGGTCGTGGTTGGCCAGGAACGGCGCGTCCACCGCCGCCGGCGGATAGGCGCTCTGGGCCAGGTTGAGCGCCGACTCGAGGTCGCCGGCCTTGCCGCCCTTCACCGCCCCGATCATCGCCTCGGCCAGCGGGAAGTCGAACAGGAGCTGGAGCTCGTCGCGCCCGGTCGCGCCGTAGTACGCGGCCATGTCGTAGACCGTCGACCAGACCTCGCCGACCAGGACCGCGTCCGGTCTGGCTCGCTTCACCTCGGCCGCAAATTCCTTGAGAAAGACATGCGTCTCGGGCGAGCCGGACTGGCCCGGACCCGGGCCATCCTCGATGAGGTGGCGGATGGCGTCGAGCCGGAACCCGTCCACGCCGCGGCCGAGCCACAGCCCGGCGATCCGCTTCGCCTCGGCCCGCACCTCGGCGTTGCGGTAGTTGAGGTCGGGCATCCCGCTCCAGAAGATGCCGTAGTAGTAGGCGCCGTTCTTCTCGTGCCAGACCGGACCGGAGGCGTTCCACGGCTGGCCCCAGTCCAGCTTCTTGTCGCTCCACACGTACCAGCTCCGCTTCGCCGAGCCGGGCGAGGAGGCCGAGTCGAGGAACCACGGATGCGCCTCGGAGGTGTGGTTGAGGACCAGGTCGACGATGACGCGGATCCCGCGCCGGTGCGCCTCGTCGAGGAAGCGCTGGAAGTCCTCGGCGGTGCCGTAGTCCTTCTCGATCGCGTCGTAGTCGACGACGTCGTAGCCGTGATAGCTGGGCGACTCGAACACCGGCATCAGCCAGATCGCGTCGATGCCGAGATCGGTCGTGGTCTTCGGGTCGCCGTCGTTGAGGTAGTCGAGCCGCTGGACGAGGCCGCGGAGGTCGCCGATGCCGTCGGCGCCCGAGTCCTGGAAGCTGCGCACGAACACCTGGTAGAAGACCGCGCCCTTCCACCACGGCGCGTCGTCGACCGGGGGCGCGGCCGGCGCCGGAGTCGCGGCCGGCCCGGCGGGAGTCGCCGCCGGAGTAGCCGGCGCGGCGGCTGGCCTGTCCGGAGCCGGCCTGGACTCCGGCTTCACCGACGAGGAGGAGGAATCGCAGCCGGCCAGGCCGACGCAGGCGAGGAGGAGGACGCGGCGCATGGGTGCCGTGACTCTATCCCGCCTGCCCGCAAGCTGCGCGCGATGTGGCGGACCGCGCGGCGCGGCTCACGGCGGCGACAGCGGCTTGACCGTGAACTTCGGCCACGCCGGCGAGCCGACCGCGTTGTAGTAGGCGTCGATGCGGAGCGCGAACAGCGCGCCAGACCCGCCGCGGATCGCGTACACGCGCGACTTGGGGCTGAGCACGTGGCTCACGTCGTCGTAGTCGTACCAGCCGCCATCCGCGTTCTCGAACGCGTACTCCGGGAGGGGATCCTCGTCCTCGGGGCCGTCCGGCTCGTCGGTGACCCAGCCGTCCGCGGGCGCCTCGGTCACCTCGGCGAGCTCCACGCCGTCGACGACGACCAGCTCGCCCAGGCCGGCGCCGCTCACCCCACCGTCGAGCGCGTAGTGGAAGCGCTGCAGGCCGAGGTCCCAGTCGGCCGAGGCGGCCGGGTCGTCCGGCTCGACCAGCGTCAGCTCGCCGAGGTCGAGGTACACCCACGCCTCCATGTCGGTGGCGTTGACGGTCACCGTCGAGGTCCCGTCGCCGTTGTCGAGCACCTCTACTTTGCGCGGGGGACCTGCATCGCCGACTACATCCGGACCCGTGCCACCGTCGGGGCGTTGCGGGCGGATGTCTCCCGCGCAGGCGTTCGCCATCAGCGCGATCCACGCGCCGAGCGCGCAGCCCCCCCACCTTCTCACTGGCTGCCTCCTGCGCCATGATGCGTGGCGCGGCGGCGACGCCGGAAAGAGAGCACCAGGGCGGCCAGGAGCAGCGCGACGGTTCCGGGGACGCGACCGCTGCCGCTCCTGGCCGCCTGGCACCCTGAGTCTTCACTTTCATCGCCGCTGCCGTCGCCGGCACCGGGGTCGCGCGGCGCGACCCCGATCTCGACGTCGCGCGGCAGGCCGCCGCGCTGCACCCCGGTCACGACCAGGATGCCGCGCCCCGCGGCCGGCAGAGGCGCGGCGACCACGTCGCCGTCGCGCTCGAGATCGATCCCCGGGCCCAGGCTGCCGTCGCCCTGGTCGGGGAAGAACGCGGCGACCACGCCGTCATCGGCGGTCCCCGACAGCCACAGGTCGTCGCCGGGCGACGCGATCGGCAGGTAGCGGGCCGACATGCCCTCGATGGAGGTGGTGGTCTCGCCGACCCCGACCAGCTCGGCCTCGAGGGTCACCTGGCCCAGCTCGGCGGCGTCGGCGTAAGCGCTGTCCGGGTCGGCGCGCTCGCCGGTGAAGAGGTTCCAGCGCGAGAACTCGGTCCACGCCGCCGCCAGCGACTCGCCGTCCTCGCCCAGGACCTCATCGACCGCGGCCAGAAAATCGGCCCCGGGCCCGGCCACCTCGCTGGCCTCCCAGGTGCGGCGGACGACGCCGTCGCCGTAGCGCTCGTCGAGGAAGGTCGGCCACAGCGCCGCCCCGTACACGTAGGCGTCCCCGAACCCGCCGCCGGCCCGGTCGAACGGGCGATACGTGCGAGACAGGAACGCCGGGACCAGGCGCTCGTAGTCGTCCTGATCCGGAAAGGTCTGCTCCTCGTTCCACACCGCGGTCCCCTCCGACCAGGCGGTCGCGGTGTCCGGCGTGTAGGCCGACTGCACCGCGTGGAACATCTCGTGGCTGGTCAGGACCGAGATTCCCTCGGTGCGCGACCCGTAGCCGAACCCGGCCAGGTCGTTCTCCATCGCGAAGTAGCCGGTGCAGTGGACCGGCTCGGGCGCCTCGGTGCACGCCTCGGCCACGAAGTTGCCGTCCGCGGAGGTGAGGTCGACCAGGTAGATGTCGAACCGCCCGTCGCCGCCGTCGTCGGTGACCAGGTCGCCGTCGGCCACCGGCGGCCTGAACCCGCGCGCGATCACGTCCTCCCAGGTCAGCTCGGCCAGCTCGGCGACCTCCTCGACGTAGTCGGGCGTCCCGTCCTGGTCGGCGTCGTCGTCGGGCACCGCGTCGCTCGAGGTGGTCACGTAGTGCACGCGCACGTGGCCCAGCTCGCCGTCGTGGGTGAGCGGCTCGGCGCCGGACGCGAACTGCGGCCGCTCCGCGCGCGCCGCGGCCCCGGCCAGCGCGATCGCCAGCCCGGCTCCGACGGCGGCGAGGCTCGCCCCGCGGTGCGCCCGGAGATCCATCAGAGCGGCGCCCAGGCGGCCTGGTAGTAGGCCCCGCGGGTCGGATCGCTGTCGTCGCCGTAGTAGGTGTCGATGACGAACTTGACCAGCTGACCCGAGCGCGTGCGCACCACGTAGACCTCGGCCTTGGGGGTGAGGATGTGGGTCGCGTCGTCGTAGTCGTACCACTCGCCGAACGCGCTCGACGGCGTCCCGTCGGCCAGCGGCTGGAGCAGGCAGTTGTCGCTGGCCCAGTCGTCGGTCGCGAACTCGCCGTCGGCGGGGGCCTCGGTCACGTCGGCCAGCTCTCCGTCGACCTTGGCCACCGCGACGTCCCCGGGACCGGAGTCGCCACCGTTGAGGCGGATGTTGGCGCGCTTGAACGCGATGTCCCACGCGTCGGAGGTGAGCGCGTCGACGTCGTCGATCTCGACCTTCACCCCGGCCTCGAGGTCGATGTAGAGATACGGGTTGTCGGGATAGTCGATGAACCCACCGGCGGTCCCGTCGATGACCGCGCTGGTCACGTCCCCGTCGGCGGTGGTGACCAGCTCGGAGGTCGATATCGACCCGATCGGGCGATACTCCAGCGGCAAGAGCGCGGTCTCGTCGCAGTCGTCGACCGCGGCATCGACCCCGCCGCCGTCGCCGGCGTCCACGCCGCCGCCGCCGCCGTCGTCGTCGTCGTCACCGCCGCAGGCGAGGGCGAACGGCAGCGCGAGGGCCGAGATCAGGACCAGGAGGCGGGGGGCGAGGGTCGGCATCGAGGACTCCTTGGTGAGGCTAGTGGGTCGGGGTGGATCCGGGGACCGCAGCCGCGGCGGCCCCGGTGAGAGTCGGCCGGGCCGGCGGCGGCGCGTCGTAGTGGCCGCGCAGGCCGGCGTAGAAGGTGCGCGGCGAGATCGGCAGGAAGTCGCTGTTGCCGGCGTCGGCGAGGTTGTCGGCCCCGGCGAACAGCGACAGGTGGTCGCCGAGCTCCATCTCGGCGCGGGCGCCGAGCCAGGCGTAGCGGCCGGCGACCAGGGTGTCCTCGTCGCCGTCGCCGTCCTCGTCGGCGAAGAACTTGCGCCGGCCGACCACCTCGCCGTGCGCGGCGACGGTCAGTCGCTCGATCGGGCGGTACTGCAGCTCGAACGAGCCGCGGTGGCGGGCGCGGTCGGGGAGCGGACGGTCGGCCTCGCGGTCGAGGGTGTCGGTCAGGGTGTAGCCGACCGTCGCGGCCAGGAGCCGGTGGAGGCGCCAGCGCGCCTGCAGCTCCGCCCCGCGGGTGCGCGCGGACGCGATGTTCACGTAGGTGTAGACCGCTGCCTGGTCACCCATGCCCGGCTGGGCCAGCTCGATCGCGATGAGGTCGTCCACCTCGTTCCAGTAGGCCTGGGCCGCCAGCCCCACCCGCGCGACCGGCTCGACCTCGACCGACAGCGTCCCGCCGATCGAGGTCTCCGGGTCGAGCTCCTGGTTGCCCTCGACCCGGTAGCCGACCCCCGGGTTCTCGAAGCGGAGGAGCAGCTGGCGGAAGTCGGGGGCGCGGTAGCCGAAGCCGGCGCTGGCCCGGGCGATGACCTGCTCGCTCGCGTCCCAGCGCGCGGCCAGCTTCGGCGTGGCGTGCACGCCGAACTGGGTGTCGAGATCGAGCCGCGCGCCCGGCACCAGGATGAGCTGGCGGCCGCGCGCGACCAGCCACTCGTCCTGGGCGTAGACGCCGAGCCGCTGGCGCGAGCCGTCCTCGGACAGGCGCGCCGACGACAGCTGCTCGGCCGAGCCGTCGACCCCGCCGGTGACGAGGTGCTCGGGGCCGACCAGGCCGCTCGCGACCAGCGCCGCGCTGGTCAGCTGCTCGTCGGTCTGCTCGTACTGGTCGAGCTCGTCGCTGCCCTGCTGGTCGAGCAAGAACTGGTCGCGGAAGACCGCGTGGCGCAGGGTGGCGGACAGGCTGGCGTCGGCCCGCGGCCGGTAGCTGACCGAGGCGGTGCCGGCGCCGTTCTCGCCCAGGGTGCGGCGGTCGAACACCGCGCCGGTGGCGCTGCCGTCGAGGCTGCGCAGGTCCTGGCGCAGGTAGTCGCCGCCGGCGAGCACCCGCCAGCGCCCGCGCTCGGCCGCCACCCGCAGCGCCGTGTCGCCGGAGCGCTCCTCGGGCCCCTCGGTGCCGGCGGTGGAGGAGTCGAGGTCGTAGCCGTCGGCCCGGCGCATGCCGAGCGCGGCCCGCCCGGCCACGCGCCACGGGCCCAGCTCGCGCCGCCCCGCCGCGCTGGCGCTGGCGTCCAGGCGATCGCGCGAGCCGTAGGTGGCGGTGCCCTCGGCGGACAGCGGACGGTCCGGATCCCGGGTGACGATGTTGATGACCCCGCCGAGCGCGTCGGAGCCGTACAGGGCGGAGCTCGGCCCCTTCACCACCTCGATGCGCTCGACGTCGTCGACCGGCAGGCGGTCCACGTCGAGCGCGCCGTCGATCCGCCCGATCGCGGGCAGCCCGTCGATGAGGATGAGCACGTAGGTCGGGTCCATGCCCTGGGCCCGCACCGAGGTGCCGCGCAGGCCGGGCACGACCTCGAGCCCGATCCGGCCGCGAAGCGCGTCGGCCACGGTGCGGGCGCCGCGCGCCCGGATCGCGCCGCGGTCGACCACATCGACCGCGCCGACCGCGTCACCCAGCTGCTTCTCGCTGCGCGAGTCGATGATGATGACCTCGCCCTCGGTCGAGTCGAACGAGTCGTCGGCCGGATCGGCACGGTCGGCAGGGTCGGGCGTCGGGTCAGCCGTCGGCTCGGCCGCCGCGTCAGGCTCCGGTGCGTCGGGCGCCGGCGCCGCGTCTCGCTCCGGCGGCGGCGGGCCGACTCCCTGCCCCCGCGCGGCCACCGGCGCGAGCACGACGGCGAATCCCGCCGCCAGCGCCAGCCCGGCCGCGAGCGCCGCGCCCCACCCCGTGGACCGGCGCGTCACGCCCGCGCCTCGACGGCGCGCAGGAGTCGACCGATCCATCTCCACTGAAATTGAATATCGAAATCAAAAATTTCTGTCAAGCCGCGAGTTCGGCTGGATCCGCGAGCGGGCCCCGGCACCGTCCCTCCGGTGGCCTCCGGACCGCCCCACGAGGCCCGTTGCTCCTGGATCTCGGCCATCCGGTCGATCCTCGCCCGGACTGACCTCAGGCGGGGCCCGGATCGCCCGTTCCGTCGAGAAAGCGCCCGATCAGCCCCATGACCAGCCGATCGTCGAGCTCGCGCTCCATGGAGCAGAGCGCGGCCGCCTCGCCGTCGGCGTCCAGCCTGCCGCTCTCGCGCAGCCCGGGCAGGATCTTCTCGACCATCGCCTGACGAGGAAGCTCCGGGTGGCCCTGCAGCGCCAGCGCGCGCCCGCCGAGCGCGAAGATCTCGTTCGCCGCGCTGCCCGACTGGCCGAGCAGGTCGGCTCCGGGTGGAAGCTCGAGCACACACTCGGCATGGCTCTCGAGCAGCGAGATGCTCGCGCCTGGCGCGCCGTCGTCGGCGGCGAAGCGGGCCGCGAAGCCGGGCCGGAGCGCGATCTGCTCGGCGCCGAACACGAAGCGGCCCTGCGGGTTGGCGCCGACCCGGCCGCCGAACGCGAGCGCCAGCGCCTGGGCGCCGAAGCACGCGCCGACCACGCGAGGCCCGCTCGGCCCGCCCGCCGCGGCGCGCAGGAACGAGAGCAGCGGCTCGAGCCACGGCAGCGAGTCGTCCAGCACCGAGTGATGGCTGCCGGTGACGACCGCGCCGTCGAGCGAGTCGAGGTCCGCGGGCATCTCGCCGGCCCACACCCGGTAGCTGCGCCAGTCCTGCCCGTCGCGGCGCAGCGGCTCGATCCAGTAGCGCTCGTGGCCGGTCCACTTCTCCCGGTCCTCGCAGTCGAGGACCGCGAAGCGCCGCTTCCGCGGCGGTCGGCTCAGATCCGCCCCCCGGCCCCCGGGCTCCACCGCCGCGCCGCGCCGACCAGCCGGTCCAGCCCGGTCTCGAGGCTGGCGCGGCTCGGCGCGAGCGAGATGCGCACCATGCCCGCCCCGCCCGGGCCGAACGCCTCGCCCGGCGCCACCGCGACGCCGTGGTCGAGCAAGAGGCGCCTGGCAAAGTCGGTTCCGCTCATCCCGGTCGCCGACACGTCGGCCATCGCGTAGAAGGCGCCGGTCGGGCGCGCGACCAGCATGCCGGCCCGCCCGAGGACGTCGACCGCGATGTCGCGCCGCTCGGCGTAGGCTCGCCGCATCTCCTCGACGCAGGCCTGGTCGCCGTCGATGGCCGCCTGGGCCGCCTTCTGCGACACGCTCGAGGCGCAGCTGATCACCGCCTCCTGCATCTTCTCGATCAGGTCGGCCAGGTCCTGGCGGGCGACCACGTAGCCGACCCGCCAGCCGGTCATCGCGTACGACTTCGACAGGCTGAACGCGCTCACCACCCGCTCGTCGCGATCCATCGACGCCGCGATCGGGCCGGGCGGACCGTCGAACACCATGTCCTCGTAGACGTCGTCGGCGATGACGTAGAGGTCGTGGGCTCGCGCGATCTCGACGATGCGCTCGAGCGCCGCGGTCGACACGATGGTGCCGGTCGGGTTGCTCGGGCTGTTGACCAGGATCGCCTTCAGCGACGGGGTGGTCGCGGCCAGCCGCTCGATCTGATCGAGGTCGGGCTGAAAGCCCGTCTCCGGGACGAGCGAGTAGCGCACCGGGACCGCGTGGCGGGCCAGGATCATCATCTCGTAGTTGGGCCAGGCCGGGTCCGGGATGAGCGCCGCGTCGCCCGGATCGAGCAGCGCCGAGTACGCGGCCATGATCCCGTTGACCGCGCCGCAGGTCACCACGATCTGCTCGGGCGAGACCTCGAGCTGGTTGCGCCGGGCCAGCTTGCGCGCGATCGACGCGCGCACCTCGGGCAGCCCCTTGTTCGCGGTGTAGCGGGTGAAGCCGTCCCGCGCCGCCGCCTCCGCCGCCGCGCGCACGTGCGCCGGCGTGTCGAACGCCGGCTCGCCGACCTCCAGGTGGATCGCGTCCGGCTGCTGCGCCGCGAGATTCATGATCTCGCGGATGCCGGAGCGCTTGATCCCCGCGGCCACCGACGAGGGGCTGCGCGACACCCCGGTCCTACCTCGCCTTGGCCGACGCGCCCGCGAAGTAGTTGCGGACGACGCGCGTATCGGAGGTGAGGAAGGACAGCCGATCCTGGTCGTCCTGGGCCTTGATGACCGCGTCGAGCCGCTGCGTGCACTTCTCGCACGGCACCGGCGCCACCTGCACCATGGCGAGCAGCACGCCCTCGCGGATGAGCCGCTCGGTCGAGTCGGCCAGCTCCAGGAGCGCGTCGAGCGACCCGGACGCCTTGGGGCCGAGCTTGGCCAGCTCGAGCAGCGCGCGCTCCTGCGCGGCGATGCGGTACGCGTCCTTGACGTCCTTCTTCAGCTGGGCGGCGTCGGGCAGGGCCAGCTCCGCGGCGACCTGCTCGGGCGTCAGCTTCAGGAACTTCGTGTAGCAGGTCGGATCGTCCTGACAGGTCACGCCGACCAGCGCGCGCACCTTGTGTTGCCAGAACAGGGTCGACAGGTCGCGGTAGCCGGTCGCCTGGGACTCGGCCTGCTCCTTGTCCTCGCGCTTCTTGGCCGACCTGGCCTTGTCGTCGTTCTTGTCCGCCTCCTTGGCGTAGCGCGAGATCATGAAGTCGAGCGGCTCGAGCTGGTCCTTGCTGCGGACCAGCCGGGCGTAGGCCAGCCCGGCCGAGCGGCGGATCTCCTCCACCTCCTGGGCGTCGTTCTTCATCTCCGCGGCCAGGTGGGGCAGCGCCGCGGTGTCGCGCGTGATCATCGAGTACGCGTCGATCGCGATCGGGCGGGTCATGTCGTCGGTCTTCGGGTCCTTCAGGTACTCGAGCACCGCGTCGGCCGCCGCCGGATCGCCGATCTTGCGCAGCGCGTCCAGGATGCCGTTGTGATCCGGCGGCCCCGGGACGCCGCTGGGCGCGAAGAACGACGTCCGCGCCGGCTTCTTCAGCTGCGCGGTCAGGACCGGCACCGCCTCGCGGGCGTGCAGGTCGCCGAGCACGATGGCCGACTTGTACGGCAGCGCGCCCGGCGCCACGCAGCGCGTGCCCGGCCCCTCGCCGTGCGTGCAGTCGGTCGCGAAGTTGTTGTCGGCCGCGAACTTGTTGACCTCGGGATGCTCGCCCTTGAACACCCTGATCAGCTCCGGGATGGCCGGCGCGCCCATGCGGGTCAGCGCGCCCCGGACTTGCGGGAAGATGAGGTCGACCTCGAACAGCGAGATGAGCAGCGGCTGCAGCGCCTTGGGGTTCTTGGTCGCCCCGAGCGCGTTGGCCGCCGCGCCGCGCACACGCGCCGCCGACGCCTGGGCCTCGAGGTTGTCGCGGTTCTCCTCGCCCAGCGGGTCGGTGCGCATCACCTTGATGAGCGTCTCGACCGCGCGGTCGTCGCTGCCGAAGTTGCCGAGCGCCCGCATCGCCGCGATGCGCACGTTCTGGCTGAGGTCGGTGATCGGCAGCGGCTTGCCGTTGTGGACCTTGTTGACCGCGGCGACCAGCACCTGCGCGGTCGACGGGTCCTTGGCCCGGCCGAGCGCGTCGGCCGCCGCGATCGCGTCCTCGACCGAACGGCTGTCGCCCAGCTTGAACTCGGACACCGCCCTGGACAGGACCGGCAGCGCGTCGGTCCAGAACGGGCCGCCCGGGTAGCGCGGGTTGGCCGGCTGGTCGGCCAGCCCGATGATGACGCGGAGGACCCGCGACGACCGGTTGTGCTTCTCCCACACCTTGCCGAGCGGGGCGATCGCCTTCGGGTCGCCCAGGTCGGCCAGCTTGTCGACCGCCTTCTGGACCTCACCCTCGTCGTCGAGCTTGTCGATCCAGGTGTCCGCCTCGTACGGATCCTTCGGACAGGCGCTGAGTGTCAGCAGGAAGAGACCGGCTACCAGGCCGGCCCCTATACGCGCTCTTGTCATTGAGAGGACCCCCTATTTTCTACTCGGAGGACGAGCGACGGTTCACCGCGAACATCACGTTCGGGTACTCCGCGGCGTACGCGGTCTTGAGCACGCGGTTCAGCACCCTGGCCGGGGTATCGCGATCGGCCTGCAAGATGAGCAGGCCGTCGGCGCAGATCTCCTCCGGCTTCGGGTTCGGCCGCGGGCTGGTGCAGTACTCCTTCTCCGTCGCCGGCAGGCTGTCGAAGCCCGTCATCTTGAACGACGTCTTCTCCTGGCGCAGCCTGTCGTACAGCTCGACGATCTTCCACTCCATCCCCTCGTCGGCCATCAGGCGGTCGACTTGAGTGCCGACGCCCTGGCCGTTCAGCGAGATCGAGTCGCGCGTGACGATGATGATCGGCGCGCGCTTCAGCTTGTCCTGGTTGGTCGCGTTGGGAAGGACCAGGCCGCGCTGGGCGGAGATGAGCTCCCCCGAGGTCGTGAAGACCATGAGGAGGAAGCAGGTCAAGATCGTCATCATGTCCACGAACGGGATGACGTTGAGATAGACGTCGACCGGTCGGCGCGACCCGTGCTTGGCCCCCTGGGCCAGGTACTTGAAGGGAAGCGCCGAGTACAGCCTGGGTCCGGGTGATTGAACTGGCATACCGGGCTTACTCCTTGAACCGCACTGACAGCGACTGAGGATCGATGAAACCGATGTCGCGGAACTGGGCCGCGATCGCCGTGTCCATCGCAGTGATGACGTCCTGATAGATGACCCGATCGTCGGCCGCGACCTCGATGTCCGCGCGACCCTCGAACACCGGGTCCTGCCGGTAGCCGTCGAGCACCTTGCGCAGCCCGCTCCAGTCCTGCTTCTCGCCGAGCTTGCCGATGCGGATCGGAACGTCCGCGGTGGTGCCGACCCAGATCTCGCTCTCGCTGACCAGGATGGAGGCGAAGACCTTGTTCTCCTCCTGCAGCTTGGTCGCCTCGCGCCCCAGGCCCTTGGGCTTGATGTTGATCTGCGCGAACTGGGTCCACACTGCCGTCACCAGCAAGAACGCGGTGAGGCAGCTCATGAGGTCGATGAACGGAACGACGTTGATGTTGACGTCGACCGCCTTCTTGTCGCCGCTACCTACTTGCACTCCCATGTGCGCCTCCTACCGTGACTCCTGGGGAGAGGAAACACGCCAGGGATCACAGGCCGCCGGGCTGCTGCATCTGGGCGCGGTGCGTGGTCACGAGATTGACGACCTGGACCGTCACCTCGTTGATGTCGTCGTTGATGCGCGTGGTCTTGCCCATGAGGAGCGAGAACGCGAGCAGGCCGAGCAGCGACACGCCGATGCCGAAGCGGGTGCAGTGCAGCGCCTCGCCGATGCCGCGCGCCAGCTCGGTCGCCTTTTCCTGGGCGCCCTTGCCGGCGACCGAGGTGAACGATGTGATCATTCCGGAGATGGTGCCGAGCAGACCGGCGAGGACGGCGAAGTTCGACAGCATGCCGAGATAAGGAGTGCGCGCGTTGATGCGCGGCAGCTCGCGGAGCGCGGCCTCGTCCATCGCGGCCTGCACCTCGGTGTCGCTCTTGTTGAACTTCATGAGGCCCGCCTGCACGATGCGCGTCATCGGAGTCGGGTTGCCCGAGCAGACCTTGATGGCGCCCTGGACGTTGCCGCTCATGATCTGGCTCTTGAGCAGCGCGAGGAGCTTGTCCTTGTCGACCGACGCCTTGAACAGATAGACGGTCCGTTCGACCGTGATCGCGACGATGGCGATCGAGGCGACCAAGATGACCCACATCATCTTGCCGCCCTCGTTGAATGACTCGGCAATCGCCTTGAGGAATCCCATATGCCGTCCTGCCTCCTCTGGAGCCCGGGCCTCGGGCTGGTTTCTACGCCGCTCGGGGTCGGCACGTAGCAAGGGCCGATCCACCCCCCCAAGCAGTCGTGATCCAACTCGCACTCTACCGCGGAGCCACGCGCGGCGCCTGATGTCCGGGGCATCACGGGACGGCGTCGGGGCGAAATGCTACGGCGATGAAGAGCGACGAAGTGCGGTCCGAGCCCACCACCAACCCCGCTGGTGCGCTCCCTTGGCGTTCCGGCGCGCGCCGCGCTATTCATGGAGAGCGATGCGACGCCTGCGAGTTGGACTCTTCGACATCGGCGCCGCCGTGCTGGTCGTCATCGTGCTGGTGATGCCGGGCCGCGCGCTCCACGTCGGCAGCGGCTACCGCTACGTCGAGGCGGCCGAGCTGCCCGCGCTGCTCGACGACGTGGCCAGAAATCAAGCCGCGCTGCTCGCCGCGCCCGGCGACGGCGCCGCGGCCGAGCGGCTGGCTCAGATCCTGGCCTCGCGCCCGGCCAACCAGCACGACCAGGCCTTCCGCCTGGCCGGCCAGGCGGCCGCGCGGGCCGACTCGCCGACCCGCTGGCGCGCGCTCCTCGCGCTGTCGTCGGCCCACGCCGATCGGATCGACATCCCCGAGGCGGATCGGTTCGCGCGCGAGGCGCAGGCGGCGTGCGACGCGGCCCCGCCGGCGGCCTGTCCGGAGCACGAGAAGGTGCGGCTGCGCCTGTACGGCGAGGAGCTGGCCGCCGGGATGCAGGCGATCGCGCGCGGCATCGACCCGCGGGTCGAGCCGGAGCAGTTCCGGCGCGAGATGAGCCAGATCCATCCGACCACGACCTACCGGCCGCGCTCCGGCGCCACGCCCTGACCGCGCGGCCGGCGGTGTAGACTGCGGCGCATGGCCGAGCTGCAGCCGGTTGCCACCATGAGCTCCTCCGCCGCCAGCGCGGCGCCGTCAGCGCCGGGCGCGCTCGATCGAGCCGTGGAGGAGCTGCGCGCGCGCGCCACCCAGCTGGCCCGGCTGGCCCCGGCCGACAAGGCCGCGCTGCTCCGCCAGTGCATCCCGCGCCTGGTCGAGGCCGCGCCGGCGTGGGCCGCGGCCGGCGCCGCCGCCCGCTCGCTGCCGCCCGACTCGGCCGAGGAGTGGCTGTCTGGGCCGCTGCCGGTGGTGCGGATGGCGCGCCTCCTGGCCGACAGCCTCGACCAGATCGCCGCGCGCGGGCGGCCGTCGCTCGGCACCCGGGTGCGCACCCGCGCCGACGGCAGGCTGGAGATCGACCTCTTCCCGGCCAGCGGGCTGGACAAGGTGCTGTTCGCCGGCTTCCGCGGGTCGGTGCTGATGCAGGAGGGGATCGACCGCGCCGCGGCGGTCCGCCAGCAGGCCACCTTCTACCAGGAGCGCGATCCGAAGGGCGGCGTGTCGCTCATCCTCGGCGCCGGAAACGTGTCGAGCATTCCGCCGATGGACGTCTTCAGCAAGATGTTCGTCGAGGGGTTCGTCTGCCTGCTCAAGATGAACCCGGTCAACGAGTGGTCCGGGCCGTTCGTCGAGCGCGCGCTCGAGCCTCTCATCTCGCGCGGCTACCTGCGCGTGGTGTACGGCGGCGCCGACGTCGGCCAGCACCTCACCTACCACGCCGGCATCGACGACGTGCACATCACCGGATCGGACAAGACCCACGACCTCATCGTGTGGGGCCCGCCCGGGCCGGAGCGCGACCGGCGCATGGCCGCCAACGACCCGCTCCTCCACGTGCCGATCTCGTCGGAGCTGGGCAACGTGAGCCCGGTGGCGATCGTGCCGTACACCTACAGCGACGACGAGCTCTCCTTCCAGGCCCGCAACGTCGCCACCATGGTCGCCAACAACGCGTCGTTCAACTGCAACGCGGCCAAGATGGTGATCACCGGGAAGGGCTGGCCGCAGCGCGACGCGTTCTTCGAGCAGGTGGCTGGATATCTGGACCGGTTCCCGACTCGCCGGGCGTACTACCCGGGCGCGTTCGAGCGCTACGAGTCGCTGGTCGGCGGACGGGCGCGGGTCGAGCGGCACGGCAAGCCGGGCGCGACCGGGGCCGGCCAGCGCGACCTGCCGTGGACGATCATCCGCGACGTCGACTCGAGCGCCAAGACCGACCCGCTGTTCCACACCGAGCCGTTCTGCTCGATCCTGTCGGAGACGACCATCGGCGGCGCCGATCCGGTCGAGTTCCTGGACACCGCGACGCGCTTCATGAACGACACCCTGTGGGGCACGCTGAACGCGTGCATCGTCATCCACCCGGACCTCGAGAAGGACGCCACCGTCGGCCAGGCGCTGGATCGGGCGATCACCGCGCTGCGCTACGGCACCGTCGCGATCAACCACTGGCCCGCGCTGGGTTACGCGCTCGGCTCGCTGCCCTGGGGCGGGCACCCGAGCGCCACCTTGAAGAACATCCAGAGCGGCCTCGGCTGGGTGCACAACACGTCGATGCTGGGTGGGGTCGACAAGGCGATCGTGCGCGGCAACCTGCGCGTCCGTCCCGCTCCCGTCTGGTTCTACGACAACCGCAAGGCCGCGGGGATGGGCCCGAAGCTGCTCGAGATGGAGGCCAGGCCGAGCTGGCTCAAGCTCCCCGGTCTGCTCGCGCGCGCCTTCTGATCGGCCGGCGACCGGTCGCGAGCGTCAGGGCACCATCGCCCGGCGACACCCGGGCTACACCTCCGGGCTACACCTCCGGGCTACAATAGACAGGTGACGACGCGACCATCCACCCGTGCCGCGCTCGCCGCGGTGTTGCTCGTGGGAGCTGCCAGCTGCTCGGCCAGCACCCGCAACACGCCGCGCTCGAGCAGATCGTCGAGCGCAACAAGCCGGCCATCGTCCGGATCGAGAGCCGGATCGAGACGCCGGAGGGGGAGCGACGCCAGTTCGGGACCGGCTTCGTGGTCACCGCCAACGGCCACATCGCCACCAACCTGCACGTCATCTTCGGCAGCGGCGACGTGAAGGTGCGGCTGGCCAGCGGCGCGGTGTTCGCCGCCCGCAGCGTGGTGGCGACCGATCCGCAGCGCGATCTGGCCATCATCGCGATCGACGCGACCGACCTTCCGACCGTGCTGCTCGGCGACAGCGACGCGGTCTCGGCCGGCGACCGGGTGGTCGCGATCGGCAACCCGCTCGGCGTCCTCGACTACACCGTGTCCGACGGGCTCATCAGCTCGGTGCGCCAGCCCGAGGGGATCAAGCTCCTCCAGATCTCCGCGCCGATCTCGCAGGGCTCGAGCGGCGGGCCGCTGTTCAACCCGTACGGCGAGGTCATCGGCGTGGCCACGCTCATCTCGTCGGAGGGGCAGAACCTCAACTTCGGCATGCCGAGCAACTACCTGCGCCCGCTCCTGGCCAGCAAGGTGCCGGGCGAGTCGATGGCCGCCTTCGCCGCGCGGTTCCGGCCGGCCATCGAGGATTCCAGCAAGGGCACCGACGGTCAGCGGATGGCCCGCACGCCGGAGCGGCGGGTGCCCAACCACCCGCTGTCGGTGCTCGACGGGTGCACGCCGGACCAGGTCGCCGCGGTGTACCGCTCGATCTCCGAGGCGATCAGCATCGGCGCGCCGGTCTACAACCGCCACGAGTACGAGGCCTGCTTCGTCATCTACCGCAAGGTGGCGGAGAAGTACGAGGGCGATCGCAAGTTCTGCAAAGGGGTGCGCGACGCGTTCGGTCAGGGCCTGCTGCGGGTCGAGACGCTCGAGTCGTTCAGCGACAAGGCCTGGGCGATGCGCGACACGTTCGACGGGCTCCTGGGCGTCATCGAGCGCAAGGTCAACGCCGCCCGGCCCTGACCGGGCCGCGCCATCCTGCGACCGACCCACGACCGGCGGCCCGGCGATGGCCGATTGACCCGGCCGGGAGGGTGGGCCAGCATCCGCCCGATGCGCCCGTTCGTCCCCCGCCCCGCCCTCCTCCTCGCCCTCGTGGCCGCCTGCGGGACCGCCGCGCCCGACCCGGTCGAGCCGGCCAGCACCCAGCCACCGCCGGCGGCCCCGGTCGCGGCTGGCCGGCCGGAATCGACCGAGCCGGCCCCGGCCACGCCGCTGGCCGATCCGTACCGCGAGGTGGCGGCGAAGATCATCGCCGCCGCCGAGGCCGACCGCGGGGCCTGGGAGAAGCTCTCCTACCTGACCGACCGGATCGGCAACCGGCTGAGCGGCTCGCGCGCCCTCGAGCAGGCCGTGACCTGGGCGGTGGCCACCATGAAGGCCGACGGCCACGAGGGAGTGAGGGCGGAGAAGGTGATGGTGCCGCACTGGGTGCGCGGGGCGGAGAGCGGCGCGCTGATCGCGCCGGTCGCGCGGCCGATCGCGCTCATCGGCCTGGGCGGGACGGTCGCCACGCCGCGCAAGGGGCTGGTCGGCGACGTGATCGTGGTGCACGACTTCGCCGAGCTCGAGCGCAGGGCGGCCGAGGTGAAGGGAAAGATCGTCCTCTACGACGTGCCGCTGCCGGCCTACAGCGAGGAGAAGGGGCCCGGCTACGGCGAGACGGTCCCGTACCGCGGAGCTGGCCCGGCCCGGGCGGCGGCGCTGGGGGCCAGGGCGGCGCTGGTCCGCTCGATCACCGCGCGCAGCCTGCGCACGCCACACACCGGGTCGACCCGGTTCGAGGAGGGGCAGAAGCCGATCCCGGCCGCGGCGGTGTCGGTCGAGGACGCCGAGCTCATCACGCGGCTGGCCGCGTCGGGCGAGCGGGTGCGGCTGCGCCTGGTGTTGAGCGGGCGCAAGCTGCCGGACGCGCCGTCGGCCAACGTGGTCGGCGAGCTGCGCGGGCGCGAGAAGCCGGACGAGATCGTGGTGGTGAGCGGGCACCTGGACTCGTGGGACGTGGGCCAGGGCGCGCACGACGACGGCGCCGGCGTGGTGGGCGCGATGCAGGCGCTGACCCTGCTGCGCAAGCTCGGCCTCACCCCGCGCCGCACGATCCGCGTGGTGCTGTGGACCAACGAGGAGAACGGGCTGGCCGGATCGCACCAGTACGTGATCGACCACGCCGGCGAGCTCGGCCGCCACGTGATGGCGATCGAGTCCGACAGCGGCGGGTTCACGCCGCGCGGGTTCGAGGTGCAGGCGGCCGACGCGGCGCTGCGCCAGATCACCGACCTGGTCACCCTGCTGCAGCCGATCGACGCCAACCGGGCCATGGCCCGCGATGACGCCGGCGCCGACATCGGCGCGCTGGCGCCCGCCGGGGTGCCCTTGCTCGGCCTGTGGGTCGACCGGGCCGCCTACTTCGACTACCACCACTCCGAGGCCGACACCCTCGACAAGGTCGACCCGCGCGCCCTGGCCCGCGGCGTCGCCGCGATGGCGGTGATGGCCTACGTGGTCGCCGACATGCCGGACCGACTGACGGCCGGCCAGGCGCCCGAGCCGGCCGCGAAGTGATCGAGGGCTTGCCTCGCTCCGATCAGGGGAGGCGCTCGCAGTCGCCGCCGAAGTCGCCGATCGCTCCGGCGTCCACCACCTCGAAGGCAGTGACCGGGATCGGGGCCAGATCGTGGGGCTCGAGCACGTCGCTCCACTTGGCGTCGGTGAAGCGGTCGCTCTGCGCCGTGAGCGCGATCGTGCCGCCGTCGGCCAGGATCAGCCCGTAGCGCTGCATCGCGCGGGCCACCACCTGGGCGCCCTCGGACAGGTCGCCGAGCGGGTAGTCGGCGCGCAGGCGAAGGCGGGCGCCGAACGGCGGCGCCGCGGCGCCGCCCGACGCGGCCCCGGTCGAGTGGGTGGCCGGCGCGGCGTACTCGCCGCCGCGGATGCGGTCGTTGGGCAGGATGAAGCGGATCGCGTGGTTGATCTCGCCGCTGGCGACCTCGTCGGCGGAGAACAGGAGCGGCGCGATCGGCAGGCCGGCCGCGTCGGCGCTGGTGCAGTTGAGCCCGCGCCCGTCCGGCCCGTACACGCGCGCCATGTCCCACACCGCCAGGCAGCCGCCGTAGAAGCCGTCCGGCTCGACGTCGGCGCGCCACATCTCGTAGAGCTTCATCGACGGCATGTGGGCCACGATCAGGTGGCAGTCGCCGTCGCTCTCGCACGCGTAGCCGTCCTCGCCCTCGAGCGCGCCGCCCGGCGGGATCGGCACGGCCACCTCGTCGCAGTCGGGAGAGTAGTGATCGTCGGTCGGCTCGAAGTCGCGCATCGGCGCGTCGCCGCCGGCCGCGAGCACCTCGATGCCGAAATCGATGCGCAGCTCGCCGCTGCCCCAGCCGCCCGCGTCGTCGAGGTACGCGATGGTCTCGGCCGAACCGGCGCGCAGCCCCATGCCGCTCACGTCCTGGTAGAAGACCGACCCGTTGGGGAAGTACTGGCCGCCCGGCGCGGTCGCGCCGTCGCCACCGCCATCGTCGCCACCGTCGTCGCCGCCATCGCCGACGCCGTCATCACCCCCGCTCCCATCGCCGCCGCCGCCTCCCCCGCCACCACCTCCTCCACCACCACCTCCACCGCCGCCGGCGCCGTCGTCGTCACCGGGTTCTACCCCCCCGCCGGTCACGATTCCCGTACAGCCCGAGAGAACCAGACCAAGTGAGAAGAACCAGCGAGCAACGTGCATCGCTTCGTCGACTATCATGATCACGGTCTCCCATGGAACCTGCGACTTTTCGACTGATGTACCGGGCTGTGCGACTGCTGGCTCGCCCGCTGACCGTAAGGGACCGAGAGCAGACGGCCGACGCGATCGTGGTGCTCGGCACGCCGCCTGGACCTCATCACGGACTGACCGATGTCGGCGAGGAGCGAGTGCGTGCAGGTGTGGAGCTGTGGCAGCGCGGTCTCGCGCCGATCCTCTGCCTGTCCGGCGGTGGCGCCGGGCGCATCGCGCCGGATCGCCCGCGCGAGGCCGATGTGATGGCGGCGCACGCGCGCGCGCTCGGCGTGCCCGACTCGGCGCTGCGACTCGAGCGCGAGTCGCTGTCGACCGCCGACAACGCGCGCATGAGCGCCGCCCTGCTCGCGGCGGAGGGCTGTCGGCGCGTGTGGCTGGTCAGCCAGCCGTTCCACACCCGCCGCAGCCGGTTCTGGTTCCGTCGGGTCGGGCTCGAGGCGCTGGCCTGGTACGACGACGACAGCGTCGAGTTCCGCGAACCGCGCCGCGCGCTTTACTGGGTCGCGCGCGAGTATGTCGCATGGGTCCGCATGGTCGCGATCGACATCGCCCTCCGGCGACGATCGTGACCAGTCAGTCGCGGATCGCTCGCAATGGCGCCAATCGCCCGAGATGGCACGACTTCTGGCCGGCGCCGTCCTGGGACCGGCCTTGCCTCGACCGAGCACACGAGGCAATGTAGTCGCGTGTCCAGCGCGATCACCCAGGGGATTCGCGTCGCGGTTCAGTCGGAGTATCTGCCGCATCGATCGTCGCCGGAGGAGCGGCGGTTCGTGTTCGCCTACACGGTGATCATCAGCAACGAGGGCGGCGGCCGGGTCCAGCTGCGCAGCCGCCACTGGATCATCACCGACGGTCGCGGCCGCATCGAGGAGGTGCGCGGACGCGGCGTGGTCGGCGAGCAGCCCCAGCTCGACCCGGGCGAGAGCTTCCAGTACACGTCCGGATGCGTGCTCGAGACCCCGCAGGGGACCATGCACGGCAGCTACCGCATGCAGCGCGACGACGGCAGCTGCTTCGACGCGGAGATCTCGCCCTTCGTCCTGGCCACCCCGGGGGCGACTGCTCGTCGGGTGCTCAACTGAACCGCCGAATGCGCCGACACGAGATCCGACCATGTTGAGATTCAGCCGCGACCCGAACGCCGCCGAGCAGCAGATGCGGGCGATCATTTTTTATCTGACCGCGTTCGGCTACATCGACGGCCACTTCGACCTCAGCGAGAAGACCTTCATCCGGCGCTACATCCGCGAGCTGGTCGAGGCGCGCGCGGCCGAGGCGATGCCGGGCGCCGACGACGCGGTGCGCGCCGACGTGGTCAAGCGCTTCGTCAACCACTTCTACGAGGTGTTCGAGGAGATCGATCGCGACATCCGCTCCCTGTTCACCGAGGCGGTCGCGCCAGGCGAGAAGCTCGAGGAGTTCGTCCTCGCCAAGCTCAAGCTGCGCGGCTACGAGATCTTCCGCAGCTTCGACCTCGACAACCAGAAGGCGCTGCTCGAGACGATCGAGGTGCTCATCAGCGCCGACGGCAAGATCCACCCCGAGGAGGCCGCGTTCCGCGACGAGGTCCGGGTGCTGCTCGAGCAGGCGACCGAGCCGTCGCCGGTCGCGCCCGCGGCCAGCGCCACCGACGATCCGCGCTCGTATCTGCCGCCGCCGATGCCGCTCCTGTCGCTCGAGATCGACGAGCCGCAGCAGGTCCAGCCCCGCCAGGACGACCACCCGTTCTTCTCCGGCTCCGAGCAGCACTACTCGGCCGATCCGGTGCGCATCCGAAAGCAGGCGGAGGCGGACTACCAGCTCATCGTCGCCACCATGCGCAAGTTCGACGAGCAGCGCGCAGCTGGCCAGGGCAAGCTGGCCGGGGTCCGCTCGCTCGACGGGTTCGCCGGCCAGGCGCCGTTCCTCGACCAGCACGTCTACGTCCACCCGCTCCAGCCGGACACCGACTACGAGATCACCGTGCTGGGCGATCTGCACGGCTGCTACAGCTGCCTGAAGGCGGCGCTGATGCAGTCCGATTTCTTCGCCAAGGTCGAGGCCTGGCGGCTCGACCCGGCCGGCAACCCGCACCCGAAGCTGGTCTTCCTGGGCGACTACATCGATCGCGGGCGGTTCAGCTACAACGGCGTGCTGCGCACCGTGATGCAGATGTTCCTGTCGGTCCCGGAGCACGTCTACGTGCTGCGCGGCAACCACGAGTACTACATCGAGTACAACGGTCGCATCTACGGGGGCGTGCGCCCGGCCGAGGCGATCAACAGCATGGCCGGCTACATGCCGAACGAGATGTTCGAGGCGTACATGCGGCTGTTCGAGAGCATGCCGAACATGCTGCTCTTCCACCGGGTGCTGTTCGTGCACGCCGGCATCCCGCGCGACGCCAGCCTGCGCGAGAAGTGGACCGACCTGTCCAGCCTCAACGACCCGGAGCTGCGCTTCCAGATGCTGTGGAGCGACCCGAGCGAGGCGGACTACATCCCGGAGGACCTGCAGGCGCAGAACGCGCGGTTCCCGTTCGGCCGGATCCAGTTCGAGCGCTTCATGGCCGAGCTCGGCTGCACCATGATGGTGCGCGGCCACGAGAAGATCCTGGCCGGCTTCAGCACCAGCTTCGAGGGCGGCCCCTCGCGCCTGCTCAACCTGTTCTCCGCCGGTGGCGCCAGCAACGCCGACCTGCCGATCGACTCGAGCTACCGCGAGGTGACGCCGATGGCGCTCACCATGCGGGTCTCGGCCGACGGCACCGTCAAGGTCAGCCCGTGGCCCATCGAGTACGAGCGCTACAACGATCCTCGGCGCAACGCCTTCTTCGCGCGCCCGCCGGAGATCGAGCACCGCGCCGAATGACCTCGCCAGAGCCTGGCCGTCAGCGCCAAGTAGTCAGCGAAAGATGACGGGCCAGACCAGCGCGGTCTGGACCCGCGTCGTGGTGAAGCCCGCGAGCTGGCGGTAGGCGGCCAGGACCGCGGCGGCCTCGCGCGGGGCGAGCGCGGCGGCCGCGTCGGCGGCGGCTCGATCGAGGCCGAAGGGCAGCGACCCGCCGCCCAGGCCGCCGATCAGGTCGGCCAGGGTCGGCGGCGGCGGATAGACCTCGAGCGGCGCGCTCTCGTCGAGCTTGGCCAGCCCGCGCGCCGCGGCCAGGGCATCGTCCAGGCCGCCGAGCTTGTCGACCAGGCCGCGCTCGACCGCGGCGGCGCCGGTCCACACCCGGCCCTGAGCGATCGGCTGGAGATCGGCGGCGGTCTTGTGCCGCCCCTCCGCGACCCGGGCCACGAACGCGCTGTACACGCCCTCCATGAGCTTCTGCACCGCGGCGCGCTCGTCCGCGGTCCAGCGCGACAGCGCCGACCACATGAGCGCGCGCTTGCCGCGCCCCATCGGAAAGCCGGCGATGCCGAGCTTGCCGAGCGCCTGGCCGATGGCGAGCTTGCCGCCGACCACGCCGATCGATCCGGTCAGGGTGGTGGCCGAGGCGAAGATCTGGTTGGCCGCGCACGCCAGGTAGTAGCCGCCCGAGGCGGCCACCCCGCCCATCGAGACCACGACCGGCTTCTTCTTGCGCAGCGCGGACACGTCCTGCCACAGGCTCTCGGATGCGAGCGCGCTGCCGCCGCCCGAGTCGATGCGCAGGACCACCGCCTTGACCGAGTCGTCGGCGGTGAGCGCGCGCAGGGCCGGGCCGAGCACGCGCGGGGCGATCTCGCGGCGCGCGGCGGCGGCGCCGCCTGCCTCGCCGTCGACCACGTTGCCGACCGCGTAGACCAGCGCGACGTGCGGGGCGGTCGGCCGCGCGACCGGCGCGGCGCCGAGCAGCTGCATGAGCTGGCCGATGCCCGGGGCGCCGTCCGGATCGAGGTCGACGCGGGTCCACTCGGCGCCGTCCAGCATCTTGTCGCGATAGGCGTCGAAGCCGCCGACCTGATCGATCAGGCCTGCCGGGCCGGCCTCCGCGTCGGTGAACACCGCCGTGTCGATGAGGTTGTGGACGTGAGCTGGCTGGAGGTGGCGGCCCTCGGCGATGCCGTCGGCCAGCGCGGCGTAGCGCTGGTCGAGGATGGCGCCCAGCGTCTGGATCATCTCGGGCGACGGGCGGTCGCGGGTCAGCGGCTCGGCCGCCCCCTTGAAGGCGCCGACGTGGAGAAAATCGGCCTGGATGCCGAGGCGATCGAGGGCGCCCTTCAGGTGGATCGGGACCGCGGCGGCGCCGGCGATGACGATGTTGCCGCCGGTGGCCAGCCCGATCGTGTCGCACGCGGTCATCGCGAAGTAGTTCGAGCCGTCCGCGCCGTCGGCGTGGCAGTGGACCTCGCGCCCGGCCGGCTCGGCCCGGCGGAAGCCGGCCACGGCCGCGCGCAGCTCCTCGGCCGCCGACAGGTCGATCGAGTCGGAGCCGAAGCGGATCACCAGCGCGGTGACGTTGCGGTCGCGGGCGAGCCGGTGGAGCGCGTCGGTGACGGTGCGGAGCTCGAGCCCGCCGGCGCCGCCGAGCAGGCTGAAGGAGCGCAGCTCGACCAGCGGCTGGTCGAGCTCGATGACGGCGGCGTGCGGCTTGCCGTCCGCGAAGCCGGGCGAGTGGCGCGGCTCGTCGTACGGGCCGGGCTCGTCGCTGCGCGTGGCCAGCATGGCGCCGAGCATCCCGAACGGATTCGGCTGGGGCTGGGGCTGGGGCTGGGGCTGTGACGGTTGCAGCGGGGCCGGTGGCCCGCCACCGGGCTCGTCCTTCCTGGGGCCGGACGAGCAGGCCGCGGCGGCCAGCGCGAGGCCGAGCGCCATCGCCCGCGACGGAGAAGTGGAGGCCGTGCCGAGCGCGCGAGGGGCGAGCATGGGCCCGGCTATGCGCCCGTCGGCGCGCCGGCGCCGGTGCCGGTGCTGCCGC
>Ga0193753_10000499_pt1 | contig 38577 bp, 70 predicted proteins | sample H1c2metaG_FD_144925 | JGI IMG/M metagenome (GOLD analysis project Ga0193753, IMG submission 144925) | Soil microbial communities from a riparian zone of the East river system, Colorado, United States - H1c2 | ecosystem: Environmental > Terrestrial > Soil > Riparian zone | place: USA: East...
ATTAAGCATAACCACTTTGGTTTTTGTCGCATCAGTTGGTGAAAATCCAGCATCGCGAATCTGTCCAGTGGTTCCATTGAAGTTAGCAAAATCACCACTAACAACGGGTAATAATACGTCACCTGGGTTAGCCCATGAGTTCAATGTAATGACTCCACTATTGCTAATGCTTACAGTGAACACACCATAAGTTCCGGCTTTAGTGACGTTATTGAACGAGTAAAGTACTTGAAGAATATCGGTCTTAGAGATTGGATTAGATTCAAGATTAACTTGATTCAAATATCCAGCAGTTGTAATTGTAGCTAAGTTATCGCCAAACACTGCAAATTTCTGATTAGGGAACACGTCCACTAAACCAGGTACTTGTGTGGGCAATTGATAAATAGTGGGCATGATATTATATCCTTATAATTATGCTTTGCGTGGGGTTAGTGAATCACCGCGTTTCCAATTGGACATGCTGGGAATATTTCTACCCATTTTTCCATTATGGCCTTCAACGTCTGCGCGAGTTGTATCGCCTTTTCGTTGTATAACGCGCTCAATACCACCTTGGTGATTATCGTTTACCTTGCGGTTGTCGATCATTCCGTCTTTCATATTAATATCCTTATTAATAATGTTTAAAAGAAATTGTACTCGTTTTCATCTATATTACCATACCCACCCGCATTAAGATGGTTATAGTTACTGATACAACCCTTGAACTCGTTGGGCAATTTTTGCTCTAATTCGATAACATATTGTTTCATCTTGCGATTAATTATCGTTTTGTAAGGCAATTTTCGCTTCGGAGTTTTTTTCTTTGGAACAATTAAGTGTCCATCAATATCATAATAAACACTTTTCATTTTTTCATCTTCTTTAGAGTCTTGGCAAGTGCTACCTCTTTACGAATGGTTGGCGATTTACTTTTTGCAGCCTTTGCCAATTTTTTCTCGGGTATCTTCTTGCCTTCTGGAACGCCTAACTCACGGTGAAGTTTTCCTGGATGTTTAATAGCACCTTTAATCCATTTCTCAGCCATGATTAATTTTCCTCAGACTTATCTTCTACTGGAAGATGTGGATTAGCGCCTAATTTACCTTCAACATAAGAGATTAATTGGCTACCAATAACATGAATCTCTTTCAGAATGAAATCAGCAATCGCAGGTTCAAGTGCTACTAATTGTTTTTCTAAATGAGGCAAAATAACTGAACTTAATAGACTCATGATTCACGCTCCTTGTTAGCATTTCTCATTCATGGACTTTTTCTTCTGACTAGAAACGGGTAACTCTTTTTTAACAGTCACACCAACTTTTCTTGCTTTAGTAGAAGTCCTACGGGTTTTGTTTGTGTCTCTGGCTACAGGCTTGACTGATTTCTCAACGCCTTCAAAAGCTTTCTTAGTCTTTTTTTCAGGCTCACGCATGTAGGGACTTTTATCCAAGGATTTACTCAATCCTTTTTTGGCTGGCTGTCTATCCATTTTTCTATTCTCTCCAATCGTTCATGAATGCCCGTTAAGGCTTCTACTAAGCACTGCGTAGCCTGATTAAACTCAGCTTGGGCAGATTCCATTGAGTCACATACGGCATCTAACCGTTGCTCTAAATCACTCATTTCATACAATCCTTCTTGACCATTTTCTTAACGAGCTTTTTGTCTTCTTTAGCGTCCATGTGCTTAGACATTTTCTTTTCACGCGATTTAATATCTTTTTTCTTCATTTTCATTTCTTCTTGCTCCTTTTTTTACCTTGTTTTGCCTCAGAGTACGCAATAGCAATCGCTTGGTTTCTAGGTTTTCCAGCCTTCACCTCAGTCGCTATATTTTGTCCAAACTTTTTAGAACCAGGCTTAGCACCTTTATTAAGCGGCATAATCCACCCCATCAATAAGCCTATCTAACTCGATAATAGCGCCTCTAATATTTGCAACTTCCTTACGGATAATTTTAGACCGTTCTTTGAGGTCAGTAAGGGTATTTTCGCTGCTTTGAAGCGTAGTTGACAGAATGTCACGGCGTTTTTCCAAGTCTTGAATGGATATCATTTCTTGCTCCATACAGTTTTATAAAGGTCTTTACGCTGCTCCATCGAAGCCCCGTCCATATGTTTGCGCACAGAAACTTCAAGCTGTTTATCATTAAGCTTGTATGTTTTTTGAAGCTCTTTAGGAGTGGCATTGTGTAAATCATTCCACGTTACTTTGCTCATGGTCTCTTCCTTCTAGCGATTGTTGTAAAAAACCTATCAATTCTTTCACTTCATCAGGGTGAAGCTCTTTACCGTAACAAGGTACTGCCCATTCAACGCGAGAACAGGGAATAACGAAACGATTTAATTGATCGCTCAGACACACTACCCACTCATCTTTATCAATGGGCTTCCCTATCGTAATTAACGTCCTAGTGCGCATTGGCTCTACTTCCTTGTTGTTTTTGACTTAATCGATGATGTGTTTCTAACACTTCCTTTACGTGACGATGTTTCATGTCATGCTTTTTAATTTCCAAATCTACATGCTTGGCATAGCGTTCAGTTTGTGCCTTCACTAATTGAACGTGTGAAGCTTGCTGGCCAAGATGTAAATCAGCCATCACCTTTTGCTGGTCTTGTTGGAGCTTAGCCATATCAATTTGCAATCTGGCTTGGTCGATTTGTCCTTGTTGCTGCATTTTGGCCATATCGATTTGAGCTTTCATTGCAGCAGGATTTTGTTGTTGAGCTTGTTGTGCGGCTTGTTTTTCTTGCTGATATTGTTTTATCCATTCATCCGTTAGGTCTTTAAGCTGCTCGATTCCTTTACCTTCCATGTTGTCTAGGATGAAATTCAATCCTTTTTCGGCCATAAATTGACCAAATAACGGAGACATGCCCATAATTTCCTTGACCATCATGATAGTGCGATTCTTTTGTACTTGGAAACTAGCGCCAGCTTTCAATGAAACATTGAGTGAATTGGTATCAAAGTCCATCGGCAATCCTTCTGGCTGATTGATTTTGACAAAATGGCGTTTTCCTTTCTCATCGAGGATGGGCAAAGTGCGTGGGGTAGTAAAGTATTTGGGCATTAAGTCTACATATATTTCAGCAACCCTTTGGAAGCCTTGTAGACAACCGACAATATAAGGCATAGCCGTAGCATTAGATTGGCTTGCAGCTTCGACTATGGCGATTCCTGAGAGTTGATTATTATTAATACCAAGGCTAGCATCATAAGAACCTAAGACATTTTGGATTAAGGAATCAGCGCCTGTAAAAGCTTGCGCAATTTCAGGAGGACACGGAACACGTTGGATTTCACGGATTGGATTGCTAATTGGCAAGTCAGGATTGGACTCGTGAACAGAATTATAGACCAGTACAGACTCTTTTTGTGTATTTTTATAAGCATCGAGAAACTCTTCCTCTTTAGGTAAAGCCTCTTTTGCCACCATGAATTTATGCTGTACCGTATTCTCAATCTCATTTGCCAGAGAAATACCTGCAAAGTTTTTAAGGCGTTGCGCACCTTTGGCATGATACACATAGGGTCTAGTCACCTGTCTGATGTTACCGTTTTTAGGCGTCTTAATCATGAGCGAATGACCGTCAACGAAGACGAGAGGCAAGTGCGTGAAATCGGTTTCCTCAAATTCAATTACTTGGTTTTCAATACAGCGATAACGATTAATTCTATCGAGCATAGTTTTACGAGGCTTTCCAACTGTTGAAGGCGGTACAGTGATATCATTCCAAGTATCAACCAACTTGCGATACTTGGTCATGGTCATTACACCCATGTCGCGTACTTCAACAATGGTTTCTTCTTTGCGTTTTTTCTCGTAGTAATCGGCTACAACAATAATTTTGCTATTATCATTCTGGTATGACCAATTAAACCCTGCAAAATCACGTCTGAAACTTAAAGTATTTACGGGGATTTCTGGATTTTCTTCTTCAAATTCGTCTTTATCACGGGGAAATAACTGAAAGCAGAACTGGCCGTCACCTTTATGACTAAATCTAGCTAGTTTATCAAATCCACAGAGTGTAGGCTCACAACGTTCAACACGAATAGCTTGACTCATGGACATAGGGTGTTCATAGTCTGTGAAGACTTTCATGGTACTAAAGCCACCGGATAACAAGTCTTTATAGACTTCGTATCGGGTATGTTCATTGTTATCATCCATGAACACATGCTTTAGATGTTGCTCAACAACCTTGATAGTGATTGGATCTGCTTTGTCTTCATCATAAGCATTTACCGCAATGTCAGGTTCTTGCTTTGAAAACTCACCAAGAAGTCTGCTAATATAGGCTTCAAGTACGTTAAATTCGAGTTGCGGTCGATTCATCGTCATGAGAAGCGTTATTTCATCTTCTTTTAAGGATGAGTCAAATACAAATCGTCTAAATTCATTATAGCGGTCATAGTTATCTTTGAAATAATCATGCGCATTGCGTACGGTTTTTTTAATACGCGCAAGATTATCTTGATAGCGTTTTGCTACATCCTTCATTATTGTAGCTCCTTGTAGAGAAATCCTTTCCCTTTACACAATTGTATCTTAATTAATTATCGTGTATAAGCACTTTGCCTTAACCTATTTATTTTATTACTCGGAGCCATCATACTTTTGGCCATTCCAGAGTAATCAGTTATATTGATATGTGATGATATAATTGTTTTGTCTATTAATGCCATCCTTATAGCATCGGCTGCGGTATCTGCAATATCATCCCATCGGTGTGTTTCATTGGCCGTTATCTTGCTCATGTGATCGAGACAAATTTTAACGTGCCGACCATACAACGGAAATGACACCCTTCGTTCAGCAATATACGGTTGAACATCAAGGAATCGTTTTGTTTTGTTTCCTTGTTCCCTTGTTCTTGGTATATCCATGAGCTTAACAGTTCTAATCTCATCCAATAAGCTTAATAGTGTTCCGCCTGTTGATTTCTTCTCAATAGCAATCATTTGTGGAGGTTTTTTGTATCTCATACATTGTTGCCAAAAATCCAAGAATGTTGGCTTTAAATCTTTAGGTTCGATACGAGTCTCTAATGTATCTATCCAGTGTAGCCCATATTGACCAGTTTTTACACCGTACGATTCTATCTCATAAATTCCCCAGAAGCTAAAAGCGGTCGCGTCATTGTAACTCTTGGCGGTCTCTGCGGTATCTGCTGTAATGAAGCTATACAATACGTCTGGCTCTTCTTCAAGAATCACAAACCAGTCAGGTTTAAATAATGCGCCACCCGCTGGAATTGGTTCTTGTTGATACTGAGATGAGAACACATAAGGGTCGCGTTCTTGTTTAATTAATAACGATTGAAGGGTATTAACTTCTGGATAGAGTGCGTTTCCAGCAGCATCAATACTTTTGAGAATAACGGTAGTCCACTGATAACCATCTTTACCCGCTAGCAAATAGGCTGCGAGGTCGTCTTCATGGAGTCGCTGGCCAATGAAGATAAACGGGACGTTGATACCACGGGCACGCTGCTGGATGGTCTCTCTATAGTTATCGATAACTGAGAGTCGGATAGTGTCAGAATGGACTTCATCTGGTTTGTGCGCGTCGTCAATGATAACTGCCCCTGTAAATCTGTCCAATCCCGGCAATCCAGCGTCTTGCCCAGTAATTGCGCCACCACTTCCAAATGCTGCAACAGCTCCACCAGCGGTTGTTTGGAAATATTCTCTTGCTTTTGAGTCATGTCTAATCCTTACATCAAATAGATAAACGTAATGTGCTAATTGCATAATACGCTTGATGGTTTCGGTGTGTTTTGCGGCTAATACTTTGGAGTATGAAATATACAAGAATCGAGAATCAGGGTATTTAGCAAGTGTCCACGCAACCCACATGGCCAGCAATGTTGACTTCCCCGAGCCTGGGCTGATATTTACTAACAATCTATGGTCTGGTATTTCAAGCCTTGAAGCACTGGAAAGAGCACGAGCAATCGTAATGTGATGCGACTCACGACCCACAGGCTGAGATATGATAAATTGTCGGCCAGTCAATAATGGATAGAAGAACTTTGTGAACTCTATCAAACTTGACCGTAACTCTGATGCCAACTGTTCCTTGTCAGCGGTTTCTGTCATAGGGCTTCGGTTTCCCTTACTATTGCGTAAGCTTCCTGCTTACTAATTTTCTTTTTCGGTTGACAGCCAAAAGGACAATCAAGCCCATCGGCCACACCATATAGTCTACATATAGCAGGTCTTGCGGTATAAATGGAGCATTTTTTATCTTTTAATGCAGCACAGGATGGCACATGCGGTACTTTTTCTTGCAATCCTTTAATAGCAGCAATCGGATTGAATGGATTTTTACCACCCATGCGAGACTTAGCCCGCTTAATCTCAATCTTTGCTGCTGGCACTATTGTACATGATTCATAGCAAAGACCTTTGCAATCGATATCGGGTATCTTCTTGTAAATAGCTTCCAGCTTTTTTAACTTACTCATCTATCGGCTAGCCTTTTCAGCATATCTTTATTGTCTTCGCAAAACTTTTTAGCGAATGCCTTCACCTTTTCATCATCTGCCTTTTCGGGTTCATCGATAAACAAAGACCCAGTAAATGGCAAGTCACCATCATAATGAGGGAAATCAGGTAATTCCATCCAATGCGTTACCTTTAGTTTTTGTGGACACATTTTATAGGAATGATAAGGCAAATAAATATCCCAACCATCATTACATAAATAACCCATAGAAACATTGCGGTTTCCACCTGGACAAATCCAGTGGAATAAAACCTTTTTTAATAAATTCGGTAATTCTTGTTCAACACTAATCCATTTCATGGAACACCTTGAAGAAAAAACAGAAAATGACAAATGTTATAGCCACTAATATTCCCACAGAACATGTGGCAGCAATGACCAATAATGCTTCTAAATAATGTTGTATCGTCATGTTATCGCCCTTCTCGCAACACCTTTAAGGAACTCACAAAACGCATCGATCTCGATACATTGTGCGTCCACTTCTTTGATCGGCGTCTGTACTGTAAATAATATTCTTGCAAGGAAACTGTAAACTGCCATAAACTCACTTCGGTCTATGCTGCCGTGTTCTTTAATGAAAGCGTCCATAGCATCAATCATTGCGTGCTTTAGCGCCTCTTCTCTGTCTGTCATTGGGCCTATACGTTCTTTCATTAAATCCTCATAACGGGTACAAAAAACACCCCTAACTGGCAGGGCTATCACGATTTGAACGTGAGATACCAGAGTCAAAGTCTAGTGTGATACCACTTCACCATAGCCCAATAACATTAATGCGAGGCTTTCACTCGCTCCGATCCCTATTAGTGCCGACCCTTGCACGTTGCGCTTTCTGTGGGTTAGGCAACAAACCCTCTAAGCATTACCTAGGCTGCTTAGTTCTGGCGACCTAATCACAAGCGGGCGTTTTTATAGTAGCTAGTTCCACGCACACTTATCTGGTGGCTGCGCTACTTACTTCTCGCAGTCGGCTTGTTTTCGGTCATGCTCTGGCTCTCCGTGATGGACTCGAACCACCGACAACTTGATTAACAGTCAAATGCTCTACCAACTGAGCTAACGGAGAATAAACTAATCTTCTTCTAAATATTGCAATGCTCTAACCAGTTCAACATCAAGCGCAATACTGTCTGGAGATAAAAACCCTTCGTTCATTTCTCGAACCATGTGAACTAAGAACATGTAGGCACGTTGTACAGCCTCTGGGTTTCGACTCTTGACGCTGCGTTCCATGTTATCAAAGAACTGATGTACATTCTTTAACTCACGTAATACGCCTAAGCGCATTTTATTTATGTCTTTCATTCAGATAATTCTTGAACACCGTCAATTATTTTCACGTAGTCCGGTAATGGTGGTGTCAAATCAATCACTGTTACATCATTAGGTAAATCAAAACTATTTGGATCGCCAACCCTACTGACTGCAAATTGTGGTTCTCCACAGAAATAACCATACGATACATATTTTTCGTTATGGTAATCTAACCCTTTTCGTTGCTGGTCTGTCATCATTCTGCCACAATCATTTTTACACTTTGGGCTAGCGCAGAATGTTTTGTCTAAGTAGCTCATCGCCATGCTTCCCATACTAGTTTAGGGTTTTCCAAACACGCATCGATACATTTATTGATGAACTCAAGAAAGCCGTTATAGCTGCCCCATCCGTTCGGAGGCTCAAGGACTATCATTTCTTCTTTGTGTTCTTCCATGTATTGACGAGCATGAATCAATTTCTTATAAGCTTCTTCGCCTGTCATGCCTTCAATGTTCACCATTCCATCATCATCAGGGTAAATCTTGTACCACATATGAGATACGTTATAGGTGTAATTGATGTTCAAGTCTTCGCGTTGATGACCGCATGTTTCACACGGTGTTTCACGCATATATAAATCCAAGCTCATTACTCCGTTGCCTCATCTTCTAAAAATCTATCAAGGTCGAGCAGTGCTTGCTTGTACCCCATGTTATGACCACACGCAAAGCTTGCGGGTTCAGTGTGAACAAGTGTTGGTAACTTCTCTGCTATCAACTTAAATTTGCTATCAATCCAATCTTGTAGGCTCATTGTTTTGCTTCCTGCAATAGTTTATCGATACACTCAACATAACCCACAATGTCCACATAGCTATCACGGTGATTCTGTGCTTTGGCTCGTGATACTTTAAGCAATATCATCATCTTGCCTACATCAAACGAATCTACATGAACCCCAAGATACGCAGACCAAAGGCCAGCAATACGTTTGAATGAATCACCCATGTGACCATAATCTTGTTGGCGTTCACCGTCTACAATCTCTTGAGCTTCCTTTGTAATACTCATTTAACATCCTTTTCAAACTAAATCGCTCAGTTAGTGCTAGTACACTTTAACTATTATCATCTTTTGGTGGTTCTTTTATAATCCATTCACCATTTCGGTATAGGTATTGAACGCCTTCAATAATAGCCCAATCACCCTCTTGCACTTTGATAGGTGTTTTAAATATATCTAATGCCTTAGCTATCTTTTCATAATCTATAGCCATTCCGCGCATATCCTCTATATGGTCTCACCGATTCGCTATGCTGGCTCGGTGCTGGCCTCTATTGATTCCTTACCGCTGGGTAAGAAACTAAATTATTTCTTTTGTTCGCTTAACTGTCTTCCCCATCCTAGAAATTTAGCTACTGTCTTTTCTTGGCGTTCAATATGTTCTATTTGATATTCAATTTTTTTTATTAAATTCTCATCTACTGGATTTTTTGGGTCACAATAAAATGAAACCAGCACTTTCCCTATTTCTATTAATTCTTCTTTATCAAAACTTAAAAGACTCATTTACAATCCTTAATGGTGGGGCAAGCTGGAGTCGAACCAACACGGGCTGTCCGTCCATCGGGTTACAGCCGAGAGCACTTCCTATTATGCGTTTGCCCCGAGTTCGCGCATAGCGGTTACTCAGCTTTTTCTACCATGGGTAGATAAGATAAATGTGGCGCAAAGGTAAAGAAAACCATACGGAGCCTTTACCCTTTATGCTAGCGAACGAGTGCGCCACAACCCGTTACCGACCACATACCCGAAGGCTGCGGATTTCGCTGGGAACCCCTTGAGGAACCCGAGTACTGTTTCACCGTCATGGGTGATCAGCTAAACTTCTCTAACAACTCTTCTAAGTCATTTCTTATTCTTTTCACATTCTTAGCTAGTTTACTTACATCAGTTTGTTCTACCTTACAGAGCATATCTCGAATGTCTTGATCAGTAGGTATATTTTTAACCAATTCAACAATGCGATCACTCTTAAGCATGTCTTCAATGTCTTGTTGTCTTTTCTCTAGTGTTAAAAACTTAGCGTACACATTAGCCAATCCTTGTTGGTTGGAAATCATGCCTTCGTTAAATTCAGCCAGCACATCATTAAGCCTATTTTCGGTTTCAGCACACCTATCATTAAAAGCCATCAGTTGGTCAATGATGTCATCTTCACTCATCAAAATTCCTTCTTGTTCTTCTCATCTAATTCTTGCTTGCGTTTAATAGCATCAGTATGAATTTCAGAATTAGTGGTTTCAGCTTGCTTATTATCTTTATAGAATTTAGGCGCAAGAACCGCAGCACTCCAACGCAAAGCGTCCATCTGTAATTTGGCTCGGCCTAACATACCATTGTCAATTCGTTCATTGCCTTCTTTGTCTTCATAAGTTGGCACATCATTGGCCACTTGAAGCACTTCATCAGCTAATAAATGCGCTTGTTTCTCTTTTGCACGCATGTAACTGTCAAAGAATTCTACATTTTTATTCATCCAATTATAAATACAAGTCCTATCCGGTAAATTAAACATTTTCACCAAAGTAGGTAATCCATGAGGATGAGTTGATATTAAATCACAAATCTTTTGCCCCATTTCAGGTGTATATTTTGTTGGTTGCCCTGGTTTATCTCGTTTCTTAGTCATCCTTGACCTCAATCTTTATGATATGCCTCATCAAACATTTTAACGGCTTCTGGTCTAGTAATGGTAGGGTTTAGAGCCATAATATCTTTTATAGCTGCTTGATATGATTTTGACTTCCTGTCTATCTTTGGTGTTATTTTCGGCTTGTTCTCGCTTACTTCATTATTATCTTCATCACACAAATTACAGTCTGTCATCATCATTCCATTGCCTAGGTACTTTCCAGAACCCCCGCATCTAATACATAGCGTCATTATAGCCAATCCTTAGCTTAATCAATTCGTAAAGTCTAACACACTGTTTAACTGGCATAAAGACTAAATAAATATTTTTTGTATAAAGTGCTTGACTATGTGCAGTCGATTAGGCATAATGACTACTTCAAGCATAGATAACAACTTTAACCAGAGAGAGAATAAAATGAGTGATGAAATTAAAGTAGGCGATTTTTTCTATGATATCTACGGATATGACGCAACATTGGTAGAGTTTTTCCAAGTGGTACGTGTTGTATCTGCTAAAACAATAGAATTTAGAAAAGTATCAAAACATTATGTAACTGACACTAGCGTTGAGCCTGTTGCTAATGACTTCAAGAGCGAGAAATTCCAAAAGAGATTCAATAAATGGGGAAGCTGTGGCTATTCCAAATACGATAGAAAGCCTAAATACGTTTCAGCATGGGGAACCTACTAGCCAATAATAAAGACGGTAGCCATTTTTAGGGTCATCGTCTTTATTAATACAAATTTTAACCATAGAAAGATTTTTTAACCATAGATAGAGGAAATACCATGATTAACGAACAATTCAATTTATTGCGCGAATTTGCTCATTGGGTTCGCGTACATATCGGTAAAACTGCCAACATAGATATGAGCGTTTGGTGTCATACTAGTTCCGAAGAAGAATCAACCGAGTACAGTGTATGGGTAGATGGTCTCATTCATAAAAAAAGCACAAGTCTTGATGAATTAGTGGGAATGATTCCCAAATTTAAAATGTTGTGTGAATTAAACATGGAGGTAGCAGCATGAGTTACAAAGGAATGATGGACGGTTGGCACGGTGATGAAAACGAATGTCATGGTAATTGTGGGCTGTGTAGCGATTGTGATGATCGCTACTATCAATCTTGTGATGATGCCTATGAAGCTTGGCGTGATGAGGAGGCAGCATAATGAGAAAAACACACAGTTATTATGATTATGAAGTTTATGAGTATTGGCCAGATTGTCATCGTGATAAATGTTTAGGTTATGCCTACACAATTTATAAAAAAGAAACGGATAAGATTGTGAGAGAGTCCGAAGAATGGTTTGATAGTGAAGCTCAAGCAGGATTTGCAGCTATAGGACATATTTCGTTACTTGAAAATGGAGAAGGTTAAAATGGAATTTATTAATAGAATGTTGCCTACACTCTGGGCAATCATAGAAAAAAGAAAATGTGCTGTTAACATTAGTTCTATTGAAAACAAACTTACCGTTAATATTTTACTCGGTAAGCGCAGGAAAACGTTTTGTGATAAAGATGAAAATCTACTCTTAAAGCAACTTCAACAATATTTAGCTGCTTAAATTAATACCCTTTGCGTATCTTCTAGCGCAAGGGGTACAGTTTTACCATGAGCATAGTCAGGCATTTCAGCAGCCATCCATACTTTGATATGACACTCCAAAGACTTAACAGGTAAATTGTCTTCACGCATGTCTTGTTTATCATCCTCACTCATTAATCGAGTAGTGATAAGCTTCGGTTCTACGTTTAAACGTTTGCCAAGTCTTCGGATTATATCTTTACATTCTACGTCTGTGAGTCTTCTAGGCATGAAAATGGCACAATCCTTTGTGGTTTTTGATTCTCATAACTCAAATACTGAAAAGATGCCCCATGATACCAAAAGGATAAATTACCTTCCCAATCGCCATCACGTTGTTTATCACAGCACCATAAGCAATCAGGCATCAATAGCTTTTCTTGCTCTTTATCAGTAATTGGTTCATTTTTATTCACTTTATTAACAATGCTTTCCTTTGCTTTGTTACGCCATACCGTGAAGCAATTATCCGCTAAGTCTGTAATACATCCACTGCCTTTAGTGTCCAGTTTCCCAGGCATTGAAGACTCATCCGCACCTTTTCTAGGATGTACCACTAAGTGGACATGGCAATTATAATCATTCTTGAAATCACATAAGGCGTTCATCAATATCTTTTGCCCTTTGTAGTCATCATCAGCCATATCAAGCTTAGCAAATGAATCTATCACAAATGTATCAATCCCATACCGTTGATGAGCATAGATAAATACCTCAATCAATCGCTGTGCCTTCGCTGTGCCTGTTAGGTCAAATATCCATAGCTTATCGTAATACCATTGATTTACTTCTTTGACATAATCGGGGCTTGGTAATGCCATCCCTGTTGCTTGTTTAGCTAATCGAGTCAATAACAAACTTGGTTTTAATTCCAGACTCGCAATACATACCCTAGCACCTTGTTTCATTAATCCCAGCATTAAATGACCTAGAAACTGAGTTTTACCGTGGCCGTTAGTTCCCGTCCATACGGATAATTCACTGGGTCTAAAGCGAATTTTGTTATTTGATTTATCCCATGCTGATTCATAGCCTGGTTGCTTTCCATCAGGAGGGTATAATCTGTCGAGTACCTCTTGCAGATATTCGCTAGCACGTCTTAATTCATGAGGATCAATGCTTTTAGCCTCTTTGATACACTGTTTCAGGTCTTCACTATCATAGCCATTCAATAAGCAATCATTAGCGTCTTTCATGGGTAGCGTAACTATACGACACCTAACATTGCCAAGTCTTTGTACAATGCTGTCTCGGGCTAGGTGTCCGGCCTCGTCATCATCCATACACACATTAATCACATCAAATACAGCTAGCCTATCAAAATCATTTTCTACCCATTCATTTTTACTACCGCTGCCAGCACCAAAGGGAATCGATAACGCAGCAATACCACATTGATACAAACTCATAGCATCAATTTCGCCTTCACAAATTGTAATCTCCCGCGCATTTTTAGGAACATTCTGCCAGCCAAACAAACACGGTTCACAATTTGATTCAGTGCGAATTAATTTCTTTCCGTTCGGTCTTTCAAGCTTAAGATACTTGAGGTTAACGATTTTTCCATCACGCACAAAAGGAAACACAATCTCATTGCCTTCATCGCCAATCTGATACGCCTGTAATGTTTCTAGTGTTAAGCCACGTTCTTTCGTGAGGTAATCCAATACTTTTGAGTTTTTCTTAGGACTTTCAACCGCCTGTACTTTTGGCAAAGTATATTTTATTTTCCTGTCCGGCTGAAACTTCACATCCTTAAGCCCTAAATAAGCCTTAACGCCTTTCATTGCCTCAAGTAACGACACGCCTTCTTTATGCGCCCAAAGGTCAATCAAATCACCGCTTGCACCTGTCGCAAAGTCACACCAAACACCAGCCTTCACGCCTTTTGTGTGAATTTTTAATGACGTACCTTTCTCACCTTGAAGACTACCAATACACCATTCATTGCCTGATTTCTTCCCATTAGGAAACAAAAACCGTGCGAAGTCTTCGGCTCGTTGTGATAATCGTTCCGATAATTCCTTAGCTAATATCATGTTTTAATCCCAAGTTATATTTTGACCAGATGAGTTTTTTATCCCTGATCCTTGGGAATCATTGCCAGCACGTCCTGAATTATTTAAGAAATATTTAAGCTCTAAAGATTGCCAAGCCCCTGTAACCATTGTTTCAAAGGCTTCTCTTGCGGGTATTTTGGCCTCATTTTCAATAAGAGTTAATGTTCGATTAATTTTATTCCAAGCGGTTTGAGTTACTCTGTTTTTCTTACTTGCTCGCACCTCCAACCAGTCATTGAGCATCGAAGTCTCAATCAAATGTGGATTATCGGCCTGTAAATCTTCAATTCCAAATGCTGGTTTGACATTTCTTTTTCTTTTTTTAACTTCTTGAATTTCGGGTTCTTCGGCCACTTCGTCAGAAGTGCCTATAGTATTATTGTTATTAGTATTGGTTATTAGTATTGGTATAGGTGTCACAATACCGAGAAATTGATTTCCCCACTCCGAGAAATTGATTTCACATTTTGGTGAAATCGATAGATACAGGCTTTCTGCAAATTCAGGTTTTTTCAGTTCAGGGAAATAGTCATATGCTTTATACGATAATGCGTACCAGCATGTACGGTCATAGCGGTTTTTATTGTAGTTGTCTTTGAGCACAAGCCCTGTAGATACTGCTCTGTTGATGACTGTTTCGAGTTGTCTTCGCGTCCAGAAAGGAAATTGTATTAAAAAAGCTTCGAGAGTATTGTACGTCCAGCAAAATCCATCAAACACATTTCGTTTATTTGCTAGGTTGTTAAATGTCCAATTTTTGAGATGCTCGCAGAATAGTGCAACATTTACATCATATTCGATTGCAATGTTTGTATTCACATAGTGAGTCATAGTATAATCGCCTTTGTCGTATAGGTTAATCGCCCTTGCGATAAACTTGTTATGGTAAAAGCGCGAAAGGATGTGTAGTCCATAACAAAAAGCCCGAAGCCAAAACTTTTTGTGTTTCGCGGAACATGTGCAGCTTGAATGGTATCTTGGTGGATTTTGATTCAAGCACTAATAAAAAAAAGTAGTGAGGCAGGAAGCCTCTAAAACTTCCTACTGATAATACCCCTTATCTTCGCAAATTGAAATCACCAATAACATTTATTATTCAATCTTGTTTATAAAATAATCAATAGATTCAATTATTTGCGCAGTTAATTGTTCCATTAGTTCTTGGGTCAACGTTTTGTTCATGTGACAAGACATATTTGAGCGTAATAAAGTCGTCAAACTTTCAGTATTTAATTTTATCTTGACTAACTCTTTCCCAGTATATGCGGGTAGTGTAAGCGTACCAAATGGTTCAACGATATGATGCGTCATAAATACCTCTCTTTTAATGTGCCGTGCTGGTATCGGCTCTTCCTGCTTCCAAGGCGTTCCACAATTGAAACGTCATTTCATTTATTTCATCCAATGTTTCTTTAACCATAAATAACCGTCTTTTTACATCAGTGACGGCTACAGAATGGAACATTAAATTAACGAGAATGTTAGTTACTACCATAGAGATAATCACTCTGGGATGAGTGCCAGCAAGCCCCGCATTAGGGTCGTCCAGCGCATCAGCTAAACGTGATTTAACTAGGAAAACAATATCAGATAACGATTTCTGTGGTTCTGTGGTAGGCGCAGTTTCACCCACCACAAAATGTGCTGTGTTGTATTTTTCAGCCACGAGGGTTCCTTATTCTTTGTTAGACCATTGTTTCAAGCAATGAAGATTACAAAAGTTTTTAATCTGGTCTAATTCTGGAACTGATTCGGGATCTTGAACGGCATCAGGTGCGACTGCCATCATACTTTCTGAGAGTCTAAGGGCAAACTCAGGGTATTTATCGCTTTGGCTTAAATCTTTTTCGCAGTTGATGCCGTTCAAGATCCCGAATTCAGACATGGGTTTAGCTCCTTCTAAGAATAAAATATATTCGCATAACTTCTCTACTTCCCTTGTAGAACGCCAGAGGTTGGAATCTCTGTGTGCTCTGTATTGTTGTAACACATAAGGCTCGTACCAGATACCATGAATTATTTCTTGCCTCCATGTATAGCGCTCATCCTGTAGCCAATTCATGTAAAGTCCATTAGTCAATATAAAGTCCCAATCCTAAGCCCATAAATGTAGCTTCCCACATATTTAAATTTATTTGAAAGTGATGACTTAAAGTCAACCAAATCATATAACCACCAAGCACACGAAAGAATCTACCCCATGGATATTCTAAGGCTAAATCAATCAAACGCGCACGCCATAACTTTTTTACAATAATATGATAATGTTGCGTCAATTCATCACAATCTTTAAACAAATCTGCGTGTTTATCAGCATGTTTTTTTCTCTTAAAATCCCTGCCACACAGACATAAATATTTACTCATTTAATCCCCGCAAATCATTGTTTTTAGCTTCTCTTTGGCTATTCCTAATCGGTGTTGATTCGGCTTCCCATCAACCCACATTTTATCTTTCCATTCGATGTACCATTCACCAATAATATAGCAGATATGGTCTATTTGTTTTTCATTAAATGATTGCTCTACTTCTTGTCTTCGCTCGTATTGTTCTCTAAGACCTGGACAAGCTGCTTCCATTGTTTCTAGCGCTTGATTCCAATCATTAATCATATGTTGTATGGGTTCTACATTGCCTTTTGAATCGTCTTTTACCTGCTTTATCATCTTCTTTGTAGCTCTATACCACTCTGCAATAGCATCACTCATAATCCGTAAACTCCTGTACTTCTGTTAAAAATTGCCCGTTTAAATAGGCTTCGATAAGCATGAGTCCATATGCTGCGCGTGCTTGGGTAAATCCTTCCCCTATTTGTGTGTGTTTTTTGAGTTGTTGCAAAAAATGCAATGACTTATTGGCACACCCTACGGCTTTATATTTCGTCTTTTTATCTATCATTCAACATCCTTCATAATCGACCTAAGAAGCGTTCTACAGCGCTCTACAGCTAATATGTAAGCTTGACCCATTAACTGGTCTTTTTCTTCACCTTTTTTAATTGCGCATATTGCTGCGTGTATTTCTACTTCGGTCATGTAATGGAATGAATCATAAACATCTTCTTGTTTTAATTTCATTTCAAAAAGCCCTTCTCTTTCATGTAGGCTAAATCAGATAACGATTCGCCGCTTTGAATTGATTCAAGCCATTGACGAATGTACGCAGCATTTTCTATAGCATCGATTCGATTACTTAACCTACGAAACCAAACCCCTAGAATCACAATTGAAGTACTATTGAGGATAATTGGGATTGTGTGTGCCAAAAAACTATGCCAACTCATGCTGCCACCTGTATCAGTTGGTCGATAACAAACTCACATTGTTCTTTTACATAATCATATTCTTTTACAGTCTGCCCCAGGTTAATATCCGAATGATTCATAGCCTTAAAAAAGGACTGTTTCTTTTCTTCTTCTTTCTCACCAAAGTATTTTTTAAACATTGTTACATCACACATATCACCGTGATGGCCACAATCAAACCCAATCCACATATCGTTACATGGCGTTTTTAATAAATCCTTTAAGCCATGTTCTGGTGACATGAATGTTAAACCACCATGAACATCTATATCCAAGCTGTCATAATCGTAATATTTATAAGGACGACCGCCCATAAATTCGCGGGTTTCTTCTGGTGTTTGGCTATAAGGGTGCTCAGGTGGAATGGCGACATATCCGCAACGGTGGCCATTAGTGTTTAAAACAATAATGTACTCATGGTCTTTGTAAATGCCACCACCTTCAACAGCAATCCACTCCCCATCAGGCACAAGAACATCCTGATCACCTTTTAATTTTAATATTTCTGTAATACAACTCATGTTATCTATCCCTATTGCAGATTATGTAAGTAATGATTACTGCTGCTACACAAATAAAAAGTATGGCTGCTGTTCCGTCACCAGTCATCACATAACCCCAAATATTTTAGCTAATGCTGCTGCTCCAATCATGCCGTAAATACCCAAACTTAACCCAAGGTTCATATGGCCTTGGCTTTTCATTTCAGCTCGAATAGCACTCAATTCAGTTTTCATATCGTCTCTTAGGTCTGAAATACTTCTTAAAATTCCTTCATTAGTATTTTTCAAGACTGCTATATCCATCTGTTCTTGCGTGTACTTCGCTGCGTTGTTCATGGTTTATTTCCCCTTCTATAATGCGTGGCCTACACGTTTCGTCAGTGATGACGATGTTTGTACCACCGTAACTTAAAATATGTGCCACAAGCTGATTTAAGGCCATGTGGTGATTTGCTATACCCATATTATCGCTTCCGTTCGGGTCTTTAAAACGAGCCACCCATTTTTCCGTCAATTCCATTTATTCATGTTCCCTGTCTGCTATGAGTTTGTTGTTGGTAATAACCTGTAACTCACATTGTTTCGTGAAGGGTATCTTGTCTTTTTCTTTCCAAGATGTAACGGTATCGCGAGCCACTTTTAGTGCTTTTGAAATCTTAATCATCTTATAATCATAATGTGCCATTACTTCGGAGAATTTCATATAAACCCGTATTTTTGTATAATTCGATTGACAAACTATAACCAATTAGGCATTATGTGTCAAGGCAGTAATGCTGAATAGGGCCACGAAGGCGACTAAGGAAGGTAACATGAACGAGGGAATTGTTTATTTAACCATAGATAAATTATTTAACCAGAGAGAGCTATTATGATTACAGAACAACAACGCGCAGAACGTAAACTAGGTATTGGCGGTAGTGATATGCCCATTATTCTAGGTCTATCAAACTACAAAACACCCTATCAATTATACCTTGAGAAGATTGGCGAAACTGAATCAACTCAGGAAGAAACACCATTTCAATATTGGGGCAATCAATTAGAAGGTGTTATCCGTGATGAATTTTCTAAACGCAACAATGTGGCCGTTGAATTACCTGATACTCTCGTTCACCCTTTCCACGAATTTCTCAGGGGAAACGTTGACGGATATATCCGTGAATGGAACGCAGTGCTCGAAGTCAAATGTTCGGCTGGTTTCATGGCACATGAATGGGGTGAAGACGGTTCAGACGTCATACCAATGCAATATCTTGTACAAGTAGCTCATTATTGCGCTGTACTCGATGCGGATTTTGCCTACATTGCTGTATTAATCGGTGGTAATGATTACCGTGAGTTCAAATACACTCGTAACTTCGAGCTAGAATCAAAGATTATCGATGCTGCCAAAGAGTTCTGGCATTGTGTCCAAACTAAAACCCCTCCTAAACCAATCAATCAAGTTGATTTAAAACTCATGTACCCAAAACATGATCCCGAAAAGACTGTAACAATTGAACCAGATGTTGCCGAACAATTAACAACTTTAGCCGACACACGCTTTAAGATAAAGGCTTTGAGTGAGGTTGAGGAAAAGTACAAATTTAACATCATGCAATTTATGAAAGACGCAGAATGTCTCACAGACGAATCAGGACGACCAATCGTTTCATGGAAGGCTAACAAAAGAGGTACACGAACCTTCTTAATGAAAGGAATGACGCAATGATTAATTATCACTTCACTGTATGGGAAACCCAAGACATATGGTTTGCGGATATCAGAGCAAATAGCGATTTTCTCACTGGCTTAGTCGGTGAGTTCGCTAGTGAAAAAGAAGCAGCCATAGCAGCCCAATCGTTTATACAAGGCATTAAATTTGCACGAGGTGAATCACATGAATAACGTAATTGCATTGAACAACACCACAATTGATATGTGGAGTAACGAATCTAAGTTAGCCGAAATACGCAAATTAGTGTCTCCAACCGCACCGCTTACGGATATCGAATTTAGCTTTATGGTAGAGCTTGGACGAGCGACACAACTCAATCCCTTTATGAGGGAAATATGGGCTGTTAAATACAAAAACGGTGTTCCAGCCAGTATATTTATAGGCCGTGATGGATATCGGAAGGCCGCACAACGTCAAAAAGACTACGAGTACCACCAAGTTAATGCGGTGTACTCTAAAGATGAATTTAGGATTGCTAACGATGAGATTCAGCATAATTATGGTTTCTCTAACCGTGGTGATTTAGTCGGTGCTTATTGTATTGTTAAGCGTAAAAGTTCGTCTAAATACACCTATGTCATGGTAACAATGGAAGAATATTCACTGCCTCAAAGCTTATGGAAGTCCAAGCCTGAAACGATGATTAAGAAGGTAGCCGAAGCCCAAGCATTGCGACAAAGCTTCCAAGAAGTTCTTGCTGGCACTTATTCTGATGCGGAAATCCCACAGGAAGAAAAACCAAGTTTCCACATAGTCAAAGGCAATACACAGACTGAGAAGCTTAATAACCTGCTCAATGAATCAGTGGTTGATGAATCTACAGGGGAAGTGATTGAACCACCTAAGCCCGCATTTGTCGAAGGTAGTAATGACATTTCAGCTAGTGATGAGCAACTCAAAGAAATTCAATATTTGATTAACCAAAAAAAATTGAGTCAAGAACGAGTCAAGAAAGCTTTTGCTATTTATGAAATAGAAAAACTAGAACAATTAACAGATGCTAATGCTCGTAAATTTATATTTAACTTGGAGAAAATTTAATGATTAATGAAGCAATTCTCGTGGGTAATGTCGGGAAAAAGGACACCAAAACATTAAAAAATGGCACGGATATTACCGTGCTTTCTATTGCTACAACCACGAAATATACGGACTCTAGCGGTGAAAAGCAGACCCGTACTACCTGGCACAACATTAATTGTTTCAGTAAATTATCGGATATTGCTTCAAAATATGTTCATGTCGGAGACCTGATTTATATTCGCGGTGAAATCAATAATAAGAAGATTGAATCAGGTGAACGTGCTGGCCAGTACATGTACTCAGTGACCGCGCAAGACATAAAATTTCTACCAGGTGGCAAGAAAAAGGACGCTGAATCAAAACCCAGTCAAGAAAAACCAGCTGCTAAAAAGTACAGCACTGACTATGATGATCTGAATGATTCAATTCCGTTTTAATTCGGTAATCGTAACAATTACCTTGCCATCACGAGAGGAATTTCTTTTGATGGTAAGGCAATCAATTTGGCTATCATCCTCATAGACCCTCGCATATTGCAGCGAGTCAAGTAAGCTTTTTAATATGTTATCAAGGTCTCTGCGCCTTTTGTCTGGTGGAAAGGCATTAATAACGACTGATAGTCTCCGTTCAGCCCCAAATAGACCCCTATATTCAGCGCATAGATAATAAAGGCTGTCTCTATATGCCTTACCCTCAGAACTCACGAAATAGCGGCTTCCTTGCCTTCTCCAATAGTGATTAACACTTGGAGGCCATGGCAATTCAATCACCATTCTGCGCGACTCAACCAGCCTTTTAGAAACACTTTAAGTGTGGGTTTTTCTTCGCAAAGGTGTTCATAAAACCACTTTTGTTCTTCTTGAAGCTCGTATTTTAAATCTTCTTCTCGATTGTGTAGATTAATTTCATTAATCACACCAAGCGTTTTACCGCCTAATATGCCATCTACTTTGAGGTTGTGTCCACAGGCATTACAGGCACGCTGGGTGAGGATTGCTGCTTCCTCAGCACCCATGTTGACTGCCATATCAAATATCTTTGTGGCAATGTACAGGGAATTAATGGCTTCATAATGATATTTATCCCACCATTCAGATTTGTAATAGATTTTAGCATGAACTTTTGTCAGGCTCTTTACATCGGAAGGTAATTTTAAGCGGGCATAACAGCGGGTTAATTCCCTTTGTGTGATACCGAAATTGGTCGCACCACCTGGGTCTTTAGGATGATTTGAATAACCACCTTCATGATTTAATAATACTATAACTGCGGAGTTATAACGCTCCGCAGGTGTGAGTTTCTCGTCCGTCATAGCAATCCTTTGCTAGAAAACCTAGTCCGTTAGGGAAGTTTATACTTCTTCGACTGGCTCACATGGTTCCTCAACTTTAGGCTTCATTGATTCTTGTTTAGCAACTTCCCATTGATAATTTGCTTCGTTAAGATGGCCATTGATAGTGTGTAAGTGAATTTTAGCCTTTTCAAGATTCTCAGCAAAAGAGGCAACTTGACCCGTTGCTTTTTGTGATTCTGTTTGTAACATAGCTACACGTTGTTCTAATTCAACAAGATTCATTTAAAACTTCCTTATAAGTTAATGAAAAACATCCGTGTCCATCATAGCAAATCACACGTAAATTAATAGTGCGCTAATTCCTAAAAGGACACCATCCATATAGTGAAATGGATCGCGTCTTAAGACTCTTACCCCTACTATAAGTCCTAATATTAAACCAACTATATTATTTGCTCTCATCTTCCCACCATCTAAATAAATAATGGGAAGATATCATTTTATACTAAGTAACTTCCAGAGATAATTATTAGCGAAGTATTGCTAAAATTTGTATCTGTTAGTGTTGCAGCAACACCTGTGACTGAATAAGTTTGAATTCCTATTACAGCAGCACCAGGACTGCCATACGCAACAATCGTTGGCACCGTATAAGTAAATCCAGGAATAATACTAAAACTTGTAAAGGCTGTGCCTGCTCTTTGTGCCACAGGCAATGATATTGCCACTATTCCTGTCGAAGATCCTTTATTAGATAATAGAAGTTGCAATGTAAAGGTCACCACATTACCAATTCTTGTATAGTGTCCTAGTTGAGTCGTATAGGTAATCCCGACACTTGCTCCTCCGAACGATAGAACGGGCGTCCAAGTGGTGTCTGTATCTAAAGCAATCCCACCGGAACCCACAACGTTAGCCGCTAAAGCAGTTGCAACACCAGTACCTAATCCTGTTATTCCGGCTATTGGTAATCCAGTACCATTGGTCAGTGTAATCGAAGTAGGTGTACCATGAGCCACATTCGGCAAAGTAGTGCTAATACTAGGAACTCCGCCAGCACTCGTTACAAGCACTCCGCTGTTAGCAGTTGCCAGTCCTGAGATCACATTAGCCGCTGAACTATAAAGTATTTGATTAATAGTTGTGGTTGCAGGATGAGTAGCGGTTGACCAAGAAGGTGCGCCACTTGCTCCTGACAAGAGCATCTGATTTGCGGTTGCGGTTCCTGCTAATATAGCCATTGCAGAAGCCGTACTATAGACAATACCTCCATTACTGGCAGTTAAACTAGCATTAGATCCCCCTCTTGTTAAACCAAGTTGCCCAGTCCATCCTAAAGTTAAAGACGTGGCAGCAAGTAAGGCTACAGTAGGACTTCCACCTAGGGTTAAAGTGACATTGGTATCATCTGTTTTAGTTAATGCTGAAGGAGTTGGAAGACTAGAGGTAAAAGCTACCGTTCCATCGGCATCAGGGAAAGTGACCGTTCTTGTAGCAGCAGTATTAGAAAACTGGAATTGTGTAAGATGCTGATTTGCAGTTCCATTACATATTTGCAAAGGAATTGTCGTGGCAGCCGTTATCAACACAAATGGCGCATTACCTTTTGTATTAATACGAAATATAATATCAGCATCAGCACCAGCAGCAGCAAATCCAAGGGGCATACCTGTGTCTGAGTTAAATGAACCAATGAAGTTGACAGCAGAAGCCGCATAAATAAATTGTAAATTCAGATTACCAAGAGAATCAGTGATTGCGGTAGGCGCACGAATGACTCCAGTCAAACCTGTCAAAGATGTAATATCACTATTAGCACCTGAATGAGCATAACCAGGAATAGTTAAACCAGAAGGCAACGTGGTACTTATTGAGGGAACACCACCAGCACTTGTAACCAACACGCCATTATTTGCTGTAGTAAGACCTGATATAGTGCTACCCGCTGCGGCATAATAAGCTAACTGATTAATTAGACCAGGGTTTACAATACCTGATGCGCCAGAAGTCAGAGCAATTGTGCCATCGGCATCAGGATAAGTGAGAGTTCGAGTTGCTGCTGTATTAGGGAACACAAAATTAGTATTATGCTGATATCCGGTTCCTGTTTGATATTGAATCGCACTGCTTGCAGTAGTAGCAAACGTATAAAATCCCGCAGCTTGAGTTACAAATCCAATTCCCACATTGGTATCACTACCTATTGCTACAAATCCTGGGTTAACTCCTGTAATTTGGTTATTCATTGAAATCCAGTTAACCGCACTGGCCAATGACAAGACATTCATTACGGGCAAGCCATTTGCACCCCGAATTTGTCCACCGGAACCAAAGGTAACGTTGGCAAAAGTCGGTGAACTTGTTGTTGCAATGTCTTGTGGAAGACTTAAAGTAACCGCGCCAGTGGAAGATGATGCGATCACTTGATTTGCAGTTCCGGTAATAGAGGTAACACCACCGCCCAGAGCTGAAACATTGGCGTTCCAAGATGCCGCACTTGTACCTGAATTTAAAATACAGGTCACTTCTGCTACTTGCCCAGCACTCAATGTGGCTATCGTGTTCAATCCTGATGATTGAATAGTGACCGACCCGCTTGAGTTATTTACTATTTGCCAAGTCATTCCAGCAGATAAGGTGCTTTCTACAGGCATTACAACAGTTTGACTGAGAACGCCAGTAAAGAACTGCCAGTACGTGCTGATTAAAGTTAATGTGGTAGTCGCACCAGCAGTAGCCATAGTAGTATAACCATCATTAATATCTGCTCGAACCCAAACGGCTGTTGAGACCGTACCAGAGCTTACACAAATATAAAGTGTGGAGTTTAGAGAATCCCAGCAAAACTGATAAGTAGTTCCTGCCACATTGCCATTTGGGCTACCAGCAAAAGACAAAATCACATTCGATTGAAATAAACTGAAAACTTGTTGTAACGTTTGTTGCGTAGAAAGACCTAAAACCGAAGGACTTACATAGCCTTGTACCGCACAAATAATATCACTCATTGTTGAGTTTGATACGGTAGGTAATTCTGTAAACATTTGTTCAATAGCCATAATAAATCCTTTTATTAGACATAATAGTTTTAGGTTTTCTTGTTAATCGCACTGTCCGAACCAAAACGAAACAGCCTATCTAATTTTAAATCTTGGGTTCTATCATTTGCGCCAGGTGAGGTATTATCTGCTCGATCCATGATTCATCCTTAATAATTAGTGGGATAAAGTTCAATCACGACATCTGCAATGCCCGCACTAATCACACTGATATTGCTTCCAGCAAGTACGGTGCGTTGTCCTGGATTAAGTGTAGAAGTGGTAGCTGCAAATGTAGCTCCTGCGGGAACTGCGGCTGTTGCTCCGCTAAAATCCACATAAACCTTAGCCGCAGAACTGTAATTGAAACTCGCAATCCATACTGGAAAATTAGAAGGAACAGTCACATTAGCAGCAGTAGCAGCAGCCAAAGTTACTGATGAGGTGTTGGTACAGGGCATAGGCGCATAGGCATTGTAGCCTTGTACGTCACGTCCAAAACTAAGTGGAGTAGACATTCCATATCCTTATGTTTAAAAAATCCTTTTTCTTCGACACATTTCAACATTATGTCTATTGTGTCGACCTATTTTATAGCTTCATAAATATGTTATAGAATACACTAGCCTGAATAAGGTTCATAGCCGCATTGCCTCCTACAAAGCTGGAAGGAAATACTTGTGCGCCTGGATCCCATGCCACATGTGTTCCTGGGCCACTTGTACTTGCTGTTGTAATATTTACATTCAATGTGGTTGTATGTTGATGGTTTGCTAATTCCGCTAGAGTTTGAACGTGTCCATATTCACCAATGAATGTTCCTTCATACATTGAAGTAATGGTTTGAGTGCCAGTACCCGCAGTACTAAAGGCTATTGCGGTTCCTGCAATAGCATTGGTATAACTTGTCGCCAAATGGAATGTGCTTAAAGTCGCTATATTAGTTACATAATAAATCGCATTGGCCACTAAATTTCCAGGTAATGCGCCACCAACGTTTGTTACATAAACAGGCATTCCCACAAAGAGATAAAAAGGACTTGGAGTCGTTACCAATAATCCTGTTGAATTACTGGCCGTGAATGTGTTTTTAAAGACACTTTGTAAAATAGATGCTGGCGCACTGCCCATCATCACCCGACCCATGCTTTTTGTTAAAGCAAGTCCTTTATTGGCGTTGAAATCAGCAATTGCAGAAGCACCATAATTAGTAGCAGCGCCACCACTCGTGTACATCTGGGCAATTGGATTGGAGTTTGAACCTGAATCATAAGGCTGGGCTATTGCCCATATTAAATTATAGAGTTGCCATGTATCGGTATTTGCGCGAGCAGTACCAGCAGAGCTTGCATTACCAATAGTTCCATCATTCATTGGCACCCATCCATAAGGATAGAAACTATTAATACTTGTTCTAATATCCCCAGTTCTGGCAGTGCTAATCACAGAATCAACTTGATCGTATGTTAAAAAACTATTAGAAGGTGGATCATCACTTAAATAAATAGATGGTCTTGTGAAGTTAATATTACAACTAATATCTAATGGCATTTGAACTAATAAATACAAGGCATCATCACCGCCATTTCCTAAAGTAAGACCCGCTGTACCTGGGAAAACCGTAGAGAATTGATATCTCTCCCAAGAACTATTCAGCGCAATAGACCCAATCAAAAATGGTGCGGGTGATGTGGTTCCGGTTCCCGTATCTTGCAAAATAAATAAATTAATTGTGTTTTGACCAGGAGCCGTACCACCTAAATTTTGTGCTTGTATGGTCACAGTGTAAGGAACGGCTGCTAAAGTATTTACATGGAGTGATATAGGGAATTGATAGGCTTTCTGAGTTTCACCAGTAGGACTGTTTGCGCACACATGGTTTATATAAAACTCAGGCGTTATATCATCGTCTAAAATAGGCGTGTTGGTTAAAGGAAACTTGGTAAAGGTAAGCGTATCTTGACCACCTGTAACATTTTTAATGAAGTGAATATCAGGTGAAACAAAGCCATCATGTTGACTTGGAGCAACAACCATATCCAATACATTAGTGAGATTGGCTGTACCAATGTTGCGCCAAAATCCATTATTAATGATGTAATTTTCATGCGAACCTTGACCAGGCTCATTGTCTTCATTGGCAATAAATGGAAAGTTGGCACGGGTAATTTGGTTTGTTTGATTGTGATTTACAATCGTAATGTAATAAGGCTGTTTTACTGTCTGGTCTAATTCACTGTAAGGATAGAAAAAGGGAATTGTATCAACGCCATTAATATCACAAATGGTGCCAGCCGCACTAAGTGTTAAAGGATTTGGCAGTCTAATATAAGTATAATTTCCAGGAGACCCAGACTGATAATACCAATTCTTTAAAGTAGTCCTGCTGTTATCCTGATAGCAGGTAATCACTCCTCCTGCCATAGGTTCGCCATTTTTATCAACGAAACTATCCTGTAGCATAGGTGCTGCTATTAATAAATCTGGGTTAATTGGCATAATCGTCCTTGATTAAACTATTGTGACTTTATTTACCAGTCAATATATTTCCACCGTACATCATCTTCATCATCTATGTAATTATTTTTTACTATAATTTGACTACTTTCATCACCAAAAAATAAAGACATGACCGCTGCGAAGAAAAATAACATCATTATTCCAGATAACATTTATGGTCTCCTATAATAGGATGGGCATTTTATAGTCATTTGGATAATAAGTAAACATTAATGCGTTCCAAGAAGCTTTCTAATTTCATAGGGCAAAAATCCCGTAGCAATCGTTGCAGCACCTAAAGCAGCCCCTTGAGCTAATTTATTTTTCTTAATTTTATTGTACTTCTCACGCCTTAATAAGTCAGGATGTTTATTTCCTGCTTGAGCGAGAAATTCTTCTTCTTGCAATAATTTATCAGCAAATTCTTTAGGACGTACCGTTTGTACACCACGTTTATTTTTACCAAGCAATCCGTTAATAGTTTGGCTATCAAGATAAGGAGCCATTTCATTGGCATAATCTACACGTGATTGCTGATATCCTGCGCCATGTTCTTTCACTCCGGCTTTCTCAAAACTTTCTGAAATCTTTTTTAATAAACGATTCTTAAGTTTTAATGCTTCTGAATGAACATCGGCCTCAAGACTTCCTTCTTTAGATCGAGAATATTTTGAAACAATTTTATTTAAATCACTTTGAGCTTTATGCGCGTTGGTTAATGTAGGATTTTCGTTAAATTTTTCTAGCCCATAAGCAAGTTTCCCTTCTCCGGCTTTTTTCAATAATTTAACATTTCCTTTTTCACCACGCAGAAATTTATTTGCTCCGGCTTCTTCACCAGCTTGTAAATGACTTGTGAACCGTTCATTGAAGTGCTGGCCTAATCGCCCTACTTCTTCTTGAATATTTTTAGCTATACTTTTAGAACCCAGTGATTTAGCAAAATTGTATGCTGCGGGTAACGCATAGCCTGCGGTTCCTGCGATAGAACCAAGAGCACCACCAAGGCCACGATTTTCTTCATTACCTGCTGCTCCTTCTAAAGCACCGCCAGCTCCACCAGCCAATAACTTGCCAATAAGTGGCAATTGTTTGCCAGCACGTAAAGCTTGATAGCCTTTCCCTGCGAGTTGAGCGGCTTTCATTCCAACACCACCAGGTAATGCAAATCCTGCGCCAACCTGTCCAATAGTGCGTCCAATCGTTTCCCCCAATGAATCAGATTCTTTATCTAATAAATGAGGATGAGGCACATGTGGTAATTTATGGCCTGATAGCTTTTCAATGCCAGAAATAGGCCAGTTGACTGCTGAGGCGCCTAAATCACCCAAAGCTTGGCCACCACCTTTTAAAACACCTTTGGCATAATTTCCATAACCTTGCAAAGCTGATTTAAAAAATCCTGGCTCTTCTTCCTCTTGTTGCGAGGATGGTTTTTGCGCTTGAGCACCTTGAGCGATTTTCATCAACTCTTCATTAGAATATTTTGAGAAATCGATATCAGCCATTATTGTTGCCCCGCTGCTTGTCGTCTTTGTAATTCTGCTATTGCTTGGTCAGCCGTAATTTCCACTTTCTTAGCTGGGTGTAATATGGTTCTTATTTCCTGCTTAAGTGCTTTTGGATCGAGCATCTTATCAGCCGCAATCTTCGCTTGCAGAGGACTTAAATTAGAATTACGCATGTAATCTGCTTCAAGTTCAGCCCGTTTGCTCATCATAGTCGTTAAGAAGGTGAGCGCCTCAGCCTTACCTTTCATAACATCTAAGCTATCACCAGGGTTAGGCTTCATGTTGTTAAGCAATGCCTGTTCCCCTACCCTGAATTGTCCGGCAAAGTCACGAGCTGAGTCTTTAATAATATGACCCATGTACGTTTGAGCTTTACCAACCATTTCTTGTTGTGCTTTAGAGCCAACTTTACCGTTAAGCCACATTTCAAGATTTCCGGCTAAAGGGTTTTGACGCATTTTTGCAAACTCATCACTACCCAAAATTCCGTTTAATTCATTGAAGGTGTCTAATTTAGATGAGCTATCCAAAACAACTTTGTCTAATCCAGTAATTACCTTGGCATCTTCTTTGCTTAATTGCTTATCGCGCTCACTAAGTCCATGTACGCCAGTATCAATATTACCAAAAGGAGTGATGGCCATGTATTTGCCGTTGGCATCGACCACATGGGGTTTACCTAATCCCAAAAGTTGCATAGCTGTCGCAGCCTGAGCATAACCCATACCCTGATTTTGGGGTTGTTGTGGTTGCTGTTGTTCTTGCTGTTGCGGCATTTGTTGACCTTGAGGGAACATACCACCGCCTTGTCCTGGTTGTGGTGCTGGCTGTCCTTGACCGCCCATTTGTCCACCTGCTTGACCTTGGCCACCCATTTGCCCCCCACTCATAAGCTGTTCACGTATCATTTGCATTAAGCGTGCTTTCTGTGCTCCGGCTTGGGCTTCGGCAATTTGGGCTTTCATCTTTTCAGGCATGTATTGATTTTCTATGCGTGCGCCCTTAGTTTGTTCACCAAGTAATCCAGTTCGCGCCCCTGCTTCACCCGTTTGCGCACTACGAAGTCCTATCTTAGACTCCATATCTTTGCCGTAATATTGGTTAAACAATTTCTCTTTTTTCAATGCTTCTTCAAGTCCAGGTTGCAAGTATTTGGCTTTGGTCATATCGGTATAGCCACCCAGGACTTTTCCGACCATATCTTGCCAAGGTGATGCTTGTGGCTCAATAGCAGCATAATTAGTAAATGAAAAAGTCATGATTAACCTCCACCAAAGCCACTAAATGGGTTAAACGCGCCAAGAGCCGAACCACCTAATTTAAAAATATTGCCCATAAGGTCATTTTTATTTTGGTTTTGTTGACGTGAACCTTGGAATTGTAAGTTGGCTTGTTGTGCCAGGGTTTGAGCAATCATGTCGGCCATACTTTGTCCTGCCTGTTGGCCTTGATTCGCCATACCTTGGGAACCTTGCAAACCTTGACCGTACATTCCCAGCGCATTTTGCATCCAATTGTTATAATCTTGGTTGCCTAAGTTGGTGGCCATTTGCATATTTTGTTGTTCGTGTTGTGGGGAACCTGCCATACCGCCAGCAGCAGCCGCATGATTTCCACCTTGCATTGCTTGATCCATAGCAAATTGAAAGCCTGGTGATTGTTGAAATGACTTGCCAATATCATTCATACGACCGCCAGGGTCATTCATCAATTTACCATATTGGTCTTGTAGACCTGGCAATTGACTTTTTCCAGCATCAAAGAAGGGTTGTTGATATTGTTGTGTCTGCCCAGGTATCTGGTTCAGATAAGGCATTGCAGCGTCAGCGGGGTTCTTCCCACCTTTAAAAAAGTCGCTTAACCAGCTCATAATTCATCCTTGAATCATAGGTAAACAAATGTTCTCCATGTCGCCGTTACAATATTTGGCGGCACAGCCCCATCATACGTTATAACAAATTGTTTTGACACTCTATTGGTCGTATCAAACACAGTTTGACCACTGATATCAGGTATGTTCTGAGGTAGTGGCGAGCCAATTAATGGCGTGTAAATTGCTTGAATATCCGCAATATTTGACGCACTTAATCGAGGAAATATAATGCCTTCGTTCTTAAAGTTTTCTTGTAAAGCCTGGAACAGTGCCGACAATCCAAGCGACCATAAAGGACTGAAGTCTCCATCCTTATTAACTACGGGAACTTCCCGTGGAAGGTCGGGAAATATCGATTGTAATCGTATTGTTGAAGCGACCATGCTAAACCCTCGTATTAACAACGCCATCCGTGACGACAAATCGCCCTAATCCCCAGAATTTAAACTGAGGTACAAAATCATTAGCGATACCGATTTGCCACCACATAAGCCTATTTTTCCTATGCCCTATTGGCGGTAGGTAATAAGCCCATTCATTACCAAAAGATGCCCCACCATCAGTGGAGATGGATAAATCGACATGGGGCAAAGACAGATTTGAGGTTCCAGTGTTGGCCTTTTGTTGTGCGATTAATGTGGCCTCTGAACCTTCCGCATTTTGTTGGCTCACTAAGAACAAACCATCTTGAGTGATAACATTGTTGCCATTTTGATAAATAAACCCTAAGAAATCACCTTGAGTAATTAAATGCGCCCCATCTTGAGTAATTAATATAATCGCGCCCAGTGATTGTTGTTGGTAATCTGTTTCACCTGATTCAATGGTGAAGCCAATATCATTAATGATTTCGTAGTTCTGATCAGGCGTTCTAATATTAGCGCAAGTTCTAATTCTTGGAATTTCATTGATTGTCCTATTGCCTACACTGTCCACATCTTCATAGGTCGTGATGGATGTATCAAATACGAATAAATTACCGTTATTTTTAGTAATGAAATAGTACTGATTCTTGAAAAATGCTACTTCGGAGGCAATGAAGTAATTAAGATTTTGATCACAGGCGTGATAGAACTTCTGTGTTGAGAAATCATAAAAAAGGGATAAATTATCAGTATAAAAGTTAATATGATAAAACAAATGGCCATCTTGTCGATAAAGAAAAGCTTGGGAATCGGCCGGATTTTCAAGTGTGGAAAACAGATAGTCGATACCATCTGTAGTAATCTTTTTGGGCATTCCGCCATCAGAATATACAATAATTGGCCCACTTTTCTCATTCTGCGCCAACCAAACAACAAACTCATCCATATAAGCAACAGTAGCAGGTTGAAGACATCCATAGTCAATATTAAATTGGTTGTTGCGTTGATAGGGGAATAATTGTGCGCCAGTATCAAACCAGGCTTCGGTTACAATGCTGCCCATCACAAATATCATATTACCTTTAGACGGGAAGCGAACCACTGCTTGTACGTTATCAGGCTTTGTTTGTAATAATCCTACGCTGGCACTGTCGTCATTCCATGTGTACCCATCATTGTTGCCGGATAGTCGCCATGTATTGTTTGCTGGTGGCGTGTACGTATTATCATTTGATGCTGCTAAAATAAAATAGGTATCATGGAATGTAAGATATCCAGGCGTAAAATTTAAAGGAACGGCTTCAAATGTTGTATGACCTAGCGGAGGATTTGGATCGTAAATATAAAATGCTGTGCCATCAGATATACCAATCTGTGGCTTATTATTTTCAGCAATATAAACCACACCCGTTTGAGTCTGTAAGGCTCCAATACGAAACACTTGAAAGAATGAAACCTTTTCTTGGGTTTGTGAATAAACAATATTCACAAGAAATACGCTACTTCCTTCAACTACTACCAATTGGTCGAACTTCGTGCTGGTGAAAATTGCGCGTCCTTCAATGGCATCAAGAAAATTGTTTGCTGTAATACCAATGTTATAACCAGCATAAGGAACCATGAATTGATCGGACATAAACATATTGTAGGTTTTTTCAATGCTAATCTTTGGATAACGACCAAAGATGCTTGAACCCACAATATTTAATGGAAACTGTCTGAAATTCTGCCCTCTAGCCACCATCAAATGTCCTTAAACGATGTTAAAGCCCTTGGCTAATAAACCTATGATTGTCGTGTTAATGCTAAACACTAAGCCCATTAACCAACGTAAATTACGCTTTATTTCTTTTATGTCATCTGCCATCGAGGTTGAATTAACTTCAACTTTTGTTAATCGTGATTCCACCAACAGATTATAATTATTCATAGCCTCTACTTCTGTCATTAACTTGGTCTCCATCCTCTACCAATATTCACATCACCCCAGTTCACGCCACCTGCATTTTCAGCACAAAGAATGGACGTTTTAGTAACGGTTAAGTCAGGAGGTGATACATACATCAGTTTACGTTTATAACTCGTCAGTATTTTTTCAGACTCAGGATTAAATAGAACCCCATATTCAGAGCACATATATTGTGCGAGTGCGTAGCGAAGATATTCGATGTACGAGGTATCTAAGCCTTGATTTGAGCTATTGATGAATGTGTATGGCACACTCTCAGTAAGGTTGGTTAAATCAGTGGTTAAATCCACATCAACCAAAAATATTTTAACCATCATTTTACAAGGATAATTGGACTCAGGCTTAAAATAGAGCGCTAAGTTGCCGCCACCAAGTGCGCGGTTATAGTTCCAGTTAAACGGTAGTGTTGAAATATTATCGACCCTGCTTGAGCCGAAATACATGCGCCTGGATGTGTTATCCATTGGGTAACGCACTACATCAATATTAAAGGTGGCCGACTCAATCGCTGCTACATAAGGAAGAAAATAGAACTCTTGATTGGCCACAAGGGGCATCTCGATGTAAGTCCAATATGGAATTAAATCGGTTTCAATTTGTTTGAAATTGAGCAAGTCATTAAGCATCTGTAGGCCATCATAAATTTGATCACCTGTTGGTACTTGTAAATTTCTTGCCACAATTCCTGATAAAAACCAGGAGCGAGTGACTAACTCTTGTGCTGTATAAGGCATAGGTTCGCTCCTGTAGGGATTAAACTAACGCTGGGTAAGCAGAGTTAGAAACACCAGTCCAGCTCACTACAGATACGGAAACCGCATCACCAGACACAGATACCAAGTAATCAATTTCAGGTTTGGATGAACCAACGCCAGCAATCATTGTTAAGTATTGAGTTTGAGCGATACCAGCAGCAGCACCTGAAATTGTTGGCAATCCAGCAGTAGCAGTACTTCCTGTAGGTCTGAATTGAACAATGTCATTAGCAGCTAACGGAGTGAAGGTTACGAGTAAAGTAACAATCACATTTTGCAGTGTAGTTGTAGGAACCGCAGCATTAGTGGTTAAGTCAATTGCTGTGAAGGTAGTCGCATTACCACCAGCTAAAACAGACAAAGGAGGCTGATTTATGTACTGTAGTGCGTTCTTCATGTTTTGAGGTTTGGATGTCCCATACACGAATGTAGAAGAACCACCTGTAGCCTGAAAACCAAGCAATATGTAGGAGTCATAACCCAATGGCAATTTAGGTAAAATATTGCTAGTTAGAGTTAAGATACCTGCTACGGGAAGATAACCGCGAGAATCACCAATCAAATACACGGCATATTGTGTACTTGCAGCTAAAGAACCCACATCAAGACCATTAGCACCGTTAACCGCAGCATTAATTAAAAGACCTGGTTGGTAGTTTTGGAATTGAACAGCAGGAACACTTAAGCCTTGTAAATTGGGGAAACCAACAGGCATATCGATGTTGTCATTGCTATCACGAGCTTGACCAGGTGCGATTGCTAGCACGGTGGTAGAAGCTATAGAGATATTCAAACCACTGATATACAAATGTGGTAATGAATAAATCGGGTCATTTTGTACTTGTGGAGTTGGCATTTTAATGTCCTTACTAAAACGTTTATAAGAGAGCGGTTTTTACACCGCTCAACCAATTAACCTTGTGACAAAGGTATGACGTAACGCATGGAGTACTCAGGCACGATTACTGAACCGTGAGTCTCGTCATAGACCATACCAGTCTGGTTTTGACCAAATAGAGAACCATAGGTCAAACGCATTGATACGCCTGTGTCTTCGTCATACTCATTTGCTGTGTCGTAAGGACTTTGTTCTGGCAACTGAGGCATTGCTAAGTAGAACGCATCACCACCTAAAATACCGCCAGCCCTGTGAGAAGGAACCCCAAGGATTTGCATTCCAGCAGCAATTGGATTGTTCAGGTTTTGGTTTTGACCACCTGCCCAGTTCAAAGCTGGTGTAATGTTCAACACAACGTTACCAGACGCATTGGCAGCCGCATCAGCAGTAACCCTGAATTGGACGGGGTTAGCACTTGGGAAGTGACCAATGAATGTTAAATAACGCATATTAGGTTGAGCACTTACGCCATCTTGGAATTGGAATAAGTCACCTGAGAACACCGCGGAGGCATCACTAGCAGTCGCACCACTTACAGTGATTTGTGTGACGTTTTGTCCAGTTGGATCGTTAGTGGAAATTACAGTCAAAGTTTGCTGTAACACGCCAGTATTACCTGAAACGTGAATAGGCATTAAGTTTGACTGGTAATAAGAAACTAACGGAGTTCCGAAATCCCCAATTTCCCAAGACATCGCAATTTCATCGTTACGATGTGGTACAAATTGGTTTAGACCATTACCCACAACAGCAGGAACCACAGTATCAGGTAAATAAACCTTGATTCCTTCTGCTACAGAGCCGTAGTTCTTGAAGAACATAATGGCTTGCGCTAATTGTTGATATGATGTGAGTGCGGTCGATCCATTTCCGAAATATCGATAGGGGCCACTAAAAGTATTTAATGTACCGTCTAATTGGCTTCTTACAGAGCTATCCCAGTTCTTAGCAACGTTGCCTTCAACTTGTGTCGCCAACTCAGCAATAAAGGATTTTCCGAAAACTCGCATGTAGTCTTCTTCACCTTTTTCCAAGTTGAATATACGTTGTTGAGAGGTAACAGCGAACGAACTGTTGTTAGCCTGATCACATACCAATTGTTGAACACGTTGAACCGCTGGTTGAAATGAAGCAACCAATCCGGCAACAGTTGTCGCACGTGGTGGCAAATCAAATGTCACTGCTGAACCAAGATTCGCTTGTATTTTGTCGAAATCTTTGAACTTCGTATTTGCAGTGGCGATGTGACAGCAAAGGTTTTGTAGTAATGCTAGACCTGACCGTTGATAGGTTTGTACGGTCTGCAAAATGTTATTCGGGAAAACAGCCATGTTAATAACTCCTAACTTTATCCATTAAGTTAGGACTCAGGATTTAGCGCCTTATGCGCGATATTTAGCCTTCAAATCACGCATCGACAGAGTATTACCTGAATCCGTTCCGGTATTAGAAGGTCGTTGCTGTGATAATGGTGTTCGGGCTGTCGTCATCTGTGAGTGTGTTTCATTTGCTTTGATAGAATCTGACAAACGTTTAATCTCATAGATTGCATCTTGAGGGTTGTGCTGGCATGTAGACTCTAGCTGATAAAGCTTCGATCTGTTTTTCGCCAGGTCATATAGAACATCGTGTGAGTTATCCACGTACTCGGCTAGAAGCTGAACTACGTTAGGATAATATCTCATGTCGACATTATTAGTGACGGCCTCAAAATCTTCATACTTCTCTTTACCAGCAGAAATCTTCTCTTTATAGCTGTTCACTATGCGCTCTGCCGCTTCGGCATTCATGCGTTCTTGGCTCTCACGAGTCCATTCTTCACGATACCTATTCAGTTCTTCGCCAGTTAACCGCTTAACATCATCTTCCGATAATGCTTTAGAAGCCGGAGCTTGACTATGTTGCGGGGCTTGTTGTTGCGTTTGCTGTTGTTGGCGTTTATAGCTTTCAACCGCATCATGCTTGGCTCGTCCTACAATTTCGTTTAACTCTGCTTGCTTAAACAAACGTTCTTGTGTTTGTTGAGCAGTTTCCACAGGTGTCTGAGTCATATCAGACGCATTGTCCATAACACTGTTATCCATAACATTCCTTCTAGCTATTGCCCCGCTACGGTAATACCTCTGCCTATCGAACAGGTCTCGGATTATTACGCCATCACGCTGAAATACATTCCCCAATTACGCATGGGTCTCGTTGTGAAGTTGCAGTCCATTGCACCATTTGCGATTTCACATGTTAAATGTAGTCAATTAGAGGCTTCCCAACAATGCAGCGTATGAGGCGGTATGAAAGAATATGAAGCGGTAGTAAAACTTTGTACTTATATAAAGTAAGTAGATGAAATATGATGTTTATTAGGTTTTATAACTTAATTAAGGATAATTATGCTTATATTAGACGGAGTGAAGTATTTAGTAGAAAAAGAACTTTCTGCAAAATATGGGTTATCTGTTCATTGGTTTAGAAAAGCTCGATACGATGGCAAAAGCCCTCAATATCATAAATTAAATGGGAAGGTATATTACACCGAAGAAAATGTTGATAGATGGTTCAAAGATAATTTGAAGACAGCTCAATGAAAGTTGGACTTGGGTAAAAGGAGAAAAAATCCCAAGTCCAGACAGTACTACTGAGCCAATAATAATTGATTACTTGTTCAGTAGTAATTATAATGGCTTATTTGTTACAACTATCAATATGACTGAATATATAAAGGTTTGCAAGGTACATGGTTCTCTTGATAAAACAGAGGTATATAAAAATAATGTTTGTAAAAAATGTCAGTACGAATGGCAATTAAAATATGAACAAAAAGATAAAGAACGATGGATTAAATATAGAATCAACAAGCGTTCAGAAAAGAGATTAGAAGAATCAAATATAACCCTAGAATCATTTAATGAATTATTAAAACAACAGAACAATGTATGCGCTATTTGTAAAAACAATGAAAGCACAGCAGACAAAAGAAGAAATAAAGTAAGACGTTTATCCATAGACCATTGTCATAAAACACAAAAAATACGAGGTTTACTTTGTGGTAAATGTAATCAAGCTCTAGGGCTTTTTAATGATTCAATTATAGCCCTAGAGAATGCGATTAAATATCTTACTGACTAACGACAAACGCTACATAGTTCACAGTACAAGTGGCACCTGGATCGGCACTAAATAGAATATCAAATCCAGTGGCAGTAGCAGTTATTTTCTGTATATCAACTGGGTTAGATGAGGCTTGTATAGTACCAGTGATGATACTTGCAGCCGTAACACCTGCAACAACTACAGAAATTGGGCCAGCACCACCGCCGCCAATATTTGCAGTTCTAGCTGCTTTAATATTAGCAGATAATTGAAGCGCTGTAGCTACAATTCCAGAATCTTGTATGGTTCCAGCAGCATCAGCAGCAGTAACTACGTGTCCGGCTGTAAATCCAGAACCCGCAGTAGACGCAACCGTTGATAAAGCATTGTTAGAGGCAGCTTTAGCAGCGGCAGTACCGAGTACGCCACCATCTCCAATTGTACCATTGGCATTGGTGAAAATGGCCACGTGGTTAATGGTTGGTGCGGCATTAAGCATAACCACTTTGGTTTTTGTCGCATCAGTTGGTGAAAATCCAGCATCGCGAATCTGTCCAGTGGTTCCATTGAAGTTAGCAAAATCACCACTAACAACGGGTAATAATACGTCACCTGGACAGAT
>Ga0193753_10000502_pt1 | contig 38411 bp, 33 predicted proteins | sample H1c2metaG_FD_144925 | JGI IMG/M metagenome (GOLD analysis project Ga0193753, IMG submission 144925) | Soil microbial communities from a riparian zone of the East river system, Colorado, United States - H1c2 | ecosystem: Environmental > Terrestrial > Soil > Riparian zone | place: USA: East...
AGGTGAAGGTTGGCGGTCTGCCCGTGGAAATGCTCAAAGCAAAGAACGTCGTGATTTTAGAGCGAGTCGCGTGATTTGGAATTGTCACTTTGATGCCGGGCGCGACGGTCCATGCGTTGAGTCCGCGACGCGCTCGGCATTGAACGGGGAGCGGGGGTGTGGCAAGCGCCTCCGCTCTCCTAAAACTCTGAAAAGCTGAAAAACGTCCGCTGTCTTCACCCTCGGCACTGCCACAAAGCCGCTCATATCGCATCTGAGCGCGTCGTTTTGGAGCGCGGGCGCGTCTCCAGAGCGTTTTCGGCGCTCCGGGCGCTCTTGACCAGTTGTTCCTAGTCGTTCCCGGTGTCTCCAGCGCGCTCTGGGTCGATAGCTCTCCTGATGAACAACAAAGAAAAGCTCGCGGCCGCGGACGCTCACATTGCTGTGACCCGCGACCGCGCGAACCGTTCTCCCGAAGCGCTCGCGCTCGACCTCATCCATGAAGTGGTGTCGGACCTCGAAGCGAAGTCGCGGGAAGCGAAAGCGCCCAAGGCCGCTCCGGCTCCCAAAGCGCCCAAGGCCAAGTAACAGGCTGAGCGCGCTCCGAAGCTCCGCGCTCCGAAGCGCGCTCGCTCTTCACTCTCATGATCTCCGAATGGAAACGCCGCAAGCTCTGCAACGCTGTCAGAGAGTACGACTACAATCGCATTCGCATGAGCTCGCGCACCGGCGGACGGCGGGTGCCCACTTGGATGCTCGGACTACGCCCTCGTTTGGAGCGCTGGGCGGCCCGCTGCCAAATTAAAGTCTCTCTTCGATGGCCCTACTCATGAACAGAATCCTTTTGACCGCGGCCGCTCCTGAGAGCGCCGATACGCCCACGCCCGCTGCCGCCGCTCCGCCGCCCGCCGCCGCGCTCGTACTCGAGAGCGACGCGAAGGAGAGCGACCTGGCTGAACTGGTGAAGCTCAAGCGCGAGCGCGACGAAGCAATCGAAGCGAAAAAGAAAGTCGAACTGCGCGCGATGGAACTCGAAGACAATTTGCGCACGCTCACCACTCCACCGAAGCCCACGCCGGTGAAGGTGAAGCGCGACAAGCTCACGTTCTTTGATGAGGACGAGGATTAACGCATGGCTGGCGAAGCGACAACTTCAGCGGGAGCGGATGGCGAGCCTCAACCGTCTCAACCGAGTGTTCCGGCAGCGGGCCTTCCTGGAAGCGGCAGTGTTCAATCCGCTCCTAAGAGCACACCAGAGCAACGCGCAGCCTGGCGGCGCAAGCGCGAGCTTCAACGCACTCGCAAAGCTGCCGGTCCTGGCGGCGTTCCCGTGGCGACAACTGGAGCGGCGCTTCCCGCGCCTGCGCCGGGTGCGAGTGCTGTGGCTCCGGTGGTTGTCTCTGCGCCTCCTGTCCTTTGGAATCCAGATCATCTCAAGCCGCTGGTCTCCAAGTGCGTCCCGGTGCTCGAAGCGGCGGACCTCCGCGGCTTAAAAAAGCTCGCGAGCGAACTCTCGCCCGAAGCTCTGGCGCGCGTGGAAGCGGACGCGCCGTGGAACCCCGTGGCGAAAGAGGCGCTCATCGAGAGCCTGCCCGCCGTCGTCGCGCGATGGATGAATCATTTCGGCGTCAGCGCGGAGAACCGTCACGAGATTGCTTTGGCCGGCGCGGTCCTCGCGATTGCGCACGGCAGCTACAGCTTGCGCAAGGAACTCCGCGAGATGGTTTTGGAAAAGCGCGCGCGAGAGAAGCGGGACAAACAACCGGAGCGGCGCGAAGCGCCCGTGGCTCCACAACTCAAGGAATCCACCGATGGCGACGAAGCGAAGAATTGAAGTGAAGTTCCCGCGCGCGCAGAGCGTGCCGACGCTCGACAGTCTCAAGCGCCACTATCCCCGTTGCCACGTGGCCGAGTGCCGGCGGTGCGCGCTGCACGGCATCCTGACCGCGCACGACACGATGAAGCGCGCGGTGCGGCGCGCGCAAGATGCCGGCGCGACGCAGCGCGATGTGGCGCTCGTCTTCACGGAGTTGCTACTGATCACGCCGTGAGCACGCACACCTACACGATCCTCGAAGTGGCCACGGCCACGTTCAACGATTTGCAAGCGCGCCTGGCGCGCGCGGGAGTGTTGCGTGAGTTCCTTGCTCAAGACGACGGGCGCAACGTGCTTATCTTCGGCACCGTGGCCATCGCGGAGGAGCGGTAGTGCTCCAGTTCGATGCGCGCAACGCCTGCACGGTCGTGGCCGGCATGAGCGGCAGCGGCAAGAGCACCTTGGCCCTGCGCTACCTGGCGGCGCTCTACGCGCGCAAGCTCACCAGCGGCCTCTTCATTTTCGACCCCGAAGGCGAGTTCGCCACGCGGCTCAAGCTCACTCCGTCCGACACGGCGGAAGACCTGGCCTGCGCGGTGGACGTGGAAGGCGTCGCGCTCTTCGACCCGCACACGATGTTTCCCGGCAATCTGGCCGAAGCCTTCGCCTGGTTCTGCCAGTGGAGCTTCGACACGGCCTCGCGCCTGCCGGGGCGCAAGCTGCTCATGCTGGATGAGGCGTGGAAGTATTGTGACCGCTTGAGTATCCCGCACGCGCTCGCGCTCTGCGTGCAGACCGGGCGCAAGCGCGGGCTGGAAATGCTTTTCGCTACCCAGCTTCCGCACAAGCTCAACGGAGCGGTGCTCAATGAGCTGACGGAACTCGTGTGTTTCAGCCTCGGGGAAGTGAAAGCGCTGGAGTGTGTCTCCGAGCGCGGCGCTCCCAGAGCGGAAGTGGAGCGTCTCCCGCTCGGCAGCTTCTACGCGCTCAACAAGCACACGCGGGGCGTGTTGCGCGGGCGAGTGTTTTAGTATTTGAGCCGGCGCAATCCTTCCACGCGGTCGAAGTCCTCGTCACGGCTCACGATGGGCTGGCGGTAGTAGAGGCAGAAGCCGGCGATCCAGTTGTCGTTCTCGCCGAGGCGCCGGCCTGAGCGCGACAGTTCGCGGTCTATGTCCGCCGCGGCGTCCACGATGCCGGGATGAAGCCGATAAACGGTCCAGCGGCGCAGTTCCCACCAAGCGCGCCACGAATCTTCAAAAGCCACGGCCACTTCTCCCACGCTGATAACAGTGGCGCGCGTGCCGGCGGTGCGGTGCGCGGCCAGGAAGGCGTGCGCGGCCTTGTGAGCCGTGGAGCGCTCGCGCAAGTAGTCGGAAAGGAACGTGGTGTCAGTAATCACTGGCGCTTGCTCCGGCGCTTGCGGTCCTTCATTACCTGGTCAAGCAACTCCAGATTCAGGCCGCGGGGCGGCGGCATCCTCTCCATCGCGTCCAGAAGTTCGCCCGCGGTGTCGCACGGGGTGAAGAAGTGTTCCTTGATGACTTGCGAGTAGCTCTGTCCTGGGCGCTTGAGCGCGTTGAGCAGCCGGTAGGCTTCATCGTCCAGGGTGATGTTGGTTGACGCCATACACGAGGCTTACACGAACCGCCCGCGTTTTTCAAGTGCCGGCCTCTTCCTACCTACTCCTAGTCCTTCCCGTTTCGCGCTCCGCTCTTCGCTCCGATGGTCACTCACGCTCAGTTGCATGAGTCACACACACGCTCCGGCTGTGGAAGCCGGGGGTGTGTGAACTGCGACGGCACAACATCGAAAAATGAAATCGTTCTTCACGAAGGCCAAGCCCTTCCTCATCACGGCCGCCATCTCCATCGCCGCCGTTTACCTCTGGAACACGTTCCTCAGCCGCAAGGTGGATGCCTCCGGCCGATACGACGCCTAGTCCGGCACGCGAACCAAAGCACCAAGAGAAAAAAGATTATGGGAGCAAAATTCAAACGCCCGATAGTGGTCATCAACTCCGTGGCGCCCGGGCGCACGGCAACGGCGCGGGTCGAAGTCGGACGCCGCATCAACAAAGTTGTTTTACACGTGACCGCCACAGGGCAGGTCGCGAACCAAATCATCGACACCATCACCGTGAAAGTCGCGGGCAAGCCCCAGCGCACCTTCACGCCGGATGAGCTGCAAGCGATGTATCTGCTCATGGGCGAAGCCGGCTCCACGCAGTACGGCATCCAGAACAACGTGGCCGGCCAGCAGATCGACATTCCGCTGTGGTTCCGCGAACCGTGGCGCAAGGGTTATCAAACCTCGCGCATCATGGGCTGGGCCACGGGCGACGTGAAGGAAGACGAGTTCGTGATCGAAATCAAAGTGCTCGGCAGCGCCGACGCCAGCACGTCCATCTCGGCCAGCGTCGAGTACGACAACCCCATGAACAACGGCGTCGCTCTGGCGATGGGGGAAATCTCCAAGTGGTACGAAGAGGACATCGAAGTGACCGGCCTGACGAAGACCTACCCGCTGCCGAAGTTCGATTCGCTCCAAAGCATCAGCCTCAACGATTCCAACATCACCAAAGTGGAGTTGATCGTCGGCGACGTAACGGTGCGCGAAATCTTCACCCAGGAGAACAGCAGCGACCTCACGGGCGATGGCATGACGCCGAGCGCGACGTGGTTTCACCTGGTGTTGGACAACGACGACGACTCGCTCAGCGCGATTCCGCTCCAAGGCCAGAAGAACGGTTACTTGAAGCTGACGCTGAACGACGGCACGCCGCGCAACATCCGCGCGCTGATTCAGCGCATCGGACCGCGCGACTAATTCCCGGGGTCAACAAAAGCAAACGCCGGGCGTGGCGCTCAACTCCCGCCCGGCGTTTTTGAAAGCAACCTATGGAAGATTTTTTAGACGGCAGCGACACGGGCACAGACTGGTTTGGCGGGCTGAGCCGGCTGGGCCAAGCGGCGGGCGGCATCTTCGGCTCGCTCAATCCACCGAAGGCCGAGAAGCCCAAGCCCATCGTACCCGCATCCACCACGCCTTCGTGGCTCATGCCGGTGATCATCGGCGGCGGCGTGCTCCTGCTCGCGGTGGTCCTTCTCCCGCTATTGCTCGGACGCGGCAAGTGAACTTATGGGCACAGACCTCGGACTGGCGCTCAGCCTCGCGGCAGACGCGAACAGCGGGCTGCAAGGCAACAACAGCTTTGGGGACAACATCGCGGGCGGCTTGAAGCTGCCCGTGTGGTTGCCCCTGGCACTCATCGGCGGCGGTTTTGCGTTGGCGGTCGTGTGGCTCGTAACCAGAAAATAAAATGGATCCTTCATCAATGATGGGCGGCGGCTCTGGCTCGCGCTTGCGGGCGTTCTCTTTCTCTACTTCACCGGCGCGCTCAAAAAATTCATCAAGTAAACTTTATGGACTCACGCTGGCAACACCTCGCCCAACGCAACGACGCCGCCAACAACGCGAACGACGCGGCGGCGCAAAACCGTTTCGCTACGGTGGACGCGAACGGCACCAAGACTCTCACGGCGCGCGGCTTCCGCTTCTTCGCCAAGCATCCGAAGAAATTCGACCGCTGGCAGAAACGGAACTCGTGAACCTCGCCGCCCTCATGCACGCACTCGACAAGCTCTTCGCTGAGAAAGGCACCGGCAAAACGCGCAACATCGGAAGGATGAGCAACCTCGGCTTGTGCGCGCTCATTTACTGGACCGTGCAGGACGTGCCCAAAATGCGCGAGGACATCGCGCACGTGAAGACGCGCCTCGCCGTCATTGACTCGCATCTGCACGTGACGCACCGGGCTGTGACCGAGCCAGGTCCCGTCACGCCGGCCGCGTCACGCGCCAGCACCACAACTCTCGAATTAGTCACGACAATCGCGCCGCGTTCGACCAACCGTTTCGATTACCTAGCCAAATGAAGACTTGGAAAACTGTTCTCTGCGTCTGCCGCTCATCGAAGAGCGGGCGCTTCTCCGCGAAGGGCAAATGCAAAGCCTATAAGAAGACGAAGATTCGCCCGAAGCGCAACGTGCTCTTCGCGCTCGCGCTCTGCGCGTCGCTGCTCTTCACCGGCTGTTCGTTCTCCGCCGTGAAACGCGGCGAGGCTCGCGCCGTCAACGCTCGATTGTTTTGGAACACGGAAGGCTTTGAACTCGACGTGGAGACCAACGGCACAGCTCGAGTACGAATCGCGAAATCAAATCCCGATGCCGAATCCCTGAAAGCCGTCGCCGCTGGCGCGGCCGAGGGCGCGGTGAAAGGAGCGAAGTGATATGAGGCGCATGGGACCAATGGAGTTTTTTTTCCTCGTCGGCTTCGCCGTCGCGTTCGGCATCTCGTTTGAAAAAGTGATGAACGGATTGGTGACGAAGGCGCTGAACAAGCGCGAGGACAGGCCGGAAAATATCTTTGAAGTGTGACGGGCCGGCGGGCCTTCGCGCACGTGGCGTCACGTGACGCCACGTGCGCGCTCCGCCCTCGATGAGTCACGCCGGCGTCAGCGCCGGAACTTGCGTTGTGACGCCGGCGGTCCACGTCGCTTCGGGCGCTGACGGCCGCTGCCGATGAATGGAAGGAATGCAACTGACTGTGAACCTCAACGGACAAGAACTGCTCTCGCAAAAAGACCTCGTGTTCCGCTGGGGCGTTACGCTCCGCACCGTGCGCAAGGAACGCAAACGCTGGGGACTGCGCCCGGCCAACTTCATCGGACTCATGCCCCTGTTCAAACCGAGTGACGTGGAAGTCGCCGAAGCCCGCCGCATGGAAGCCCGCATGGCGCAACAGATGGCGGCTTAATCACACCACGACCTTCGCCGCCATCCGTTTCGAGTGTTCGTCCACCAGGTGAAAGTAAGTCTTCGCCAGCAACGCCCCGCCGTCCTGATGTCCTAGCCAACGCGCCACGGTCGGAAGGTCCACGCCGCTCTGAATGCAGCGCGTCGCGAACAGATGCCGAAAGTCGTGATGCGAAAGCCGTGGCACCTCCGCGAGCTTGCACGCTTTGTGCAGCGAGCGTTTGCACTCGCTCTGCGGCAGCACGCGCTTGCCTGACACCGCACGCAACCGCTCCAACGTCTGCGCCGTGCCGGGAATGAACGGGATCACGCGCGGCTGAGAATTCTTCGTGATGCGCCCTGGCACTCGAATGCACTCATCGTCCACGTCGCTCCAGTGCAGTTGCCGCGCTTCGCTGATACGCAAGCCCGTCTGCGCGAGCAAACGAATCACCAGGCCAGCGTGCGAGCGCGGGCGCTTGTCCAGTTCCGCCATGAGCTTCGCGAACTCCAACTGACTCAGCGACGCGCGTTCTTTCGCGCGCAACGGCCGCCTGCGCAGCGTTCGCGCTTCGGGCGTGATGAATTGCAGCGCGGAGACGAGCGCGTTCCAACGCGAAGGGCAGTAGTGCGACACGCGTTGCGCGAACTCCATGACCTGTTCCGTCGTGATGCCGCGCACCGGACCGTTGAGATAGCCCGGCCACTCGCGCCGTACGATCACCGCAATTTCGATGTTGAACTGAACAGCTCTCGGCTTGCGTCCCTGAGAGTGAAGAGAAAGCCACTGCGCCAATCCCCCCGCAAATGTGCGTGCCATGCGGCACAGCGTAGCAGGGCAGGGCAACCGTCAGTTGTTCTTAGCCGTTTGCGTTCGGAGCCAGCGCAGGAAGGCGAATATCTCGCCCTCGGCGTCGAAACCTTTCTCCGCGCTCCGGGACACGACTGATTCCCACTTGTCGTCAATCACTCCGCCGTGGATGAACTGCGCGCCCGCTTTCTCCATGAACTCCAAGACGACTTCTAAATTCTCAACTCGACCCAACCCCACAAAATTCTCGTGGTCCACGCCGCCGATATACTCCAAAAAAAACTGAGCATGAGCTATCTCCACGGACAGGAACTCCGCGCAGATTTTCTCAAGCTCGGTCCAATCCGCATCGTCGCCGAAGTGCAGCTTCAATCGGTTCACTTCACGCATGGTGCGCTCCTTCCGATGGTGTGCCCATGCCAGATGCCGAGAAAAGAAAAGGGAGACTCACTAACGACGACCTTTGCGCGCTCTGGCAAATCCAGCACCGCTCCGTGCGCAAAGAATGCAAACGCTGGGGACTGCGGCCCGTGGATTGGGACGGACTCGTTCCGCTCTTCGACCTCGCCGACGTGGAGCGCGCGACCGTCAAACGCAAGTGAGTTCATCGCGTCAGGCCAGGCCGTAGCGCTCCAGGATGCGTTGCGCCGCGTCCGGTGGGTAGAGTTGTGGGCGCTGTTGGAGTTTTGAAATCGGCTTAACCCCGACCGCCTTCAAGTTTAGATAAATCGATCGGATGCTGAGGGGCTTGTCGGCATTCTGTAGCTCTCTCGCTATCCCGATGACCGTCAATGGCTTACTTTTCATTGCACACTATTTCGCATTAACGTCTTGCGCCTTATTGCGCACTACTTCAGCTTGAGCGCAGTCGCAGCTTTGGAGCCAATGGTCGGGATTGAACCGACGACCTGCGGTTTACGAAACCGCTGCTCTACCACTGAGCTACATTGGCTTCCGAAGCGAGGCGAAAATTCCCACATCTCGTTCCAATGGCAAGATTTTTCCCGGTCTGCCTGCGGAACACTGCCGTGGGGGCCACCGCCATCGCTATTTCCGGGCGCGCGCGATCACCTGCGGCTGGCTGTTGTTCCCGAATCGATCCACCGCCGTCACCGCCGCCGCTTCCGGCGTGCTGACCATTCCACGCGCGAAAACATTTCCCGGCAACACCTCGGTTCGCCACGCGCCATCGCGTTTCGTTTGCACGATCCAGAAGCGCGCCTCCTCGTCGCTGGCCGCGGACCATTGCAAGCGCCAGCCGTTCTTCGTGTCGGCCATCATCACCACAGGTTTGCTCAACGCCCTCGTGCTCGCGTGGGCCGCCGGCGCGAGCGCGGGATGCTTGTACTCGTCCTCGGCGAGTAGCATGGCGACGCGGCCTTTGTTCCTCATCAGCGCGCCCATGTTCCAATGGATATGGCCGGCGATGCCGCTTTGCTGTCGCGTGAGTTGAATCTGCCGTTCGATTTCACTCGCCGGCCAGCCTTTGTTTCCCGCGTCACTCACGGTGTAAACAGCCTGCGTTCCGATCGCCGTGGTGTTCAATCCCGCGACGATCTGGCGGTGCTTCGGATTGTTTTCCGTCCACCACTTCAGCAGCACGGGGAAACTTTGCGCCGGCGGATCGATGCGCCAATAGAGCTGCGGCACGATGTAATCGAGCCAGCCGTTCGCCAGCCACGCGCGCGGGTCGGCGTAAATCGATTGGTACTGGTCGAAGCCCTTGATCTGCGCCGGATGTCCCGGGCGATAAATTCCAAACGGGCTGATGCCGACCTTCACCCACGGCTTGGCCGCCTTCACGCCGCGATACATCCGCGCGATAAACCGGTTCACGTTGTCGCGCCGCCAATCGTCGCGCGAGAGCTTGCCGCCGCTTTTCTGGTAAGCCGCCCAACTCGCGTCGTCGGGGAAGGGGATCTCGATCTTTCGCGCGTCCTTCTCGCGGTACGGGTAGAAGTAATCATCCACGTGGACGCCATCGATGTCGTAACGCTGCACTACGTCGAGAATGACGCGCGCCGAATAGTCGTGTACTTCCTGCAATCCCGGATCGAGCCACAAGTGCGTGCCGTAAGTCTTCACCAACTCCGGCCGCGTCTTGCTGATGTGGTCCGCCGCGGAAAAACTTTTGTTGCCCGTGGAATGTCGCGCGCGAAACGGATTGAACCACGCGTGCAATTCCAGCCCGCGCTTGTGCGCCTCGTTCACGGCAAACTCCAGCGGGTCCCAATATGGGTTCGGCGCCTTGCCTTGTGTGCCGGTGAGATACTCCGACCACGGCTCGAGCTTCGAGGCGTAAAGCGCGTCGCATGCCGGGCGCACTTGCAGGACGACGACGTTGAGCTTCAACGCCGCGCACTGGTCGAAGATGGCGAGCAACTCATTCTTTTGCTGCGGCGTAGTCAGCGTCTTCTTCGACGGCCAATCGATGTTGTTCACCGCCGCGACCCACGCGCCGCGGAACTCCCGCGCGATCGGCGGTGGAGCCATGTTCGAGGGCACATAACCAGTCGCGGCGCGCACGCACGCACACGCGATCGTGAACCCGAGAAACAGAGCGAGGTGAATCACCCGCGGATTGACCGCCAAAGCGCGTGCGTGTTCAAGCGGGAAAGGCCCGCCCTTACTCCGGCGCGATCTCCACGTCGTCGATGTACCAGCCTTCGAGCAGATTGAAGCCGTCGCAATACAGCCGGAATTCCAGCCGGATGTTGCGGCCGAGAATTTGGGGCGGCAACTGCAGCGTCCGCTGCTGCCAGCCCGCGGTAGCTCCTGCTTGCAGCGAGAGTTGCTGGATGACGGCCAGCGTGTTCGCGTCCAGGACATTCACAATCGTTCCATGGAAGGTTGGATCAGGATCCACGTTGCGCCATTCCTGGAAAGTCACGGTGGCCCGGCTGACGCCCGCAAGGTTGATCGGCGGTGAGCGCAGCCATTCGTCACTGAATGCCTCGGTGATTCCGTCCAGGTCCGTGGCATACACGTTCACGCCGCTGACGGCCGCGCCCGGACCATTCACCGGCGTGCCCAATTCCCATTCGTCGCCCGCGCCGCCATGCGTCCAGCCCACGGCGCCGGTTTCGAAGTTTTCGAAGAAAAGATCGGCCTGTGGCAACACCGCCACGCGATAGAACGCACTTTGGCCAGCCGCTTTATCGAACAGAGCTTCGGTCAACCCGCTGCCCAACGGGTTCAACGTGACGGGCGTTTGATTCGTCCAGTTCAGCGTGGCGAAATCGTCGCTTCGCTGAATGACATGCTGCCGTCCCGTGAAAGGCGAGTAGTACACCAGGCGGACTTGATTGGGCGCGGGAAAGCCGATCGATTGGATCGCGAACGGCACGAAGGGCGCATTCAACCCTTGGCCCACCAGTCCGTTCTGATAAATGCCATCGACTTCGGACGCGCTCAGAGCGCGGTTCCAGATGCCGAGATCGTCCATGAATCCGTCGAACAACCGGACGATCGAGAGGTCAGGCCCGAAGTTGGCGATGATGAGGTTGTTCAGATTCGCCGGCCCCAGTTGTCCAGGAATCGGATTGCCAAGCGCACGTCCGTTCTTGAAGAACTGCAGCGTGCCGTCTCTGGCCACGACCGCCAAGTGCTGCCATTGGTTGGTCGTCAGAGAATTTGCAGGCGCTGTATAAGCAGCCTTGTTCAGCCCAAAGACCTGGAAGGTGGAATTAGCCGCCACCAGAGTGAAATCGAAGTTGATGTCCTTGCGCACCATACGGCCCAGTCCGCCCACGCCCCCAAAATTGCGCGGGTTGACCCAAACGGAAATGGTAACCTGATCGGCAAGATTCAAATCGGGAGCGTGCGGGACGATGGCAAAGTCGTTCACGCCATCAAAATTGTACGAGCCACCGATTACACCCACAGAGCCGGACACCGCGGTACCGTTTTGGAGCGCCGCATCATGGCCGTGGCTGCTGGCATCGGCGAAGACCGAGCCGTTTGTTTCATCGAAGTTCCAATACGCGATCAAGCCTGACGCCACGTTGGATACTTGCAGGATCGTGAGCACCGCCGGTGGCGTACTGACTGTGAAATTCAGATCGTTCGTCACCGATACGGTGTAGCCGCCGACGTCGGCGAGAGTGAGATTGGTCAGGACCAATCGGTTCGTATTGGAAGCGGGCATGGGCGTGCCGTCATGCTGCCATCCGTAGCTCAACGGGCGCTTGCCCGTCGCTTCCACCAGGAAACTCACCGAGCCGCCCACATAGCGCGTGGCGGACTCAGGCTGAGTTACGACGACCGGCGGACCAGCGACGTCGCGACCAGCAAGGTTGAGAATTTCTGATTCGCTGAGAATGCGGCCCCAGATGCCGACTTCGTCCATCGCGCCGGCGAACAAGTTCGTTGTCGTCGCGAGCGTTTCACTGAAACTGCCAAGGACCACGGCATTGGTGTTTGTCGCGCCGAGACCGCCCGGCACTGGATCGCCCAGCCGGAAACCGTTTTTGTAAAAGGTAATCGTGCCGCCCGAGAACACGATGGCGAAATGCTGCCATTGATTGGTTTGCAAAATGTTCTGCTGCGGAGCGGGAACTCCATTGACGCGCAGCGTGCCCCGCACCGTGCCGGGATCGTCCACCGTTTCGACGTCGAACCGCGTGCCTTTGCGCAGAATACGGCCGGTGTTGAACAAATAGGTGCCGGCGTTTTGGAGCGTGCCGTAGGAACTGGGGCGAACCCAGAAGGCCAGAGTGGCGTCACTCCCCAGGTTCAAAGCGCCGCTGTTTGCGGCCACGACGCGGTTGGATTGGCCATCGAACGTCAGCGCGCCATTGACCTGGCCCGCGATCCATTGGCTGCTCGTGTCCACGTAATCCGCAAGCTGTCCATCGCGGCCCTGGCCTGAAGAATCTGCCGCGACCAGACCGCTCGTTTCATCAAGCTTCCAGAGTGCTTCACTCCCGTCAGTGATGCTCGTGACCGGAGTCACCGTGAGCGTGGCGATGTCGCTGAACGTATCTCCTAAATCGTTGGACACCTCGCAGCGATAATCACCGGCGTCAGCCAACTGCACGTTGACAAGCGTCAACACGGGAGTTGTGGCCGTACGAAGTTCGTTCGTACCGTGAAACCAGAGATAGCGTAATGGACCCTGGCCGCGCGCGCGCACTTGGAAGATCGCGCTGCCGCCGGCGTAGGCGGTCTGCGATTGTGGTTGTTCCAGAATCGTGGGAAGGCCGACTTGTCCGGACAAATCCAGAATTTCTGATTGCGAAAGTGGCCGTTCCCAGATGCCGACCTCATCAATCGTCCCGTTGAAATATCGGGTGCCCACACCTGGAGCGGAATAATCCGCGCCGATGTGCAACGGCAGTACCGTGGTGTCGAGCGGCGCGGCGACAGCGCGCGTGCCCTTTAACTCGCCATCCAAATAAATGCGGATGTTCGCGCCATCGAAGGTACCGGCAACGTGATACCAGCGGTTGGCCAGCAGAGATTGCCCAACGCCAATCGACAAATTGGCGCCCGCCTTTTTCACCAACATACTGATGCCGCCCACACCCAGGGCAGCGGGATTGCCGTCGCCCGAAAGCAGAAAGAAGCTGTTCTCTTTTTCAAGCATGCGCATCGTTTGTCCGTTGGAACTGAGGGCGACGCTGGATCGGAACCACGCCGCGACGGAAAAGCGATTCACCAGCCTGGAACCAATAGAGGCGGAATCAGGAACCGCGACGACATTGGAAATGGCCGAATTGAAGGTCAGCGCCCCGGTGTAATCGCTGGGCACCCAGTGGGAATTATCGCCCGCATAATTGATCAGCACGCCGTTATTGGCATTGGTGGTTGCGTCGCTGGCGGCCAATCCCGTGCTTTCATCGAAGTGCCAGAGCGCGTTGAGTCCCACGGTGATGTTTGTGAAAGCGATCACACTCAGAGTCGCAGCATCGCTGTTCGTCGTTCCGGAAGGGTTGGTGATTGCCACGGTGTAAGCGCCAGCCTGCGCCGGTTGAATATTGGTCAAGAGCAACGACACGTTCGTGGCGTTCGGCAGAGCCTGGCCATCTTTGCTCCACAGGTATGTGAACGGAAGCGCGCCGGTGACATCCACCAAGAACGACACGTCCGAACCCTGGTAAACAGTCGTGGAAGCTGGCTGCCGCAGGACGATCGGGAGCCCGGCCGCGACCGGGCCGGCCACGCTGAGGTAGTTCGTGCCCACGCGAATCTCGTCCACCTCCAGCGGCAATCCCTCGAAGTTTTGCACCCGCAGCCGTGTGAAAACAACGCCGCTCGCTCCATTGGCGGTCGCCTGCCAGACGAGCGGTTCCTGTGACGGCACAATGTCGCCGGCCCGATAAACGTTCAGGAATACTTCGTCATTCGCAGTCGCGTGCGTCACCAACTTGGCCACAAGAAAAACGGTCTCGTTGCTTGGAAAAATATTGGGCACTCGCACGTCGCCAGCCACGCCCAGCAATGCGTTGGGTCCGTCGTTCGTCCCACCGATGCGCCAGCGCGCGTTGACGGTGGCGTCCCAAAACTCGAACTTGAAATAGCCCTGCCGTTTGACCAGCGCGCTGAAATAATAAGTGGCGCCTTCCGGGGCCAGCGCCATCGTGGTGCCCAGGCGCCGCTCGGCGAAGCCAATGCCCGTCATGGAAATGCGGCCGCCTTCCGAAGTGTGGCTGACTGAGGCGGGATAGGTGAGACTCACGCCATCCTCCGTGAGCGTGACGTTGCCATCCGTGTTGGTCCACCCGCCGTTCCATCCCACGCCGCCATCTTGGAGGTTCAACGCGGCGCCGGTGTAATTGAAGCCCTCGTATTCGAACACTTGCGCGCGCGCGCGCGGGACCCAGCCCACGAACAGGGCAAGCAAGGCTGCGACGAGTGCTCGCGGTGAAACACGACGAATGTAAATGAGAGGCGAGTGCATGAGTTGGTTGGTTTGGATTTTGAGTTAGTATCGAGCGATACGGCGAGGTTCATGCCGTTGGAGCAAGACAGGTCATGGATTTTCATCACCACCGTCGAAATAAACGTTCCCGCCTCCGATGGTGAGTTTGGGATAGCGTATCCACGGATCCTTGGCTCTTACCCATTCGGAGTGTCCGTCGAGGAAGCCTTGCATGGCTCCAGAGGGCGCGTTGTTATCGTAATGGTTGGCGCCGCGTATGTTTGGATCGGTGTCGCCAGGCCGTCCCCACGATCCATTCAGGTTGCGCACCAAATCCACGATGAGCACGGTGTAGTAAGGGTTGTCGCCCGTCTTCAGAGCAAAAGCATTTCGCCCCGGCGGTACCACGCGCGTCAGAGCTGGGTTTTTGAAGAAATTCGTGTTGCCCGCGAAATAATGATAGCCCATGACCGTATCCACACCGCCGGGCCAGTCCCAAAAATCATCCCGGTTCCACGACGGATTCGCCGGGCAATAAAAGAGTTGGCGCGGAATGCTGTAGTTCTGGACGAAATGATCGCGGAACATCTTTCGATCCACCCAATACCCGTTCGGCTCCTCTCCTGGCCGCCCGCCCGGCGTGAACGCTTTGGCGGCGTAACGGACGGGACTGCTGTTGCGCATAGCGCCTTCGTTATCGTCCGCGTCCATGATCAACGCGTAGTTCCACTGCTTGGTGTTGTTCAGGCAGACGGTTCGCTTCGCCTTGTCCTTGGCCTTGGCCAGCGCCGGCAATAAGAGCGCCGCCAGAATCGCAATGATCGCTATGACGACGAGCAACTCGATCAAGGTGAATGCAGGCTGGCTGTTCAGCCGGTCCCGTGCGGTCAGATATTTAATGCGCATAAAAAACTTCGTGTTTTGTAGCCGCGGCGACAACTGACACGGCTACGTCTGGTTATGTCTTGGGCGATACGCGATACGATGCGGACTCGCCCGGCATGGTTCAAGTGACGGTCAGGTCAAACCGGTGAAGATTGCGCAACGACGATCCCCAATGCGCGAATCGCACGAAGTGTCGTGATGGAATTGTAACGAGCTTCGGCAGAGTGAAATCGGATCATTTGAACTTCCAACGTTCTGCGGTGATGTGAGGTGATCTCTTGGTTATGGTGGGGCGCGTCGCTCCGCGCGCGCCGCGATTGAGTTGAAACCTTCCAACAACAGCGTTCTTCTTCGGGCGCGGCGCGCGCGGAGCGACGCGCCCCACCAGCAGGCTTCGGCGACACGCCCGAGATGCGCGCCGCTCGCCTCGTTTGTCACATCTTGCGGCTTGAATCCGCGGAATTTTCCGTCAGCGTTGCGCCTACGTTCCCTTTTGATCGCAAAGTTATGAAAAACTGGCTCTGCTCGGCGTTGATCGGCCTCTCCCTTGTCGGAATTTCCACGCAGGCGAGCGACATCGTAATTCACGAAATCATGTATCACCCGTTCCACACGGCGGCCGAGGCGGAGGACGTGGGGCGCGAATGGGTCGAGCTTTTTAATCGCGGCACCAACGCCGTCAACCTTCACAACTGGAAGCTGACCAAAGGCATCGAGTTCACGTTTACGAATGTTGCTCTGGCGCCGGGCGAGTATCTCGTGGTGTCCGCGAGCCGGACGAATTTTATCGCGCAATATCCAAGCGTCGCAAACGTGATCGGCGATTGGAATGGCAAGCTGAGCAACATCGAGAATGAAATTCAGTTGCTCGACGCGGCGGGAGAAGAAGTGAACGCTGTGGCCTACGCGGACAGCGGCGAGTGGGCGGTGCGCGCGCGCGAATCGGCGGATGCGTTTGGCTTGCGCGGCTGGGACTGGCTGGTGCCGCACGACGGCGATGGGATGTCGCTGGAATTGATCAACGTCGCGATGCCGAACCAGTATGGTCAAAATTGGGCCGCGAGCACGGTGAATGGTGGCACGCCGGGAACGGCCAATTCCGTGATCGCTGCCAACACCGCGCCGTTCATCCAAAACGTTTTGCACTTCCCGCTCGTGCCGCGCTCGACGGAAGCGGTCACCGTCACCGCAGGCATCGAGGATGAACTGACCAACGGTTTAACAGTGACGCTCTTTTACCGCAACGCCAGTTCGGCTTTTCCCCCGGCGTTCAGTTCGCTGGTCATGTTTGATGACGGCGAGCACGGCGATAATCTCGCGGGCGATCGTTTGTTTGCCGCCACGATTCCGGCGCAAGGAGTTGGGACCGTGGTCGAATTCTACGTGAGTGCGACGGACGCCGGAGCGCGGAATCGCCACTGGCCTGCGGCCGCAAACAACGCGCCCGATCTGGGCGGCGGCGTGTTGCCTCCGGAGAACGGCGCGAATGCGCTATATCAAGTCGATAATTCTACGTACTCCGGGACGCAGCCCTTCTACCGGATGATCATGACGGAATCTGAACGCGCGTTCCTGGCCAGCATTCAGGGAAATTTGCGCAACAGCGATGCCTCGGCGCACGGGACGTTTGTGTCGGTGGATGCGAACGCTACTGAGGAGCATCACTCGGCGTCGTTCCGCCGGCGCGGCGCGGGCAGTCGAGGCGCGGCCATCCCGAATTATCGCGTGAACTTCGCGGCCGACTATCGCTGGAAAGGACGAACGGCGGTGAACCTCAATTCTCAATACACGCACGCGCAGATCGCCGGCGCGGTGTTTTCGGCGCTGTCGGGCCTGCACGCCGAGTTGCAACAGCCGGTGCAGTTGCGTGTGAACAACGCCAACCTTGCCAGCGCCGGCTCGCCGCAATTCGGCTCTTTTGCGGAAACGGAAGTTCCCGACGGCGATTATGCGGATCGGCATTTTCCAGATGATCCGAACGGAAACATTTACCGGGCCTCGAGCGGCGCGCACTCGACGACCCTGGCGTATCTGGGCACGAACCCCGATGCCTACATCGCCGCCGGCTACAGCAAGACCGCCAATGGCTCCGAGAATGATTGGTCCGATCTGATCAACCTGACCGATATCTTGAACAACACTCCGGACGCGACCTACGACTCGGCGACGCTGGCGCGTGTTAACGTGCCGCAGTGGATGACTTACTTCGCGGTCTTCACGCTGCTCGACAGCAAAGAAACGAGCCTCGGCATCGGCAACGGCGACGATTTCGCGATGTATCGCGGTTTGATCGATCCGCGTTTTCAATTGCTCGGCCACGATTTCGACACGGTGTTTGGCCAGGGCGACACGGCGGGTAATGTGAACGACAGCATCTTTCGCGCGACAGCGGTGCCCGTGATCAATCGTTTCCTCAAACGCCAGGAGTTCGCGCCCATTTACTTCCGCACGTTGACCAATTTGATCGCCACCGCGTTTTCGCCGGCGCAAGTCAGCTCGGTGCTCGATCAGCACCTGAGCAGTTGGGTCAACCCCGGCGTGATCGCGAACATGAAAAACTTTTCCGCCGGGCGTAACGCGGGCGTGCTCGCGCAAATTCCCTTGGCCCTGACCGTCAACGCGTCGCTGCCGATTCAAAATGGTTATCCGCGCTCGGCAGTTGATAGCGCGACGTTGTTTGGTTTCGCGAATGCCGTCGAGACGCGCTCGGTGCTCATCAATGGCGCGGCGGCGACTTGGTCCGCCTGGGAAGCACGCTGGACGGGCGCAGCGACGCTGCTGCCCGGCATCAATCGCGTGCTCGTGCAATCGCTCGATGCGAATGGCCGTGAGTTCGAACGCGCTTACATCGATGTCTGGTACGATTCAGGTTCGGTGACGCTGGTGACGGAAAGTATCAGTGGAAGTGTGACCTGGACTGCGACCGGCGGTCCTTACAACGTCACCACGCGCATCCTCATTCCCGAAGATTCGATCCTGACGGTCGAGGCGGGAACCACGGTTTATTTTGCGCCGGGCGCGGGCATTACCCTCAATGATACTGGCCGCCTCCTCGTGCAGGGGACGGAGATGCAGCACGTTCGCTTCGGCAGGAATCCCGCCGTCACCGGCAACTGGGGCAGCCTCGATTTCCTGGGTGCACCCGGCGACAACCGTCTGTCATACGTGGATTTTGATTCCATCGGCGGCACGACCGTCGGCGGACACAACGCGCAGATCCACGTGAACAATTCCAAGGTGTTCTTCGATCATTGCACGTGGCCTGCGACGCCCGCGGTGCAATACATCTCGTTCGACGCCTCGTCCTTCATCGTCCATCACTGCGTGTTCCCGACGTATCCCGCGCCCGTGCCGGCCAGCGCGGGCCAGCCCGAGATGCTGCACGGCGTGAACGGCATCGCGGCCGGTGGTTACGGAATTTTCCGCGACAACTACTTCGGCCACACGTGGGGTTTCAACGACACGATTGATTTCACCGGCGGCAATCGGCCTGGCCCCATTCTGCAGATCATCGGCAACGTCTTCGACGGAGCAGGGGACGATCATCTCGATCTGGACAGCACGGACGCGTGGATCGAAGGGAACATTTTCATGCACGCGCACCGCGATCCGGCGCGCACGGACAATCCGCTCGACACGGCCAGCGCGATCTCGGGCGGCGTGGACACGCTGGGACAGAATTGCGATTGGACGATCATCAACAATCTTTTCTACGACGTCGATCACGTGGTGCTCAATAAGGGCAATTCCACGAGCACGGGCAATGCGGGCGGGCGCGTGGCCTTCCTTCACAACACCGTGTCGCACGTGGCCGCGGAAAACAGCGGCACACCAGCGGGGCAGATTTCAGTGTTCAATTGGTCGGACAACAACGTCGTGCTTCCCGATCCAGCCATCGGCGCAGGGATGTATGCGGCCTACAACATCATCCACGACGCGCCGGTGCTGCAACGCTTCTACAACGCCGCGAACCTCAACGTGATCCTGAGCAGCAACATTTTCCCGGTCGCGTTCAAGGGCACGACGAATGAATGGACGGGGCCGGGCACGGGAAATCAATACGCTGATCCCCGGCTGAATCTCGGCGCGTTGAGTGGCGTCGCTGTTTCGAACGTCACGGCGGCGCAATTGCGTCATGCCTTCCAGCTTCGCTCCGGCTCTCCCGCGATCAGCGCAGGTTTCGGCGGACGCAACATCGGCGGACTTGGGCCGCGCGGCATTGCCATCGCGAGCGAGCCGATGGGCACGAACACTTCGACCAGCGCCACCATCACGGTGGGGCTCGGCGGCACGTTCAATTGGGGAACGAACGCGCCGCAGGCGTGGGGTTGGACCGCGTTCAAATGGAAACTCGACAACGGGCCGTGGAGTGCAGTGATTCCGATCACCAATCCTCCGCCCTTCAACACGCTGCCCGCGATCACGGTGAGCAACCTGGGCAACGGGCCGCACACGTTTTTCGTCTCGGGCCGCAACGACGCCGGGTATTTTCAAGACGATCTGTTTGTTTACCCGACGAATTCTTCCGCTCCCGGCTTCCCCACGGCATCACGAACCTGGACGGTGGACGCAACTCTTTCGCGTCTCGTGATTAACGAAGTGCTGGCGAAGAACACGACGCTGATCGCCGACGGAAGAATCTCTGACCTGATCGAACTGCACAATTCCGGCGCGACTACTGTGAACCTCGGCGACATGAGTCTCACCGATGATCCGACGGTGGCGCGGAAATTTATTTTCCCGCCGGGCACGACGATCGCGCCGGGAGCGTATTTGATTCTTTACGCGGGGAATGGCGAAGCGCCGGGCCACATTTATACGGGCTTCGCGCTGAATGATTCCGGCGATGGAGTTTATCTCTACGACCGGCTGTCGAACGGCGGCGGCTTGCTCGACTCGGTCGCGTTTGGATTGCAGTTGCCCGATCTCTCGATTGGCCGCCTCGCGGACGGTACGTGGGGATTGGCGCAGCCGACTTTTGGCGCGGCCAACATTGCCAAACTCGTCGGCGATCCAAACCGATTGCGCATCAACGAATGGCTGGCCGCGTCGGGCGAAATTTTTCAGCAGGATTTCATCGAACTGTTTAACAGCGATCCTGTGCCGGTGGCGCTGGGCGGATTGGCGTTGTCGCACGCACCGATGGGTTTGCCGCGCGAGAGCGTGATTCCGCCACTCAGCTTCATCGCGGCTGGCGGCTGGCAGGCGTTCATCGCGGATGAGGATGTCTCGTTTGGCGCTGACCACGTGAATTTCAAACTGTCCGCCGAGGGCGGCTGGATCAGCCTGGCGCAAACCAACGGGACGTTGATCGACATGATCGTTTACGTCTCGCAGTTCCCTGACATCACGCAAGGCCGCAGCCCCGACGGAGGCGCGGCCTTTGTGTCGTTCAACCAGCCGACGCCCGGCGGCGGCAACCCTGGGCAAACTGTAATCGTGACTCCGATCACTACGACGATTGTGCCCATCAACCAAGTCTGGCACATGGAAGCCTCGAATGTCGATCTGGGCGTGGCGTGGCGGACGACCAACTATAACGACTCGAGTTGGTTCAGCGGCCCGGCGCTCTTTTACAACTACGATGGCGGCGGCAACCAGTCGCCGCCCATCCCGGCGCTCTCGACGATTCCTTTCACGAGTCCGAAGCAACTCACGGTTTATTTCCGCACCACGTTCGATTACAACGGGCCTCTGAACGGTGCGAACTTCGTGCTGTCACACGTCATCGACGACGGCTGCGTCCTCTATCTGAACAACCAGGAAGTCTTTCGCTACAATCTGCCGGCGAGCGCGGTGATCAACTTTTCGACAGTGGCCTCGACAGCCATCAGCGGCGCGCCTTCGCTCCTGTCGGGAATTCCCATCACTCTGACCAACCTCGTCCAGGGCACCAACTACCTCGCCATCGAAGTGCATCAGCAGGGCACGGCCAGCAGCGACATGGCAATGGCCATCCAGATCGATTCGCAGCTATTGATCACCAACTATCTCGATACGCCCATCGTGCTGAGCGAAGTCTTTACGAAGAACGAGTCGTACACGAACGCGAGCGGCAAGATCGTGGACTGGGTCGAGCTGTACAATCCTTCCACCGATGTCGTGGACATTTCCGACTTGAGCCTGACCGATGACTCGACGATTCCGCGCCGCTGGGTTTTCCCGCAAGGCGCGGCCGTTGCGCCAGGCGGTTACTACGTCGTTGAGTTCGATGACTCGGAGCCGTATTCGCCTTTCAACGCCGGCTTCGAACTCAGCGCGGACAGCGGCGCGGTTTATCTTTTCCATCGGCCAGCCGGCGGCGGTTCGTTGCTCGACGTGGTGGTGTACGGCGTGCAGGTCGCGGACCTAACGCTCAGTCGCGCCACGCCGGGACAGAACACGAGCTGGACTTTGGGCGAGCCAACGCGCGGCGCGGCGAACATCGCGGTCTCGCTCGGCAGCGCCGCGACGTTGAAGGTGAATGAGTGGATGCCGAATCCTGTCAGCGGCGAAGATGATTGGTTTGAAATTTACAATCCCGATCCGAAACCAGTCGCGCTCGGCAGTATTCACCTCACGGACGATCTTTCAGACCCGATCAAGCACACCGTGCGTCCACTCTCGTTCATCGGCGCGGGACCCGAAGCCTTCGTGAAGTTCATCGCCGACAGCGACACAGCCAAAGGCGCGGACCACGTCGGCTTTCGGTTGGGCAGCACCGAATCCATCGGCATTTACACCACCAACGCCGTGCCCACGAAGATCGACTCGGTGAGCTACGCCAATGCGCAGGACGGCCTCGCTTATGGACGGCTGCCCGACGGCGCGTCGAACCTCGTAAGTTTCCCCGACAGCGCTTCGCCCGAGGAACCGAACTGGCTGCCGCTCGCCGGCAGCGTCGTCATCAATGAAATTCTCACGCGCACCGGCGGGCCGCTGGAGCAGGCCATCGAGCTTCGCAATGTGAGCGACGTGGACGTGGCCATCGGCGGCTGGTTCCTGAGCAATGCGAAGAAAGATTTCAAACGCTTTGAAATTCCAGCGGGTGTTTTCATCCCCGCCGGTGGCTTCAAGGTCTTCTACGAAACACAGTTCAATCCCAACAGCGATCTGCCGCCGAGCTTCGCGTTCAATGCGTTCAAGGACGACGAGCTTTATCTCAGCGTGGCGGACGCCAATGGCAATCTGACGGGCTATCGCACCACCGTGAAGTTCGGCGCGTCGGCGGCGAACGTTTCCTTCGGCCGCTACGAGAAGAGCACGGGCGATGACTTCGTGGCGTTGAGCAACCGCACCTTCGGCGTGGACAATCCGGCGACGGTTGCGCAGTTCCGCGCGGGCGCGGGCGCGTCGAATGCCTATCCGATCGTGGGGCCGCTTGTGATCGATGAGGTGCATTATCATCCGCCGGATTTTCCGGGCGGCATCGATAACGAGATTGACGAGTTCATCGAGATCCTGAACGCCTCGGCTGCGCCCGCTCCGCTTTACGATGCAGCGCATCCGACCAACACGTGGCGCTTGCGCGATGCGGTCGATTTTGATTTCCCGACGAACGTGACGGTTCCCGTGTTTGGTTATCTCCTCGTCGTCAGTTTCGATCCGGCGACCAATGCTTCCGCGCTCGCCACTTTCCGCAGCAAGTATGGCTTGGCCCCGAGCGTCGTCATTGTCGGCCCGTGGAGTGGCAAGCTCGACAACAGCAGCGACTCGATCGAATTACTGCGGCCCGACGCCCCGGTGGCACCGCCGCATCCCGATGCTGGATCGGTCCCGTACATTTTGGTGGAGCGCGTCAAGTATTCTGATTCGCAGCCGTGGCCTTTCATGGCGGACGGCACGCCCATCGGCGTCGGAGTTTCACTTCAGCGCAAGATCGCGCTCGAATACGGCAACGACCCGGTAAACTGGATCGCGGGTGTGCCGACACCCGCCGCTCAAACCGGACCCGCAGGCGGCCAACCGCCCACGATCACCACCGCGCCAACGAACCGCGTCGCCACCGCCGGTAATAGCGTTGTGCTCACCGTGAGCGCGACAGGCAGTGCGCCACTGGCGTATCAATGGCGTTTGAATGGCGTGGCCGTTCCGAACGGAACCAATGCCTCGTTGATAATGCCGAGCGTCCAGGCCGCGCACGCGGGTCTTTACACCGTGGTGGTTGTGAACGGATGGGGCGCAGCCGCAGCCGGACCCGCGCGTCTGACCGTGCAAGCGCCGCCCCAGTTTTCCCAACAGCCGCAAAGTCGCACCGTCGTCGCCGGGGATGACACCACGTTCATCGTGACGGCCAGCGGCGGCTCGCTCACGTATCAATGGCGTTTCAACGGCAGCAACATTCCAGACGCCACGACTCCCGCGCTGACGCTGACGAACGTTCAGCCGTCGCACGCGGGCGGCTACGATGTGCTCGTGAGCAACGGCTTGGGCACATCGACCAGCCTCGTCGCCACGCTCACGGTGATCGTGCCGCCGAGCATTTCCATTCAGCCGGAGAGTGTCTCCGCGATCATTGGCAACAGCGCCGGGTTCACCGCTGTGGCGACCGGCAGCGCGCTCATTTATCAATGGCGTTTGAACGGCACCAACTTGATCGGGGCCACGACGAACTTCCTCACCTTCGCCCGCGTTCATCCGACGAACGCGGGCAACTACACGCTCGTGGTCATGAACGCCGGCGGGTCCGTGACCAGCGCCGTCGCGACGTTGACGGTGATTGTGCCGCCCACCGTGACGGTGAGTTCGAGAAATGCGACAGCCGCCGAGCCGGGCCTTGACACGGGATCGTTCAGTTTCACGCGCACCGGCAGCACCGGGACGGCGTTGATCGTGAACTACACGGTGTCGGGTTCAGCCGCGGCGGGTTCGGATTACGCGGCGCTTTCCGGGATGGTCACGATCCCGGCGGGTGCGCTCGCGGCGAACGCGGTCGTTACGGCCCTCAACGATGCGGCGTTGGAAGGTGATGAAACCGTCACCGTCACGTTGATCAACAACGTCGATTATCTGACCGGTTCTCCTTCCACCGCCACGGTGGTGATCAAGGACGACGACAACGTGCCGCCCGGGATTGCGATTGTGGCTCCCACCAACAACCAACTGTTCCCGGTCACTCCAACGAACGTGAATTTCATGGTGATTGGGAGTGACGTGAACGACGGCTTCGTGGAGAAGGTGGAATTTTTCGCCAATGGCACCAACAAGCTGGGCGAGAGCACGACGATTCCGTTCAGCTTCACCTGGACGAATGCGCCCGCCGGAACTTACGCGCTGGCTGCTCGCGCCACGGACAATCTTGGTTCCACCACGGTGTCGGTTCCGGTCACCATCATTCTCAATGCGCTCCCTTCCGTCAGCATTCTTAGTCCGGCCAACGGTGCCAGTTTCAGTGTGCCGGCGAACATCGCCATCAGTGCCTTCGCCGTGGACAGCGACGGTAGTGTGGCGCAAGTGGAATTTTACAACGGCACCAGCCTGTTTGCGACCGTCACCAATATGCCATTCAATGCGACGTTCAACACTTCGGTGCTGGGAAGCTACCTGTTGCGCGCCGTCGCGACAGATAATCGCGGCGCACGCGCGACGTCAGCGGTGGCCAACGTCTCCGTGAATTCCGCCACGGTGACATTCACTGATGCCTTTGCCAATCGGCCTACCGTCAATGGCTATACGAATTCCGCCAACGGCAACAATTCGGGAGCGACGCGTGAGGCCGGGGAACCGCCCGCTTACAACACCAGCACCAGAACGGTTTGGATCCAATGGATTGCGCCCGCGAACGGTCTCTGCACCATCGATCTGTGCGGCAGCTCCTTCGATACCGTGCTGGCGGTTTATACCGACACCACGGGCGGCGCGCCAAGCGTGTCCACGCTCAGCCTGATCGCGCAGGACGATGACGGATCGAGTTGTCCTAACAATAGCAGCCGGCTGACCTTTTCCGCGCAATCCGGGGTTGCTTATCAAATCCGGGTTGAAGGCTTCAGCGGCGGCAGCGGCAATATCGCGTGCAGCCTGACTTTGATTCCTACGACTGGGCCGCCGATCATAGTGACGCCGCCCGCGGATCAATTTGCGGTCGCGGGTGGCTCCGTCATGTTTAGCGTCGGCGTTGCCGGTGGTTTGCCATTCAACTACCAATGGCGCTTCTACGGCACGAATCTCCCGAACGCGACGAATGCCACGCTCACGTTGAACAATCTCACTACGAACAACGCGGGGCCTTACTCGGTCTTTATCACGAATGCCTCGGGCACGACTTTGAGCGCGGCCGGGTCGCTCGCGATCATTCAGTCAGGCAGTGAGTACTTCCGAATTGTGGCCCTGACGGCCAACAATGCGGCCGTCATGGAACATTACCAACTCACTGGCTACGACCCCCTGACCGGGCAATACGGCCGCGGCGGTGTTGCGGTTTCCAGTTCGCAGGTGATCGTGAATGCGGGCAACACGGCGGCGCGCTTTTCGGCGGCGAACCTTTCGGGCGGCACGGCGCTGGGGACGACTTACGACGCGCTGATCACAGACTTGCGAACAGAGTTCATCTATTGCTTCGGCATCGATCCATTCACGCCGGCCATTTCTTCACGTGAGTCCACAACGCTGACTCATTTGTTGGAATTGAACTCATCCACCGGCGTGCTGACCGGCTCGGCGATCCCGCTGTCCGCGCCAATCACATTACGCGGTGCTTACGGCAACTACGGCTTCTTCTCCGGTTACGGACGCGCTGTCGTGCTGGTTGGCCGCGAGGCTTTCCATGTAGCTCTGCCTTCCGGCGCGGTGGCTTCGTTGGGAAGCACCACCAACTTGCAGCACAATTACGCCATCAATTGGGGCTACTGGGGATTGGTCGAATCCACGGACGCTGGTCTGTTTCTTGTTTACGGGCGCAACAGCCAGAATATCGCGCGCACTCACGTGTCTTCCGGTGTGACGACGAACTGCGCCACGTTCTCCAACCTTGGTTTCTACAATTCATCGATGTCGTTTTCCATTCCACGCGCGCGCTGGTACTTCGATCATTATTCCTCGAGCCAGTTTTCGAGCGGCATCCAGACGCTCGGTTATGCGAGCGCGCAATTTGTTCTGAATGGTGCGGATAATCTTCCGCCGACCATCATTGTAGCTCCGCAAAGCGCGCAGACGCTCCTGGGGGGACACACGGCGTTCGCTGTTTCTGCCACCGGCAGCGGTTCGCTGAGCTATCAGTGGCGATTCAAAGACGTGGATTTGCCCGGGGCCGTCGCGCCTGGACTCACCCTGTTGAATGTGCAGCCGGATAAGGTTGGAAACTACTCGGTCGTCATCGCCAACGCATTCGGCGCGATCACCACAGCACCCGTGGCGCTCTCCATCGCGCTGCCTCCGGCCATAACCAATGATCCGGACGGCCTGACCGTTTCCGCTGGCGCCTCCGTCACGTTTGACGTTGGCCATACTGGCGACGGGCCGTTCCTGTATCAATGGAAGTTCAACGGCCTCGATCTTCTCAACGCGACCAATCGCAGTCACACTTTCATTGCCGACTACTACGACAACGGCAGCTACATCGTCGAAGTGCGCAATGCCGTCGGTGTGGCCTACAGCGCGAGTGCGGATCTCGTGGTGCTGTCCCCGCCGTTTTTCAACGCGCAGCCCGTGACGCGGCAGATCTTGCCCGGGATGAACGCGACGTTCGTCACCCTGGTCGATGGCAACGCCCCGATCGCTCTCCAGTGGTTCAAAGACGGAGTGGCGATTCCGGGCGCGAATAATATGAACCTGGTCGTCCCGAATGTTGGACCCGCGGATGTGGCCAATTACCGGCTCGTGGCCACGAACACCTACGGATCAGTAACCAGCCTCGGCGCCTCTATCACGTTGGCGCAGTTGGACACGAATAGTTTTGCCATCCGGAGTCTGGAGACGAACGGTGCGATTGTCGTGAACGCATTTCCGTTGGTCAGCTACACTTACCAGAACGGGCTGGCCGCCTCGAGCCAGCGCCTGTTCCTCAACGGCTATGGCCCGAGCGGTCTCGGCGGCGCCGCTGTTTTCAATGCTGCGGACCTTTCGGGCGGCGTGGGCATTGGCGCACCACGAAACGGTCTGGTGAGCGACCTGCGCGCGCGTAAGGTTTATTCGCTGGCCAACGGCACGACCTTGATTGACCCGGACGGGAGTTCTGCGGTCAATCGGCTGATCGAGTTGGATGCCGATGGCCAACCCACTTCAACGTTCGTCGCGCTCTCTACTTCCATCACTCTTGGATACGGCGCCGCGATCTTTGCCGGCTACGGCAGAGTAGTGTTGATGACTGGAAACAATGTTGTTTACGAAGTGGCGCTGCCCTCGGGGCAAGTGACGTCGCTCGGTTCCATGAACACCTTCAACTACGAGTACGCCTACGGTTTTGCCTATCGTGGATGGGGTGTAGCCGAACGCATCGGCACCAATACCTGGCTGGCGCATGTGCGTGATCAACAAACGATTGAACGAATCCGGGTTCCTGACGGTTTCAGGGAGACGATTGCGGAATTCTCAAACCTTGGTTCTTATTCAGGCAACTTCACCGTCTGTCCTCAGCGCAACCGCTGGTATTACAATTGTGAAAGCTTGTCGCAGTTTGGAGGCACCTCGCTGAACAATCTGATCAGCGCCAGTGCGTCCTTCGTCTATCTGACGCCGTCGAATGTGCCGCCGACTTTTCTCGAACAGCCGGCAAGTGTCTTTGCTACCGTCAATTCAACAGTCGCCTTTAGCCCGGTGGTGGAGGGTGGAGCACCTTTAAGATACCAATGGCATTTCCAGGGTGACCCGCTGCCGGGCGAGACGAACGACACGCTCGTCCTGATGAATGTTCACAACGTTTCCGAAGGCGGCTACAGCGTGGTGGTGAGCAATAATCTCGGCGCGATCACGAGTGTTGTCGCGACGCTCACGATTAATTATGGCGCAACGAGCAGCAACACGGTTCCGTTGCTCACCATGACGGGGACCTCGTGGCGCTACAATCAGAGCGGAGCGTTCTTCAACCTGGGTTGGACGGCGACCAACTTTAACGACAGCGCGTGGTCGGGGCCGGGTCTCGGCGTGCTGGCGTGGGAACCGGCGAACGGTACCATCCAGCCGCTCATCAACACGACGCTCTCGATTGGCCGTACCTCTTACTACTTCCGCGCCTACTTCAACGTGCCGTCGAATTATCCGGCCGGAACGATGTTGAGGGCCACGACGCTCGTGGACGATGGCGCGGTGATTTATATCAACGGCCGCGAGATTCAGCGAATACGGTTCAACAGCACACCCGCGACCGTGATCTACACGACGCTCGCGACGGGCCAACCGCCGGGCGGAGATGCCGTTCAGGAAACATTTCTCTGGGCGCCAATCGATCTCAAAGTCGGGACCAACGTGATCGCCGCGGAAGTTCACCAGAACGCCATCAGCAGTTCGGACATCGTCTGGGGCATGTCGCTGGATGCGATCGTGCCGGCGCTTAATCGGCCGCCTGTGATCACGACTCATCCCATCAGCAAAACGGTGTCGAACGGTTTGTCCGTCGCGTTCAGCGCTGCCGCGAGTGGCACGCCGCCGCTCAGTTTTTTCTGGAAGCATGAAGGCACGAATGTTCCTGGCGCGACCGGCACGACGCTGACGCTCAACAACGTGGGGCGGCGTCACGCGGGTGTTTACACTGTGTTGGCGAGCAACCGGTTCGACACGGCCTGGAGCAGCAACGCGACGCTGGTGGTCCTGATTCCGCCGATCCAAATCGTGGGCGGCGGCGCGACCTTTACCGCGCCCGGTCGGTTCACTTTGAACTTCGTGGGCGATGCGGGCGGCGTGTTCGCGATCGAGACTTCCACGAATCTGTTGAACTGGGTGCAGACCGGCACGATCACGAACACGACTGGCTCCGCGCAGTACGACGACAACAACGCCGGGAGCGCTCCGATGCGGTTTTACCGGCTGCGGCTGCTGCCGTAGGTAGGTCAGGCGTCCCGCCTGACCCGAAATGCTCGCGGGCGCGCTGCGGTTTTTGGCTTATTCGCACATGCCGCCTATTTCAACTGGGCAGGCGAGACGCCTGACCTACTTTTGCAGTAATGGAAACTTTTACGTCACCTCATTGTTAATTTCTCGAACGCTGGAGCATGGATATGCGTCCATTACGTACTGTCCCATCAATGAAGGTTTCAACGCACTGCCTTGGCTGCTGGTATCTGGCAGCGGTCACGGTTCTCGGGGTTGGCTGTTCGGCGAATTATTATCGCAAATCAGCCGACAAGGACGTTTACAAATCCATTGCCCAGCGCACGCCCGCCGTGCCGAACATGGACACCAATTTCACGATTGAGCAGACGAATGTATTGTCGCTTGAACGGCTGCCCGTCACGACCAACACATTTGATTTTCTCGGGGCCGATGCGGAACGCGAACTGGCCGCGCGCGTCCTTTCGTTGGAGGACGCTTTGATCATCGCGATTCAGCACAATCGCGCGTATCAACTGCGCAAGGAGCAACTCTACCTGACGGCGTTAAACCTCACGTTGGCGCGTTATCGTTTCACACCCATTTTCTCGGGCGGTGCGCGCGCCCGCATCATCGGGCAAACGGAGCAGGCCGTGCGGGTGGATATCGATCCAGTCACGCAACTGCCGAGGGTTGTTTTGAGCGACGACCTGGTCGAGCAACGCCGCGTGGCGGCCGATGGCAATCTGAATGTCAGTTGGCTCATCCGCGACATCGGTTTACTGACCGCTTCCATCAGCGCGGATTTCCTGCGCTACGTGACGGGTGATCCGCGCGCCTTCACTTCGTCGCAAGCGGGTGCAGCGCTTTCGCGACCGTTGCTGCGCAATGCTGGTTTCAAGCTCCAGATCGAACAGCTCACGCAAGCGGAGCGCGACCTTCTTTACGATCTGCGGGCCTTCGTCCAGTTTCGGAAAACCTTCAGCGTGCAGGTGGCGAGCGTGTATTACGCGGTGCTCGGCAATCGAGACTTTGTGCGGAACAACTATCTTAACCTGCTAAGCTCGCGCCTGAATGCTGACCGCACGCGCGAGCTCGCCCGGGAAGGACGCGTTACACAAGCGGACCTGGGCCGGCTCGAACAGCAAGTGCTCACCGCGGAGAGCGCCTGGAACAACGCGGTGCGTGCTTACAAGCAGGCGCTCGACATCTTTAAGTTGCAACAGCTCGGCATCGCGGTTGATACGCGCCTCGTGCTGGATGACGCGGAACTCACCGCCTTGGAAATCCATGACCCTCGCATCCAGGCTGACGACGCGGTGGAAGTCGCTCTCGCGGCACGGCTGGATTACCTGAATTCGAAGGACCGTTATCAGGACTCGCTGCGCAAAGTGGAACTCGCGGCCAACTTTTTGAAGCCGCAGGTCGATCTGGTTTCTTCGGTGGCCATTCGCAGCGAGCCGAATCAACGCACGGGTTTTCCCGTGCCGGACATTGAGCGTTACAACTGGAGCGCGGGATTCAACGTGGACGTTCCGTTCGATCGCCAAGCGGAGAGGAACACCTATCGGACCTCACTCATTGGGAAAGAACAAGCCGTGCGCGCGCTCGAACAACAAGGCGACGAAATTCGCCTGGAAGTCCGGGACGGCGCTCGCACTTTGGATCAGGCCAAGCGAAGTTTCGAAATCAGCCAACTCGGGGTGCAACTCGCCGAGCGTCGCGTGGAAGAACAGAATCTGTTGGCCGAAGTGGGCCGTGCCAAGGCTCAGGACCAGGTGGACGCGCAGAACGACCTGATCACTTCGAAGAATCAACTGACCGTTGCCCTGGTCGCGCACACGATCGCACGGCTGCAATTCTGGGCCAACATGGGTATCCTTTACATCAAAGACAACGGGCAGTGGAGGGAACTGAACGATGAGCAAGCTCCTTGAATTCCTGACGAAGCAACCGCGCTGGCGGATCGTGGTCGTCGTACTGGCGATCGGCGCGGCCGCTTTCTTTTTTTCGCGAAGCAAGAGCGGAACCGGCGCGGCCGCGACTTTCACCGCGCGTCGTGGCCCGCTGCAAATCACGGTGCTTGAGGGCGGCTCGATGCAGGCGGTCGAATCGCAGGAGATCAAGTGCGAAGTCCGCGTTGGCTATCAAGGGACGAAGGTTCTGAAGATCGTGGAAGAGGGCTACCTGGTGACGGACGACGATGTGAAAACCAACAAGGTGCTGGTGGAACTCGATTCGTCGGAATTGCAGAAGAACCTCGTGCAGCAGGAGATTCAGTTTCAATCCGCGGGCGCTTCACTCGCGGACGCGCAGCAAGGTTATGACATCCAGTTGAACCAGAACCTGAGCGACGTGATGGCCGCGGAACAGAAGGCGCGCTTTGCTAGGATGGATTTCGAAAAGTTTCTTGGCGACAAGGCGGCGCAGGATGTCATCCGGGAACTCGGCCTTGATGACGCGCTCACCCGAATTCGTGTTCAGCAGACTGCGACGAACGGCACGAACACCGCAACGGTTCCTACCGCGGAAACTTCCTTGTTGAGCACCAATGAGATTCAGAAAGCACTGGCAGAGAAACAGCCCGTGCTCCTTGCGAGTCTCACGACTCCTCCCATTGTGCCGTCCACGAATGAGCCGCCCAAGGCGATCGATCCGAGTGCTCCGATTGCGCGCAGTGCCTCCTACATCGACTTCTCGAAGTACGCGGATTTGGAAGTGCTGGGCGATGGCGAGGCGAAGCAGAAGATTCGCAAGTTCCATGAAGACTTGCAGGTGGCGCAAAAGGAAATGGGCCAGGCGCAGGCCACGCTTGAAGGCACACGGCGCCTTCATGCCAAGCAGTTTGTGACGCGCACCGATTTGCAGCGTGATGAAATCGCGTTCGAAAACCAACGGCTGAAAGTGCAGACGGCGGAGACGGGGCGGAATCTTTTTCAAAAATATGAGTTCCTGAAGACGTCCGAGGAAACCTTGTCCAAGTATTCCGAGGCTGTGCGCGAATTGGAGCGCGCGCGCAAAGCGGCAGTCGCGAAACTCGCGCAAGCGGACGCAAAACTGAAATCCGCGACGGCGCAATACAACGTCCAGGTTCGGCAGCGAAAGGACATCGAGGAACAAATGGACAAGTGCCTGATTCGCTCCACGAGACCGGGGCTGGTGGTTTACGGGCGAGCGGGCGATGACATGATTTATTACGGCGGCGAAGAGCGGATTCGCGAAGGCGCGTCCGTGCGCCAGGGGCAAACCATCCTTACCATTCCCGACCTGAGCAAGATGTCGTTGCGTGTGAAGATTCACGAGACTTACATCAAGAAAGTGAGGAAGGGGCAATCGGTGCGGCTGACGGCGGACGCGTTCCCGGACAAGGTGCTCGACGGAGAAGTCATCAAAGTCGGCACGCTGCCCGACTCGCAGAACCGCTGGATGAATCCGGACTTGAAAGTTTATCTCACCACCATCTCGGTCAACAGCACCAACGATTGGCTCAAGCCAGGCATGACAGCGAAGGCCGAAATTTTTATCGAGCAACTTACCAACGTGGTTTACGTGCCGATCCAGAGCGTTGTTTTGGAAGAAGGCAAGTATCTGTGCTACGTGGCGCGTCGCGGCTCGCCGGAAAAGCGGGAAGTGGAAGTGGGTTCATTTAACGAAGAGTTCATTGAGGTGAAGAAAGGGATTGCTGAAGGAGACAAAGTCTTGCTGCGTCCGCCCAAGAGTCTTGCGCCGGGAGCGGAAGAAAGCGAAAAGAAAACGAGCGAAGTGGCTCCTTCGGCTGCGACCGCGACACCGTGATGCTTGCCACCGAAACTCTCACGGGTCGCGAATCCATCGTGCGGCTCGAAGACGTGCAGAAGACGTACCAGATGGGGCCGGCGACGGTTCATGCTCTGCGCGGGGTGTCACTGCAAATCGATGCGGGCGATTACGTGAGCATCATGGGACCGTCCGGTTGCGGGAAATCCACCTTGTTGAATCTGCTCGGCTGCCTCGATCGCCCCAGCTCTGGCCGGTATTTCCTGGGCGCGGATGATGTTTCGAATCTGGATGATCGCGATCTCTCCGATGTGCGCGGCGCGCGTCTGGGGTTCATCTTTCAATCCTACAATTTGATCCAACAGCTCACCGTCGTGGAGAACATCGAGGTGCCGCTCTTCTATCAGGGTTGCGGCGAGGACGAGATGCGTGAGCGCGCCGTTGCGTTGGCGAAAACGGTCGGCCTCGAAGATCGTCTCGATCACAAGCCGTTCGAGCTTTCCGGCGGCCAGCAGCAACGCGTTGCCATCGCGCGCGCGCTCGTGAACGACCCACTCGTCATCCTCGCTGATGAGCCGACGGGGAATCTGGATTCGGCTTCCGGCGTGGAAATTCTGAGAGTCTTCGACGAACTGCACGGCCGCGGCAAGACGCTCATCCTCGTCACGCACGACCAAGAGGTGGGACGCCGCGCCCAACGCACCGTACGACTGCGCGATGGCTTGGTGGATACCGATGTGCGTTATCCCAAACGTTGAGGCATCAAAGATGAAACGTGCATTCCCAGGACTGGCGCTTGTCGTTTCTCCCTCTCCCCTCAACGGGGAGAGGGTAGGGGTGAGGGGTGAGAGGCACGAACTGATCTGGATATGTGAAGGCTTCGAGCCGGATCACCCCTCACCCTCAATCCCTCTCCCCGTTGAGGGGAGAGGGAAGCACCGCCACGCCATTCCCCGCCTTCTTCGCCATTCGTGAAAACTTCCTTCCCTCCGTTTCAACGCGCGCGTCCGGCGTCCGGCCCGCGCCTGGGACGTTTGAAGCGCATCGTTCGCCTCGGCATCAAGACGCTTCAAACGCATCGCCTCCGTTCGCTTCTCACGATGTTGGGGATTGTGTTCGGCGTTTGCTCGGTGATTGCCATGCTCGCGATCGGCGAAGGTGCGAGTCATGAGGCGCAGGAACAGATTAAAAATCTAGGCAGCCAAAACATCATTCTCCGCAGCGTGAAGCCGCCCGAGCAGGCGAAGGCGTCAGACCAGGGCAGCCAGCAAAGCTATGTGCTGCAATACGGCCTGACCTACGCCGATGTGAAACGCATTCGCGCCACCATCACCGATGTGCAGTTGATTCTGCCCAGCCGCATCATGCGCGAATACGTTTGGAACATTGATCGCCGTCTCGACTGCGAAATTGTGGCGACGGTTCCGTGGTATCCCACCTTGCGCCACCACGAGGTGGTGGCGGGGCGCTTCTTCACTGACCACGAGATGGATGCGAAGTCGAGCGTATGCGTGCTGGGCGCGGAGCTTGTTCCCGTGTTATTCCCGCTCGGCTCACCGCTTGGCCAACACGTGCGCGTCGGTGGCAGCTATTATCAGGTCGTGGGCGTGATGGCCGTTCGCACAAAGAACCCGGAAACAGGTGGCGACGGGCAGCGAAATTCACAAACCATCGCCAATACCATGTTCATTCCACTGGAGACGGCGAAGACCCGTTACGGCGAAATCTTGCGCAAGGTCCGCAGCGGCAGCTTCGAGCAGGAACGAGTGGAACTCCATGAACTCACGGTTGAAGTCGCGTCCGCGGATCAAGTGATGGCCACGGCGGACGCAGTGACAGCGTTGCTGGAGAGGCATCACAAAAAGAAGGACTACGAGATCGTGGTGCCGCTGGAATTGCTCCGGCGCGCGGAGCGAACGAAGCAGATTTTCAACATCGTCCTCGGTTCCATCGCGGCGATTTCATTGCTCGTGGGCGGCATCGGCATCATGAACATCATGCTGGCCAGCGTGACGGAGCGCACGCGCGAGATTGGCATTCGCCGCGCGTTGGGCGCCAAGCGCGAAGACATCATCACGCAATTCCTCGTCGAGGCGATCATCCTCTCTGCGGCTGGTGGAATTCTCGGCGTACTCCTGGGCGTGATTATTCCGCACTTCGTCAGCCAATTCGCGGGCATGAGGACCATCGTCACCTTTTGGTCGCCGTTCCTCGCCTTCACGATTTCAGGGGCGGTGGGAGTGATCTTCGGCATCTATCCGGCATTCCGCGCGGCGGCGATGGATCCAGTGGAAGCGCTGCGGCACGAGTAATTCTTTGCATCCGAAATATGCGGAACTGATGAGGGTATCCCCATATTTGTCCTACCTGCAGCGTAGATTCAGCGGAAAGACTCGCAAACGTTATGAAACTCAGAAACATTGTCTCGTACTTGATGGAATCCCCAAAAAAGCCATTTTTGAAATGGGCCGGCGCGAAAACGCAGTTGGTCAAGAAGCTCCGCCCCCTTTTTCCAGAAGGTGATTACCGATTCATTGAGCCATTTGTGGGTTCGGGAGTTGTGTTTTTGAACACACAGTATCGGTCGAGTCTTCTTTCGGATTCAAATCAAGACATCATCAGCCTGTATTCTGTCCTGAAGCGAAAGCCACGCGAATTTATTCAGCGGTGTAGAGAGCTTTTCATCGCCGAGAACAATTTCGAGGAGCAGTTCTACAAACTGCGTGCGGAGTTTAATTCGTGCGACAACATAGAGCGCCGTGCGTCAATTTTCGTATATTTGAACCGGCATTGTTTTAATGGGCTTTGTCGGTACAACCAAAAGGGAAAATTCAACACACCTTTCGGAAGATATGAGCACGTTCCATTTCCAAAGGACAAAATGGAAATATTCGCCGAGAAACTGGAAAGTGCGGAATTGCAAAAAGCTGACTTCAGGGTGGTTCTTTCAAAAGCGGGAGATGGTGATGTTGTTTATTGCGACCCGCCGTACGTGCCGTTGACTGCGACCGCAAGTTTTACCAACTACGCGGCTGGCGGGTTCTCGGGAGAGGACCAAGAAGATTTGCGCAAACTTGCTCTTGAGGCCTCGGAGCGAGGTGCAGTGGTGATCCTTTCTAACCACGATACACCGGTTACGCGAAAGTTGTATCGGCAAGCACAAGTAACCGAAGTAATGGTTTCACGAACAATTAGTTGCGATGGGAGAAACAGAAACAAAGTAAAAGAGATAATCGCGGTCTTTGGCAAATCTGAACGTTCCAAGTTTCAACTGAGTTTATGACGAAAGTGACCGCCCGCGATGCCGTTTCCTAAGAGGAAGTGCTCAACAACCCATAGCTGGAATGGCAAGACAGACAAAAGATCAGGAAAAGGCATTCGAGTTCCTCCGAAGAAAATTTGACGCGCAAGAGACTTTTTCGAAAAAGGAGTTTCTTAAAGCCACGAATTTTAAGGAGAAGTCTTTCGATACCTATTTTTCAAAACAGTTCTCCGGCTTGCTCAAAGAAATTGGTCTCGATCAATTTCGAGTAAGCGGCGTTTTCCGGCAGTTTCGAACTTGGAAACGTTTTTCCCAAAATGTCGTAAGTCAGAAGCGCAAATTCGTACGGCAATACGTGATGGCTTCTTACGGCAACGTCGTCATTTTCGAATTCTACCTGCCACTTCGAAATGAACTTTGGCTGCGTGAAACCTTAGACGCAGTTTTTTTCCGAGATTCAGTCAGACTACGACTAATAGGGGTGCCGGCAGAAGAATTGGCTGCGATGGAGGACGTTGTGAGGTCGGATGGCAATGACTTAAATGAAAGTATTTGCGATTTTGTTTCTGAAAAGTTCGGGGGTTACTCGATCACGTTGGTCAACGGTCGGTTTCGTGCGAATGAGTTAAAAACTAGAACGGAAGTCATGGCCGCAACGACACATGAGCCTTACCTGATCGACGAAACAACGGCGGTTGTTAAGTTCATTGTGCCATGCACTTCGAACGGACCGGAATCGGTCGAGGCTGAGGCAGAGATGATCCGGGTTTTATTCAATCACTTATTTGTTCAAAGCATTCTGGAATTGGTAAATGGCGAAGACGAAATCTGGGTTTTGGAAAGTGGTATTCGTTATCGTCTGCAAAAACACTGTGCTCGGGACTGATTATGGCTGGACGCGCACTCGCGGTTACCAACGGTGGAGAACTAGCCAAGCTGGTCGTCACGCTCGGCGCCCAGCTTAATCTCGAAGCAAAAGAACAGGTGCGTGTCGCGCGCCGCATCTGGGGTGCGGAGCGGCGCATCGATGTGGTGCTGATTCACCCAACGACGCGCAAGACACTGGGCATTGAGTGCAAATTCCAGTCCGTCGTGGGCAGCGCCGAGGAAAAAATTCCCGCGATCATCAAGGACATCGATGCATGGCCGATCCCAGGCCTGGTCGTCTTTGCCGGGCCGGGCTTTTCCGAGAACATGCGTTCGTTTCTGATTTCAACCGGCAAGGCCGTGGAGTTCGAAGAGCTTCGGCCCTGGCTCTGTTTGTATTTCGGTTTGCCGTTTGATTGAACGCGCCGCAACCTCGCGCGTGAAAATCTCCCGGAACGTAAGGGTAGAGCGGGCTGTCCTCAGCTCGCCGCGCCGACTCTACGTTCGCGGCGCGGTGAGGACACCGCGCCCTACCAGTGTGGTCTCGATTGCATTCGCACTGGTAAGTTGCGCTCTTGTCTTTACGGGCTGCAAATTGCTCAAGCAATCGCCGGCAGATTCGGTCACGCAGCGTCCCCCGAATGTCGTCATCATCTTTTGCGACGACATGGCGTATGCCGACATCTCCCCGTTCGGCGGGAAGACACCCACGCCCAATCTTGCGCGCATGGCCCGCGAAGGCATGCGCTTTACAGATTTCTACGTCGCCCAGGCGGTCTGCTCCGCGTCGCGCGCAGCATTGCTGACCGGATGTTATCCAATCGTGTCGGCATCCAGGGTGCGCTCGGGCCAAAAGCCAAAGTGGGAATCAGTTCCAACGAAGTGACGCTGGCGGAAATTTTGAAGGCGCGCGGCTACGCGACCGCCATTTATGGCAAGTGGCATCTCGGGAATGCGCCGCAGTTTCTGCCCACGCGACACGGCTTTGATGAATGGTTCGGCCTGCCCTATTCGAACGACATGTGGCCATTCCATCCGACTTCGAGCACGAACTATCCGCCGCTACCGCTCTACGAAAACGAGAAGGTGATTGAACTCATGCCCGACCAGCGGCAACTCACGACCTCGTACACTGCGCGCGCCGTGAAGTTCATCGAACGCAACAAAGAGAAGCCCTTCTTCCTCTACGTGCCGCACAACATGCCGCACGTGCCGCTCTACGTGAGCGCGAAGTTCAATGGCGCTTCGGATCGCGGCCTCTACGCCGACGTGATTCAGGAGATCGACTGGTCGATCGGCGAAATCCTTGGCGCGCTGAAACGAAACGGACTCTGACCTGACCCCAAACACTGGACAGTTCAAAACTGGAGTCCTGCCATTGGTTTGATGTTGTTGTTTGTTGCGACGCTTCGTGACGGAGGGAGGGCGGAGCCCGACCGC
>Ga0193753_10000503_pt1 | contig 38337 bp, 29 predicted proteins | sample H1c2metaG_FD_144925 | JGI IMG/M metagenome (GOLD analysis project Ga0193753, IMG submission 144925) | Soil microbial communities from a riparian zone of the East river system, Colorado, United States - H1c2 | ecosystem: Environmental > Terrestrial > Soil > Riparian zone | place: USA: East...
GCCCACGTCCCCTCGGCGGTCTTCTCGAGCCCGCCCATCGCCACCGTCGGGCTCACCGAGGAGGAGGCGCGCACCGCGTGCGCGGCGGTCGACATCTACCGCTCGGTGTTCCGGCCGCTCAAGCTCACCATGACCGAGCGGCAATCGCGCACCCTCATGAAGATCGTGGTCGACCGCGCGACCCAGCGCGTGCTCGGCATCCACGTGGTCGGCCACGAGGCGGGCGAGATCGTGCAGGGGTTCGCGGTCGGGGTGAGGATCGGGATGACCAAGCCGCAGCTCGACGCCACCATCGGCATCCACCCGACCGCGGCGGAGGAGCTGGTCACGATGCGGACGCGGGAGCCCGATCCGGAGGACAGCGTCGACGGCGCCGGCGGCTGATCGGGCCGGCGCTCACGGCGCGGGTGCGTTCACCCCGATCGACCAGTACTCGAGCACGCCGACGTCGCCCGGCCCGCGGTCCTCGAGGTGGAGCGTCCACGTCCCGTCGCCGCGCGATCCGCGGGTGAAGCCCTCCACCTCGAACGTGCCGCGAACGTCCAGGCCGCTGTCGTCGGGCAGGATGTCGACCACCGCCGCGCTCTCGCCATCCGGCGACAGCAGCGTCAGCACCATGTCGCCGCGCCAGTCGTGGAAGATCTCGAGGTGGACCTCGACCGTCTCGATCTCGAGATCGGGGACGTCCGCCTCGATCGTGGTGTCGATGCCGAGGAGGTCGTCGTCCGGGACCTCGAGGGCCGGGGCGTCCTCGCCGGTGAAGCGAAGCCGGCCGCCCCCGTCGGGCCGGTCCTCGGCGGCGTCGATCCGCGCCTGCGCCCCGTCGACCGGGTCGATCGGGGCGGCGTCGATCGGCCCGGCCAGGCAGCTGTCCGCGATCTCGGCCGGCAGGTGACAGTAGAGATCGCCGCCGCACTCGGTCCCGTCGGGGCACGCCCCGGCCGCGCCACAGGTCACCGAGCAGGCGCGAGGATCACCGGAGCCGCAGCCGGCCGCGCCCGCCGACCAGAGGGCGATCACCAGCGCGGCGACGTGGAGACGGAGAGCCATCACAGAGGAAGGACCGGAGCCGGGCGGATCTGTCGCACGACTTCGCGGCCGGCGGGAAGTCGACCGCGCAACCGAGCGGAATCACCCGGGCGGCGATCCATCGAGTAGAGTGCCGGCGATGGCGGCCACCTCGCTCACGTCCCTCCTCGCCGATCCCGGCGCCGACATCGGCGCGATCGGCCGTCACCTCGACCAGCAGGGCGGCGAGGGCAGGCGAGCCCTGCTGCGCGGCCTCGGCCGCGACACCCAGCGAGCCCTGTACGAGAAGGCCGCGGCGGCCGATCCGCTCGACCTCGACTACTTCGTGGGCGCCGCCGCCAAGCGGGTCGAGGTCATCCACGACGGCCTCAACACGCTGCCCCTGCCATCTCCCCTGCGCCGGTTCCAGAAGCGCTTCTGCCGGCCGGTCGGCGGCGGGCCCCGCCTGTTCGGCTACAACGAGGGCCCGACCCGGCCCGTCGTCGGCCCGGGCTTCTTCGTCGCCATCCCGACCGCCGGCAACCCGACCTGGGAGCCGCGCGGCGCCGTCGTCGTCGACTACTTCCAGATCCCCGACGGCCCGGTGCCCGACGGCTGGCCCGCCGTGGTCCCCAACGACTGGCGCCTCCAGCGCTTCGTCTACCACCAGACCCGCGACTTCATGCGCCGCGTCTCCGCCCACGTCTCGATCGGCGCCGCCTACAAGCAGGAGCGGTCCCTCGACCACTACTTCGTGCTGTGCCGGCGCGAGTAGCTACTCGGGGCGGACGCGGGACAGCTGGAGCTCGCGGCGGTCGATCCCGATCTTCTTGAGCGACGGCAGGAGAACGCGGGTGACGAACTGTCGGCCGCCGTAGATGCGGTGGCGCTCGATGAGCTCGCCCTTGCGCTTCCAGTCGGGGATGAGGTCGTGGGCGGGCATCTCGAAGTGCTGGAGCACGAAGGCGAGGTCGTCGACGGTGCCGGTTCGATCGAGGTCGAGGTACTCGCGGACGCAGTCGACGAACATGCGGTGATGGCTGCCCTCGTCGCTGGCGATGAGCAGGATGAGCCGCTGGAGCGCCTGGTCGCCGGCCGGCGCGGTGAGCTTGGACAGGTTGACGTAGTTGAGCTGGGTGGCCAGCTCCTGGAGCATCGAGTAGATGACCATCCGGCGGCCGGTGTCGAACGGGAGCGCCCACTCGACCGCGAGGAGCCGCTGGTTGAGGAGCTCCATCTGGGCCTGCGTGCGCCGCCCGGACCGGATCAGCCACTCCTCGATGGCCATCGAGTGCTTGGACTCCTCGTAGCACCAGTTGGTGAGGAACCAGGCCATGCCGTGGTTCTGCCGGTTGAGCGCGATGAGCTTGGAGCTGTAGTCCGGCAGGTACATCTCGACCGAGTAGAACGCCTCGAGGATCTCCACCAGATCTTCGTCCACCGCGCGGATCTTGATCTGGTCCCAGGGGATCCCGTCGACCACGCTCCAGCGCCGCTTGACCTCGGCGTGGTCGAAGAAGTCGCGGTACAGGCCGCGAAAGCCGGTCCGGTCGGCGCCGACCGGCGCCTGCGCGACCTCCGGGGAAGACAGCGTCTCGGCAGCCAGATTGGACATGCGGAAGACGTACCAGAGGTACGGCGTCAGGGTCCGACACGGCTCGGTCATATCCCGGTCACGACCGGGCCCCCTCGGGGTGAACCGGGCACGCCGTGCCGGTCATGACGCGGCCGAAAAAGCGAGTAGAGTTCTTGCCGCTCCTGGTAGCACACCATGACCGATCTCGCCGCCCCTCCCGCCGCGCGCCGTGCCGCGCTGGTCTTCATCTTCGTCACGGTGCTGATCGACGTGCTGGCGTTCGGCCTGATCATCCCGGCCCTCCCGCACCTGGTCGAGCAGCTGTCCGGCGGCACCACGTCGACCGCCGCCTACTGGATCGGGGCGTTCGGCACGGTATTCGCGCTCATCCAGTTCGTCACCTCGCCGGTTCAGGGCGCCCTGTCCGACCGGTTCGGGCGCCGCCCGGTGATCCTGCTCTCGTGCCTGGGGCTGGGTCTCGACTTCATGTTCATGGCGGTCGCCCCGTCGCTGGGCTGGCTGTTCGTGGGGCGCGTCATCTCGGCGATCACCGCGGCCAGCTTCACCACCGCCAACGCGTACGTCGCCGATGTCACCGAGCCGTCGCAGCGGGCCAGGAGCTACGGGATGCTCGGCGCCGCGTTCGGGCTCGGCTTCATCATCGGCCCGCTGCTCGGCGGGATCCTCGGCGACATCGACCTGCGGCTGCCGTTCTGGTTCGCCGCCGGCCTGGCGCTCCTCAACTTCAGCTACGGCCTGTTCGTCTTGCCGGAGTCGCTGACCGCGGAGCGGCGCAGCGTGCGCTTCGACTGGTCCCACGCCAATCCGCTCGGCTCGATGAAGCTCCTGCAGAGCTACCCGCAGGTGCTCGGGCTGGCGGCGGTGGTGTTCCTGGCCAACCTGGCCCACTACGTCTATCCCAGCGTGTTCGTCCTGTTCGCCGACTATCGCTACGGCTGGGGCCAGAAGGAGGTCGGCTACGTGCTCGCCGCGGTCGGCGTGCTCAGCGTCGTGGTCAACGTCGGGCTGGTCGGCCGCGCGGTGAAGCGGTTCGGCGAGCGCCGCGCGCTCTTGCTCGGCCTCACCGGCGGCGTCTTCGGCTTCGCGATCTACGGGCTGGCCGGCCAGGGCTGGATGTTCCTCATCGGCCTGCCGATCAGCGCGCTGTGGGCGATGGCGGCGCCGGCGTCGCAGGCGCTCATCACCCGCCAGGTCGGCGCCGACGTGCAGGGCCGCATCCAGGGCGCGCTCATGAGCCTGGTGTCGATGGCGGGGATCATCGGTCCGACCATCTTCGCGGGCTCGTTCGGCTACTTCGTCGACGAGGACAGCCCGGTCCACCTGCCCGGGGTTCCGTTCCTCATCGCGGCGCTGCTGCTCGGCGTCGCGCTCGCGGTGGCGCGGCGCGCCGCGCGGGCCCCTGCCGACGCTCCCCTGGTCGAGCCGGGAGCTGCCTGATCGGCAGGAGCGTGGCGGCCGCGGTCAGCTGTCCAGGGCGACCACGCCGCGGAGGGTGCCGAGGCCGCTGGGCGGCAGCGTGCACACCAGCGAGACGTAGTCGTAGTAGCCGATCGTCGGCAGGGTCGCGTAGTGATCGTAGTTCGCGATGGACTCGCTGAAGCTGACCGAGCTCTGGTAGACCCCGCTGTAGTTGTACGAGGTGAGCGTGCAGACGGTCGCCTGGCCCGCCGAGTTGGTGCCGTCGACGTAGAACGCCTGCGTCGCCCCGGTCACCGGGTGGCGCTCGACGGAGCAGATCACCGGGCGCGAGCCGGTGCTGACGTTCCTGACTCCGTAGCTGAGGTAGTCGATGTCGAGCGCCTGCGCGGCGTTGTAGTTCTTGCAGGTGGCGCCGTGGGTGTTGATGTTCTGCGAGGCGGCGGCGCCGGCGTCGACGGCCGCGCTGCCCAGGATGGCCGCGACGATGAGCAGACCGGCAAGGAGTGCGATGGATTTCACGTGTTCACCTCTGTCGTTGGGTAGATCGATCCCCTTTGCCCGGGATTGGGCATCGGGGCAGGTCGGCAATGGAGGCACCGCTCAGTTCTTCGAAGCCGTCTGGGTCGGGCCCGGCGCCTGGTCCGGGCCCATCAGGTAGAGGACCATGCCGGTCGGGCCGCTCTCGTCGCGGACGACCTGGCCGGCCATGCGCGGCAGCGCGTCGGCGAACTGCTGGGCGAAGAGAGGCAGGCCCTTGCTGAGGGCGCCGGAGCCGTCGTCCTGGACCTCGACGCGGCAGCTGGTCGCCCGGCACTCGACGCCGCGGGTGGCGCCGCGCATCACGTCGATCCCGTCGATCGCGGCCCACACGCGCTTGCTGATGGCCGGCGACCAGCCCGGGTCGACCACCTCGCGCGCAAAGGCGGCCTCGATCCCGGCGATGTAGGCGGCCTGGCGCCGATCGCCCTCGGCGCGCCGGTCCGCGTCGGACACCACGACCTCCGCGGCGGCCTGGTCCGCGGTCGGCGCCGGCCCGGCCGCCACCTGGTCGCGGAGGCCGGCGACCTGGGCCTGGAGCACGGCGACCTGGGTCCTCATGCGAGTCATGTCGGTGGAGGCGGCGGCCGGCGCCCCCGCGCGATCGACGGAGACGCCGGTGGTCGATGGCCGACTGGAGTCCTGATTTCTGGACCCGAGAACGAGCGCGCAGACCAGGACCAGGCTGCCGGCGGCGAGGGCGCTGCACAGGAGGAGTCGCGAGTTCTTCATGGACCTACGATTGCCACGCTCGCGCGCGAAAGGCATGTCGTTCAAAAAACGACGTGGAGGCTGCGCACCGCCTCCTCCCAGATGTTCGCGATCAGCTTGCGGCGCGAGACCAGCCCGGTCTTCTGGTAGACGCGCTGCCACATGGTCCGCACCGTCGACAGAGAGCAGCCGAGCGAGTCGGCGATCTCCTTGTCGTCGGACCCGCGCACCGCCGCCAGGAGAACCGACTGTTCTCTCGGGCTGAGTCGCGCGTACTTGTTCCTTGCAGCCCTGAAGAGGAGTTCGCTGGTCATCGCGGCATGGCTCGGCCGCGACTGCTGCAAGCGCGTGGCCGCGCGCGGGGCCGCGCAACTCCGTCAGTATCGGGCGACGGATCGATCTCGTGTAGCGCGCCGGTCCACGTTCACCGGCTCGATCGAGTGGTTTGCCGGTCCACAGCTACCGGGTGGACGGCTCGGGCGGCGGGATCACGGTGTTCTGGTCGTAGACCAGGCGCCAGGCGCCCGCCTCGCGGGCGAACACCAGGCTGAGCAGCGCCTCGCGCTGGGTCTGATAGCTGCTGTCGGCCTGCTTGGCCTGGGACTGGTACTTGACCAGGGCGATGCCGGTGTCGCCGAGCTCGCGCACCTGTTTCACCTCGAACACCATCCGCCAGTCGGTCTCGGCGAACCAGTCGACGTGGAGCTGCCGGTACTGCTCGCGCGTGGTCAGCACGTTTCCGCTGGGCAGGATCAGCGTGAGTGACTCGCCGGAGGTCACGGTGGCGAGGAGGGCGTCGAGGTCGCGCGCGTTGACCGCGGCGAGGTGGGCGTCCAGCGTGGCCCTGAGCGGCCGCCCCGCCGGCGCGGTGGTCGATGGACCGGCCGCCTGGCCGGTCGCGCAGGCGGAGCCGATCGACAGCGCGGCGACCAGCGCGGCGGAGGAGAGGACGACGGTGCGGAGAGACATCGCCCGAGCATGAGGGCCCGCTCATGAACAGTCGATCGTTCTCGCGGCCGATCCGCGCCGCTGCACCGGCGGCGATTTGCCGCGGTCCGGCTTTGCGTTACGGTCCCGCCATGGGCATCGCCTTTCTCGGCACCGGGCTGCTCGGCTCGGGCTTCGTGCAGCACCTCCTGGCCACTCACGAGTCGGTGGCGGTCTGGAACCGCACCGCGGCGCGGGCCGAGCCGTTCGCCGCCGCCGGCGCGCGGATCGCGTCGTCGCCGGCCGACGCCGTCGCCGGCGCGGATCGCGTCCACCTCTGCCTCAAGGACGACGCCGCGGTCGATCAGGTGCTGGCGGCGGCGCTGCCGGCCGCGCCGGCCGGCGCGGTCATCGTCGACCACACCACCACCTCGGCCGGCGGCGCGGCGGCGCGCGGGGCGGCCCTGGCCGGGGCGGGGCGCGCGTTCCTGCACGCGCCGGTGTTCATGTCGCCGGCGGCCGCGCGCGACGCCAAGGGCATGATGATGGTCGCCGGGCCCGAGGCGGACTTCCGCCGGGTGGAGCCGGCCCTGGCGTCGATGACCGGCGACCTCTGGTACGTCGGGGCCGATCTGCACCGCGCCGCCGCGTTCAAGCTGCTCGGCAACTCGATGCTGATCGCGCTGGCCGGGGCGCTGGCCGATACGTTCGCGCTGGGCCGCGCGCTCGGGGTGCCGGCGGAGGAGACCCACGGCCTGATCTCGCGGCTGAAGCCGGGCGGCGCGATCGACATCCGCGGCAAGCGGATGGCCGACGGCGACTTCGCCGCCACCTTCGAGCTGGCCATGGCGCGCAAGGACCTCGGCATCATGCTGGACGCGCTGGGGGACGCGCCGCTGTCGGCGCTGCGCGGCATCGCGGCGCGCGCCGACCAGCTCATCGCGCGCGGCCACGGGGCCGACGATCTGGGCGTGCTCGCGGTCGACGCGGTCGGGCCGGTCAACCCCGCAGCGCCGCGCTGAGCGCGGCCAGCGCGTCGGTGATGGCGCGGGTCGGCTTCGGCTCGAGCGAGAGCTGCACGAACAGGGTGAAGGCCAGGTTGCGCGCGTTGCGCTGGGCGGCGTAGAGCCCGAGGTCGAACTCGCGCCCGAACGGGATGCGCAGCGGCGCGATGAGCTTGTCGACCCAGGCCGCGAACGCCGCGGTGTCGATGTGGCGCCGGCGGAGGAGGTCGAGCACCGGCTGGGCCAGCCGGCCGTCCTCGCCGTCGAACAGCACGAAGCCGTGCCGGCGGATGGTGAGATCGAGGATCGCGTCGAGCACGAGCTGGCCGCGCCGGCGGCCGAGGCGTGGGTTGCGCGATAGCGCCCGCAGCCAGTCGGCGGTGTGGGCGGCCGCGTGAGCCCATCCGCGCCCCTCGACCCGGCCGCGCAGGTCGGTCTCGGCCGCGGCGTAGGCGCGGGCGGCGGCGACCATCGCGGTCAGCTCCTCCTCCGACATGGTCGGCTTCTCGATGTCGCGCGCGGCGATCTCGGCCAGCACCAGCGCGGCGAACGAGCGGCCGAACACGGTGTCGTCGCCGACCGCGGCCGGGCGCTCGCGCAGGCGGGCCAGCAGGATGCTGGTCATCTCGCGCGCGGTCGCCGGTGGGAGCAGGCCGGGCCGGCCGATCCACGCGGCCAGCACCTCGTAGGCCAGGCGGTCGCGCACGTCCGGATCCGGCGAGCGCAGGTAGCCGAGCAGCTCGATGGTCAGCGCCGCCACGTCGGCGCCGGCCGGCGGGGCGTCGCCGCGGGCGTGCACGTCCTTCCAGAAGGCGAGCCGCTCGGCGGTCGGGCTGTTCGCGGCCGGCGTCGCCGCCGCCGGCGAGGTCGCCGTGGCGGTCGCGGTCGCGGTCGCCGGCGAGGTCGACGGGGCCGGCGCGGCCGAGCTCGCCGGCGCGGGGCCCGACGGCCTGCCACCGGCGCACGAGAGCACCACCGCCGCGATCAAGGCCGAGCCCACCCGCCGGATCTCCATCGCTCCAGGATACGCGCGGGTGACCGCGCGGCTGGATCGCCACCGTCCGTCCTCCTAACAGCTCATGCCGCGGGCGATGCCGGCGGGCCGTCGCGTGGTAAAGCAGGGCCATGTCGCTCCCCGCGCTGGTGCTCGCCGCGAAGCTCGTCGTGCTCTCGGATCCGGAAGCGGTGCTCGCCACCGACCTGTCCGAGGTGAAGGTGACCTTCAGCCCCGACGGCAAGCGGATGCTGTGGGGGAGCATCAACCGCACCGGCGGGGCCGGGAAGTGGGACATCTGGGAGGCGACCTCCACCGGCAAGGGGTGGAGCGCGCCGCGGGCGGTCTCCTTCAACTCGCCGGCCAACGACTTCGATCCGTCGTTCGCCCCGGACGGGTCGGGCATCTACTTCTTCTCCAGCCGGCCGGGCGGTCTCGGCGGCGACGACATCTACTTCGTCCCGGCGGCGAAGGGCGGCTACGGGACTCCGCGCAACCTCGGCCCCCAGGTGAACTCGAAGGGGGACGAGTGGGGACCGACGGTGTCGAGCGACGGCAAGCGCCTCCTGTTCGCGAGCGACGGCCGGGGCGGCTCCGGCAAGCACGACCTCTTCATCGCGGCGCGGGACGGGGCCGGCTGGGGAAAGGCGGCGAACGTCGGGCCGGTGGTCGGGTCGGCGGTCGACGACTTCGACGCGGCGTTCCTCGACGACGGCCGCTCGATCGCGTTCGCCTCGGAGCGTCGCGGCGCCGACACCGCCAACCTCTACGTCTCGGTGTGGAAGGGGGGCGCGTACCAGGCGCCGGTCTGGCTGGGCGCGAAGGTGAACCGGGCCGGCGCGTGGAACTTCGGCGCCGCGGTGCGGACCGGCGAGCGCGGCGTGCTCTACTTCAACATCAGCGGCGACGTCTATCGCATCCGCTATCGACTCGACTGATCGCGAACCCGAGGAGCGAAGGCGCTCGATGAGCAAGAAGCCCAGCCGCCCGGCGGCCGCCCCGGCCCCGTCGTCGAGCCCGTTCGCGTCGCTGGCGGAGCTGCGCGACCGGCTGCCGCCCGGCAGTGCGCCGGCCTCCGACGCGTCGGCGTCGAAGCCGACCGCCAGCCAGCCACCGGCGCCGCGCGGGCCGGCTCGCGCCGTGGTCCGCTACGAGCGCAAGGGGCGCGGCGGCAAGGAGGCGACCGTGATCGAGCAGCTCGGCCTCGCGCCGACCGCGCTCGACACCTGGTGCCGCGAGCTCAAGCGCGCGCTCGGCTGCGGCGGCTCGGTCGAGGGGACCTCGATCGCGCTGGCCGGCGATCAGCGCGGGCGCGTGCCGGCGCTGCTCGAGGCGCGCGGTGTTCGCCGCGTCACGGTCAGCTGAGCCGCGCCGCGTCATTCACCGCGGCCGCCGGCGCCCCGGCGGGACCGGCGCTACACTGGCTGGCCATGCGCGCCGCCGTCGCTGTCCCGCTCCTCCTCCTGGTCATGAGCTGCTCGGGCGGGGGAGGCGAGACATCGCGCGGCGCCGCGGCCCCGGCCGGGCCCGCGCCGGCGGCCATCACCCGCGTGCCGCGCATCTGGATCCTCGCCGTCGGGGTGTCGAACTACCGCACGCCCGGCCTCGCGCTCGAGTTCGCCAACCGCGACGCCACCGCGATCGACGCCTTCTTCGCCGGCGACGAGGGTGGCCGGATTCCGGACGAGCGCCGCGTCCTCCTCACCGACGACCACGCGACTCGCGCGGCGGTGCTGACCGCGCTGACCAGCCTGTCGCGCCGCACCGCGCCGGACGACATGATCGTCCTCTTCCTGGCCATGCACGGCATGGCCGACCCGGGCGGCGATCTCTACTACCTGGCCCACGACACCGATCCCAAGGAGCTGGTCGGCACCGGCCTGCCCCAGCGCGACATCGAGTACGCGATCTCGCGCGCGCCGGCCCGCCGGGTGGTGCTGCTGGCCGACGCATGTCACGCCGGCGCCGCCGGCTTCGCCGGGTTCCGCGGCCGGCGCAGCGCCGCGCTGGCCGAGACCAACCGCCTGGTCGGCCAGCTGGCCGAGTCGAAGCCGGGCACCGCGGTCCTGACCGCGTCGAGCGCGACCGAGGCCTCGGCCGAGGGAAAGAAGTGGGGCGGCGGGCACGGCGTCTTCACCCATCACCTCCTGGCCGGCCTGAGCGGCGACGCCGACGACGACGGCGACGGCTTCATCACCATCCGCGAGCTGTTCGACTTCACCTACCGCCACGTGTCGAAGGACACCGGCGGCGATCAGCACCCGGAGCTGAAGGGCCGCTTCGACAACGCCATGCCGCTGGCCGCGCTCCCCGGGGCGCGGGCGCGGGTGGCCAGCGCGCGCGAGGTCGCCGGCGGGCGCGGGGTGGTGGCCGATCCGACCACGCCGCTCAGCGCGCGCGAGACCCGCGCCGGCGCGGCCGCGCTCGAGGCCGCCTGCACCGGCGGCACCGACGCCGAGGCCTGCGCGCTCATCGGCGGCATGATGGTGCGCGGCGAGGGCGTCGAGACCGATCCGCGCCGGGGCTGGGCGATCCTGTCGAAGACGTGCACCGGCGGCAGCGCGCGGGCCTGCTGCGCGATGGCGGTGGCGAGCTACGACCCGCACGAGGCGCACGAGCCGGCCGAGGCCGCCACCTGCGCGACCGCCTGCGATCGCGGATCGGCGCCCGCCTGCCGCGCGATGGAGGCGATGCGGCGGGCCGGTGGGCCGCGCGCCAGCAACCCGAAGGCGGCCGAGCACTCGCGGCGAGCCCGCCAGCTCGACGACAAGGGCTGCCGGGCCGGCGACGCGGCCGCCTGTCACGGCCTGGCCGAGATGCTGCTCGACGACGGCGACGCCGCGGCGACCGCGCGCGCCCGCAAGCTGCTCGTCCGCGCGTGCGACGCCGGGCTGGGCCGGAGCTGCGAGCTAGGCGCGCGCGCCAGCGGCTACAGCGGTCGCGACGCCCAGCGGCTGCTCGAGAAGGGCTGCGAGGGCGGCATCGCGCGCGCCTGCGCCAGCCTGGCCAGCGTCTTCTTCGAGGCCGACGGCAGGTCGCCGGATCCGGGCCGGGCGTACGAGTCGCAGCGGCGCGCCTGCGAGCAGGGGATCGCGGCGTCGTGCCGCGCCTGCGCCGACGGAGCGGAGGAGGCGCGCCAGCCGTTCGGGGCCGCGCCGTGCCTGCAGCGCGGCTGCGACATGAGTGACGCGTCGGCCTGCATGAGGCTGGGCGCGATGTACGAGAACGGCGAGGGGGTGGCCCAGAACGCCACCATGGCGATCGGGATGTACACGCGCGCATGCGCGCGCGGCAACCGCACCGGCTGCACCCGGCGCGACGCGCTCCAGAACGCCGGCAGTCAGCCTTAGGGCCCCTGGCGTCGAGCCCGCCGGCGAGTGCGCGGGCGCGACCCGCGCGGTATGGTGCGCGGCATGCGCTACGAGTTCCTCTCCGACGAGTGGTTCGACAAGGTCGACGAGCTGGTCGCCGCGGCCGGCGATCTCCAGATCCCGGCGGCGATGAAGGCGGTCGAGGTCAACGTCACGGTCACCTCGCCCGGCGGCGAGGTGAAGCTGTTCATGAAGGACGGGCTGTTCACCCGCGGACACCAGCCAGGCGTGGCGACCACGTTGACCCTGGGCGCCGACACCGCGCGCCGCATCTTCGTCGGCGGCGACGTCAGCGCCGGCGTGCAGGCGTTCCTGGCCGGCGAGATCAAGGTGGAGGGCGACCTGGCCAAGGTGGTGGCGATGCAGACCACGCTGCCGAGCGAGCCGCAGCAGCGGCTGACCCGCGAGATCGCGGCGATCACGGCATAGGGCCGATGCGAGGCCGCGCGGCGGCCCCGGCCGGCCTCGCCGCGGCGCCGGCCGGCACGCCCGCATCCGCCGGGCCGGCCGCGGCCGGATCTCGCGCCTCGAGCACCTCCAGCTTCACCCGGGTCGAGCCGCGCTCCGCGAAGCCGAGCTGGCGCGCGGCCGCCTCGGACAGATCGATCACGCGGCGGCGGTTGGGCCCGTACGGTCCGCGGTCGTTGATGCGGACCACCACCTTCCGCCCGCTCGCGACGTCGGTCACGCGGACGCGGGTGCCGAGCGGCAGCGTGCGATGGGCGGCGGTCAGATCGTGGCGATCGAACCGCTCGCCGGAGGCGGTCCGCTTGCCGTGCCAGTCGGCCCCGTACCACACGGCCGATCCGCGCAGCACCCGCACCACCCGGTCGACCGGCTCGGCCGGGGCCGCGTCGGCGGGCGGCGGCGGGGTCGGTTTCTCCCTGCATCCGGATCCCGCCGCGATGGCCCCGGCGCACGCCACGGCGATGGCAGTGCGCGCCCCGGCTCTCGTGTGCAGAACTTCGAATCTCATCTCGTCGGTCGAGGAACGTCAGTGCTATTCTGAGGCGCATGAACGGTGTTCGTCGAGCCATCGGAATCGCTGTTCTGGCCAGCGTAGCCGGTTGTTCGGGCGCAGACGACGAAGGCGGGGTGGTCATCACCACCGTCTCCGAATACGGAGGATCGCCGATCGCCGGCGTCCGGGTGCAGGTCGATGACGAGGAGTGGGCCACGACCGATCAGCGCGGCGAGGCCGGGTTCGTCGGGATCGAGCCGCCCTACTCGGTGCGGCTGTTCCAGGCCCTCGAGACCGAGTCGATGCGCTTCCAGGACGTCTGGGAGCTCGTCGATCAGACTGAGACCCGGCTGGAGATCCCGGTCGACGGATCGCGCGTCACGACCCACGAGGGAGACATCACCGGGTCGATCAGCGGGACGACCGGCGGCGAGTCGCAGATCGCGGTCTTCGGCGGCAAGTTTCCGGACACCGGCGCGGTCAGCCTCGCCGAGGAGGACGGCACCTTCCAGCTGGCCGGCTTCCGCTGGGAGGGGCCGGCCTCGCGCTCGTTCGATCTGCATGCGCTCGAGTCCGACACCGCGGATCCGCCCACCCACTACATCGGATTCGGCAACGCGTCCATCACGCTCCGGGACAGCGGTGAGGGAGCGACCGCCGAGGCGTCGATCGAGCTCGCCCCGGTCGGCGAGTCGCACGTGACCGGCAGCGTGGCCGTCGCCGACGGGCTCGCCCCCGCGCTGCGCCCGTCGCTGCGCCTCGAGCTGGCCGACGGCGCGGCGGTCGACCTGGGCAGCGGCGACGCAGCCCTCACCCCGGGCGACTTCGAGCTCACCGCCCCCGACATCGACGGGGCCACCATGCGACTCGCGTTCCGGGGCGGTGACCTGACCGGCGGGCCCCCGGCGGGCCCGAGCGCCTACGTCTCGCTCGCGCTGACCCTGCCGGCCGACGACGTCGCGATCGATCTGCCCGCCGCGGTCGAGCTGGTCGAGCCCGCCGACGGCGCGTCGATCGACGGCGCCACCGTGTTCCGCTGGGACGAGCTGGCGGGCGGGACCCGCTACGGCCTGCACCTGTCGTGCGAGTGGGACGGCGGCAACGTCAACTATCGCCTGATCGAGACCACCGGCACCGAGGTGAGCCTGCCGGACATCCCCGAGCTCGACGTCGGGGCCGGCGCCACCTGCTTCTGGCGGGTCGGCTGGTTCGAGGGCGAGGCGACCGGCTACGAGTCGGTGACGCTCCCGGCCGAGCTGAGAAGCTCGTGGAGCGCGGAGCGGTCTGCTTCGTTCTGACGGTCTATTCTGCGGGGGTGTCGTACCAGCCCCGCGACGTCCTCCATCAGATCGGCGGCACCCCGCTGGTGGCGCTGAGGAGCGTCGCCCGCGGGCTGCCCACGCCGGTGCTGGTCAAGTGCGAGCACCTGAACCCGGGCGGTAGCCTCAAGGACCGGCTGGCGCTCGCGATCGTGCGCGACGCCGAGGAGCGCGGCGCGCTGCGCCCCGGCGTGACGCCGGGCATGACGATCGTCGAGGCGACCGCGGGCAACACCGGCGTCGGCCTCGCGCTGGTCGCGGCCGCGCGCGGCTACCGCTTGGTCTGCGTGATGCCGCAGAAGATGTCGGGCGACAAGCGCGCGCAGCTGGCCGCGCTCGGGGCGGAGGTGATCATCACCCCCAACGCGCCGTCGTCGAGCCCGGACAACTTCCGCGTCACCGCGGAGCGGCTGGCGGGCGAGCGCGGCTGGTTCCTGGCCGATCAGTTCCGCAACCCGGCCAACATCCGCGTGCACGAGGAGACCACCGCGGTCGAGATCCTCGAGCAGACCGGAGGCCGGGTCGGCGCGTTCGTGGCCGGCGCCGGCACCGGCGGGACGATCACCGGGGTCGGCCGCGTGCTGAAGCGAGTGGCGCCCGAGACGCGGGTGGTGCTCGCCGATCCGGCCGGCTCCGGCCTGGCCGGGTGGGTCAGGACCGGAACGCCGGGCCCCGACTCGCCCTACGCGGTCGAGGGCATCGGCTCGGGAGAGCCGCCCGCCAACCTGCACCGCGACGTCATCGACGAGGCCGAGACCATCTCCGACGAGGAGAGCTTCGCGATGGCTCGCCGGCTCATCCGCGAGGAGGGTCTCCTGGTCGGCGGCTCGGCCGGCACCAACGTGGCCGCCGCGCTGCGCATCGCCGCGCGCCCCGGCCTGCCCGGTCCGGTCGTGACCATCCTGCCCGACAGCTGGGACCGCTACTTCGCCCAGCCCTGGCTGGCCGCCGAGCGCGACACTCGTCCTTGATGAAAAAGCGCTTGCACCTCACGCGACGTGAGGCCGTAGGGTGTCGTCATGAGCGGACACCAGCCACAGCCCACCTCGTACACCGTCGGTGAGCTGGCCCGGATGGCCGGGGTGTCGGTGCGGACGCTCCACCACTACGAGGCGATCCGGCTGCTGGTCCCGTCGGGGCGGACCGAGGCCGGCCACCGGCGCTACGCTCGATCCGATCTGGCCCGGCTGGCGCGCATTCGCGGGCTGACCGCGCTCGGCTTCTCGCTCGAGCAGGCCCGCGCCTGCCTCGAGGACGAGGCGTGGAGCCCGCTCCGGCTGATCGAGGACCACCTGGCCCGCGCCCGCGAGGCGCTGGCCGAGCAACAGGAGCTGTGCGAGCGGCTCGAGCGGCTGCGCGAGCAGGTCGCGCGCGGCGGCGACGACGTCGAGCACTTCATCGAGACCGTGGAGGTGATGACGATGATCGAGAGCTATTACACCCCGGAGCAGCGGGAGGCGCTGGCGCGCCGGCGCGAGGAGCTGGGTGACGACGCGATCCGCCGGGTCGAGGACGAGTGGCAGGCGCTCTTCGCCGAGGTCAAGGCGGAGCTCGACCGCGCCACGCCGCCCGGTGCCCCGGCCGCGCAGGCGCTGGCCCGGCGATGGCGCGAGCTGACCACGCGGACGATGGCCGGCTTCACCGGCGGCGACCCGGGCATCACCGCGTCGCTGAAGCGGATGTACGCCGAGCAGCCGGTCGACCGGATCCACCCGAGCATGGACCCGGTGGTGTTCGCCTTCATGAAGGAGGCGTGCGACCTGCTCGAGTGATCGGACCGCGCGGCGCGCCGGTCAGAGCGACGGCGCGCGGCGCAGGAGATCGTCGAGGGCGGCGAGGAGGGCGCCGTTGCCGTCCTGCCGGTAGGTGGCCAGCTTCTCCTCCATCCGGTCGAGCCGGGCCAGGAACGCGCGCAGCCGGCCGAGGTCGGACGGATCCTCGACCGTCATGCCGAACCCCTCGCGCTCCAGGTAGCGGCCGTTCAGGATCTGCTCGAACTGGCGCGCGAGCGGGAACGCGAGCATCGGCTTGTGGAGGTGGACCGCCTCGCCCATGAGCGTGAACCCGGCGTTGGCGATGACCGCGCGGCACGAGGCCAGATCCTCGATGAACGTCGTCTCCGAGAACGGCCGGAAGGTGAGGTTGCGGTCGACCTGGTCCTCCGCGAGATCGCGCCGCATGCCGTAGACCCGGCACTCGACTCCGCTCGCGCGGAGCGCGTCGGCCAGCGCGTCGTAGCCGGTCGCGGTCTGGTAGACGAGGAGGTGCTCGCCGGGGCGCGGCGTCGCCGCCAGGATCTCCGGCCGCAGGATGGGCGGGAACAGCGACGTCCGCTCCTTGCGGATCGGCGCGCGGAAGAAGGCGGTGATGAGGTACGCGTCGCAGCTCGGCAGCTTCGACTTGACGAACGCCCGGGTCAGCTCGAACTCGGCGCGCACGCCGTCGAGGATCTCGGGCGGGTGCAGGCAGCGATTGATGACCTGCATGTTGTCGATGCTGATGATCGGCACGCCGTGCAGCTTGGCGTAGAAGTACGTCCACGACTCGAAGTCGCTGATCACCAGCTCGGGCCGGAAGTCGTCGATGAGATCGAAGTACGCCCGGATGTTGCGCGGCGCCCCGGTGATGCCGGCCAGGACGTTCGACCACACGGTCCGGCCCAGCCTGACCCGGTTGTCCTCGGCGATCATGTGAAGGCCGTGGATCTGGTTGACGCCGCCGAACCGCGCGGCGAGGAACTGGCACGCGCGCCCCGACGCCATGATCTCGATCTGATGACCCTGGCCGGTCAGGTGCTCGAGGACCACGCGCGAGCGCATCGCGTGACCCATGCCCTCGCCGACCACGCCGTAGAGGACCCTCATCGGGTCATTCTAGCGTGCCTCCAGCAGACCCACCCGTTGACGCCCACCATGAGCAGGTGAAGCCCGGTATAGGCCCAGACCGTCGCGATCGGCGGCGGCGAGGTCGGCGGCGGCATCATCGCGCCTCCGATCATGAACGCGGCCAGGATCGCTCCCCACACCGCGATCTGCCACCGCCGGGTCGAGCCGGCGATCCGCAGCGTGACGAGCCAGGTGGTGCCGACCACCCCGTAGGCGCCACCGACGAACGGGCTGCGAAACGACGCCAGGTTGAGGAGGGCCAGCCACAGCTCGGCCGAGGCCAGTCGCGCGGTCGGCTCGGCCGCCGCCTGGGCCGGCCCGCGCCGGGTGCGCCAGGCCAGGAAGCCCGCCAGCGCGAGGACGAGGATCCCGTACACCGACGAGACCGACAGCCCGGCCGCGCGATCGAGGGCGGTGAGCCCGAGCGTGCGCAGCTTGACGGTGAGGCCGTAGATCGACTGGTTGTTCGCCACCATGCCCGGCCGCTCGGATTGCGGGAAGGCATCGCCGCTCGACAGCCGCGGCATCTCGTAGTGGATGAAGTCCTCGAACGGGCGGGTCCCGTAGACCAGCAGGGTGACGAGCACGAGGACGGCGGCCCACGCGGCGATCCACAGGACGGCGCGCCATCGGCGGCTCATCACCAGGTAGACGCCGAGCACCCCCGGGAACACCTTGCCGAGCGCCGTGAAGGCCAGCGCGGCGCCCCCCAGCCCCTGGACGGCGATGCGGCGCGACTGGAAGGCGATCATCGCCATCATCCCGAGCGACAGCGCCGAGAGCTGGAAGTTTCCTATCTGCAGGGTGAAGAGGGTGTTCGGCGACGCCAGGAACAGCGGCCCGACCGCCAGCACCAGGCCCCCCTCCCGACCTCCGATCCACCGGGCCAGGGCGACGATCGCGGCCACGACCAGCGCCAGCTGGAGCGCGAACCAGACCGGCCGCAGCGACAGCAGATCGCCGCCGCTCACCCGCTGCAGCGCGCCGGGCAGGAGGAGGAACGGCGGCGGATAGTGGTAGGTGTCCACCTTGAGGCCGCTCATCTTGCGGTCGAGGTACTCGCTCTCCCGGTAGACGTTGCGGTCCGGCTCGGCGGCCAGGCGAGCCGCCTCCGAGTAGGCCGACACACAGGAGTGCGCGGCGCGCCACGCATCGTTCGGCCTCACCGACAGGTCGGTCCGCTCCACGTCCCACATGAAGCCGGCGAGCCGCGCCATCACCACCACGGCCACCAGCAGCACCGCGGCGCTGCCGGCCAAGATCCACCGCGACGGACCGACGATGCGAGGAACGCCGGGCGTGATGGACATGGGCCACCCTACTCCCTCTCGGGTCGGTCCAGTCGGTGGAACGCCGGCCGCGCCGGAACGGACCCTCGTGTCATCATCCCGGGCGTGTCCGCCGCCCGCCGCCGCCTGTGGAGCGAGATGCTCCCCTACGACGCGATCGTCGAGCCGTCGCTCCTGGCCGAGCTGGCCGGTCGCCGGATCGATCTCCTGGTCGCGGTCACGCCGCCGACGGTGAGTCGGGCGGCGGCCCTGGTCGGCGCCTGCCGCGCGGCCGGGGTCGGGATCGGGCTGTGGCCGATGGTGGACGATCGCGACGGGCGCTGGCCCAGCGCCGCCAACGCGGCCCTGTTCGCCCGCTTCTGTCGCGAGCTGATGGGGGGCCTGCGCGCGGCCGGTGCGCTGCCGGACGAGATCGCGCTCGACCTCGAGCCGCCGATCGACCGCGTGCGCGGGATGCTGGCCGGGCGGGCGCGCGCGCTGTTCCAGCTGCCCGACCCGGACGGCGGCCGCGCCCTGGCCGGGCTGGTCGACGAGCTGCGCGGCGACGCGGTGCGGGTGTCCGCCGCGGTCACCCCGCTGGTGATGCTTCCGTCGGGGCTGGCCAGCCGCGGCTGGCAGCGTCTGCTCGGCACCCCGGTGGATGGGGTCGGGTTCGACGCGGTCAACGCGATGGCCTACACGTCGCTGTTCGAGGGCTACTCGCGCGGGGCCCTGCGGCGCCCCGACGCGCTGGCGCTCCTGCGCGCGATCGCGGCGACGTGCGCGGCGAGGTGGGGCCCGTCAGCGGCAATCTCCCTCGGCGTGGTCGGCCTGGGCGCGCTCGGCGACGAGCGAGCGTACCGATCGCCGCGCGAGCTGGCCGAGGACGTGGCGGTGGCCGAGGCGGCCGGCATCGAGGAGGTGGTGCTGTTCGCGCTCGACGGCGTCCTCGCCCGGCCGCCGCGAGAGCCGTGGCTCGACGCGCTCTGCGGGGCCGACCCGGTCGCGGTCGAAGCGCGCCGCACGGCCCGCTCGGTGGCGGCGCTCGCCGCGGGATCGGCGATCGGGGTGGTGGCGGCTGGCGCGGGGCGGCTCTTCGGGCGCGGTTGAGCGAGCGATCGGCGGGGAGAGCGGCCGGGCAGGGCGGCCGGGGCAGGGCGGCGGGGCAGGGCGGCGGGGCAGGGCGGCGGGGCAGGGCGGCGGGGCAGCGCGGCCCGGCAGCGCGGCCAGGCAGAGCCGATCGATCCCGGGCCTCGCGGACTCGCGGACCTGCGTCGCCGCGCGCACTTGCGCGGGCGCCGGCTCCCCGCCGGCTGCCCGCCGGCCTCCTCGCCGGCCTCGCCGCCGGGCCGACCGCTTGCAGCGCATCGGGCCCCGCGACAGATCGGCCGGGGTCGCCGCGCGTTTGGTCGGGGGATGCAACGCGCCTGGATCGCTGCCGCTTTCGTCCCGCTCCTGTCCCTGGCCTGCTCCGAGCCGTCGGGAGGCAATGCGGTCGCACCCGCGCCTGGCCCGGCCGCGCGGGCCCTGGTCGCCGCGCGCCGCGCCCCGGTGCAGGCGCGCTCGTTCCGCTTCACCTCGTCGCGCGCGCCGAAGATCGCCGCCGGCGAGGCGCCGGTGAGCCTCACCGCCAGCGACGGGACCGGGCTGGCCCTGGTCTCGCTCCGCGCCGACGCGGTGGCCGACGCGCCGCTCGCCTTCACCCAGGTCCACATGACCTTCGAGAACCCGGAGGACCGGGTCATCGAGGGCCAGTTCCGCATCACCCTGCCGACCGGCGCCACGGTCAGCCGCTTCGCGATGAAGATCGACGAGCGCTGGCAGGAGGGCGAGGTGGTCGAGCTGCAGGCGGCGCGGCGCGCCTACGAGGAGTTCCTCCACCGCCGCCAGGACCCGGCCCTGCTCGAGCAGTCGCCGGGCAACGAGTTCAGCGCGCGAGTCTTCCCGATCCCGGCGCGCGGGCGCAAGGAGATCGTCCTTTCCTACTCGCAGGAGCTGGTGTCCGCCGGCGAGCCGTACCGCTTCCCGCTGCGCGGCCTGCCCTCGCTGGGCGAGCTCTCGATCCGCGTCTCCGCCGGCGGCGCGGTCGTCGCCGAGGACAATCGCCGCGAGGTCGTCCCGGTCGAGGACTTCACGGTGCCGGCCGCTCGCCTGGGCGGCGGCGGCGCGCTGCATGCCGGCGACCTCGCGGTCGCGCGGGTGACCCCGTCGATCGAGGACAGCCCCGACGAGATCGATTCGCTCCTGGTCCTGGTCGACACCAGCGCGTCGCGCGCGCTCGGCTTCGAGGATCAGGCCCGCACCGTCGACAACCTCATGCGCGGGCTCGGCGATGGCGCCGGCGACCGACCGGTGCTGGTCGCCGCGTTCGATCAGGAGGTCGAGGTCATCCACAAGGGCGGCGCGCGCGGCTACCCCGCGGCGGCCGCGAAGCTGCTGGCCCGCAAGCCGCTCGGCGCGTCCGACCTGGGCGCGGCGCTGCGCTGGGCCGCGGACGCGCGCCACGACGGCGCGCCCTACCGGCGCGTGGTGCTGGTCAGCGACGGCGTGGCCACCGCCGGCGATCTCGACGCCGAGCCGCTGCGCGCGGCGGTCAAGGGCCTCGCCGCCGCCGGGGTCGAGCGGCTGGACGCGGTGGCGGTCGGCGGCATCCGCGACCAGGACCGCCTGGCCGCGCTGGTCACCGCCGGCCTGCCGCGCGACGGCGCGGTGATCGACGGCAGCGGCGAGCCCGAGGCGATCGCGGACCGGCTCACCCGCCGGTCGCGGTCCGGGATCGTGGTCGCGGTCGAGGGCGCCGACTGGTGGTGGCCGCGTCGGCTCGACGCGGTCCAGGCCGGCGACCAGGCGCTGATCTACGCCCGCATCCCCGAGGGCCGGTCGGTCCGCGTCCTGCTCGACGGCGCGCCGGTCGAGGTGCCCGCCTCGTCGGCGCGGGTCGAGCGGCCACTGCTCGAGCGCGCGGTGGCGCGGGCCGAGATCGCGTCGCTGGTCGCCGAGCGCGACGCGCTCTCTCCGACCACCGAGCGCGCCCGGCGCGAGGAGCTGAAGGACCGCATCACCGCGGTGTCGACCGCCAAGCGCGTCCTCTCGCCGTTCACCGCGCTGCTCGTGCTCGAGACCGCGGACGACTACGCCCGCTTCGGCATCGACCGCAAGGCGCTCGCCGACATCCTCACCGTCCAGGACGGCGGCCTGGCCCTGGTCCACCGCGGCGAGCGCTCGCTCGTGATCGCGCGCCCGGTGCCGGACCGCCCCAAGATCGCGACCAAGGAAGAGCCGGCCAAGGGCAAGGCCGACGGCGACGTCGCCGACGACGAGGGTGAGGGCGCGGATCCGTCGGCCCGCGGCGCGCCGGCCGACAAGTCCGTCGCCGACGGCGTGCTCGAGGGCAGGAGAGTGGACTCTGTCGACGAGAAGAAGAAGCCCGAGGAGCGGGCCGACCTCGATGCGAACGAGCAGGGCGCCGCCCCGGTGACTCCCCCGGCCGAGGCCGCGCCGTCAGTCGCCGGCGCCGGCAACGCGGGCCCGACCGGCAGCCGCACGGAGGCCGACCGGGCCACGCCCGCGACGACGACGCCCGCGCCCGATCCCGCGCCCACGCCCGAGCCCGCGCGGCAGCCCCTGGCTCGCCCCCCGACCCGCGACTCGATGCCTGATCAGGTCGCCGGCCAGAGCGAGGAGACAGACGTCGCGCGGGTCGACCCGTACACCGGGCGGTTCCGCGGCGTGATGCGGCTGCTCCGCCGCAAGAAGCTCGATGACGCCGCCTCGGCCGCGACCGCGTGGCGGGCCGAGGCCCCCGGCGACGTGATGGCGCTGGTCGCGCTCGGCGAGACCCTCGAGGCCAAGGGCGACCTCCGCCGCGCCGCCCGCGCCTACGGCTCGCTCATCGATCTGTTCCCCCAGCGAGCCGACCTGCGCCGGTTCGCCGGCGAGCGCCTGGACCGCATCGCCGATCCGGCCGCCCTCGCCCTCGCCGCCGACACCTACGCCCGGGCGGCCGAGCAGCGCGCCGATCACCCGTCCAGCCACCGGCTCCTCGCCATGGCGCTGCTGAAGCAGGGCAAGCACGAGCAGGCCTTCGCCGCCCTCGAGCACGGCCTGGCCCAGGAGTATCCGGACGGCCGCTTCGCCGGGGTGAGGCAGATCCTGGCCGAGGACATGGGCCTGGTCGCCGCCGCCTGGATCCGCGCCGAGCCGGCCCGCCGGGCCGAGATTCGCGCCCGCCTGCGCAAGGCCGGCGGCACCAGCGAGAACCAGCCGTCGATCCGCTTCGTCCTCCACTGGGAGACCGACGCCAACGACGTCGACTTCCACATCCACGACGGCGCCGGCAACCACGCCTTCTACAGCCAGCCGGAGCTCGCCTCGGGCGGCCGCCTCTACGCCGACGTCACCACCGGCTACGGCCCCGAGTGCTTCACCATCCGCGGCCCGCGCAAGGGTCGCGCCTACCCCTACCGCCTCGAGGCCCACTACTACTCGCGAGGCCCGATGGGCTACGGCATGGGCAAGCTCGAGATCATCGAGCACGACGGAAACGGCGTGCTCCGCTTCGAGGAGCGCCCGTTCCAGATCATGCAGGACAACGCCTTTGTCGACCTCGGCAAGGTCCGCCGCTGAGCCGGGCGAGCACCGCGCTCAGATGCCGAACGACCAGTTGAGCATGAGGCTGTGGTCGATGGCGTCGCGGGTGTCGAGGCGGAGCGCGCTGTACTCCAGCTTGAGCGCGCTCCACACGCTGGTGTCGAAGCGGGTGCCGACCAGGACCTCGGTCTGGTCGACCGGGGTGGATGGGGTCGGGGTGTCGGGCATCGGGGTGTAGAACGGGTCGACGCCGCCGCGGGCGTCGACCCGCTCGACCTGGACGTACGGGGTGACCCGGCCGAACCGATAGCCGGCCACGACGAAGCCGTCGGTGGTGGTGAAGGTGTCGCCGTTGGCGCGGTGCCAGATGCCGTAGGCCTCGGCGATGAGGGTGAGCTCGGCGCCCCGGTACGCGGAGTAAGCGTTGCCGATGTACTCGTCGATGCGCTCGTCGGGCAGGGCGGGGCGCACCGCGGCGTCCTCCGGCGCGATGCGGTCGTAGAGCCCGCCGACGCCGACGCGCAGGTCGGGCAGGAGGCCCAGGTACTCCACCTTGACCCGGACCGCCTTGAAGCGGTTCGAGTCGTTGTTGAGGCGGATGTCGCCCTCGTCGTGGCCGCGCCCGTTGCCGACCCCGCCACCGACGGTGAGCGTGCCCGGGCCGGTCGGCAGCATCACGCCGCCCTCGACGCCGATCCAGTGGATCGGGAGGATGCCGCCGCTGGTCTCGCCGCGCAGGGCGCGCGGCCGGCGGATCGGCAGGTGCAGCCAGGCGCCGTGGTGGAAGGCGGTGTTCCAGTAGCCGAGGTCGGTGTGGGTCCGGCCGCCGACCAGGAAGTAGCGCGGCCGCTGCCAGCGCACCGACAGTCGCTCGAGCTTCACCGCCTGCTGATTATCGCGGTTGGCGTCGAACGCCACCTCGGCGGTGCCGAGCAGCGACTCGCCGAGCTGTCCGTTGATGAGGAGCGCGAGGGTGCCGAGGGTGAAGGTGGCGGTGTCCTCGCCCTCGGACGGGGCCCGGCCGAGGAACGACGCGTCGCCGAACGCGTTCAGCGCGAAGCGGAGCCGGCGGGCGTCCAGGGTGGCGTCGGCGAAGGTCTGGATGTCCTGCGGCGTGTGGTCGGAGGTCGGGTCGCCGTCGGCGTCCGGGTCGGCGTAGGAGTCGGGCGCGGTGTGGCCGGCCGGCGCGGCCGGCTCGTCGCCGAACGACTGCACCGGCTCCGCCGACGCCGGCGGTGACGCGGTGGGTTGCCCGGCCGGTGGCCCTGCGGTTGGCGCGGCGGGTGGCGCGGCCGGCGTCGCGGCGGGTTGCCCGGTCGGTGTGTCCGGCTGCGCGGCCGGCTGCGCGGGTGGCGCGGCCGGCTGCCCGGCGCCAGGCTGCTGCCCGGCGGGAGCCCCGGCGACCGTGGAAGAGGAGATCGGCTGTGCGCCGGCGAGCGAGGCACTGACGGCCACCGCTCCGACGGCGAGAAGAAGGGGGGTGCGCATATCACCACTCCTCGATCCGCAGGATCGGGCTGTCAGCGAAACGTGAAGGTGTAGTCGATGCTGGTGGCGACCCCGCCGGCCGGTGCCGGCAAGGTCCAGTTCTGTACCGCCGCCGCGATGCACGTCTCGACCGATCGGCTCCCGAGCGTGCTCCTGGCCACCCGGGCCGAGGTGACCGCGCCCGACGGACCGATGCCGATCCGCATGACCACGTTGCCGGCCAGCTGCGCGTTGTCCATGCGCCCGCGCTCGAAGCAGGTCTGGACCTGCTCCTGGTTCTGGCGGACCGCGCGAACGGTGGCCTTGCGGTCCATCGTGCCCGGCTTCGGCGGCGTCGCGGCCGCGGTGCGTCGAGCCGTGGACTCGCCGGGCGCCGACGGAGTCGCGGTCGTCGAGGTCGTCGTCGTCGTCGAAGGCGCGGCGACCCCGCCGGTCGAGTCGGTGGCCGCGGTCGCGCTGGTCTGCCCGGCCACGTGGTCGGTGGTCGCGGCCTCGTCCGCCGCGTCCGCGTCATCCGCCGGCGGCCGCCCGCTCGATCGCTCCGCGCGATCCAGATCGACTCGCAGGCTGCGATCGCGGTCGAGCGTGACCCACACCCGCCGGGACAGGTGACCCGGCGCGCTGATCTCGACCAGCTCCGCGCGATCGGCGCGAGCCAGGTGCGCGCGCAGCGGAAGCCGGTGGCCCTCGCCGCGGAACGTGGCGCGAGCCCCGCGCGTCGTGGATCGAATGGAGAGATCGACCCGCTCGGCCGCCGCGCCGCTCGGTCCGCTCGGTCCGCTCGGTCCGCTCGCCTCTCCGCTCGGTCCGCTCGCCTCTCCGCTCGGCCCGCTCGCCTCTCCGCTCGGACCGCTCGGACCGCCCGGCCGGCTCGCCGTATCACTCGACCGACTCACAGCCATCGCACCCACGCCCGCCTCCCCCCCACCGGTCGTCCGTGCGCCCGGCCCGCTCGCCGGGGCCGGGCTCCTCTCGAGCGCCGCCGTCTCGGCCGCGCTCCCCTCGTTCACCGCCAGCGCGCCTTCGCCGCCCTCACCCTCGCCGTCAGGGCCGCTCGCGTTCGACGCCGCCATCCACGCGCCCACGCCGACCGCCGCGATCAACGCGGCGATCCCGGCCATCCATCCGAGCGATCGCCGGCGCGGCGGCATCAGGGTGCCGGTCTCGGCTCGCACCATCGCGTCGGTCATCGGCGGCGGCGTCGCCATCGGCGTCTGCCGGATCATGAAGTCGCCCTCGCTCGCCGCGCGATGCTGGACCTCGGCCCACTGCAGCTCGGCCGACGTGTCGAGCGCGCGGCCCAGCTCGTCCATGCTGCCCCAGCGGTCGGCGGGGGCCTTGGCCATCGCCCGGGCCACCAGGGCGGCCAGGTCCGGGCCGATCGTGGGGCAGAACGCGACCAGCGGGGGCGGCTCCTCGTAGAGGATCTTGGTGAACACCGTCGGGAACGGCGCGTCGCTGAACGGCACCTGGCCGGCCAGCATCTCGTACATGATCACCCCGAGCGAGTAGACGTCGCAGCGCACGTCGACCGAGCCGGGGTCGTTGATCTGCTCGGGCGCCATGAACCACGGCGTACCCAGCAGCTTCCCCTTCTGGGTGTGGCGGCGGCCCTCCATGAACTTGGAGATGCCGAAGTCGAGGACCTTGACGTGGTCGCCCTCGGCCCGCTCGAGCAGGAACACGTTCCCGCTCTTCAGGTCGCGGTGGATGACTCCCTTGGCGTGCGCCGCCGCCAGCGCCGACGCGATCTGCCGGGCGATCCGCACCGAGCGCGGGATCGACATCCGGCCCAGGGTCTGCACCTCCTGCTCGAGCGTCCGCCCGGCCAGGAGCTCGAGCACCAGGAAGGGCGCCCCGCTCGCGGTGTGGCCCATGTCGGTCGACTCGACGATGTGCGGGTGGCCGAGCGTGCCGACCATGCGCCCCTCGTCGAGGAAGCGGCGCACGCAGTCGACGTCATCGGCGTACTGCGGGTGCAGCACCTTGATGGCGACCGGTCGGCCGATGCGGACGTGCTCGGCGACGTAGACCGACGCCATGCCGCCGGTCGCGATCCGCCGGACGAGCCGGTAGCGACCCTCCAGCAGCTGCTCGCCCAACACCCCCTGGACACTGCCTTCGGTCCCGCGACCGTCGGTCCCACGCACCTCCATCACACACCCCCAACACCCGAACGGTGAACCGAGCCGACGATCAGTCTAGCAGCCCCCCGCGTCCCGACAAAAGGGGAAAGCTGAGATATGCACACACATATATCCCCGGAATCGGCCGGGCATCCTCGGGGTGACCGGACCCGGGCGGCGGGCGGCGGCGGTGGGCGGCGGTCGCGCGGGCTCAGCTCTCCTTCACCGCGAGCACCAGCTTCCCGGTGTTCTCCCCGTTGAACAGCATGAGCAGCGAGTCGGGGAACGTCTCCAGCCCGTGCACGATCTGCTCGCGCGAGCGGAGCTTGCCGGCCGCCATCCATCCCGCCATCTCGCGCGTGGCCTCGCCGTAGCGATCGGCCCAGTCGAACACGACCATCCCGGTCATGCTGGCGCGGTTGACCAGCAGCGAGAGGTAGTTGCTCGGGCCGCGGACCGGCGTGGTGTTGTTGTACTGCGAGATCGCCCCGCACACGACCACGCGGGCACCGCGCGCCAGCAGGGCGAGCGCCGCGTCGAGGATCTCGCCGCCGACGTTGTCGAAGTAGACGTCGATCCCCTGGGGGCAATGCGCGCGGAGCGCCTTCTTCACGTCCTCGCTCTTGTAGTCGACGGCGGCGTCGAACCCGAGCTCGCCGGTCAACCAGGCGCACTTCTCGCGACCGCCGGCGATGCCGACCACCCGGCAGCCCTTGATCTTCGCGATCTGCCCGACCACCATCCCGACCGCGCCGGCCGCGCCCGACACCACGACCGTGTTCCCCGCCGCCGCCTTGCCGACGTCGAGCAGCCCGAAGTAAGCGGTGAGCCCCGGCATCCCCAGCGTGCCCAGGTACACCGGCAGCGGAGCCAGCCGAGGGTCCACCTTGGTCAGCCGCTTGCCGTCGACGATGGCGAGCTCCTGCACGCCGACGAACCCGGTCACATGGTCGCCGACCGCGAGCCCGGGGTAGCGAGACTCGAGCACCCGCCCGACCCCGCCGGCCCGCATCACCTCGCCGATCCCGACCGGGGGCACGTACGACTTGCCCTCGTTCATCCACCCGCGCATCGCCGGATCGAGAGAGAGGTAGAGCACCTCGACCAGGACCTGCCCCTCACCCGCCTCCCCGACCGGCTCCTCGGCGAAGGTCCAGTCCGACAGCTTGGGCATCCCGACCGGACGAGCGGCGAGACGGAACACGTGACTGGTAGCGTTCATCTTGAGCGTCTCCTGGGCCAGGCAAGCCCGAACGAGCCCGCGGCCAACCCGCGAGTCGCCCGCATCCTAACCCCAGTACCCGATCCATCTCCGCTGGCGGCGTTGCTCCCGGAAGCCAGGACTCGCGCCGCCACGCCGTGGGACCGATCGTCGGCGACCGGGCGAGGCGAAACCAGATGCCCGGAGGGCGCCTGGCTGCACGTGGCGCGGCGTCAGCGCTCGCTGCGCTGGCTGACGATGGTCCCGGCCGGGGCCGCGGCCGGCACTTCCACCGGCGCCCGGCCGGGCGATTCGCGGGTCGCGGTCGTGGGGCGGGGCGGGGCGCGGGTCACGGGCGAGCGCAGCTCGATCTTGCCGGCCAGGACCAGGGCGGCGACGCCGACCGCCGCCACGGCGAGGGCGGCGCTGACCCAGCGACCGGCTCGCGCGCAGAAGACCAGCGTCTCCAGGCCGATCCAGCCGAGCGGGGCGAGGACGAAGAAGGCGAGCCAGAGGTTGCTCATGGCGGCGTCGGCCGCGGCGCCGGGCGGGCGAAGGACGGCGGGCCAGCGCAGCGCGATGAACAGGAGCAGGGCGCTCGCCACCACCGCGGCGATCCGGGGCGAGCGGAAGCGGGTCGCGGTGGCGAACCAGTAGCCGAGCCAGAGCGGCATGCCGAGCACGCGGCGGATCGGGGCGAGCAGGCGCGCGCGCAGCGGCGCCTTGCGCCCCATCGACGAGAAGATCGCGTCGCGCGCGAGCAGGCCGGTGTGGGTGGCTGTCTTCAGCAGCCCGCGAGTGGCGACGTCCTTCAGCCAGGTCTCCTTGCCGACCGCGTACGACTCCTTGAAGTAGCGGGCCCGCCCGTCGGGGGTGTCGAGGCGCGGCTCCGGCCTGGCGTCGTCGTCGCGGCCGCTGGCCAGGTCCTGGGCCAGGACGCCGTCCTGCGACGCGCGCACGATCACCGGGGTGATCGCGCCCTCGCGGTCGTCGGGCTGGTCGATCCGGGCGAGCGCGGCGGCTCGCGCGGCCTCGTCGTCGCCGAGCAGCGCCTCGAGCCAGAGGTGGATGTCGCGGCCGTCGCGCGCCGAGGCGTCGGGGAAGAGCGCGGCCACCGGCGAGGCGGCGCCGACCGCGAGGCGGTCGAGGGCGGCGCGGATGTTCCGGCGTCGCTCGTCGCTGGCCACCACCTGGGCCACTCGCTCGCGCCGCAGCAGGGTCTGGATGAGCAGGCAGCGCGCGTCGAGCCGGCCCCACAGGATGTCGTTCGCGCGCCACGACTGCTTGAGGAAGCCGCCGAAGTGGCCGAGCGCGTCACCGGCCACCTTGTCGGCGGCGAGGCGGCGCGAGTAGCCCAGCCGGGCGTCGGCCGGGCTGATCCGGACCGTCTCGATCGGATCCTTCTCGCGCAGGCCGGACAGCCGCTCGAGCGGGAACAGGTGGCCATCGACCGCCGCGAAGCCGCGCCACAGCGCCTCGGCCCGCCGGCAGATCGGCGACCCGTCGGCGGCGAGCTCGGCCAGGACCGCGGCGGTCGCGCGGTCGACCGCGGCCAGGATGCTGTCACCGGCCGGCGGGACCGCCGCCACCGCGTTGCACGCGCAGCGCGCGGTCAGCACCCGCTTGATCCCCTCGATGGTCGCGTCGTCGAGGTAGCCGTCCCACGACACCTCGCCGCTGGCCGGTCGGTCGGCCAGCACCCGGTCGAGCCACCCGTCGCTGTCGTCGAAGAGCGGCCACAGCCGCGCCTCGATCGCCGCCGCCACCGCGGCCGACGCCTGGTCCGGCGATCGCGCGGCCGCCCGCCCCTCGTCGACCGCGCCGGCGGTGCTGTCGCGCTGGAACGCGTGCAGGACCGAGAGGAGCAGCTTGAGGAGCTGGAGGTGGCGGTTGAGCGCCCCGAGCAGGCGGGCGCCGCGCTGCCGCTCCGGGTCGCCGTCGGTCCACGGGCTGTGCGGCGGGTAGAGCTCGTCGTACAGGCGATAGGTGACCAGGAACAGCCGGCGGAGCGCGAACTCGACGTCGTAGCGGTCGAGCAGGGCGCGCTTGCGCGGGTGCGGCTGATCGCGCCCGCAGATCCCGTCGATGAGCCGGCGCGCCTCGTCGAGCTGGTCGGCCGGCCTCTCGCCGCCCACCCCGAGCGCCGCGGCGAACGACTCGCACAGCTCGCGCAGGCGGAGATCCCAGTACGGCTCGCCCGCGAGCGGCTCGCCCGGGGTCGCGCCGGCCATCGCCGCCTCGACCACCGTGTCGATGACGCCGCCCGCCACGATCGCGTAATCGCGCAGGCGCGCGTTGCGGTCGTCGATCGCGTCCAGGTCGCGCGCGATGCTCTCGTAGCGGGGGATGCCGACCAGCGAGTTGACGATGACGCCGACGATGTCCGGCGCGCTCGGGTGGACCACCTGCTCGAATCGCTCCGGGTCCGGCTCGACGTAGAACAGCTTTCGATCGACCGGGCGCGCCGCGGTCCGGTAGTAGATCTGCTCGATGACGTCGGTGAACGGCTTGTTGTCGAGCACCCCGCCGTCGATGAAGTAGCCCTCGCGCTCGAGCGAGCCCCACCGCTTGAGGTGGGCCGCCCACCCGTCGGCGACCGGCACGTGGGTCGGGGTGAACGCGGCCGGGAACGCCGAGGTCAGCCGGCACAGCGTCGCCAGCGCGCGGTCGTGCTCGGCGCGCTCGCCGCGGCCGTCGCCGCCGTCGAAGTCGCCGCCGGCCCGGTTGCGCCGGTGCTTGAGCCGGAACACGGCGCGGTGGTTCTTGCTCTCCAGCAGGCTGCCGAGCGCGTCGGGCCGGAAGGCGCGCGCGCCGTGGTAGTCGGTGCCCATCACGAAGAGGTCGATGGCGTCGACCGTCGACGGCTCCTCGCCCGGTTCGCGCGCGCACGGCTCCATCTCGGCGAACGCCTCCTCGAGGCGGGGCTGGTAGTAGCCCTCGGAGTCGAACAGCGACTCCGGCGCCGACGACGACAACGGGCGCAGGAGGCGGTCGATGTCGGCGTGCTCGCGCCACAGCGCGGCCAGCCGGGCGAAGTCGTAGTCGTTGGCCAGCGCGTGGCACAGGAACACGCCGTTGATGCCGCCGGCCGACGCGCCCGACACGATGTCGACCGCGATGTCCGAATCGACCAGGTGCTTGAGCAGGGCGTAGACCCCGCGCCCGCGCACCGCCTCGAAGAACTCGCGCGCGACCCCGTTGATGTAGATGGCCAGCGAGACGCCGCCGTACATCACCAGCCCGACCCGCACCTCGCGGCCGAAACCCATCGTCCCCTCCCCTTCGCCCTCGCCGACGGTAGCACGCCGCTCGCGCGGCACCAGCGGCGGAGCGCACGGCAAGGGCGTCGACCGCGATCGCGCGCGGCGACACATGACCCCGCGTGGGCGTGAGACACGGCGTATCATGCGCCGCACCGGAGGGCAGACGTGCGCGACACCGCGAGCGATCGGATCCACGACGTCGAGGCCCGCAGCGCCGGCTTCCGCAAGGAGCTCGGCCTCCGCGACCTGGTCCTGACCCAGATCCTCTACGTGGTCGGCTCCGCCTGGGTCGGGACCGCGGCGGTGCTCGGCCGGTCGCACATCGCGTTCTGGCTGATGGCGATCGCGCTCTACTACCTGCCGCAGGCGGTGGTGGTCGTCTACCTCAACCGGTTGATGCCGCTCGAGGGCGGCCTCTATCAGTGGGCGCGGATCGGCTTCGGCCGGTTCATCGGCTTTCTCACCGCCTGGAACCTGTGGGCGTACACGATCGTGGTCATGGCCACCTTCGCGGTGGTCATCGCCACCAACATCGCGTACCTGATCGGCCCGGCCGGCGCGTCGGTGACCGGGGCGTGGTGGTACACGCCGGCGGTCAGCACGGCGGCGATCGCGGCGGTCACGGTCGTCTCGGTGCTCGGCCTTCGGGTCGGCAAGTGGCTGCAGAACGTGGGCGCGGCCGCCCACCTCATCACCTTCGCCGCGCTCATCATCGTGCCGTTCGTCGCGGTGCGGCGCGGCCTGCTCGCCGACTACCACCCGCTCGACGCGTCGATGCCGGCCTTCACCCTGCTCAGCCTCAACATCTTCGGAAAGATGGCGCTGGGCGCGCTGTCCGGCTTCGAGTACGTGGCCATCCTGGCCGGCGAGTGCCGCAGCCCGGCCCGCACGATCGGCCGCTCGGTCGTCTTCGCGGTCCCGATCATCGCGCTCATGTTCATCCTCGGGACCGGCAGCACGCTCGCGCTGGTCCCGCCCGGCCAGATCGATCTGGTGAGCCCGATCCCGCAGACCCTCACCATCGGCTTCCGCGGGCTCGGGTTCGCCGGCCTCATCGTGCCGGCGCTCATCCTGCTGCTGCTCATGCGCCAGGTCGGCGCGGTGGCGCTCATCTTCGCCGGCAACACCCGTCTGCCGATGGTCGCGGGGTGGGATGGCCTGCTGCCGGGGTGGTTCACCCGCCTGCACCCGCGCTTCCGGACCCCGATCAACTCGATCCTGTTCGTGGGGGTGATCACGCTCGGCTTCACGCTGGCCGGCCAGGTCGGCGTCGGCGTGCAGGAGGCGTTTCAGCTGCTCGAGAACGCGGCCGGCATCCTGTACGCATTCACCTATCTGGCGCTGTTTGCGATCCCGCTGTTCGCGGCCCGCCGCATGGCGCGCCGGCCGCCGCTGTGGCTGCGCATCGCCGCCGGGTCGGGCTTCGCGGTGAGCGCGCTCTACTCGGTTCTGTCGATCTTTCCGATCATCGACGTGCCGAGCTGGCGCAGCTTCTCGCTAAAGATCCTGGCGGTCCTGGTCGTAGTACAGCTGGTCGGCGTCGCGCTCTACGGGGCCGGAAGGCGACGGGCCGCACGGTCGGACGCGTTGACAGAGATTCCAAGTAAATCCTAGAATATAGGAGCCCAAGGCGGGGGACCATGGGGAGCGACTCTTCCGAAGTCCTGTACGAGATGTATGGCCGGGTGGCGGTCATCAAGCTCAACCGACCGGAGGCCCGCAACTGCATCGGGCCGCGGACGCACGTCGAGCTGATCGACGCATGGACCCGGTTTCGCGACGACGACGACGCGTTCGTCGCGGTCATGACCGGGGTCGGCGACAAGGCGTTCTGCGCCGGCGCCGATCTCAAGGCGGTGGCGCAGCTGGTCCCGGGCACGCCGGCCGAGGTGGCCGCCAACAACCGGGGTGAGCGGCCCGGCTATCTGGGCCCCAGCCGCTGGACCGACATCTACAAGCCGATCATCGCCGCGGTGAACGGCGTGGCCTACGCGGGCGGGCTGGAGTGGGCCTGCTTCGCCGACATCCGGATCGCCGAGGAGCACGCCTCGTTCGGGGTGACCTGCCGGCGCTGGAACATCGGGCTGGCCGACGGTGGCACGGTCCGGCTGCCGCGCATCGTCGGGACCGGGCGCGCGCTCGAGCTCATCATCACCGGCCGGGTCATCGACGCGCGCGAGGCGCTCGCCATCGGCCTGGCCAACGAGGTGGTGCCGAGCGGCCAGTCGCTCACCCGCGCGCTCGAGCTGGCCCAGTTCATCGCCGAGTTGCCCCAGGAGGCGATTCGCACCGACAAGGAATCGGTCGCGCGCGGCTACGGCCGCCCGCTCGGCGAGGCGATGATGATCGAGGCGGAGTGCTTCAACCGCCTCATCGGCTCGCCCGACATGCAGGAGGGGCTGCGTCGGTTCGCGGAGCGCGATCACCCTGACCGGCGCGCCGGCGAGCCGCCGGTCACGCCCGGCCTCGTGAGGGGATGATGGGGCGCCGCCGGGGCGACACCCTCGCGCCCGGCACGCGGGTCGGCGACCTGACCATCGAGGCGCTGGTCGGCGAGGGCGGGTTCGGCGCGGTGTACCGGGCCTCCGACGCCGTCGGGCGGACCTGCGCGCTCAAGGTGTCGAACGTGGCGGCCCAGCGGCTGCGCGCGCTGCAGCTGTCGTGGCAGCAGAACGAGGTCGAGGCGCTGACCCGGCTGCGCCACCCATCCCTGGTCCAGGTCGAGAAGTTCGGCGTCACCGACGACGGCCGCTTCTTCCTGGCCATGGAGCTGGTGGTCGGCACCCGGCTCGACGAGTTCGTGTCGCAGCGCGGTCGGCTCGAGGTGCTCGAGGCGATCCAGTTCGCCCGCCGCATCGCCGAGGCGCTCGCCCACTGCCACGCCCACGACGTCCTCCACCTCGACCTGAAGCCGCACAACATCATCGTCACCGACCCGGCGGTGCCGCTCATCAAGATCCTCGACTTCGGCCTGTCCCAGATGCGCGAGGCGATCGGGCTCGGGCAGGCGCTGTTCCGGGCCGGGACGCTCGGCTACACCCCGCCGGAGCGGTTCATCGATCCGCTCGGGTCGGCACCGAGCCCGCGCCAGGATCTCTACTCCCTGGGCGCCATCCTGTTCGAGATGCTGACCGGCCAGCACGCGTTCGACGCGCGCAGCGCCGAGGACCTGATCGCGCTGCAGAGCAGCCAGGACGCGCCGGTGGTGCGCAGCTACGTGCCGTCGGTGCCGGAGCCGGTGTCCGAGCTGGTCGCCTCGCTGCTGGCCCGCGATCCGGCCCAGCGGTTCAGCAGCGCCGCGCTCCTGTGCACCCGGCTGAAGGAGCTGTACTACGCGATCCTGCGCGGCGGCGATTCGATCGAGGATCCGACCCGGGTCAGTCAGACGTCGCAGCCGTCCAACGAGGACGCCGAGTTCGTCGGCCGGACCGCCGAGCTGGCGGTGCTGAACGAGGAGGCGGACGCGGTCGCGGCCGGCGACGGGCGCAGCATCCTCCTGGTCGGCGAGGCCGGCATCGGCAAGAGCCGCCTGGTGTCGGAGGTGCTCGGCTCGCGCATCCGGCGCGAGGCGATCGTGACCCACGGCCGCTGCCGCCACATCGGCGAGCTCCTGCCGTACGCGCCGCTGCGCGAGGTGCTCGGCCAGTTCGCCTCCACCGTCCTGCGCATGGGCGGCAGCAAGTGGACCGCGCTGCGCCACGACCTGGCCCGGGTGCTGGCCACCGAGGGCGCGGTGCTGCGCGCGCTCGCGCCCGAGCTGGAGGAGCTGGCGCCGCACGGCGGGGGCGACGAGGGCGGCGACCTGTCCGGCTTCCGCCTGGGCGGCGCCGACCGGGTGGCGCGCGCCATCCGCCGCGCGTTCGGCGCGGTGTCGAGCGACATGATGGTGGTCGCCGCGCTCGAGGACCTGCACTGGGCCGACGAGGGGACCCTGGCGGTCCTGGGCACGCTGCTCGACGAGCCGCCGCCGCCGGGGGTGCTCATCGTCCTCACCGCCCGGCCGGGCGATCGCCTGCCGAGCGGGCGCGCGCTGCGCGTCCTCGAGATCGCGCACCTGGCCGCCGAGCAGAACGACGCGCTCCTGCTCGCGCTGGCCGGCGGCGGGGATCCCGAGCTGGCCGCCGAGCTCAAGCGCGCGGTCCCGCTCCTGGCCTCCGGCAACCCGCTGGTCAACACCCAGGTCATCCACGACCTCGCCATCGCCGGGCACCTGCGCCACGACGGGATGGGCCGCCCGGTGCTCGACATGGACGGGCTGCGCGGCGACTACGTGCCGCCCGACACGGTGTGGCGGGTGCTCGAGCGCATCGTGCTGCGGCTCGACCCGGGCCAGGTCGAGATCCTCGGCGCGGCGGCGACGATGGGCCGGCACTTCCTCATCTCCGACCTGGCCGGGCTGGGCCTGTTCGGCGAGGCCGAGGTGCGCTCGGCGCTGGTCGAGGCGGAGCTCCTGTGCCTCATCCGCACCGCCGGCGACTCCTGCCACTTCGCGCACGACACGATCCGCGAGCACCTCGAGGGGACCGTGCCGGCCGAGCGGGTACGCGACGTCCACGCCGCCATCGCCGGCCAGCTGGTGCGGCGGGGCGCCTCGTCGGCCGCGCTCGGCCGCCACCTGGAGCAGGCCGGCGAGCTGGCCGGGGCCGCGCGCGCGTACTTCGCGGCCGGGCTGGAGGCGGACCGGCTGCACGATCCGAGCGGCGGGCGCCGCCACCTGGCCCGCGCCTTCGAGATCGTCCTGGCCCTGCCGGCCGACCAGCGCCAGCCGAACGAGCTGGTCCGCGTCACCCACGAGCTGGTCCGGGTCGGCTGCGTGTTCGGCAAGACCGGCGACACCCTGTCGGTGCTCGACCGCTGCGCCGCGGCGCTGACCGAGCAGAGCGCCGAGGAGGCGGTCGCGCTCCACAGCTCGTACGCGCGCCTGTACTACGTGCAGGGGCAGATGCCCAAGGCGATGCAGCACAGCTCCGCCGCGCTGTCGACGCTGGAGAACGACGCGCGGCTGGCGCCGTACCGCTCGCTGCCGGCCAACGTGGTCGGCCGCGCGCTGTGCGTGTCGGGCCGGTTCGGCCCGGCCGGGCGCATGCTCGCGATGGGCTGCGACCTGGCCCGCGACGCCGGCGAGTACGCCGAGCTGTCTCACTCCGAGGGGCTGCTCGCGGTCGCGCTCGGCTTCACCGGCGCCTTCGACGAGGCCCAGGCGCGCGCCGAGTCCAGCATGCGGCTGGCCCGGCGCCTGAGCGATCCGATCCGCGGGATCGCCTGCCACGTCTACAACGCGGCCATGGCGGAGAGCCGCTTCGACTGGGACGCAGGGATCCGCGAGACCACCGCGCTCCTGGCCATGGCCGAGGAGAGCGCGATCGCCGGGCTCTATCTCTACGTCGGCACCGCGATGGCCGGGCGCCACCAGTTCCACGTCGGCCACCTCGACCGCGCGCGCGTGCTCCTGCTCAACGCGCTTGCGATGTCGCGGTCGCTCGACATCTTGATGCTGCTGTCGTGGACCCATGCCTTCCTGGGCGACGTCTACTTCGTGGCCGGCCGGCTGGGCGAGGCGCGGCAGGCGTACCAGGAGGGCCTCGAGGTGGCCAAGGCGCGCAACGGCGACGAGTACGCCGGTCCGATGTGCCTCATGGGCCTGGCCCACCTGGCCGCGCTCGAGGAGCGCGGCATCGACGAGATCCGCCAGCACGCCGACGAGGCGCTGGCCCGGCTGGCCGCGGTGGAGAACGTGAGCGCGCGCGTGACCGCGCTCCAGCGCTACGCCGAGGCGCTCGAGATCGCCGGCCAGGCCGACCAGGGCGCCCCGCTCCTCGAGGAGCGCGCCGTCCTGGTCGCCAGGCTCGGTCTGGCCGGGTCCGACTTCTGGCCGCGCCAGCTCGAGCCGCTCGCCTCGCCGGGGATGACCGCGCGCACCTACTGGCGCGACCGACCGACCGCGCAGCTCCGGCGCGGCGGACAGCAGGCGTTCGGGACCACCCAGCTGGCCGACGCGCGCGAGGGGGAGACCGGTCCTGCGTGGGGCGACACCGACGGGCCGCAGGGCGACGACACCGTGACCGACGTGGCCGAGCCTCCGAGCTTGATGGACGGGCTGTCCACCGTCGAGGGGTTCATGCCGGGCTTCTGGCCGCGTGACGAGCGAGGGGGGTGACAGAGATGGCCATCGGGTTGAACGAGCGCTTCGAGTACACCGGTCGACCGATCCGACGCCTGAAGCTGCTCGAGCTGCGCAGCGACCGGATCGACTTCCTCAAGAACGCGATCCTGCCCTGGCACGGCACCGTGCTCATGGCCTCGCTGCTGGAGCAGGAGGGCTACCAGATCGAGGCGCTGGTCGAGGGCGTGTCCCACTTCACCGACGACGACCTGGTCGACTGCGACGCGCTCCTGGTCCACCTCACCGCCGGCAACATCGAGCGGACCGCGCGCCTGGTCGAGCGGGTCAAGGCGCGGGCCGACATCCCGGTCATCGGCGGGGGCGGGCTGGGCAAGGTGGTGCCGTCGGCGGTCGCGCCGGCCTGCGACGTGGTCGTGCGCGGGGAGGGCGAGGACACCACCGTCGAGCTGCTCGACGCGATGAACCACCGGACCGACATCCGCGAGGTCGCCGGGCTCAGCTTCCGCCACGGCGGCGAGCTGTGCCACACGCCGTCGCGCGCGTTCACCAGGCGCCTCGAGGTGCCCTCGCGGATGGAGATCATCCGCGACTACCGGCCGCTCAGCGTGGCCGAGCAGGCGCTGCGCCGCCGCTTCTTCTACATGACGGTGGAGGCGTCGCGCGGCTGTCCGTTCGCGTGCAAGTTCTGCATCACGCCGGATCTCTACGGCAGCTACCGCTCGGCCGGGGTCGATCGGGTGATCGCGGATCTGCGCGACCGGCTGCGCTACTCGCGGCGGGTCTGGTTCATCGACAACCTGTTCGTGGTCAAGCGCGAGTTCACGGTGGCGCTGCTCACCCGCATGATCGACGAGGGGCTGGGCGAGCGCGGCAACTACACCTGCTTCCTGCGGGTCGAGAACGCGCGCGACGAGGAGATGCTGCCGCTGCTCCGCCGGGCCGGCTTCACCAACATCTACGTCGGCTTCGAGTCGCTGTCGGCATCCACGCAGGTGGAGTGGAACAAGTCGTTCCGCACCCGCGAGATGGCCGAGTGCCTGCAGACCTACCACCGGCACGGGCTGCGCGTGCAGGGCTCGTTCATCTTCGGCTCCGACGAGCACGAGCTGGGCGACATCGAGGCGACGCTCCGGTGGGCGCAGGAGAACGACGTCGACTACGTCAGCTTCTACGTGCTCATCCCGACCCAGATGGCCGAGAACGCCTGCATCCCGCGCCGGCGCATGCTGGCCCCGTCGTGGGACTACGTGAACGGCAACTACGTCACCCACTTTCCGCTGCGCATGCCGCCGAGCGTGCTGCAGACCGGCATCCGCGACGCGCTGTTCAGGTTCTACAACCCGCTCGGCCTGCCGCGCCGGATGGCCCGGATCGGCTCGGTCAACAACCCGCGCGCGTTCGCCGCGTCGTCGACCGCGATCTACGCCACGCTGAAGATCCACGGCCGCGACCTCGACGAGTACACGTCGTACCTGCGCACCATCGAGCGGCCGTTCTACGACGCGGCCGGCCACCTGCTCGAGGACCGGCTGCCGGTCGACGGG